>OOAQ01000012.1_pt1 | contig 120356 bp, 119 predicted proteins | sample 1671051 | NCBI WGS metagenome assembly OOAQ01 (sample SAMN06348117, study PRJEB24527) | human gut metagenome | biome: human gut; feature: ankylosing spondylitis patient; material: feces | host: Homo sapiens | place: China | collected 2015-10
GCCTCCACAGCGGGGAAAAGAAAAAAACCGCTGACGGGCAGAGGATTTCTTGCGCTTTCCTGTATCATTGACGGATACGGCGGTTTTGAGTAGATCAAGGCCGCCGTTTCTTTTTGCTAAAAAGCAGACCTCCAGATGACCCTCAGCAATCAGCATGGGCGGTGTATAGGAGGATACCGCCATGTCTGCAATATTCATTTGTAATAGCTATGACATATATCAATTAAAAAAAGCATAGGCCCTCCTCCGGGATATTATAGTTATCTATCAGTATTATCAATCCATATAAATCAGCATAATCATGGTGTTTTTTGTTGCGCCAGTTTCTCATTGCGAGAAGCTGGCGTTTCTTATTGTCGATTTTTAGGGAAACCTCCCGATGTGTACCGCTGCCGGTCCCCACCTCCATTCGATTCACCCGTCAACCACGCCTGAATCGAAATGGAGGAAAACTATGGGCTTTCACTATGGATATGAGAAAAGGAAGTTTGATGCAGAATGGACCCGGCTGGAACAGGAATACCGCGCAGCCGGTATGGACGATAGGCAGATCGCGGCCATGAAGGAATATGACTGGACCTGGTTTTGCAGCCAGCGGACCTACCAGAACCGCGTACAGGCCCTTCCCAGCGAACAGTGTGAGGACGAGAGCGAGCAGTCCTGCCTGTTCCGAAAATTTGAATCCCTGTCCTGCACCTGGGACACCGGCGATGTGGATTCCCGGCGGTTTGGCTGGCTGTCCTCCCTGGAGGATGAACTGCTGTACCGGCGGCTCTGCAAATTGCCGGAGGACGATCTGGAACTGCTGACCCTGCTCATTGTGGACGGATACCGGCAGGCCGATGTCGCAAGGCTGTGGAACTGTTCCCGGAGCGCAATCACACAGCGAATAAATAAAATCAAGATTTTTTTGAAAAAGGCTTAACAAATCGCCTTTCCCAATGCCTACACATTGAAGGGACAAGTCCTCTTGCCCCTCATTGCAGCTTGACAACTGAATATACGGCATAACAGGTACATAACCCGTATCGAAGCGGAAAAGGCGCGCCGCCAGGACGGTTGCTTGCAGGAGGTGATGACAGACAGGCAATCCGAGCGATCTACGTCCAGCCTTAAACCCGGAGATGGCGTTCCGGGCGCGATGATGGTGCGGGGGCTTAAAGATACTTCCTCACGGCCCGCCAAAGACTTGGGGGGAACCCTGCGGCGCACGAGTAAAACGGCGCTGCGGAGTTATGACAGCTCTGCCGGGAGCGGCCTGTTATGTCCCCATCGTCAGGGGGCGTGGCAAATATGACGAACCATCCAAACAGAATTGCAGCAGCCGTACCGGACGGTATCCAGCGGCAACCGCCGCCCTTATCTTTCGATACGGCTGCTTTTTAACCATAGAGTAAAAACAATTTTTGAACGGAGGTGCGTCTTTATGACCAAACAGACAACCCCGACAAGCTCCTACAAAGAGGTGCGGATCGGGAAAACAATTTATCGCGTCACCAGCTTTTTTTCGGGAGAAAAGGACCTGGGAAAGACGCTGGAACAGCTGGCAGTCAGACGCGCCATGTCGGAAGCCATTCCAGCTGCCAGCGGTTCCAAATAACAGAAAGCCTCGCGGCCTGCCGTATCATTGCGCGGCGGTGGATTCTCCGGTAAGATATTCATGCAGGGTAAAACCTGCGGAGCCATTTTGCCGCACGAGGTATGGATTCTGAGATGGTCGGGAGGTAAAAGAAAGATGATGGATACAACATACAACGTGGGCATCTACTGCCGGTTAAGCAACGACGATGAACGTGACGGGGAATCGGTCAGCATTGAGAACCAGAAGCTGCTGCTTCAAAACTATGTCAGGCAGCGCGGCTGGAATGAGGTCGATGTCTATATCGACGACGGATACTCCGGCACGAACTTCAACCGCCCAGGCGTCAGGCGGTTAATTGAGGACGCAAAGGCAAAGCGGATCAATGTGATTCTGGTGAAGGACCTTTCCCGTTTTGGCCGCAACTACATCGAATTTGGGCAATATACGGATTACCTGTTCCCCTCTCTTGGGTGCCGGTTCATCGCGCTGAACAACGGCATTGACACCATGAGCGACAACGGAAGCACCGATGTCATGTGCTTTTTGAACTTATTTAATGAATTTTACAGCCGGGACACAAGCAAGAAGGTCAAGGCGGTCAAGAGAGCCTGTGCCGAAAACGGAAAATTCATGGGGACCTACCCCGCCTATGGCTACCGGCGCGACCCGCTGGATAAGCACCATCTGGTGATTGACGAGGAAACCGCGCCGGTTGTGCGCCGTATCTTTGAAATGCGGGCATCAGGCATGGGATTTCACGCCATCGCGGTGGCGCTCAATGAAGAAGGGATTCAGCCGCCCGGTGTGCTGTACTACCAGCGCAAGGGCCAGAGCGACCCCCGCAGGGTCAACCACAAATGGGCTGACCAGACGGTAAAAAACATGGTCCGCAACGAGGTCTACATCGGGAACATGGTACAGGGCAAAAGCGGCACACTCTCCTATAAATCCCGCAAGCTCGTCAATAAATCGGAGGACGAGTGGATTCGGGTGGAGGGGACCCACGAGGCCATTATTTCGCGGGAACTGTGGGATACCGTAGCCAGTATCGGCAAAAAGAAGGTGCGGAAAAGCGCCCCGTCCGATGGCTGCAAGAGCATCTTCACCGGACTTGTGTACTGCGCCGACTGCGGTTTCAAAATGCGGAACCACATCGAAAAATTCACCTATAAGGATGGCAGGCCGGGACGGTACAGCTCTTTCATCTGCGGCAACTACTCCCGCAGCGGAAGGGGCGCGTGTACCATCCACACCATCTATGAAACGGTGCTGACCCAGCTGGTATTGGAGGACATCCGGGAAAAGGCCCGCTTTGCGGAATATGACCCGGACCGGCTGATGGGCGAGATTCTCCGGCTGAAGGAGAAGGAATCCCACACCCGGCTTTTCTCCTATGAGCAGGAATTAAAATCCTCCTTAGCCCGTATTTCCGATTTGGAGCGCCTGATGCAGAATCTCTACGAGGACAAATGCACCGGCTCCATCCCGCAGACGGTATTTCAGACCCTGATGCAGAAATATGAAGCGGAACGGGCAGAAAAGGCGGAGGCAGTCCCGGAACTGGAAAGGAAAGTCCGGGCGCACCTGGAAAACCAGGTGGATACCGACCGCTGGCTGGAAATTATCCGGCGCTATACCGAAATCTCGGAACTGGACGAAACCATTCTCTTTGAACTGGTAGACCGGATCGAGGTTGGCGATACCAAGAAGGTCAACGGGCAGCGGATTTGTGAGGTCAAGGTCTACTACCGCTATGTCGGGAATGTGGATGGGGCGCTGGCACAGGAAAGGGGGCAGGATTATGGCGAAGCAATATAAAGTCGGTATCTACTGCCGCCTGAGTGTGGATGACGCCTCCAATTCCGCAAAAGCGAAGGGCTATATCCCCAGCGATGAATCGGTGAGCATTGAGAACCAGTATGAAATCCTCTCCAAATTCGTCATGCTGAACGGCTGGATCGAGGTCAAGACCTATCAGGATGATGGGTACAGCGGGGGCAACTTCCAGCGGCCCGGATTTTTGGAAATGCTGGAGGACGCAAGGCATGGCCTGATTAACCTGATTCTGGTGAAGGACCTTTCCCGTTTAGGCAGGGATTTTGTGGAGGTAGGCCGTTATACGGATGTCATTTTCCCCTCCCTCGGATGCCGGTTCGTATCGGTTCTGGACTGCCTGGACAGCGAGGGGGACAACACCGATATGCTGCACTTCCGCAGTCTGATGAATGACTACCATCTCAAGGACCTGTCCAGCAAGGTCAAGTCGGTGCTTCATGCCAAGAAGAAAAGCGGCCAGTATCTTGCCGCCTACGCTCCCTACGGATACCGCAAAAGCGAGGAGGACAGACACAAGCTGGTCATTGACGGGCAATCCGCCGCTGTTGTGCGGCAGATATTCCAGATGCGTCAGTCCGGCATGGCCTATGGGAAAATCGCTGCTGCTTTGAATGAGAAAGGGATTCTCCCTCCCCGCTGGTACTGGGCGGTCCATTACGGAAATGGCAACTGCAAGTATTCCCGGCTGTGGGCTTACGCAACCGTCCGAAGCCTTCTGAACGATGATGTTTATGCCGGTACGCTCACACAGAACTGCACCGGTTCCCGTTCCTATAAGGATAAGACCATGATAAGGAAACCGGAATCGGAATGGATTTCCCATGAGGGCGCGCACGAGGCAATTATCGGGCCGGAGCTGTGGGAGGCGGTCCAGAAAATCAATCGGGCGGCGAAACAGATTTCCGCTAACAATGCGCCGCCCCAAGCATCTCTGTTTACCGGAAAGCTGGTCTGCGCGGACTGCGGGCATCCTCTGGTTGCCGCCCGCGAAACACAGCGCCGGAAAAATGGCACTGTCAAGCACTATACTTCTTATTTCTGCTCCCGGTTTGCCACTACCGGACACAGCATCTGCTCCTGGCACCGGATTTTTGAGATCAGCCTGAAAAACTTGGTGCTGAGTGAAATCCGGGCGCATGGCAAAGCGGTTGCAGCCGATGAAGCCGCTGTACTGGATAAGCTGAAACAGCACATCCAATCCGCAAGCGCCGCGCAACAAGAGGACTGCCGACAGGAAATCAGCCGTTTGCGGCGGCGTTTGGAGGAGCTGGAACAGATCACCGCAAAACTTTATGAAGATAAGGTAAGCGGGGCAATCAGCGGCGATTCCTTCTCGGTTCTGATTCAAAAGAACGAGCAGGAACGCATCCAGAAATCGGAACGCCTGGACAGCCTGTTAGCCAGGGAACGGAAAGCCCAGCAGGACATCGCCAATATCCACCAGTGGGCCGGAACCATACGGCAGTATCTGGACTTGCAGGAATTGAACAGGGAAACCATTGAGGAATTGATTGACCGCATTGAAGTTGGAGAACGGACCATTATTGACGGTCAAAGACACCAGGACATTAAAATTTACTACCGCTTTGTTGGGCTGGTGTGATCGGGCGAAAAAACGCCTGACCGCATCAGCAGCCAGACGAAAACATTCTGTAACAGTAGCGATATTTGATTGTTGCACACTGATTTGTCGAATTGGAGAGAAATTAGCAGTTTACCCCTCCCAAATGCCTCGTGTTCTTGAGCAGATTTTTGAACGGAGTGATGTCCATTGTAGAGCCTTTTGCCGTGTCTACACCGTCCGTAACGGCTATGTAACGCACATTGTGTTCGGGGAAGTAAACCTCCGTGTAGCCGCCTGTTTCAAGGTAATTTCGCCCAAGTCGGGACAGGTCTTTTGTGATAACGCAGTTGATTTTCCCGTCCTCAATGTCCGAGAGCATACGCTGAAAACTCGGTCGGTTGCTGTTCGTTCCGCTCCATCCGTCATCAACGTAGATTTCGCTGATTGCAAAGCCGTTTTCACGGCAGTAGCGGGTGAGCATTTCTTTCTGCGTCTGAATTGACGAGCTTTCGCTGTCCGTACCGTCGTCCTTGGATAAACGAAGATATAATGCTGTGTTGTATCGGGGCTGTCCGTTTTCCATTGTAACCTCCTTTAATGCACGGACAACCGATTTCGACTATCATCATTATACATCAATTATCCGTTTATTTCAAGTGCTTTTTGGGTGTAATTTCTCTTAATTTGCGGCATTGTTTGGCTTGTTTTCATTCTTGTTCAATTTCTTCTCGATTTGGTCCGTGATTACTCGTTTGAAAACCTCGGAGGGTTTCTGAGAGCCGCTGTAATGCGGAATTACTACGATTTTGGTATTCTGTTTCTTCAAAATTATCCTCCTTATCTTCTGTGCATTTTGCGGTTTATTGTCGGTTTAATCGGCTGTTCGGGAGCGTTTTCTTTTTTCTGTTCTGCCTCGGTTCGCTCACGCTCGGCTTTTAGGAGATTGTCGATATAGTTTCCGTCAACAATTTCCTCATAAGTCCGAATTGTCGAATAGATTTTGGCATACTGAATTTTCAAATCAACACTCTCGTTCTCATCGGCGCAATTCTCAATCTGCTCCTGCAAACGCTCGGAAGCCTTGTAAAGCTCGCTTCGGCTGTTGATGTTGAACTCCGATAGCGTTCCCAAGCAGCTTGTCAGCCGTTCAATCGTGCAGTCATTTGTGAAACTATACGGGTATTGATTGTCCTGCTTTGTGGGCGTAATGCGAAAATTCCGCACAAGTGATATATTTGTGTTAATTGCATAATAGAAAGGCTGTTGCAGTTCGCTTGCATATCGTTCTTGCATACGTTTGAACTCGTTGGGGATTTCGTTGCGTTCCTTTATTCTCTTTTTAAGAGCAGCCTCGGTGTAGTCCCCGCCCAAAGAACGCAGTCGCAAAAATCTTTGCGCATACGGCGGCTTAACTGCGGTGTACTTGTTCCGCTTGATTGCGTAGCCTTGCTTTTCCAGCAAGGATAACAATTCATCAAAGCTGTTCGCCGAGTAAACCAGCCTGTCAATATAGAATTTCAGCCTATCACGCACCGTCTGATTGTTCATAGGCTTAAAAGCGGCGGCAGCTTTCAGCACGGATTTCTCGTAATAATCGGGAACATAAATCGTGGTGTCTTCTTCAACAAACGGGCAGTTAATGTTTGTGAGCTGTTCGATTATATACTGCCGTTTTTCATCGTTGTAAATCTCCACGGGCAGGAACTGCGCCAGACTCCTGTTGCGATACTTCACCATTTCGCCGTTCGTTTCCGTAACCATTGTCCGCAGTCGGTCGTTCTGATTTATGATTTCGCCGACATCTTCATTAGATAAATTATCGGGCGGTTGTGCTCTCAGCGCATTCACACGAGCGTTGGCAGCACCCAAAATATCAGCATAACGCTTGTATTCTTCAACGGTCTTGTGGTCGTGAAATACGCCGACAATCTTTCGTGCAATGTGGTGGTTATTCAGAACATCGGTGAGTGCATTTCGCTCGGAGTTTCCCCACAAAATGATTTCGGTTTCTCTCTTGCCGTTCGCCGAAAATCCCATTTGCTGAATTGCACGTTTCATCGAAACACGAGTTGACAGACCTTGCTTTTGTCCGTAGCACACGGGGACAAAATTAATGTGTAGATGTGGAGTTGTCTCGTCAAGGTGCATTACCGCATTGAAAACTTTCAAGTTCGGATTGCGATTTTCAAATTCACGCATATATTCGTCGAGCAGTTGTTTCGCCATTTCCCAATTCTCCGAAGCAACGCCGCAGTTCTCCGAATTACCGAACATCACGATAATTTCTTGAAAGAGTTTCTCTTTTTTTCCGAGCCTGATGTGTTCATAGTAGTCGGGAATTTTCCTGTCCGAGCGGATTTGCCGAGAATTGTATTCGGCTAATGCTTCGTCAAAAAGTTCGTGATAGAGTTCACGCAAATCACGGCGAACGTAAGTTATGTTGTCGGGAGTTCGGTTTTTATCCACGTTGTCCGAGAAGAAATTTCGGTTGTTGTGTTCAACGCACCCGTTGTCCACTCGGAAAGAAACCGATAAATGCTTGGGTGTTTCGCTCATAATAAATTCTCCTTTCTGCAACTTTCATTAGTGTGGTGTTCCTGCAATCATCACCATAATTATGGGTTTGTTTATGTCCAATCATCTTCATTAAATTCACCTTTTCAAGTGTTTGCAAAACGGGTAAAACGCATTACCTATTTTGTCAATTTTCGATTTACAAAATAGTCTGCGTTAGGGGAAATATTCCCCTAAAACCCCTTATCATTGCCGCAATCATCATCTTTGTTTGCAGGGTATTGAAAACACTCCTGCAAAGAGTTTGAGCAGAATGCTCACGAACCGAAACGGTTTTGTTGATTGATAATCAGCCGTATAGTCGCTGTGTCAACTACGCCAATTTCTCGCTCCTGTCAAGTGGATAGTCGCTCTACCGAGTACGCACTTTTCAGTTTTTGTCGGGAGCATAGTCGTTTCAACGAGTTTGCACTATTTCGGTGTTGGCGTGGTGCGTAGTCGTTATGCGGAGCATTGCCGTGCGCCGCCTTTAGTCGTTCGCTGTTTCTGCCTGATGTTCGAGTTTTACCTGCTCAATCGCAGAATAGAATTTTGCCTTTTGGCTGTCGGGCATTTCCTTGCGAAGCCATCTGTTCAACGTAGGCTCTGATACTCCGAGTTTATCCGCAATCTCCCACAGAAACACGCCGCTGTCCTTTGCGGCTTTACGAACATCTACGTTCTTCTTAATCATTCTTTCACCTCCCCATTATTTGAAATATCCACTTGACAAATCATCATTATTGTGGTATTATGATAATAAAGATTGATTTCGTGGTTGTGATACTGATTATAGCATTTCAAAATCACATTGTCAAGGCATTTGTGGGATATTTTCTGTAATTCCACAAATATAGTCTTTTTATATTCAAAAGAGGAGGACTTTTAGCGTTATGGAGAGCAAAAACACCTGTGTTGAGGTATTCGGAAAACGGCTGAAAGAATTACGAAAGGCGAACGGCTACACGATTGAGCAGTTCGCCGAGGCAGTCGGGATTTCCAAAAGCACGGTAGGTTACTATGAGAATAATAACCGTATGCCTGATATTGAAATTCTCTCAAGGATTGCCGACGTGTTGAATGTATCGGCGGACTACCTTATCGGCAAGACGAACACGACCGCAACGAAAGGCAAAACGAAAACAGTCTGCGACTTCACGGGTTTGTCCGATACGGCTGTTGAGTATTTAGCCGAGCTTGTGAAAAACAAACGGTTTGACAGAATTGCGGTTATCAACCATCTGTTCTCCGAACTCAAGCAGGACTACGCCTTTTACTGCCACGAGGAGAACGACGATGGCGAACTTGCGGAGAGTATTCTCGGAGCGTTGTTCTTATACTTCGACAAGGTGCAACTCACCAAAGACGAATGGGCGGAGATTATCCACACAGGCGACGAGAAAAAGGACGAGGTACTTGTGTCTGCGTATATGCAGTTTTTGCTTAATCAGGTGACGGAGAATACAAGGTCGAGTGCGAAGTATTTTGATGATTGCAACAAGCAGTACGAGTGATTGCAGAGTTGAAAAAGAAAATGCCCTCTCGGTGTTTGGGTGAACATCGGGAGGGCAAAATTCAGTTTCAGAGAGTATTTCTTGCAGTGCATACTAAACAGCTAAGGTAGTAGCACCGAGAGATATTATCGCTAGGACAATCTAATAATCAATAAATAGTGTAAAGCAATCACAACGATTTTGCTTGACATTTGACTCGTTGTGTGATAATATGGTATCAAAAAAACGCAAATTGAATGGAGTGATTATATGATTTCCGCCGCTTTGGCTGTTCTGGAAAGCGAGGAACAGCGCAACGAATTATCCGAGATTTATGAACAAAATGTATCAAACTTTTATAACATTGCCTTTCAGCACCTTCACAACAAGCAGGACGCCGAGGACACAATACAGGAAGCATTTCTGGCTATCGCAAAAAATCCCGGACCATTCTTTGATGTTGCCGTGAATAAACGAATATCATACATAAATGTTATAATTAGAAATACCGCATACAAAATGCGGGACAAAAAACATAAGGTTTCCGAGAATGAAATTGTTCTTGATGATACAATCATTGATGAGCAAATATCGGTTGAAGATATGATGTTAAGCAACTATTCTTGTGACAAATTGTTGGAATTTATCGGAACTCTTCCCGAAGCAACAAAAGCTGCTGTTTACCTGAAAATGCACCTTGGCTTGAAGAACGGAGATATTGCCAAAACACTTGGAATATCACAAGACGCTGCAAAGAAAAGAGTGGCAAGGGGAATGAAACAAATCAGAGAGTATATGGAGGGTTTGAATGATGAATAAGTGTTATTCTATCGGCGATTTAATGTCTATGTACTATGAGAGAGAATTTGCTGCTGTTGAACAAATGCCCATTCCCAAGTTGTCTTCAAAGCATAACAGAAAAATGAAAAAAGCGTTCCGCATTTTTGCCGAAAACAGAATGTCAATAAATAATCAACCAATGAAAACCGTGACCGGCAGACAGATAAGTTTAAGAATTTTGGCGGTAATTATTGTTGTTCTTCTGGCTTTTGTTACAGGTAGCGTTATTGTTTTCGTTTCAAGCGGATTTAGAGGTACGGTTTACAACGATAATACACGGATTTTTGCCTTCGATGTCGGAGGCAGTCCGTCTGTAATTGAAGAACAATATATGCTTTCAGTTGTGCCGGAAGGATTTGAATTGTGTGAGTATGAGGCAAATGATATCTATGTGTATTCTTTGTACAAAAACTCCGAAAATCAAACACTGGCTTTCCAGCAAACTGTAAAAAGCAAATTTCATCCACATATCAACACGGAAGGATATGATTTACAAGAAACGAAAGTTAATAGCTGCAATGCTATTTATATAGAATATATTAACGCATATGGAGTTAGTTCAACGGTAATTTGGGATAATGAGGATTACATACTTGAACTATTTGGCGATTTTGATAATAATGAACTGCGAGATTTGGCTATTTCTAACGAAATTGATGGATTTTAAAACTTTTTTGTAAAAATATGTCCCCTTTTCACTTTAAAAAGGAACGTAGTATATAGAAGGATAAAAACTTCGAGTACTTGTGAAGGGGGGAATACCAATGCAGATAAGAAAAATGCTTGCCGCATTTAACATTTAAGTAAATTGGGTCTGGAACATTTCGATGAAGGTAGGGGTATACTGTGAAAAAAATATGTATTTTTTTAGCTTTCCTGGCATTTTTATCTGCTTTTTCTGCATGTTCATCAAGTATTCAAAACACAAGCACTGTAACAACTGGCGATGATGCGCTTGAGTTGATTGATGTTCAAAAAGATAAAGAAGACAATACTATCGTCTATATTGACTCTTGGCAGATACTAAATGAATATGATGCCTTTAGGGAGTATTTTTTTGGTGTATGGCACGAAGCTGACTCCGGTTTTGCTGAGAAGATTATCATTGATGATTCGGAAATGGATTTTCTTGTCAACAATCATGTCTTTTATTTCAACAACTTTTACAAGGTAAATGATACGACGTTTGCTTTTGATATACAAGGTAGCGCAGATAGAATGTTGTTTTGGATTGACACCGATGAGCCTAATAATATGTATTATACATCGTTAGCTGAAAACTGGTTGTATGCGTTTGACAACACCAAAAAAGTAGGTCTGTATGAAAAAGCCGATATTCAGCCAAATATGCCTAAAAATGGTTTTTGTAGCGTGTACTGTTTGCGTGAGATAGCACGCAATTACGGTATAAACTTTGACATGCTTGTTGATGTTGAATATCAAGTCACGCCTAATTCAGACAGGCTGCTTCATGATGCAAAATATCAGTTCTATCCTGTTTACCTCGTTGAAAAAACAGCAGAAAAATTGATTATAAAAACAAAGCTTGGAAATGTAGGTGCAGCAGCCAAAGAGGTTGACGTATCAATTATCCTTGAAAAAACAAATGGAGAATGGATACGTACAATAAAAGTTGCTGACTAATTATTTCTATGTGCAATTGATAATTAAATCAATCATATGCAAAATCGCCACAAATGTAAAAGCCTAATAGCTCAACGCATTAGTTCTGGATAATGGTATCTGGATTATTTTCGGATTTTACAGCAGTAGCGTGTATTGATATTCAATCCCATATCTATCATGGGTAAAAGGTAACTGAATATATAGCAACCCCGCCGCTTATGCGCTTGCATCTGCGGCGGGGTTATTGTTTGTCGAAATATCGGTTGTCCCTATGTTCCGTTAAGTAAGTCCAACAGACATCGAACAGCGCAACGGTCGTGGAATACGGCAGGGCAACGAAAATTCCGAGGTCTACATCGGGTATTACTCCACAAAAGGCACATTTGACAATTATCGCTGGCAGATTCTCGAAAAGAAGCAGCAGATAATCTCGCAGATAATGTCCGGCAAGCCAGCCGCGCGAACCTGCGAGGACATTGACGACACCGCGCTGACGTTTGCTGAGATGAAAGCCGCAACGACCGGCAATCCCCTGATAGCCGAGAAAATGACGGTGGACAACGAGGTGAACCGCCTGAAATTATTGCAGGCGAATTATTATCAGCAGCAGCGCTCTTTTGAATATGATATCAGCAATCGATATCCTGATTTGATTTCCCGAAAAGAAAAAATGATTGAGTGGACGAAAAAGGATATCGAGCTGATTTCCGCAGCGCCGCCGATAACTGAAGATAACTTCCGCATGACGCTTGACGGTAGGACCTATGTTGAGCGCACCAAGGCAGGTGATGAACTCTCGGCGCTGGTGACAAAATACATGATGTCCGATGATTATCAGGAATATAAGCCGAGGGAAATCGGCAAACTGAACGATTTCAAAATCATGCTGCTGCACAAGGGCGCTCTGGTGTCACTGTCGCTAAAGGCGAATGGGCATTATACCTGCGATTACTCGATGAGCGGGCTTGGCGGTGTGACCAGGCTGTGCAATCTGTATGAGCGCATTCCGGAGCAGATTCACGGGCTTGCCGCCGAGCTTGAACAGGCTAAAAAGCAGCTTGCAAACGCAAAGGAACAGTACGGAAAGCCGTTCCAGTATGAGGAACAGCTCCGTGCCGGTCTGGAACGCCAGGCTGAGATAAATGCTGAATTGGAAGTCGCCGATAAACCGCATGACGAAGCGGTTATGGGAGATTGTTCCGATGATGAAGGCGAAGAAATGGAGATGTGATTATGAGCATTGAATTCCGCATAAAACAGTACGATGAAGAACGCTGCTATTCCAACAGCACTATTGATTTGAAGTCGTTCCTTACCTCTCTATATTCCAGCGAACACCCCTATGGTGAGCTTATGAATCTTGATGGGAATAAACGCCTTGAGCCTGCTGATTATGCCCATGACGAGCAGAGTGGCAGGGAAACATATGATATCGACTTAGACAGGGATAGAATAACCCGGCACGAAAAAGGAAAGCAGTTCAGGTTGAATGAGATAAGCCAAATGCCGCTTGGAGCTGCGTACTCCCTTCTGAGATTTCACGATGCTGGCGTTCCGGCGGCTGTTTCCGACTGCGAATATGATGAGTATAATGATATGTCCGGGCTGTTTGGAAACCGCGATTCTGAAATCAAGGATCGCGGTTTTATTATATATAGCAACGATGAGTATTTCGAGGCGTATTTAAATTACCTGAAGAATACCAGAGGCTATCCGTTTATTCGTTTTGTAAATGTCAGCGGGTCACAGTACATTGCCTTCAATCAGCGCGGCTTTGATAATGTCAGGGCTTTTCTTTTGCAGCGGCTTCAGACAAAACGGGCAGAAGCAAACCGCTTTGAAGCAGAGATAAATAAAGCATTCGGCATAAACGAACCGCTTGGAATGTCCGTCAGCCGGCAGCAGGGCGATAATACAGTAACTGTCACACTGACAGCTGATGAAATGCGCCGCGCATACTATATTGTTCATGAGTCATTTCTGACCGAGGATATTCAGATGAAGTTGAATGACCTTGCAAATGAGGACGCACGTTATGAGGGACTGTCTGATGACATAGATTTCGTGAACGGTGTTCTCTCGCGATACACTGACCACAGTGAATCAGAAATATCGTACAACGACAATATCTTTAATGCGATCGAGCATGAAGTATCCAAGCGTGAAAACACTGAAGAACAGTCTGATGAAATGGAGATGTAAGCATGGACAATAACGAACTCACCGAGCTTATCGAAAAGCTCGGACTGAAAAATCATTCCTACACTTTCAGCGTTGTCACGTTAGATTCGGAGAATTACGTCACTGGGGCGTATGTTGAGAGCGCTGACGAACTGGAGGAACTGGAAATACTCAGCCAGTTTGACGAGGACTTCAGCCATGACGATACCGTCCGTGCCGAGATAAGCTATTATATCATCGGGCAGTCGGACGCTGATTCTGAACGGCTCCCGGACGAATTCTGCGGCGACATCATGTCGCACCTCAATACAGCAGTCGAATATGCAGATCAGCTTGAAGAACGGACTTTCATGGTTGATTTCAATGATTATGAAATGGAGGTTTAAAATATGAGCAGCTTGACGCCAAGAACAGTTGACGGTGGCTTTACCGTGATTGATTCAGTGCGCCTTAGTAATAAGACAGAAATAGTCATGGGACGCCGCGAAAGTTCCTATGGAATCAATTACGCAACATGGGAGTGCTCAGGCGGCGACAATTATTACTGGGGACATTATGACATAAGTACCGAACAGCAGGCGCGGCTTGATATGTTTGAACGTGCCGCTGAGAGAATGCGTCAGATTCTCCCGGAACAGTATTCCCCGTCTGAAGCTGAATCAGAAAATTCTGACGAAGACGAATGTGAAATGTGATAAGATTATTGCGGTTTGAGTTTATCAAACCGCTTATACGCAGCAAGAGAGGTAACTACTTGATGGCTGCTCCATAGGTGCCTCACTGTGAGGCAGTAATTTGTTTCTGAATTGACCTTGACAAACGGCATTATTCGAAGTAAAATATAGATAGTACATCATTTAATACAAGGAGGGCTAACCAATGTTAACAGACAATCCGTATGATTCCTCAAGAAATAACCTGCCTCTTATGCGATATCAGATTACCCAGACTCACGAGGTCCTGAAGGAGTTTGTATCGCATATAAGCAGCTTTGTCACAAGAAACTATGTGTACACGGATAAGGCAATTCCCGAAGAAATAAAGAAGCTGGAGGACGAAGCTCAGGAGATAAAGAGGAGTTTCTCACTCTCCGATACTCGCGAGGTGCTGAACAAGCATGAAGTTCGGCTTGTAGAAATTGACAGGATCATAAAGGACGCTACACCGCTGCCGCACAGATAACACTGCTCATAAGAATAGTACAGGGACAAGTGAAATTCATTTGTCCTTTTCTTTTTCGGAGGTTTTATGAAAGATTATTCTGAATATTCTGTTGAAGATTTTAACAGGGCTTTTATGAGGTTTTATGAAGCCCTTACATACGGAAAGCAGCCGGTCAAATCACCGACTGCTTTTTTGTTAGGAGGTCAGGGAGGATCCGGCAAATCTTCGATACATGAGTACCTGTCAGCTGATATCGGGAACATTGTTTCAATTGACGGCGATCTGTTCCGCCGCGAACATCCTAACTATGAGATGATTCAGAAGATTTACGGGAAAGACGCTGCAAACATCACCCAGTCCTTTGCGAACAACATTACAAATGCAATGATCGAAAAACTCAGCGATGAGGGATATAACCTTGTGATTGAAGGAACCTGCCGCCGCGCTGATGTTCCCTTAAAAACCTGCGGCGATCTCAAAGAAAAGGGATACCGCGTTGAGTTGGCTATCATGTGTACCGACAAAGAAGAAGCCTGGCAGAGTACATTAGACCGCGCTGAGAAAATGCGTGAACTGGGGCTTTCTCCGAGAGAAGTACCGAAAGAAAAATACCAGGAAACAATATTTGCTCTCCCCGGTAATGTCTCGATTTTGTATCAGTCCGGTGCATTCGATGATATAACGCTCTTTAATCGGCAGCTTGAGGAATTATATAAGTTCAGCCGGACACCTGAGCATGACCCGGCTGATATTTTTTATCACTGTCTGCACAGCAGATCCGATGAATTATACCGTCCACGCAGCAGCAATCCTGTGGCTGTTCTGCTTTATGCAAACAGCCTGGACGAAGCCAGGGCTTATCTTGAGCACAACTTCTATGAGCTTACGGATGGAAAGCAGCTTGATGAAGGCTTCTTCCAATTCAGCTGCTCGTCTGCCGGACGTCCGCTTCCGGATATAGAAGTGTACGATGTTTCTGCTCCGGAAATCGAAGAGAACGAGGAAGAGGAACCGGAATGCGAAATGTAAGAAGCAAATTAAGTAAATATTACACACGTTTCCTTTCCAGCATTTACAAAGCGCTTTCTGATTATTTTGACAGTTTCATCATCGCTTTTCGGAACTATGGTTTGATAGTCTGGGAAAATCTTTATAACTTCTTTTCCATCGTCTTTTGATATTGTGTATCCTGAGAGGCAATAGTATTCAGAATTCTGTGATAAGATCAGATTGTAACAGAGTGAATTGTCGATGCCGATTTCATCATTATATTCATCAACGATAAAATCGAAATATTCTTTTTGTGAAGCTTGTTGCCAGCCAAACAAATATGAGATAGGCATAAATATTATAGAAATAAGGAGTGCTGCTAAAAGCAGTTTACCCCAATTATTGCGAGGCTGACTTATATTTGGAGGAGCTATAGTAGTATTAGACTCGTCATTATTCTGTTGTTGACTATTATCGCATTCCGATTTTTTAAGTTTCATTAATTGTTTTACGATAAATTCAAAAAACAAACAGATAAATTGGATGAAAAATACAACGGCCGAAATTGAGAGGAGTGTCAATATGACAAATGGAAAGAAAAGAAGTTCTGTTAAAAATACTCCTTGGGTCAGTATTATCATTAGCAAAAATCCCCCAAAGGTATAATTGCTAAACCCACAGATGCAAGGAACGATAAAAATGCTTTACCAGGTTTGTTCATATTCTTATCTAATTGGTCATCAATCTTTTTTATTGCAGGTAACAGCAATAAAGAGCTGCTCAGATATATCAATATTGAAATAAATAAACCCTGGCTATCTTTCTCAATGAAGCGGGTATCAATTCCCAAACCTTTAGCATACCCGTTGTAATACATTTCACATAACAGGTTCCAATAAAAAGTTGCCAGTGTACCGACAATTGCACATATTGTTATTCCAAATTCCTTGTATTTTTTCACAAGTTTATTCAATTTGCAAAAAAACGATTTAGCGTTTTTTCCATTATTGATGGACGTTTCATTTGCTTCTGTTAAGTTATTAGTCATACAAGTTCCTCCATATACAAACAATTTTTGAGGTGAAACAATGAATTTTTCAATTTATAATACAGCCGGAATTAATATTTCAGTGGACGGTGTCTTTTGGAGTCATATCATTCTGATTATAGGCATATTGCATTCTGCAATTTGGTGCATGATTGAATTTGAAACCTTGCCCCGAACTATTCGTTTTAAATGGGCAAAGTTACTGTGCATTGCATTTATGTACTGGGTTTCTGCTTCATTGATAGGACTACTTATTTTGTCAGCGCTTTTTCAGATAGGAGCCTACTCCAATTCTGAACCTACTGATATAAAGCAGATAATCTTAATCATTGCATCAGTTGTTCTGTTCATAATAATTGTCGTTAAACTAACCAGATGCTCCCTAGGAATAGTCAGGGGAAATAATACTTTAATAGACAATTTTCGTGTTTACAAACGCCTGATAGGTGAACTTATCAAGCAAGAGGAAGAAAACGAAATGTCAAACTGTTCCAATAAACACATTGTACCACAAAACGAAAGGAATGTCAATATGTTTGGAAATTTTATTGCCCAGAAGAGGAAAGAATTAGGATTATCGTTAGCCAAACTTGCAAAGTTGTCTGGACACCCGGTTTCCTCACTGCATGGTATTGAAAATGGAGATAACCAGAATCCCCGCTTTGAAATCATCATCGACATATGCCAGGTTCTTGGTGTAAGCCTTGACGAAATGAAAGCAGCTTTCTTGGAAGATCGAAACAAACACGATTGAGCATAGGTGCCTCACGGTGAGACACCGACTATGAAAGGACGATACATATGGCACAGTACAAGTACTCCAGAGATGATTATTACCGTCTGACCAATGCCCCATGCATTGATGTGGCTCTTGCGCTCGGTATGGAAATAAACGAAAGAGCCAGCGACCAGAAAGCCTGGAAAATGAAAGACGAACAGGGACTGTGCATTTACCGCGAGGGCAACAACTGGTATAGGTTCTCGGACGGGAAGCACGGTTTTTCAATCGACCTTGTAATAGATAAGCTGGGCTGCAGCAGAGAGCAGGCGCTTGACTTCATAGCCAAGAACGTTATGAACGGAGTGTCAGAACAGGTTCGTCTTGACCATAAAGCGCCTGCAAATGTAAAGAAAGAATTACCGAAAGAAAAAATATTTACTGTACCTGCCCATGATGTTAAGCCAAGTCGGGTAATGGCATACCTTATAAGGACAAGAGGCATTGATCCGGAAATCGTCAAGGGTATGCTGCAGCGCAAGATGATTGCTGAGGACAGCGCGCATCACAACTGCCTTTTCTTCGGGCGTGATGAAAAAGGTAACATCCGCTCCTGCGCTCAGAGAGGCACGACACAGGTTCAATTTCGTGGAGAGGTATCCGGAGGAGATAAGGCATACACCTTTGCAATGAACGGAAAGAGTAACGTTCTGAGGCTCTTTGAAAGTCCCATTGACGCAATGTCACACGCCACCTTTTCAAAGCTGTTAGGTAAGGATTGGACAGCAGACCACCGTCTGAGCACTAACGGCTGCGGAAGCTATGAAAGCATAAAGAAATACATGGAGAACCACCCCGAAATATCATCGGTGTGGTTTTCTTTTGACAACGATGAAGGCGGACGTAATGGCGCAGCAGCTTCTAAGGAAAAGCTCCTGCATGATTTCCAAGATCGTCAGCTCAAAGTACATATATGTTACCCGACTCACGGCAAGGATTGGAACGAGGATCTTCAGCAGTTCCGGCAGATTGAGCCTGAAGGAATGAATGTTCGTGAGTATGTCAGCAGCAACAGCAATTCGTATTTCTCATATCATGGCTTTCATTTTCAGCCAGTTGGAATTCTTCCTCCCGGAAACACTCTGAGTGACATTGCACAGGATATATCCTCGCTTCCCGAAATGGGCTATAACGATGAATTTTCATATGCGGATTTTATCAGAGCAAACACTACCGGTAAGAACGCTGATATTTTCCGCTGCATCGAATCCAATCAGCTCTGTCTTCCCGGAGAAAATGAACTCTACGCCTACACCGGAGAATATCTTTCAACGTTTCACGTTCAAACCGCACAGGAGGAACAGCCGGACGATGATGAATGTGAAATGGAAATAGGATGAACTGTTAGTTTGTTGACATTACAATTATAATGGAAAGGAATTCACAATGGAAATTTACAAGAACAATCTTGAGTACGCCAAAAAGAATGGTGAGCGCGAACAGTATCTTCAGAACCTGGAGTTGTGCGATAAATGTGGGGCATTTATACGCCATTCTATTGCCGTAAATTTCAATTTCACCACCAAATACCTTGACGTCAAGACAATCACCGCAGAAGTTACCGAAAAATATGGCTTTGAGCGAACAATGCTTATGCTTGCGCTCCGAGTTGATAGCCTTAAAAATGACGGGCGCGTTGATATCGCTAATAAGGAATGGGCAAAAAAATTCCTCGTTAATTATCCCAATGCAGAGGAACTCAGAAGAATTGCTGACCGAGTAATGGAAAATGCTCACCCTGCTCTTCTTGATAGTGTAGCGGAAGAGGTTAGATTCACTTTCATGGAAATGAACAGAAGTAAAGAGCGTGAGGTCGAAGGCTACCGTATAATTCAGACGGTTAAAACCCCTTACGCTGAATTCCTCCTCGGTCAGAACAAGAATATGCCGAGCTATTATGCTACATGGTACAACGGCAATCATGACGGCGGTCTATCAACGATACAGGGGCACTACTTCACATCAAACGATTCACAAAGCAATCTTCTGTCCGCATACCACAATCTGTATTCCCGTGCACTCTCTGACGTAAATCAGCACACCCACTTTGAAGAGCCTGCGCCAAAAATAGGCTCGATCATCCGAACCGTCAACGGTCAGAATATGCAATTTGAACTGACCGACGAGGAGCGCAACGGCGTATGGAACATGGTCGAGCAGCAGAATGTCGAGGGACGCTTTAAAGAACTGCTTAGCGAACGCGGCGTTCTTCCGGATTGGTCGGGCATGGAAAGCATAATCACAGATATGGCTGAAAAGTACCGAGATGATTTCGGGTACGGCTATGATGAAGATATGCAAGGATACATAGATGATCACGAAGATGAAATCAAAGAAATTACAGATAAATATCTGTATGGCGATATCTATGTTGACAAGGGCAATATTTCCGACTTTACCGGAAGAATAATGATTGTTCGCCCCGAACACATCAACTCCCGTGACGTTATTCCGGAGAATCAGCTTTTCCTTGCGCAGGAGGGACCTGGCTGCAACCCCGAGGATTACGGAAGCGAGATAAATGGAATATTCCTTTACGAACGTGAAGAAGCTTCCCTCACCAATGATTGTTTCCTCGGTGCAATGCGTGAGGAACACATACCTGAATGGGCAAATGAAGCCCGTGAAGATATCGCCGAGGAAAGCAGCAATGAAGACGCTGATGATGAATACGAACCGGAAATGTAGTATGCAGGTGCCTCACCGTGATGCACCATAATCCAGCAGAATGAGTGCCTCACGGTGAGGCAGCGCCGAAAAAATTCTTTTTTCGGTAATCGCGCCGCCGCAGGCGGCGTCCGCACTCCGTGCGGCAGGAATAGAAGCGTTCCCGCTTCTACTTAACATCGCAACGCCAAAGGCGTTGCACGGGGTTCTCCCATGTTTTTGAAGGGTTCTAAAAATCACCTCCTAAATTCTGTATTATACGACATGAAAGGAATAATAAGAATGCTTTTATTTAAGGAACTTCAGAAAGCTCAAATGTATGCATTGTGTCAAAAATACGAAGAACTTTACTTTAATTCTTTGAATGTTAAAATCAAGGATATTCCTCCTAGGATTCGCACATTCAGCTCATGTATCTATTTGCAAGCTTTTAAGAGAATCAAAACTATAACTGAATTCAATCAGCTAATTGAGCTGTTGGAAGATGATATTCTATCTTTTCCTCATGCTCGTTCTGTACGACGTTTACTTTTGATTCATTTGTCGGCATATACACGATATTACCCTAATCTAAAGGAATAGCTCTATATGACCTGATGTTCTATTTTCGTTAAAGGTGACTTTAAAGCCGCATTTCTTATAAAAATGTTCTAGCATATCAAATCTTTCTTTATCAACGGTCGACAAGGAACCACAAATACGTTTAGCATTCATATGTTGGGCTACTGTTATTAATCCATTAATTGCAATTGTTCCATTACCTTTATTAATATGTTCTTTCATAAGTATATCATCAATTCTTATGTATGGGTTGTTTCCATCCAATGAATAATGATTATAGTATGAGCAGTGAACAACTGGTAGCATATTAAGGCAAGATGAATAGTTAACACAGTATAGGTACAAGTCAAAAGTTTCACTATTATATTGAAAGGAGCGTTTGACAACATATATTTTCTCATCACATTTATTACTTGCATAGTAAACAATTTGATTATGGTAATCTCCCATAATATATGTAAGCATTTGTTCAGTATTATGCTGAGATTTCTCAAACAAATGAATTTGTCTGCTTAATTGAATCAATTTTATGTTCATTTGATCAAATTCATTGTTAAAAAGTATTTCACGCAATAGGTCTTTTAATTTCATTCCATTCTCCCCCTTTCCCACATTATACAGCATTGTTTCAAAAATATCAATTAATTTGGAGGCATTACATGACACAAAATATCAAACGTTCAATCTGCTTAACTCCTGGAATGCTTGAAGAACTACAAATTTTTGCTTCGAGTAAAAATATAACTGTAGCTGAAGCTATTCGTTATTTGCTTGAAAGGGGGTTGTCACTTACGATGTTTACAGAGGAACAAGATACCATCCGACGTTTTATTCGCGAGGAAATCGAAAATACCCTGGCTGTCACGATGAAGCAGTATATGGAACGACTGATAAAAATGCAGGCAGTTGCCACCAGAGTATCGTCCACAGCGTTACAATGCAATGTGGCAGTACTCGCCGAGAACTACATTGACCAGGCTACTCCGGAAGAAATACTCGCCAACGCACTCCGACAGTCCTGCCGCATAACTCGAACTAAACCCAAGTCTGACGCCGAGTATCTTGCGGAAGCTCATGAATGGCTCAATGCTGATTTGGATACCCCGAGCGATAAATAAAATGAACAGGTGCATCACGGTGAGGCACCTAATAATGCTGAAAGGAACAAATCTATATGGCTGTTAATCTTACAAAACCGTTTCAAGGACGTGAATACACTCCTACCCATCTGATGGACGAAGAAGAAAGCATTCAGCGCAGCGTACTTACCACAGCGTCTGAAAAGCTGCCTAGCTACACTCCCGAACACATAGCTTACGAACCTGCTGCGCCAGAGTGTGGCACTGATATTAAGGTGTCTGTCATTCATGCTGAGAATGCTCCAGTTAAAGTAAAAAAGGTTGACCTTAATACCTGTATGGCAGAACTGCTTGACGGAATTGAAAACGCAGATGCTGATACGCAGGAAAGATTCATGGGCGCGTTTCTGAAAGCCGCCAAAAAGAAAAAGAAGTCTATGAAAAAACATGAGTTCGCGCCTCAGATTTCAATGGATGCTTTTATTTCTATAAGTAAAATTATTTTATATTGTTCACTTATCTGTTTATTATTATTCTTTTATCCTACGCTTTTTGAATTTGTCGGTAATCTTTCGTCTGAAATATTCAATACGCTTCTGACGTAACATTATTGCCGATATATTCTGGGTGCATCACGGTGAGGCACCTAAAGGAAGTGAGATGATACCATGCCAAAGATTATTTACAAACAGCAGCACGTTGGTGATAATGGGCGCAAGTTCTCTGCGTCACGCAACTCGCATTATGTTAAATATATTGGCGAACGAGAGCACGTTCTCAAATCATCTCATGAAACTAATCTTGTTAAGTATATGGGCGAACGTGAACATGCTGTAATGACTTATTATAACAATGGACTATTCGGGTATATTAACGGTAAATTTTCTGACAGGTACAGTACATCTGAAATGCAGAAATACGTTCGTAAAATGTCTACTCCTCACCGTAATGTTTTCCATAGCGTATTCTCCTTTACTCCTGATAGTGCTTCGGAAGCAGGTTTGAATACTCTGGACGACTGGAAAGACTGGGTAAAATATCACATCAGCGATATTGCATCGCAGATGAATATGAAAATAGAAAATATGGAATATCTGGCTGCCGTACACCTAAAGGAAGGACAGCCTCATGTACATATTATTTGGTGGGATAAAGAGCAACAAGTGCTTATAAATAAAGTGGATCCTATCATTTGCGACAACATACGGATTGCTGCAATTAAAAGCACTTATCATGATCAGTTCGTTAAGCTGCATAATAGCGAGGATAGGCTGCTAAAGAAATTGCGTAACGAGATTGACGAACGAACTTCAAATGTCATTGCAGATATTCCGTCTGATGATTATTCCAGAATAATCATATCGGGAATAGAAAAAATCCATGATATCATCCCAAAGAGTGGTCGTACTGCTTATAAATATATGCCTTCAAATGTAAAGGAAGAGATCAATAAATTATCTCATTTCATCATAGATAACAATTCACAATTCCAATCTGCCTATGATGAAATTTGCAATCTGCGCCGGCTTTATAACGAAATGCTCCACAGTGATGAAACCAATTATGGAAAGCTGCAATTAGCTACATTCATGGGAAAGCTCAACGATGAATTAGAAAGTTCCATCGGTAATGCGATTTTGAAGCTGATACTGAAAGAACAAAAAGCAGGTCACTGGAACACTCCGGCTGCTAATCCATTACTGATTCCTCATGATACAGAGGTGCCTCATGATGATGCACCTACATTCTTCAATGATGATCTGCCTCATGATGATACACCAACTTTTATCAATGACGAGGTGCCTCACGGTGAGGCACCAGTGACGCAAAACCTGTACATCAGCTCATATGCAATAAGGGAAGCCAGAAACGCAGCAAGAGATAAGGATTATTTCAGAGCATTGGAGCTGTTCTCCAAAGAAGTCGAGAAAGGAAACATTCTTGCCAAGTATGAGGTTGCAGATCTTTACCGCAGAAATGTGTGTCCGGGCAATGCTCATGAATCCTATCGTGAAGTCCTGGACGGATTCTTGCAGATTGAACCGCGAACCAGGCAAAAAGCATATGTTCACTATCGGATAGGCAGAATGTTCTACGATGGCTATGGGACAGCTGTAAATTACCCGGAAGCATTCAAGTGGCTGAAAAAGGCTGCTGATGAGGGTAATCATCTTTCAGAATTTGTAGTTGGCAAAATGCTGTGCAATGGTATGGGAACTGAAAGAGATACGGCAGCAGGCACTGAATATCTGACGAGAGCTGCTAACTCCGGAAACGAATATGCACAAAATTATCTTGATAATCGTACTTCATGGGAGCATGGCTGCGTTGTAAAACTTGTTGGTTCTGTCGGACGTTTGCTGTCAGAAAATCTGGAAAGCAGCCGCGCAGCAATATCGGAATGCTCTTCGGCGGTATTCGGTCATGGCGACCTCAGCAAAGAGCAAATACGAGAGCTTATCCTTAAAAAGCAGGATAAAGAGAATACTGCTGAAATGTGAGGTGCCTCACAGTGAGGCACCTCACATTTGTATGGTACAATTCAGGCACTGCCTCACGGTGAGGCACCTGTTTATTTGGAGGGCGAAATGATATACTGTTTCAAAAAACTGCGTGAGCTTAGGCTCACACGTATCTTTTTTCTTCATTATTCAATCTCACTGACTATCGGCGGCGCGGCAATAGCAGGACTGATTCTGCTCGGCGGGGGTTTACAATTCTACTCCTTTGTGGTATTATGTATCATGTATACGCAGCCAACTTTTTTCATCCTAAGGCGCATAAAGATGTATGAGGCAAGGCAGGAACTAAAACACGGAACATTTGCTCCAGACGAAAGAATTAACTTGGCGATTCAAGCGCTGCATCTAAAGCCAAACCTGGATATGAATTTCATTATCTATACGATTGTGTTATTAACAATGATTGCAATGTTCGTCCCTTACAATGGACTAATGATTGTGCTTGATAATCAGTTTCTGGGGATTCCTCTTGTCTTGTTAATTTTTCCTGGAATGTTAACCTTAATATCTATCGTAAAAAAATTAGAGGAAAAGATATGAGTGCAGTACTCTATGTAATTTCATACTTTTTTGCTTTTTTAGCAGGAGTGGGTATATTATGCTTGTGCTATCTCGGGAATCACACATATAATATTACGAATTTTTTGTGCGTGTGCAACTGGTTTGGCAAATATACAAAAATCAGTCAGCGGATACGCAGCAAAAGCGTGGTTGAAGAAATACGCGAAAAATACAGTGATATGCCTATACGTGAACAGATAGCAGAATATGGACGCCTTTTTGAATCAGACTTCAACGAGCTTTTTGATAAGCTTCAGCCTAGGGTTCATTACAGAGTGACAACACATTACAAACACGTTATGGAAAAGGCTATAACCAACGGGCAGATCAAACTGCTCTGCCCGGTCAAGGAATTAAAGAACCGTACGCTCCGTGAACTGAAACCGCTGCTTGGCAGAAGGGATTACAGACTTGCCAGAGAATGCGTAAGAAAGAGTCCGCAGGTGATTCGCTGCTGTGATAAATGTAAACGAATATCGGTTTGCCAATGCAGATACGGAGGGATTTGTTCTGTTATATCCGAAAAAGGATTTGCACGGTATGACTTTGTGAAAATATGAGCTGTCTCACGGTGAGGCACCCAAAACACCACTTGATTTTTTGAACATGATATGCTATAATTAGGCTAAGGAGCAAAGGAGGAATACCAATGCACGAAGAATACATAATGGACAAGCTTCCGCCTGAGGTACGCGCCGATTATCTTGACCGGATTCACAGGTTTGTGCTTATGGACGATACCTTTATGGCAAAGGTCTTTGAGGATAAGAAGTGTGTGGAACTTCTGCTGAAAATAATTCTTGAAAAAGATTTGACGGTGGAAAAAGTAGTTTCACAGTACAGCATAAAAAATCTTCAGGGGCGTTCGATACGACTGGATATTTATGCGGTTGACAGTAGCAACAAGCATTATAACATCGAAGTGCAGAGGGACAATGGCGGAGCTGCTCCGAAACGCGCCCGATACAACAGTGCGCTGATGGACGCAAACCTGATCCTGCCCGGCGATGATTGGGACAAGCTTCCGGATAATTACGTCATTTTCATAACGCAGAACGATGTCCTCGGCGGCGGAGTTCCTGTTTACACAATAGAGCGAACGGTCAAGCAGAAAAATAACGTATCGTTTGAGGACCATTCTCATATAATATATGTCAACGGTGAATGCAGAGATTCAAGCTCTATTGGAAAGCTTATGCAGGATTTCTTCTGCACGGATCCTGCCAAAATGAACTATAATATTCTTGCAGAACGAGCAAAGTTTTTCAAGGAAGACAAGGAGGGTGCTAATAATATGTGCAAGATTATGGAAGAATTGCGTGATAAAACAGCAGCAGAAGTTGCAGAAAAAGTTACTTCAGAACGTAACCATGAAATCGCTTTAAGACTTATCCAGCTTGGTTCTGTTCCGCTTGAACAGATTGCTGAAGCAACCGGACTTACCCTTGACGAGGTTAAAAAGCTTGCTGAAAAGCACACGGCATAAATAGTCAGCTGTCTCACCATGAGGCACCTCTTTATATGGTGATTCACTCTTACCCCCTGCCTCACAGTGAGGCACCACCGAAAATAAACTCAGGCGTGTTCTAAGCAATGCGCCTGTTTTTATTGCCCGAGTGCTGAAAAACAAATTGACATCTTGAATTCGTCGATGTGCACAAAAGGCGTTGTATAGGTTTGTGGAAAGTTTTATTCACAAACTAATTGACAAAGGCTTGTTTCTATGATATAATATAATCAAGAAGAAATATAGCCTACACTAAGGAGGATCTAAATATGAAACACACTATACTCAAACTCGTGACCGCTGCCATGATAATCTCTGCAACAGCATTGTTTGTCGGTGGCTGCTCCAATAAGGCGCAGGACATTGACCTCACGCTCATCGGCGGTGACGGACAGGATATTGAAAACAGATACACTGTTGATATCCGATACGATACTGACGAGGCTCCTATCAACAGCGACACGGCTATCGTCATCTCTACCGCGGAACCCGAAGAAATCAGCGAGCCTGATATACCGAAAGAAGAAACCACTGCTCCGGAAACCACACCGGCTACAACCAAGGCAACACAGCCGGCTGTCACCATAACGACCGACAAGCCGCAGGTAACTACACCTGCCCAGACGGTACGCACCGATCTTCCGAAGGTCACAGCAGAACCGCAGTATACAACCGCAGCCACCACTACCACAAAGCCTGCCAAGCAGACAGAGCCGGCAGAGATACAGACCGACGCTAACGACTTCCCGGCTAATCCGGAAGTAAACCAAACATTCGTTGACAGTACCGGAACAGAGTATATCTATAATGGTATTTTCGGCTGGATACAGGGCAATGATGGTAATCCCGATGTTCAGGAGTTTCCGGACAACTACGGAGAAATTGGTAGTGGAAATAAGATACTACATTAAAGGGTATAATATGAAGTTGGATTCTCTCTATTGTATTGAATGTGGAATGGCATTGGATTTGTTTTTTACTATCGAAACTTTACATGGCAGATTTATTCTGTGCAAAAATTTTCCCAAGTGTAAGAATTATCTTCGACCATCCGTCGCAGCGTGTATGCAACTATACAAAACGGGATTGGATGTATATTCATGGCAGCGAAAATGCCATAGATGTCACAAGTACACAAGAGTATATACATATTTTCTTGATTATCAATTACAAGATGCATATGCGTGTTTAGGACAGCATATAGGTTTAGGTAATATCTCTCACCTTGATAAACTTATGATGAATAGATATAGCACTATAAAAATGTGCAATACTAGACATCCAGAATTCAAAGGCAAAATTGCCACTAATGTCTGTGAACATTGTGGGGCAGTGCAAGGATATCACTATGTTGTTGAACATTCTCATGATGCAAACATTGAATTTGAACATAATCGATATTATCATGAAACAATTCCATGTTATCCAAATGTGGAGTTATGTAATGAATTGAAATTTTTGGACTGAACATATAAGCTATAATATAATGAGGCACTCGTGAAAACGGGTGCTTTTATTTGTGTGAGGAGGTTACACATGAACAACAAACATATAGTTGCAAAAACAATCGCTTCAATATTAACATTATCTTTAATTTCAACAAATGCTTTTGCTGGAATAAATCTTGGTAATGATGATGGAACCAACTTTAAGGGCGGAACTTCAAACAATTACTGGGGAGTTTACACAGACGGTGGTATTCCGTTGAACGACACAGAAGGACTGCGAGTTACTGTGTATGATGCCCAAAGTAATAATAAAGTGTTTAACACCATAGACATTACGGGGAATGCTAATATATCTGCTGCGTCAACTATGCAGTATTTTTCTGATGGCAACGAACTTATATCCAAAACCACATGGCTCAGTTATGTAGGCAGTACATATAACAGTGTTTCGGAATCAGACATGGCAAAGTTTAATAATGTTGTCATGTCTAGAGCATCAAGTGGCGATGGGTATAAATCGCAATATATACCTGCACTTGCTAAAATTGATATTGTATCAACCAATAATAAATCAAATCTTTCAGAGATAAAAGGTCTGTTAAGCGATGAGTTTTTTCTCATGAACTTATGCGACCTCATGGGCGGCGGACTGACATATGAGGACATCTCCAAAGGCAAATACAAAATTGCCTTTGAGCCTGTTGCTTACTTCCGGTATAACGGGCAAAACTGGGCAATGTCTGCTACGGAGTGCGGACTGCTCAACAAGTACATGAAGAATTACTTCACTGCTGCCTGGAATACCACGAATAATCTCCGCGCCCTGCTTGGTCCGCTGACGCACTCGAATCTGCCGCGGTCTGCTTTCCTCGAGAACAAGGACCTCGGAATTTCGGTATACTCTCCCTCCACCAGCGATTACTACAATGGAAATTCCAACTACAACAGCGACACCTGCATTATCCGCTGTATGGGAATAGGTGTCCTCACCGGAAACAGCGATGATGACGAGGTGGAGGAAGGCACCGCCGCCGCGGAATACCACACCGATACGGACGTATACACTTCTTTCTATGCAATCAATGTGGGTGATGTGCCATTTATAGGCGAATCCTCTTTCAGCATTTACGACAGCGGTGGCGAAACTCCGAGAAAATATGAGCAGCTAAAAGAAGAAAACAAGACGCTCATTCATGCCACCGGAAGTCAATCAGGTGTTACGTATTACTATGCATACACTTCGACTGAACTTGAAACAGTATATGCTGATGATGACGAGAAAATAGATGTGTTTATCGACAATCCTGCTTATGTACCAGACGAAGATGGAGAAATGCCATATGTATCGCCATATGTGAGGCTTGGTTCATTCAAGCACGGCGATGAAATGAGATTAAGCAACACATTTAAGGGAACAGTTTCATATAAAATAAAAACTACGTCTGGTTCAACAATAAAATCCGGCACAGTAAACATTACCTGTCCCGCCGGCGGTGAGGAAGCTATGGGTTGGATAAAGTGGCACACTCCCAGACGAGAACAATCTGTAGTGATAACACTTGAATCTAAACGCGATACGCTGATACTTCTTGATGAGAACGGCGATCAGTGTGAAAAGCTGATCATCAATGCGGATATCGCAAAGGTAAAGGAATCGACGCCGCCCGATCCTCAGGTTTCTGATACCCGTCCGTCGTGGCAGAAAATATATTCGCAGTCCTCGGTGCAGGATCGCATTTCAGAATATGTTTCCAACAACAGTTTACAGGAGCTTAGCTGGTACACTTGGTCAATAGGCGCAAGCTGGACACAGCACTGGGACTGGACCGACAAGAGAGTCAGTGTTATAACGGGCGGAATGACAGATCCGTCAAGCGATACACCTTACTGGGATGCTGAGACCAAAACTGAAGATATTACTTTTACGTCTTGGGGTGTAGACAACCACTACTTTGCGTCTGCGACTGCCGAGAGAATGTCGGGCAAGTTCTATACCGGTGCGGTGCTTATATCTAAAGCTGACCTTCAGCTTGAAAAAGTAACTTATTCGGTATCCATGTCGGCTGAGGCAACGATATCTCCGTCAGACTACTGCAAGACCGCTACATACAGCGAATCCAACGGTAAGTATACCATGAAATCCGGCTATGGAATTCAAATAAACGTTGATACACACCTCTCCGGGGATACACAGTACTGCACCGGAAGCCAGACAGCAAACGTTCTGTTCCCGGAGTTTAATTACAACCGCCACAATACTACGCTTTACAATCGCCTGCTTGAAAAGGTCAACGGCAGCTTCGTATTCAAGAAGAACAAATACTCGACCTACAATGACCGAGTGCACTTCACACCGATATGGTTCCCGGACAAGAAAAACTATACCGTATATGTTGAGGTGTTCGACGTGTGGTGTCCGGCTGGTCAGCTTTCGGTTAGGCTCACAGACCAGATATTCATTAAGGGCAACGTTTATGACGACTGGCACATTGCGCCGGTTAAGCCTTGATCTACTTGAACACATACCTGCCTCACGGTGAGGCACCTAAAAACTAAATAACATGAGGCACAGTGTAATTTATTATGCTGTGCCTTTTTGTATCTGAAGGAGGACTATTATGAATATAAAACACGGCATAACAGACACAGGCAAGCTGAAGACCATTGATATCGACAAGTACGAACCAATTCCGGATAAGCCCGGAAGGTGCCGTGCAGTCGGACAGGCGAGCAAGCAGGAGATATTCGATCAGCTGAAGGATCACCTTGAATATGTGGGAATGCTCCCTGATGAATACTTCCTGATTTCGACGCAGCAGCCCGAAATCATTCCGGAAAACTGGCGGGATTTTACCTGCAATGTTTCATACGGCGGCAGCGAGGGTATCTACCTTGATATCTCCCTCAATACCGCAAGCGGATCCCAGAGTTTCATTACAGGCAAAACCCTCAGCGAAGATGTTGAGAGCTTCCTGAATATGTCAAGAGCAGCTGCCGAGTGTAACCTTATGCTTAACGGCAACGGCAGCCTTGTGGCGCTTCCGCAGGATATATCAGAATATCTTGAATATATGAGCGAGAACGAAGATAAGGAAGAATCCTGCGAAATGGAAATGTGAAAGGTGGTTCAAAAATGATAACAACCGGTGATGTGTGCACGTTTAGTTTTTACGTCAGAGCATTTGATACCAGAAACGGCTATGCAAATTACGGAAATCCGTTGAAATTCCTGTCATTGGAACAGGCAAAAGCCGAGTTCGCTAGGCGCTGTGCTCAGAATCCGCTGAGCGTTAATACAATGCTCGGCGTTGATTACGCTACTACGCGCCGCGATCTTGATCCTAACGGAATCGGTGCAGTGGATATGCTCCAGTGCATAAACGGACATCTTAAGATATCGGACGACTATAAGCTGTCCAGTGTATTATCGCAGGAAAAATTGATTGCCGTAAATGCGGTAGCCATACTCAAGCGCGAGGCAGACAGATTACAGCGCATCAGCGACAATGCCACGGCAAAGTGTGCTAAAGAGATAAGCGACAACATCAATGCCGCCTGCGCAAGTCCGGAAGCAGCGGAGCAGTACATTAAATCGCTTGCTGATGAATACGGCATTGAGCGCTGCAAGGATATCATAGCCAATGAATTGATTGGGAATCATGGCATGGCAGACAGCGAAACTATGGATTATCTGATTGATTCGTTCGGCGGTAAGTATGATAGCAAATTTGCTGTTTTCGGTAATACGGAACAGCTTGAAAGGCTTGCACACGCTGCTCATCGTGTGGAGGGAAGCGGCTTATCAGAAACAGAATCCAAACTGCACAACAGCGGCTTTGTATACGGCGACAGCAAGACCATCAGAGATAAATCAGCCGATGTCAAGTCTGAAATCGAACATCACAACGACCTTGAGAACAAGGAACTTGTCCCTGACGATGGGCTGAGCCTATGAGGGAGAAAATTCTGCTGGCACTACTGGTCTTTGTGCTGTGTCTGAGTGCCTGCCAAACTGAATATTACCCAGCCGCCGGTTACAGTTCCATGTACGGCGGCACTGTCCTTTATGAGTGGAATGTGGACATAGTGTCATTATACACTCTAAAGGGAATAAGGCTGTGAGGAGCGTCAGGAAATGAAAAACAACAGTAAATTTTACAGAATTCCGGTGTGCATTTTCCTTTTTGTATCTGGAACTCTCATAGCGCTGCTTTTCTCAAACGCGCTGAACGACATGATAATATACGGCAAATTAACCACGCAAATGACCGATCTGTCTGCGCTCATGGGAAATGTCCTGGCGCACGATAAACTCCGGCAGTTGTTCCTGCTGCTCGAAGCGCTTGTGGCATTAATGTGCGTTGTGTACTATGTCTGCGCAAAACGCACATATCAGGCAGACACCTATAAAGTGACAGACTCGATATCCATACCAATGCCTTATGGGCAGGGACAGCACGGCACAGCATGGTTCATGAGGAAAAAGGAAATGAAGAAATGTTACACATCCCTTTCTGTTTCAGAAATTGATCCAACCGTACAGAAGCTGCTGCATAACGGTGATGAGAGATTCAAAGCAACGGAAAACGGAAAAGTTATCAGTCACCCTGACATTGTTGAAAAGAGCCTGTATGATAAAGCTGGTATAGTTCTTGCCCGAGAAACATCATCCGGATCTGAACAGCTGCCCTGCATTACCAAAGATGTACACACTCTGACAATAGGAGGTACTGGCTGCGGCAAAACACGCTGCCTGGTATTGCAGTCGATATGCGCTCTTGCACTTGCCGGCGAAGGTATTGTTGTAAACGACCCTAAAGGCGAGATATATCACTATACTCACCTACTGCTGCAAAGCCTGGGTTACGAAATCAAAGTGGTGGATTTTCAGTCACCACGTAAATCAGACCATTACAACCCATTGCAGATTATTATAGACGCAGTAAATGATGACAGGATCGACGACGCTCAAACCTTTGCATGGGATTTAGTAACATTTATCGTTGAAAAGAACGACCACTCCGAGCCTATCTGGACTAATGGTGAAATGGCGGTTGTTGCAGCGGCAATCTTATGCGTGGTATTTGATAACAAGGATAATCCTCAGTATCAGAATCTCACCAATGTGTACCACTTTATTGCGAATATGTGCAAAACAGAAAATAAGGTCATGCCGATCGACGCGTATATGAAAAAGCTGCCGGAAAGTCACCCGGCAAAAGCCCTGATAGCAATAGCCAAGATCGCCCCTGACCGCATGGGCGGTTCTTTTTACACATCTGCGCTGACAACGCTTCGGCTGTTTATCACAAACGATGTATACAGAGTAACCTGCCAATCAGAGTTTTCTCTCGATGATTTTGGCAAGAAGCCAAAGCGGGCGCTTTTCTTTATTCTCCCGGATCAAAAGACTACCTATTATCCTATTGTTACGCTGCTGGTTTCACAGCAATATGAGCAGCTTGTTACATACGCGAAACGCCACGGCAACAGACTGCCCTATCGAGTAAATTTCATTCTTGATGAGTTCGGTAATTTTACCGCAATAACGGATTTCAATGCTAAGCTGACGGTATCCCGAGGTTACGGAATACGTTGGAATCTGTTCCTGCAGGACTTTAATCAGCTGGTAGAGAAATACGGAAAAGAAGTATCGGGCATTATCAAAGGAAATTGCAGGTACTGGATCTATCTGCAATCGAATGATGTTGAAACCAATGAGGAAGTATCCAAACGATTAGGAACATACACAACATCGACTTATTCGCTGGGCGGTACAACACAAAAGTATGCTGCTCCCTCCAGCTCGACCAATATACAGCTTTCTCAGAGGAATCTGCTGAATGTTGATGAAATCGGACAAATACAGCGTCCGTATCAATTGGTTATATCTGACGCTCCACCCTCGGTAATGTACTCACCGGATATATCCAAGTGGCTGTTCAATCGAATGCTGGGGCTGGGAAATGAGGAGCACAATTCTCAGCTGATCGAGCTTGACGAAAATTCTCGCCCTGATCGTGGAGAGAAACGCACTGTACAACAGATATGGAAACCCTGGGAAGAATTATCACAGGCGTCTGAGACTGCACCAGCACAGACGGCACAGTCAAGATTTTCAGAACCAGGTTTACATAATAAACCACCATATTTCAGAAGGGGGTGAAAAAAGTGAAGATACTTAAAAAGATAGCTTCGACAATCACCGCAATGGCTTCTTCTGCAATTATTGCTGTTGCAGCCAATGCCGAGGGCGGCGAACTTGCTTCCTCAAAAGCGGTTACCGGAACGAAAGCACTTCTCGGCGATCTTTCCAGCATTCTGCTGGTAGTTGCTCCGCTGGTAGGCACAGCCTGCATAATCTACTTTGCTGTACGCCACGGCGCGGCAGACGAGATGGATCAGAAAAAGTGGAAGCAGCACATTATCGTTGCGGCTGTGTCCATTGTTGTCGCAGTAGTTGCAAGTGCACTCATCAACGTGCTCGTAAGCTACTATCAGTAAGGAGAAAGAGCATGACCACAAATCACACATCGGGATATCCACCCTAGCGCATGAAATCCCTTTCTTGAACACTTTTATGGAGGATTACATCATGAATATTTCCTGCGAACCCAGGAACATACGCATTTTACCGGGCAATGGCAGCCGGCTTGCGACTGCAAGCATTACCATTGACGATGCCTTTGTCGTTCGCAATCTCAGCCTTATGAACGGCTCAAAAGGTATGTTTGTGAATATGCCCCAGCAGAAAGGTGTTGACGAAAAAGGAAACACCAAGTATTACGATATTGCTTTTCCTCTTACATCAGAACTCAGAACAGCAATATCAGAAGCGGTCATTGGCGCTTACAAAGAACGTCTGAACGAGCTTCAGAACAATGCAGCGCATGATGATACACCACAGTCCGAAGCCAACACGTCAGCTGCGGATTACGAAGAGGACGACGTGGACGAAAGATTTTAAAATTTAGGAGGATTCTATCATGAAGAACATCAGAAACAAGCTTATTTTCAAGGCATTCCAGGCAAAGGAAGCTGCAAGAGAGAAGGCTCTCATGCTCAAGGCAAGAGCGCTTGACACCACCGGCGAGGGTTACGTTGACACCGCCATCAAGATCATCATCGCCGTTGTTATCGGCGGTCTGCTTCTGGCTGGACTGGTTGCGCTGTTCAACAACGTGATCATGCCGAGAGTCAACACCGAGGTTACATCGCTGTTCGACGCTGCTTGATACATCGTCATTCATCGCTGATAGGGGCGCATCTCTGCGCCCCTATTTCAGATGAGAAAGGTACATAAATGACTTTTATACTCATCATTCTTATCGGGGCAATTCTGTCAGGCATTGTGTCGCTTTTTTTCTCGTCGGAAATGCTTGTAGGTCTGTATGATGTCGTATTCAATAGTGGAATTACGATGCAGACGATAACGGGAGTGGAGTTTTTTGGACTTATAATGCCCATATCATATGGCGTGGGAATAAGCCTCATAATCCTCAAATTTCTGAAGAAAGCCTTTGACATCTATGTTCTATGGACTGACGGCGATCCGGACGCAGATCCTTTTTTACTGCTGACGAACTTTGTCCGTGCGGTAGGAACTGCGCTGATATTCCAATGGCTCTACGGATTGTTTGTCGATATATTCCGCGATATTACGAATACCATCATTGACCGGATCAATTCAAACTGCAATCCGACCGTTGAATGGGTCAGTTCCATAACAAGTCTGGGAATAGTCCCGGCAATATGCGGACTGATATTCATTATATGCTACCTGATATTGCTCTTGTCATTCATGGCGCGTGGGGTTGAGATGATGGTCATGCGCATTGGTGTACCGCTTGCCTGCGTGGGACTGCTTGACAATGATAAAGGAGTTTTCCGGGCATATATCAATCAGTTCGTAAAGGCATTCGCTACAACCATAGTGCAGATCATGCTCTGTAAAATCGGGCTTTCCCTCATGTTTAACGCTACTATGATAACGGGACAGAACATATTCTGGGGTATAGCCTGCATGATTGCTGCAATATCAATGCCCAAGATACTCAGAGAGTTCCTTGTACCCACCGGCGGCGACGGACACATTGGCAACACAGTATTCCAGACGGTCCATGTCGCTTCGCTTGCCAAAAGCGTGTTTACTAAGTAGGTGAACAAATGGATACTCTTAACACACTAAGCCTGTGTATGCAGGGAATCATTTCAGCCGGATTGATTATGAGAATCATCTTTTGTGCTACAAAACTCATGCACGAGGAGGATGAAGCTGCTCGATACAAAAGGCGTATCAAAAATTCAGTGGTAATGCTGATAATTGCGCAGCTGATATTCCCGATAAAAGAAATTCTGATATCGTATCTCGGAAACGGATACTAAGGAGGCACACATGGACGATGACAAGCTATATATTCCGTATGGTCTTTCCATTGACCAGGAATACTTTCCAGGTTTCGGCGGCAGAGAGTTACGACAGTTCTTTGTCGGAATACTCGGCTCAGGAATAATTGGAGCGCTGCTGCTTATTTTTACCGGGCAGCTCCTTGCACTGATAGTTGCGCTGATGATTGGCGCGGCTGGCACCATGATGGCTGTACGCAAGGATCCGTATACTCGGATATCTGTTGTTGGTCAGATATCTGATATAATACATTTCCACAAGTCCCAGAAGCATTACAAGTACATCTACACATCACCGTGGGATATCAAGTGACTGTTTTTTCGCTGGTGGCAATTTATCTTTTCGGAATATCCCGTCAGGATATCCGCTGCCACGAAATATCAAACTTCGCCCCGGTGGTGCTCGTTCTTGCAAGTCCGTTCATCAGCACCACGCCAACAATGGAAAGGATCATCGGCTTGTTCGGGCTTTTTCTGCCTTTGCTGGCAGTTAATTTCCTCACAAATGGCTTCGGAATGGGCGATGTCAAACTCTGTGCGGCATTTGGCTGGGTACTCGGAGCGGTTGCCGAATACTGTGTGCTAGCCGTCGCGCTAACCGCCGCTGTTGTATTAGGAAAAATCACAAATACCAAGTTGCTGCCGCTTGCTCCCTTTCTATCCGGAGCAGGACTGGCAGCAATTATTTTTAAGGAGGTTTTAATATCATGTTAAAAAACCGCACTCTCATAGGAATTATTCTGATTGTAGCAGCAATCGGACTTTGTTTCGGCATATCGCCACTGTTCAATACAATACTCGCAAGCAAAACGACAATTATCCGGCTGAAGCAGGATATACCGCAGGGCGTACAGATAACCGGCTCTATGCTGGAAGCTGTGGAAGTCGGCTCGATGAATCTGCCCACAGATATGCAGAATGACCCGAAAAAGATAATCGGAAAATATTCCGTCACTGCTATGTTTGCCGGCGACAGCTTCAACGATAAGAAGCTGTCGGATACAATAGACACCTCGGATAGTCTGCTCCGTCAGCTGAAGCCGAACGAAACCGCAATGTCAGTAACCGTAAAATCACTTGCAAACGGTCTTTCTGGCAAGCTCCAGCAGGGCGACATCATTCAGATAGTATCTGTTGACGAGGACGACAAGGCGCAGATTTATGAGGAACTCCAGTATGTTGAGGTCCTCGCTACCACGTCAGATAAAGGCTCTGATAACACTTACAAGGACGGCGAAGTTAATGCTGATACCGAAGATGAAGAGGATCAGTCACTCTATGCAACCGTTACCATTATTCTGCAGGACAGAGCGCAGGCTTTACGGCTCGCAGAATGCGAAAACACATCTCTCCATGCCATATTTGTATGCCGCGGCGATGATGAATACAAGCAGAAATGCTTAAAAGCACAGCTCGATCTGCTTACCGGCGACGCTGATGAAACATCAGAATCGACCTATGAAGCTGATACTGAGGAAGTTCAGCCGGATATGAATATTCCCGAAAATAAAAATCCGAATAATGCTCCGGCAGGAAGCGAGGAAGCAGCTCATGGCGCATAAAATAATTGCCGTATACGGAAATTCCGGAAGCTACAAGACCACAACAGCGCTTGCATTAGCCAAGTATATGGCTAGTAAGGGCACCAATATTATCCTCGTAGGCGCTGACACAACAAAGCCGCTTATCCCGATCGCAGCACCTCTGGAAAGCAAGTTCAGCGGATCGCTTGGTAAGGCTCTTTCTGCGGTGGATTTCGATCGTGATATGATTCTCAAAAACATCTATATGGCAACCGACAAAATCGGGATACTGTCCTACAATATCCGCGAAAATGCCAATACATATGCAGTCGTATCCCAGGAGCGCATTGATGATCTGTATATGCAGCTCAGACAGCAGCCCGACACAGATATCATCATTGACTGCACATCCGATATAACGCAGAGCAAGCTGACTGCAAAAGCTGTTATCACAGCAGATGTCGTAATCGAGCTGCTTACCTGTGATACGAACGGTCTGGTTTTTGACGGCTCACAGGAGCCTATTCTCCAGTCGGAGCAGTACACATATCGCAAGTTTGTGCGTATGATGTCGCTAAGCAACACTTTCAAGCAGGACGAAGCTGCAATGAAAAACGCTATGGGACGTATTTCCGGTACGATACCCTACTGCCCGAAAGCGGCTGAGTATCTTAATCAGGGAACGCTTCTGACAAAAGGTGTTGATGACCGTACATATAACACGACAATAAAGTCGCTTGCTGAAATCGCTATGAAGGAGGATTGACCATGGGATTTTCTTTCAAAAAGCCTTTCAAAAAGGAAAATCCGGAAAGCAGCACCGAGCCGCTTTCTCTTGAAAAGGATACTGAGCCTGCTGCCAAGCAGCCGGAATCCAAAGCCAAGCGTAAAAAGGGCGAAGTGGTAATCGCCGATTCCGGAAATGTCAAGGAAGTATCCCGAGTAATGCTGAAGTTCGATCAGCTCCTCCATGCAACACAGGAATATATGTCCAAAACATACGGACTTGAACTGTACTCGTCGGACAAGCGCGATACCATGAAGCAGCTTATCAAGCAGTATATGAAAGATAATAACTACTACATTGCTGGTGTTACGCTTGCGGACGCTGCTGACCAGCTCTACCGCGAAATGGCAGAATATTCATTCCTGACGCCGCTTCTCGCTCGGAAGGACATTGAGGAAATCAACATCAATGCCTGGAACGACATACAGATCATTCCCTCCAAAGGACGACCGTATAAGCTGAGTGAGCATTTCTCATCTCCGCAGCACGCACTTGACGTTGTGCGCCGAATGCTCCACAACAATAACCAGGTATTTGACGCGTCAAAACCGCTTGTAACCGGATTCCTTGATAAAAATATCCGTATATCTGCGGTGCATGAACTTGTTGTAGGAAAAGATGTCGGAGTTGCGGTATCTATCCGTATCGTCAATCCCTGCAAGATCACCAAGCAGCAGTTCATTGACAGTGAGATGTGTACAGAGGAAATATATGATTTCCTTGTCGTTTCGTTTGTTCATGGCATTTCCCAGGTGTATGCCGGCGCAACAGGATCAGGCAAGACCACGATCATGGCGGATATCATGAGTAACTTCCCTGATGACAGACGTCTTATCACAATCGAAAAATCAGTGCGTGAGTTTAATCTTATCAAGAGGGATCAGGACGGAAACGCACTCAATAACGTTATACATTTCGTCACTTACGAAAGCGATGATCCAAGCCGAAGCGTTACCATGCGCGACCTGCTTACCAAGTGCCTCACGATGGATCCGGACAGCATATGCGTAGCCGAGATGAAGAACGAGGAAGCCTGGGAAGCGCAGGAAGCCGCGCGAACTGGACATACCGTCCTCACAACAACCCACGCTTCCGGAATCAAGGGTATATATCCTCGTCTTGCAACACTCTGTATGCAGCTCTACGGCGATACGCCCATGAATACACTCCTGTCATTTGTAACAGAAGCTTTCCCACTTGCGATATTCCTCAAAAAACTGGACGATGGCAAACGTCACATCATGGAAGTCGCAGAGTGTGTTGGCGTTGATTATGAGCAAAGCAGAGCCATTACACGGACGCTCTGGAAATACAACGTTAAATCCGAAAGAAAGGTTGACGGCAAGGTCGTAATCGACGGTGAATTCGTCCGCGTAAATCCTATTTCAAAGGAACTGCGCGACAGAATGCACGAAAACGGCGTTGCTGATGATATTCTCAATAAATACTCGGAGGAGGTGCGTTAATGGACAGAATCATATATCTTTTCGGAGCATTGCTGATGTCTGCCGGCATAGTTGTACTGCTGGGTATCACTCCCGAAATAATAACGCAGGATATCATGTCACTCATGTCGCGTCAGCGCAGCTTGAAATATTGTGTGGCAAAAGCGCAGGGAAAAGTAAAGCAGAGCCGTCTGCAGACTGCAATCATGGACATTAAGAATGCGCTTATAGCTACGCACTCTGAAAACAAGTTCTCTCTGCTGATTTCCGTTTCGCTTATCGGTATCTGCGCCGGCTTCCTTCTGGCGGCGCTGCTCCAGAATCTGCTTCTCATTCCTATTTTTTCGGGAATCTGCGTGGTGCTGCCGTATGCATATGTTAATGTGCTGCTCTCCAATTACAACCGGCGTATTTCAGAGGAACTCGAAACTGCACTTTCGATCATCACAACGAATTACGTTTCAAATGATGATATCATTTATGCCGTGGAACAGTCGATTGATTACATCAATCCCCCAGTGCAGCAGGCTTTCCAGAAATTCCTGACCCAGACGAAACTCATAAACTCCAACGTGAAGCTTGCCATCGAGCAGCTCAAAAGCGAAATAAACAACGAGATATTCCACGAATGGTGCGATAATCTTATTATGTGCCAGGACAACGTCACACTGAAAAAAACGCTGCAGCCTATCACCACCAAGCTGTCGAACGTCCGCATAATCAATGCGGAACTTCGTAATATGCTAATGAGTCCTCGCCGCGAGCACATTATGATGGTGTTTATTCTACTGGCAAATTATCCCATTCTGTTCTTCCTCAACGCAGACTGGTTCAAGGTGCTTACGGACACATTTGTAGGACAGGTGGTCAATTCCATCGTGGCAATAGTCGTGATCATCACGGTAATTCTGGCATACAAGTATACCCAGCCCATTCAGTATAAGAGGTGATGTGACATGAGTATATACAACATCTTGCTTTATGCTGCAATTGTATTGATAGGTTTTGTATTTGCAGGCGGTCTGTACTGCTTTGCCCTTATTCTGTTAAAGGTACCATCAAGGCGTACAACCAACGCTATCAAGTCCATTGCTTCAAGGAATCGTCCCTCTGCTGCCGGCTTCAAGAACACCTACAACGATATTGCATTGTTTGTGTCTCGGTTCATACGGCTTAATGAATTCAAGAAAAAGGAACTATCCGACAGCCTTAAAATTGCCAATATTGCCATGTCACCGGAATTATTTACTGCAAGAGCAATGGTGAAGTCGGCAGGAATTGTGCTGCTGTCCGTTCCATTCTTTTTCTTTCTGCCAATTCTGGGAATCCTGCTCGTTGCCCTGGGAATACTTACGTATTTTCAGGAAAAAAACAAAGTGGATTCCTGCATAAAGGAAAAGCGCCGGCAGATCGAATTCGACCTGCCACGGCTTGTGTACGCAATATCCCAGGAAATTCAGATGACGCATGATGTAATTTCAATTCTGGAACGGCACAAGGATAACTTCTCACGGTATCTCAACGAGGAAATTGAGATAACTATAGCAGATATGCGGACCGGAAACTATGAAGCTGCAATCACCAGATTTGAGGGGCGTATCGGCAGCACAAATCTGTCGGAGGTATGCCGTGGCTTTATTCAGATGATACGCGGTGATAATACAGAGGTTTACTGGGAAACTCTCAGCGTCCGTTTTGAGGAATTGCAGCGACAGCAGCTTCGCGGCATTGCACAGAAAATTCCTCCAAAGGTTCATCGGCTGTCATTCTTCCTGATGATGTGCATGATGCTGCTTTATGTCGTTGTGCTGGGCTGGGAACTGATCAGCAACATGGGCATTCTGTTCGGATAAGGAGGCAGTCATGAAAAAACTTCTTAAACGGCTTAAATCAACTCGCGGAGAGGGGTATATCGACATTTCTGTTGCAGTGCTGGTTGTGATGATATTGCTGGTGGCAGTCATTAAAATCGCACCGGTATTCATCACGAAAATGACGATCAACAACTATGCAAACGAGCTTTGCCGCGAAGCTGAAATAGCCGGTCGTGTCGGCACAGAAACAACTACACGGCTTGACCGCCTTAACGAATCCCATCCTGACCTCAATCCTACCATTACATGGTCAAAAACAGGCAACATTCAGATCGGAAACACGTTCACGGTGACAGTATCTACTACCTATGATTTCAGCTTTTTCGTTTTCAGTACGACACCGATAACTATCTCAGCTACTGCTGAGGGTACCAGCGAGGTGTTCTGGAAATGATAAAAATACTGAAAAAAAGAATACTCAGCAACAAGGGATTTTCTTATGTAATTCTCAGCGTTCTGATGATCGTAATACTGCTCATGGGTGTTGCTATTTTTGAGATAATCAGAATAAACATTCAGGCAGCAGCTGTCCGGGACAAATTTGAGGATGCGATTATCTCGATGTGTGTTGAGAATTACTCTGAGATGTACCAACCGATTCGTGAGAGCCATGCTTCAAGCTATGCTTTCAACGGAACACGCTGGGAGGAAAGGCACAAAGCCAATGAGCAGTACATTCGAACATATCTGAATAAAGCTATGAGCGCCGGCGAAATCATGCAATGCGAAATTGTGTCCATAAGTTTTGATGTGGACTCGCCAAGTGTTGCCCCTTCCGACACGGATACCGCAAAGAAATATGCGGTATCTGGTAGCATTACAATCAAGGTTCCGTATCGTTTTGCCTGGCAGGAGCTTGCCCCAATATCCCTTAAGCTGGACGTAAAGTCACAGTGGAGAGCTATGTTTTGACAATGGAAAGGAAATGGTGTATAATATGAAGAACAACACTCGCCTGTTTCGCGCCATGCCCATTCATTGCACTGACAACCATCAATGCCACAAAATGCTGGTGACTGCCACACTTAGACTGAAAAAAACTCGTCGCACAAAATACGGCGGACAGCTTAACGAACAAATCATCCTTCAAATCATGAAGTTATATCGCGAACTTTGCAGTGGCGATTACGTAGGTGCTTATGCGCGCTTAAGGCACATTGGTGTAAATGTTGATCTTTGCAGCAGTGAAATGAGAGCAATTCTTATCCCGACCTTGAAGTGCATTACGGAGGATCATTTTTCATGAAATTGCTTGACCGTATTTTTTCATTCCATAAAAGAATCGATGACAATCTGCATTACGAAAGCGCAATGCAGAACATACAGCTTGTTGTTGACTGTGCCCAGAGTCCTTTGGAAAAGATACGCGCATATAACTATGCAATGTTTATTATTCGTGCGGATTATGCTGCTTACACAAAATCGCTTATGTTCCGCAAGGAATTTGCAGATAGAGTGGCAGCCTTTTTTCCTGCGAGTTATTACCTTGCCGACGGGACGAAGGAAACATTCACCAAGGAACCCATAAGCAATATAATTTCACTTGCCCAAGCAGATGGTATCGCTGCTTTTCCATGGGAATACAGCAGACTGGCACGAATTCTGCCCGAAATATATCAAAAAGGATTTATAGCCGATGAAAATCACAAAGCAAATTATTATGCGGAAATAGATCTCACTGTTGTATTTTCGGGCAACCATTCGATAAGTGCGGGAATATTCTATGGTTCAGGAAGTATAAATGCTAATGTATACCTTTTGTCAAAGCTATACGAACACGTTGATACAGACGGCGTAAATTGGATAAACAGCCATAACGGGCAGGTATTGACGCCGGTCCTTTCTGAACATCTTGCCATTCTTTATGAGATATCGCGCAGGAAAAACGGCATTCTCCGTTCACTCGACCATGATTCCGAAGAGTATTGCCGAATCAATGGCGGTGCTTTTACGAAAATCAGAAAATGCTACACCGTTGTTTGCGGAATGCCATGCGCAGGAAAAACATCTTTTATCGGAACAATGTTCAAAGATAATGCCGTGCTCATAGACAAAAGTACCGACACTAATGCATTTGATGTCCTGATCAAAAAGGGTGAAAGCATAATCGAAGAGAACATGTGTTTTGGCAGTGCGCAATCAAGAATACGGTCGGCCAAAGATAGCGGGTATTACATCAGGCTTATTTTCATTGGTATCAGCGAAAATGAAAGTCTGCAGCGCGCAACTATCCGATTTATAAAGACAGGGCGTCAACAAGCTATTTCTGATAAGAACATTATATCAGAAATCGAAACAATATCCAGGCAATTCTGCAAGCTCATGCAAATGTGCGACTCGGCGGATTATTTCGATAACGAAGATATTTTCATTCGTGTTGCACACTGGGATGGACAAACCTTTTCATTCTATGGAAAAGAATATCCTGAGTGGCTTCATAGCATACATACAGCATGGCTTGACAGTTTGTCGAAATAATGAGCGAAAGGCAATACAACATTAAGCACGGCATCAAATCCGTGCTTTTCTTTTTCTATGCTTTTATTCTCCATCACACAATAATAATTACAGAAAGGAAAAACAATGCAGATAGCAATAGCAATTATCACCCTTGTACTGTGTGCAGGGGTGCTTTACTGGTTTAAGCGCAGCGAGAACCAAAAACGTACTCGCCGCACTGAAGAGGAGGAAGACGAGCGTGAACGTCTTGCCCAGAAAACTGCCCAGGAATTCGTGAATGCCAAAGACCTCGGTGAGCATTGCCTTTACACGATTGACGGTTACATATTCGCTTATATCAAGATTGAGGGGCTTTGCCTTGAACTGTACAGCAGACAGGAGCAGAAGCACTTATGCCGTGAACTTTCTGCTTCTCTCTCGGCAATCAAACGTCCCTACAAAAGTGACGCTGTAAGCCGTCCGGTTGATATTTCCGCACCTCTGAACGAATATGAGGAGCTGTATAACGCCGCGACTGGCGGCAGGAAAAAGCTGCTTAAGTTCGACATGGAGTCACTGGCTGAAATGGTTGCGACCGGCGAATCCCTGGAGCGACAGCATTATATCGCTATATGGGATACCATTCAGCGTTCTGATGAGCGTACTCTGACCCAGGCAGCACAGGACATAGCAAAAAAGTATTCCGACTGTGGGATAAAGGCAGAACTGCTCGACAGAAAAGGCATAGTTCAGCTCTGCAACCTGGTAAACAATCCTGCGTATGTCCACGTCGAAAATGCAAATATTGAGGACGTTATTTCTGTCCTCTCTGCTGGATAAGGAGTATAAACCATGAACAGCGAATTACACATAAAACCTGGCAAGGATCTTGCTCCTCAGATTTATGAATTTTACCGGAATAAAATATGTTTTGGTGATTATAAGCCTGGGGATAAACTGCCGTCATATAAGTCGCTTGCGGAAAAATATGCGGTATCCTATTCTCCCATCAAGACCGCATATCAGTCCCTTGAAAGAGAGGGATATATTCACCTTTCGACAAAAGGCAGCATTGTGATTGAACAGCCGAAAACGGTTAAGGAAAATATAGCTTCCAAACTTGATGAAATACTCCAGACAGCTCTGGATTTTGGCGCAGCAAAGGAAGATATTGTTGAAGCCATAGATTTTATCATGGAAAAATACTGCTGAGAAAGGTCATGGAATGAACAACAAAAAATCAGAAGTACAGATATCAGTCAATACTGCGTTACAGGCAAGCATTACGCCAATCGGAATTGATTTCGAAATGAACCAGCTCCGGCTCGGCGAAAACTACTGCTGTATCTTCGCAATCACGGACTATCCCTCAGAGTGCGACTATGGCTGGCTATCCAAGCTGACCAATATCCCCGGCACAATCGTTTCCATAAACAGCGAACCCATTGATAATGGTGAAGCTGTAAACGAAATCTCTAAGAAAATCCGTATGTATCGTGGACAGGCTGCCAGTACAAAGGATCCTCGCGAACGTCAGCGCTGCCAGAAAGCTGCTGATGACCAGGAAAAAATAATGGCTAAGATGGACCAGAACGGCGAAGTCATGGGGAAGTGGAATACTACGATAATGGTGCTTTCCCGTGACAAAGAGGATTATAACTCCAGGTGCGACCGGGTGAAGAACGTTGCAAGTATACTCGGCTGTAAAATACGCGTTCTGTCCAATCTTCAGCGCGAGGGCTATCAGCAGATTTCCCCAACATATCCGCAGATAAAGCGCATACAGGAAACCTCCTCAAGGTACTTCCCGGTGAGTACGTTTGTAGGAGGTTTTCCTTTTTCCTCCGGCGGCTTCAACGATGGCAAGGGATTCTACCTCGGCAAGAACAGCAGTGGCGGACTTATTCTGCTTGATCTTTGGAAGCGTGGTTCATCGAGGACTAACAGCAACATTACCGTTGTAGGCGGCTCTGGTTCGGGAAAGTCCACGGCTATAAAGCACATAATTGCTTCCGAATACGCCCGTGGAACAAAAATTATCGTAATCGATCCAGAGGGTGAATATAAGGATATGTGTCTGAATCCACTGTTTGAGGGGTCATGGATAGATGTTGCCGGCGGCAGGGGCGGACTCATCAATCCGCTTCAGATACGTCCGGTACCCCCGGACACAGATGACGAGAGTACCGCTGAGCTGCAAAAGAATGAGAGCATTGGCGACCTTGCCGTTCATCTCAAGACATTGCAGACGTTCTTCCGGCTGTATATTCCCTCTATGGACGACAGGCTGAGAGCGCTGCTGGATCAGGCGCTTGTTGAGATGTATCATAAATTCGGAATAACCTGGGACACAGATGTTTCTTCATTTTCCGCAGAGCAGTTTCCGATACTGAGCGATCTGTATAATCTTATTGCCGAAAAAGCAAAACTCAAAGATAACAATGCAGTATATTATGAAGATCTGAAAACTTACCTCGAGGGAGCAGCTAACGGCGCAGACCATCTCCTTTGGAACGGATACACTACCATAAATCCACAAAGCGGATTTATCGTACTGGACACAAAATCGCTGATACAGATGTCGGGAACGGTGCTTGCGGCGCAGTATTTCAATGTGCTATCATGGTGCTGGGAGCAGATTACCCACGACCGCAAGGAACGCATTATGCTGGTGGCTGACGAATGCTGGACTATGATTGATCCGCGCTGCCCTCAGTCGTTGGAATTTCTCAAAAACGCCGAGAAACGCGCCCGTAAGTACGAAGGCAGCATTATCGTAGGAACCCAGTCCACAAACGACTTTCTTGATCCGGAGGTTAAGTTCTATGGGCAGTCCGTCCTTGATCTGCCGACGTTCAAGCTGCTGTTTTCGATGGACGGAAAGTCGCTGAAAGAAACGACGGAACTCTTTGACCTGAACGACGCTCAGAGCGATTATATATCTTCCGGTCAGCGTGGTACGGCACTGATGAAAGTGGGTAATCAGGCTGTTATCGTCCGCTTTGAGCTGAGCGAGGAGCGCCTGGAGATGTTCGGCAGAGGTGGAGGACGATGAGAAATGATTGACTTTTATAGAATTCAATGGTATAATATAGAAAGGGCAAACAAATGAACAATGAACTCATTTTTAATAACCGTGCGTCTGTTATAAACGAGGAGAACCTCACTTGTGATAATTGCCACGAGCATACAATCTTTTTCCTTAAAGATAATTACCATGAGTTTTCAATGGGATTATCCACTGTGTTAGAATGCGTGATGTTTGCAATTCGCAAAGGAGACCTTCCTAAATTACCTGATACTTGGCTTGATTTGATTGATAGTCAGTACAGAACCCAATATTCTATTGACAAAAATCTTTGTTATCACGATTATCATAAAAAGGAATAGAATTATGAAAAAATTCAAGGTAACCAACTCGTATAGCGCTCCCGATTTTGACATTAACAGGGAAAACTTTGAATGTGAAACAGGTAACAAGCAGCCTTTTCAGCAGAAGAATCAACAAGGCAAATTTAGGGAATATGCAATATGCCCACCATGCCTCAATTCAATTCAGATTATTGGACTAGCTCATGGATCAAAATGTGAACCTTATGGAAAACATACGGGAAAAACAATAAAGGGATTTCCTGATTTCAATTATAGGAAATATCAGTTTTGCCCATACGCAGACCATAGGAAGCACCCAAATGACGATGAACGTTTAAACATAATAGATAATGATGTGGTTGATTTGTACAATCTCCTTCGTGATCAATTTGACAGGGTAGTTTATGTCGTTTCCACTACATTAGGCATTCGTGGCTCTGATGCTTTTTGGAAGAATGCTCTCAGACAGTTCCTGGAAAATGAAATGTATTGTTTTCCGTGGCTTACGACCTCCAATTTGCCATATCTTTTTGCTTACAAAGGGCTTCATCAACAAAATCTGTTAGGTCAAAAGTTCAAAATCAATTCACCGTTATATAATGTACTTAACACACATCCAAATGTTTCATTTGCCTCTAGCAATGATGTGAATTATGGGCGTCTTGAGAACAAAGATCACTTTTTAAGCCTTCAGATGAGGTTTTCTCAATTTAAGCAGTGTATTGACGAAAATGATCGCTTGAGACAAACTATGCAAGTCAATATAGATGATCTAAAAACCAATAATGTTCTTTATACACAGCTTATTACTTTTGATGAAAACTTCTTCGAAAGACTGATTTTTAAATCTAGTAACAGCAACAAACGTCAGATGAAACTTCTGGAAATTGCAAAGGAGATGATGCCAGACATTAAGCCTGATAATGAATAATACTTTGATCAAATACACCTACAGCCGAGAGAACTCCCGGCTGTTTTTATTTTGGAGGTTACAATGGCAGTAAATCCGAAAATAATAATGATGGTCGCGCAGGCGGCAAAGAGCCATAAAGTCCGTGAAGTTGTCCTTCATGTTTTGTTCTATTCGCTTGGCATAATTCTGTTTATTTTCACGGCTTTTATAGCGTTGATAAGCGGACTTCTGGCAATCGTGCAGAATAACAATCTGAGAAACCATTGGAGTTACTATCGAACAAGCATTTCGGAGCTGTTTAATGGTATAGAGTCAGATGTCAACACAAATGTGAAAGATGAAGTGTATGACTTCATGCCGGATTTTTCGGTCAATCTATCTAAGGCGACTATCGCCAATAATTTTGACGGAAGTTCGCTGATACTTTACGATGAGGACGAAATCAGCAGGGCGGAAACCATCATGGAAACCTATGCAGGTCAGCTGCGCGCCATTACGACGCAGGACGCTTTTGACAGTTTTATTTCTGATTACGACACAGATCTTTCTTTTTCGGATATCAGCAGCATTCGCTTTACCGATGACACTGGAATAGAAAATCTGTCCGAGTACAGTGATGAGCTGAAGACGTTCCTGTATCATCGAGCTATGGAACAGATGAGTAAATATAACTACACATTTGAAAACATAGAATTAGACGATGGCAAGAGAGCTGACCGCCAGACTCTTGTAGTCACAGCTGCTGACGGCAGCACACAAACCGTGGAATACACCTGCATAGGCGGCGGTGAAGTTTACCTGCCGGAATTCCTGGCAATGTACAACGTGCGGCAGGGGCGTGAATACCTCATCAAAACGACTCAGAATCAGGCACCTGACCTTGATTCACAAATGGAACAGGCTCTTGGAGATATCCCCGAAACTGCCGAAGACGCTCAGGAATACATCAACAATTCATGGGGTAGTATGATTGACGGCAGAGGGGCAATAAACTTAAGCCTGTTTCAGATGTCTAACCTCAAGTCGATAATCGAAAATGCTAATATGAGTGGTGCGATTAAAATTGAAACGGAGCGAACGGCTGACAAGCTGTCTATCACTCTTGAAACCGTAGGTTCAGATGTCTGGAGAGAGGTTTTCGGCATTGAGGAGGAGTTTGAACAGTATGTTGAGCAGTCCCAGATGGCGATAGAAATGGCACTGTCGGAAGCGGAGATACCACAGGAAGAATGGACTATATCCCTGGACAACATGGTTCAGCTCGCGCTGTTCGTCTATTTCGAAGGCTTCTTCGAACTTCCGGTCAGCAGCTCAGACCTTGCACCGGGCGGTAATGGTATTCTGTCGCAATGCGGTGATGTGTCAGAGCTGCACCAGTACACCTACGGCACTAAGGATATGGGAGTACCCGAAAGAGGCATTACGCTTGAGCTGACAGGCAGAACAGCGATCCATGCAGATTTGCTAAACTGTGGAAGCTGTATACAGGACGCATTTATATATGATGTGTGGAACATGGACGAGCAGGATATCGCTAATGATACCAATTCCAAAGTCTTTAACCAGAGTGCAGTCACTATCGCATACATAATTGATACCGACCAGTTTGAAGATGATTACGGTTTTCCTTTCCCGACAATAAACGGGTTACGCCACGGAAGCACGATTACTCTTTTTCTGGAATTCACCTGTCTGAGCGAAGCGGAATTTGAAGACCTTGATATTGGCAGTTCCGTTGACCTTGAGAATTTGACTGTCGGTTACTCGCATGACGGGTATTACAGCGACACTTACGACAAGGGACTTTGGCGTCACCATCTTAACCGTGATGAATGCATTCCGCACGTCGGAATAAAGACCTATTTCATGTCTGGCGAAGCTGCTGCCCCTGATCCGCCGCAGGGAACGCATTACTATGGCGGACCCAGTGCAAAGGATATTGGCGTAGTTGCCAATCCCCGACTTTGGTTCAAGGCATTCCGCACCGGCATGGGCGATGAACTTTTTGAAACTATCAAAGCAGTCGAGCCGGATTAAGGGAGGTTTTATGAGAATATTTGTAGATATGGATGGGACGTTAGCACGCTTCCATGATGAAGTTGGATATCTTGAACGTATGTTTGAAAAAGGCTTTTTTAGTGGATTACAACCTTTTCAGCAGGCAGTTCAGGCAATCAATGATCTTGCTCGTTATTCGAAAGACTGTGAGTTATTCATTCTATCGGCAACAGTAGACGGTGAGCCACCTTATTGCTGTGATGAGAAAAATCAGTGGCTTGACAGATATTGCCCAGAAATAGATCAGGCACACCGACTATTTACAAAAATCGGTATTTCAAAATCCGAGTACATTCCGGGAGGCATTCAGTCTGATGATATATTATGGGATGATTATAACAAAAACCTTGAAGAATGGGTAGCTAACGGTGGTGTTGCAGTAAAATGCAAAAATAACATAAACCACAAAGGTTTGATTGGACCCATTTGGCAAGGATTAATAATCGCAAATGACGCTTCATCAGAGCTTATCAGAAATTCACTTTCTGAAATAGCATACGAAGCTGCCGAATCTTCCGACGAAGAATGGGAACTGTAAATAGAAGAAAGGAACCATTACCATGATCAATCCATTACTTATTTCCAGAAAAGAAAATGCCGGTATTCTGAGAAAGATATGTACGGAAATAGGGGCAACACCCCGCGAACTTTCGGGTGATGAATGGTCGCTTGCGCTGTTCATCAAAACTGATCTCAAAAACTATATGTACCAGTCACACTACGTCCTTGACGTATCTGCATTCCAGGAAAAGGGCGATGATCTCATAGCGCTGTGCGAAGGTATCGCCCTCCAGAAGGATCCCAGCAGCATAATTATTTATGCGGATCACTACTTTCCCGGAGATGATTTTCTGGATAAGCTGGTGCATAAGGGAATCCACAATATCGTAGCCAACTATCCCGATGTGGACGAAAAGACGAACATCACGAAGATGATGGAAGATCTCAAAGAGTGCCTTACAACCGGCTTATCCAGGCAGAAATGGCGGAAGTACGACAAGTCTTTTGACGCATTCGCCGAAGCACGAGAAGCTGCTCTTATTGCTGAAAAAGAAAGAGAGAAGCCGCGCTATTCTCAGGCAAGCCTGCATATTGCAGTTGTCGGCGCGCAAAGCAGGATAGGTACAACGTCCTTTGCCCTGCGGATGGCTGAGTATTTTCGCAGCCGCGACGGTGAGAGCGTAGTAGTGTGCGCGAGCAAGCGCGGAGCCGATCAGCTTGAAATGATGGAAGCCTGCTATGAAGAAGCAAAGGCGCAGGACGGTATTTATACGATCAACGGCATAGATATTTGCAGTTCTGATACTGATACCACCAAAGTCTACAATGCGGAAATATATGATTTTGGAAGCAAGAAGCCTATGGACTTTTCCGGTTTCGACAAGATATATGTCGTAGGCGGAACTTCGTGGAACGAGCTGCCGATGATATATGATATCCAGAATGACCTCAACATGGTGAACTACACCGTAGCAGTCAACTTTTCTGATGAAACAGCCGTTGAGAAGAACCATGAACTCCTCTCCGTGAACCTCAATGATGTGATCTGCCTGCCTTATGCGCCGGATCCGTTCTCGCTGACTGCCGGATATGAGGAGATTTTCGACAAGGATTTTGTCGAGTGGGCAGACAGCAACGCAGAAGAAGCTGATTTATCAGCTGAAAAATAAAAGATATGGAGCAATCAAGACATGAAACAGAACAGACAGTTTGTCCGGGTGAATTCGGACTTCATTAACAAGGACCTGTCAGCCGGCGCTGTAAAGGTTCTGTTTCTGCTTGCTTCAATAGCCCAGGCTGACGGCAGCAATACTGCCGTTGTTTCCAATGCAAGAATATCAGAGCGTTCCAAACTCACGAATATAACCAGAATAATAAATGAACTTTACGCCGTAGGCGCAGTAACTGAGCGCATTCAGCGATTCAAAGACAATCGTCAGAAGTGCAACGCTTATGTTCTTACGGAGGCTGTTTCAGCGCCGAAAAACTATGTTCTTGTTCCGGTGTCTGCGGTGGAACTTCCTAAAAGCTGCCTTCGGCTGTTTATGCTGTATTGCATACACGCTAATGATGAGGGACGCTGCCTGCTGTCGCTTTCGATGATACAGGAACTGTCCGGCATGGCGCGCGGAACTATTGTTTCCTGCAATAAGGAGCTTACGGAGCAGGGCTACATAGCCAAGCAGCAGTACGTTCGCAGAGAGGGAGATTTAGGGTACAATCGAGTTTATATCTCTCATCTTCTACGGCATAGAGGAGAAACAAGACGTGCGGAAACTTTCCGTATTATCGTCAATTCCGGTGTGCTCAGCTTTGAGAGCAAATGCGCCGCTGAGCGCTCGCTTTCTCAGGAGCCGACTCCGGAATTTGCAAAGATAATGCGGTATTTATTCCGAAATACAAGAGTTGCACAATTTATCAGGACTATTCTCCGCAGCACGAAAAATGCTGCGGTTTTTCTTTGTAAAAAATGGGGTAGTCGAAAAAAGAATACCCGATTTATAAATCTAAAACCTGTTTTAATAATTTGATTATACTTACCGAAAAAAGAATTATTATACTTTCGGTAATTTGAAAGGAGCTGCTTATGTTAAGCATAGAAACGATCTCTCAGCGGCTTGCAGACGCAAAGGGCAAGCGTGAGCGTCTTATATCCACCCTTAACCGGCATACTGCCACCCTGGAGAAAAAAGAACGCGAATTTGAGAAAACCTACAAGCTGAAGCCGGAGTTTTGCAGTGAAGAATCCCTCCGTGGGAATGATAAGGCATTCTGGGATTTCTATTCGATAAAATCCAAAATGAACGATATCCTGTCAGTAACAAAACGAATCCAGGAATCAGAAGAACGAATACAGTCACTCCAGGCAGATCTGCGTTCAGCTGAAGCACAGCAGGCATTCATGGAAAATCAGATCCCAGATGTAATAAAGGATTTTTTTGTGCGCTGGAAAGAGGACAGCATTTCTTTTTTCAGTAATCGCTATGAGCAGTATCAGGATTTTACTCGGAAACTCCGTGCTGAAGAACTCGCTGCCCGTAAAGAAGCAATTAGGACGCTTCCGGAATATTCTCAGTATGCAGAACGAATGGATAGAATGAGCGATTATGATTTGCACAATGTGTTCCCCAGAAAGCCTATGGAGGATTTTCTGAAATCTCAAAGCCTTGATTATCGCAGTATCAGTGAAGCCAAAAGCAGCTTTGCTGGTCAGATCGTTTCTGCAATGTGCAAGTACAACGATCCGGAACAGCGCAGATCATTCCTTGAACGCACCATTGATAACGAGATGAGAAACAAAATGCTCGACCTGGCTCAGCGCATAGGTGAAAAAGTCGGCAGAATAACCAATGCTTCAGGTCTGCACGTTCAGAACGGCGAGATTGCCGGCATCATTTACGGAGAAAACGGCAGTGCGACCATTCAGACTATCGGCGCTGGCGGATATAATATTCAGCGTTTTCATTTCCGGACGCTTGTTCATGAACTGGAGCAGTATAAATCTCAGGAGGAGCAGCTGGATTTGGAAGAGGATGGTGACGAGATGGAGATGTGAATAAAAATTGGTGCCTCGTCATGAGGCACCTGTGTGTTCCATAATGTATATAATGCACAAAGCGCACAATAAAAAATTGTAATAATTTGTGCCCCTATTGACATTGACAAACAGAGGATAATATTGTATAATAAATAAGGTGATTTAGCAAACACCAAAAGGCTCCCATGAATCTATTTTTCATGCAAGCCTTAATAATATTCAATTAACACCCGCAATCCGTGTGTGCGTGTACACACACACACGGACGACCGAGAGGATGTTACCAGCATCCAAACGGCTTTTACAGGTGCCATCTCTGCGCTTGATTTTGACGGTCAGCGCTTAGATATACTTTGTGAGAGCGTTTGGACTTATGTTCAGACGCTTTTACTATTTTCTCCGAGGACCTCTGTTTGCTCTGTATTCTGAGTCCAAAGCAACAAATTCATCCACGGAGATAGAGAAACAGTGGGCGAGGGCAGCATACTTGTTCAATCCTTTGCCTGTCCTTGTTCCGCTGAAATCTCTTTTGCCTGCCATAATGCTCCTTGCATGACCGGCAGAACATTCGCACACCTCTGCTAACTTGCGGATCTGCTCTGTATAATCAGCTATACCACTTTTACAAAACAGGTCTGCGAGATAGTGGCGGTACTCCTTTGGAAAGGAGTATTCATTGTGGTTTGCCACGATAGTACCATCCTTCCTACTTTTTTCGGAACAGCTGATTATATCAACTGAATTTGCTTAAACCCGCCTTTGACGGTTTTAATACAAATTGAATGCCACCATGCAATAGCAAATGTTATCTTGTCCTTAGGACTTCGCCATGAAACGAGCGAGTGTGACGGCTGTGAAGCCGGCTAAACAGAGGGATCACATCAACGTCAGTGTTTTCTTTTTTCAAAGGAAACCCCCAGCTTGATAACGATAGCTGCCGTCCGAACTGATGGAAAGATAAGATGAACGAGCAGGTAACTCCTGGCTGCGTTCTGCGAATGTGCGTAGAGGTGGAAGTACTCAAAGCTATATTCTCGTTGCTGCGGCACTCTGTGACTAAAAAGCCTCAGTGCTGCGGCAGCGTTAATATATACCTTTATATATGACAAAGAGATTACACCACTCGCTAAGAGCCATGCAATCTGTTTGTCATAGTTGGTTGCGGGAGCCAGATTCGAACTGACGACCTTCGGGTTATGAGCCCGACGAGCTACCGAGCTGCTCCATCCCGCGATATCAGTACTCAGGAGGTTTTCTCTTGAGTACTCATTTATTATATCATGTTGAATGCGATTTGTCAAGTGTTTTTTCAAAAAAAGCTGAAAAAAATTATTGAGTTGAAAGCACCCTGACAGAAAGCAGTCCGGACTGCTCGCAGACCTCCGCTCTGGAGCCGCTTCTCAGCCCGCCGGAAATCATCATTCCGGAGAGCATATTCTCGATTTCCGCGGTGATCGTCCGGCGGAGCGGACGCGCTCCCATGCCGCGCTCCCTTCCGGAGGAGCTGTCGCGGCAAAGGTGCTTCACGGCGTCGTTGGTGAAGCTCAGCTCTATGCCGCAGAGCTGAGCGCGCGCCGTGAGCTTCCGCAGAAGTATGCGGCAGATGGATTCCATCTGCTCCTCGCCCAGCTTGCGGAACACTACCACATTGTCTATTCGGTTGATAAGCTCCGGGCTGAACCGCTTTTTCAGCTCCGACAAGACTTCGGATTCCCCATCGTCCTGCTGCCCCGAACCGAACCCCAGCGTGTTTTTAGAGAGCTGCTCCGCGCCGATGTTTCCGGTCATTATCACAATGGAGCTCCGAAAATCCGCCCGTTTGCCGTCGGCGGCGGTGAGAGTCCCCTCTTCGAGTATCTGAAGAAGCAGATTCAGCACGTCCGGGTGAGCCTTCTCGACCTCGTCGAAAAGCACGACTGAATATGGAGCGCTCCTGACCCTTTTAATGAGCTGCCCCTCCTCCTCGAATCCCACGTAGCCGGGAGGCGACCCTATCAGCTTCGAAACCGAGTGCTTTTCCATGAACTCCGACATATCAAAGCGTATCATGCGCTTCTCATCGCCGAAAACCGCTTCGGCAAGCGCCTTAGCCAGCTCAGTCTTTCCCACTCCGGTCTGCCCGAGGAACAGAAACGAGCAGGTAGGGCGCTCCGGCTCTTTAAGCCCCGTTCTCCCGCGGCGGACCGCATTCGCGACCAGCTCCACCGCCTTATCCTGACCTACCACGCGCCTGCGGAGCTGCTCCTCAAGCCCGGAGAGCCGCGCGGCTTCGTCCTGCGAGAGCTTCTGCGCCGGGATACCAGTCACCGCCGAGGCGGCGCATGCGATGTCCTGCCGGTCGACTGCCGCGCCAATGCCGCCGCTCAGCGCCTTAACCAGCGCATATTCCTCATTGCGGAGTTTCTCCGCCTCCGCAGCGGATTTTACCACTGCAAGCCCCCTGCGTACCTCCGAAAGCCTGCGGGCATACGGAGCATTCAGAGCCCCCGAGCGCACCCGCGCCGCCGCTTCGTCCACGAGGTCTAGAGCTTTGTCCGGGAGGTTTCGGTCGGTGATATACCTCACCGACAGCCTTACGGCCTCCTCAAGCGCCGCGTCGGTTATCGTAACGCAATGATGGGTCTCGTAGCTGCGCCGCATTCCACGGAGTATCTCCAGAGTCTGCGCTTCCGTCGGCTGCTCCACTGTTATTGGCTGGAATCTCCGCTCAAGCGCGCTGTCCTTCTCGATGAAGCGGCGATATTCCTCGGTGGTGGTGGCTCCTATAAGACATATCTCGCCACGGGCTAGCTGGGGTTTCAGAATATTTGCCGCGTCTATCGCGCCCTCGGCAGCTCCGGTGCCGACAATGCTGTGAAGCTCATCTATAAACAGTATCACATTCTGACAGCCGACGGCTTCCTCTATCACGCTTTTCAGGCGCTCCTCAAAGTCGCCGCGATACTTCGCCCCGGCGAGCATCGCCGTCAGGTCAAGGGAATATATCCGCTTCCCGAGAAGCCCCTGCGGGACGCTCCCCGCCGCTATGCGCTGCGCGAATCCCTCCACTACGGCGGTCTTGCCGACTCCAGCGTCCCCGATGAGGCAGGGATTATTCTTGCAGCGCCGCAGCAGCACTCTTATAAGGCGGTCGGTCTCCTGCTCCCTGCCTATCACCGGGTCGAGCTTCCCGGAGGCTGCAAGCTCGGTGAGGTCCCTGCCGTATTTCGTGAGCGCCGGGAATTTCGCGCGGCGCTCCTTTTCGCTCTGCTGGAAGTCCGGCTCGACATAACGCTGCGCGCAGACCTCCCCCGCGAGCTTCACCATATTCACGCCAAGCTCCGCGAGTATCGACCAGGCGCAGCACTCCCTGTCGAGCACCACCGCGCGGAGAAGGTGCTCCGTCCCGGCCTTGCGCTTATCCTCGGCGGCGGCAAAGGAGAGCGCGTTTTCCATCAGCCTGCGCGAACGCGGCGTGAGGTCGTTCATGCTCAGGCGGGTAGGTCTCCCCTTGCCGACCAGCGTTTCCAGCCGCCGAAGGACTTCATTGCGACCTACGCCGTACCTCCGCAGCACCGACGCGGACGGAAAGCTGTCGTCGCTTACCAGCCCGTAAAGCATGTGCTCGCTGCCGACATAGGTGTGACCATATCCCATAGCGGCTCCCAGCGCCGAATTGAGCGCCTTCACCGCACTATCAGAAAATCCGCTTATTGAATTCATGTTGTTGACCTCCTCATTGATACACATAGTATGAGCAAAAATCAGGAATTTATTTCATCAGCAGGAAAATTTCTGTAACAGATTTTCGCACTCTGCATACTATGTACTATGAAACGGAAGCTTCAAAGGGAAGCGGAAATTTCTACTATAGTAATTAGGAGGACACGAATATGTCATGCTTCAACGTTGGCGGCGGCAACTGCTGCTGGATCATCATTCTTATTCTTATCCTGTTCTGCGGCTGCGGCAATGGCTGCGGTAACGGCTGCGACAATGGCTGCGGCGGCTGCGGCAACAACTGCGGTAATAACTGCGGCTGCTGATCGTTTCCCGGGTATAGCCTGATTCGGCGTCAGTGAGCGGTGAGTGATGACGGCTCGGCGCGTCATACCTTAACACGTTCCTGAGCAGTGACAGAGGGCGCCTTTCAATGAAAGGCGCCCTTTTCTCATGGGAAATCCGGGAATATTTGCCGCACTGGAATATTCCACACAGATCAAAGCCGGGTCAAATTTATGCCGAGCAGGATTTTTCAGCCGCCAGCAGTCTGCCTATCCTTGCTGAAAGCACGCTTCCGTCAGCAGGCTTGCGGATAACGTCTGCCGCGCCGGCATTCAGGAACATCACTTCTGCGGCAGGCGAACGATCCGCCGTGTAGACCACTGTCGGTATATCCTTCAGCCGCCCGTCAGAGCGCAGCGACTTCAGCAGAGATACATCGTCCGCGCCTGCGGATAGCAGTATCAGCTCTGGAACATGTCCCTCAAGATACTCCAGCGCCTGCCCGCCGCTGCTTACCGACGCCACGCCGTATTCCTGGAGCATACGCTCAGTCAGGCAGCGGAACATCAGGTCGTTTTCGATGTACAGCACCCTGCCCTCCGCATTGCAAGAACCGGCTTCGCCTTCGGAACCGCCGGCAAGTATGCCGCGTATACGCCCGGCGAGCATGCGGTACTGCTCAAGGACGCGCCGCGTATTCTCGGTGATATACCCGGTATCGCCGGACTTGGCCGCCTCCTCAAGCCGGAGAGTCTCCTCGTACAGCGCGTTCGCCCCTATGGTGCGGGAGCCGCTTTTCAGCGCATGAACCTGTATGCGGTAGTTCTCCAGATCCTTGGCGGCGAAATATTCCGAAATGAGGCCGTACCTGTCCTCATCAAGATAAGTGCCGACTATATCAAGATAAAGCTCCTCGCTGTCGCAGCAATATTGCAGCGCCGACGAGACGTCCAGAAACTCCCCGAGCTGCTCCATTACGCCTTTTTTCGGAGCCGCAGCGAACCCGGACGCCGGCTCGCCGTCTCCCATGCGGACATACTCGGCGGGAAGGTACTTCATAACAGTATCCCAGAGCTGCCGGCTTGAAACCGGCTTTGCAAGGTAATCGTCGAAACCGGCGTTGAGGTACATATTGCGCTCTCCTGAAACCGCGTTCGCTGTAACAACGATTATCGGGACGCCCGGGCACAGCTCCTGCTTTTGTATCGTCCGCAGGGTCTCCATGCCGTCCATTACCGGCATCATATGGTCTAGTAGTATGAGGTCGTAGCGGTTCCTGCCGATAAGCTCAAGTGCTTCCACGCCGTTCACCGCGGCGTCTATCGTGACCCGGGTCTCGCGCAGGCTGCGGCGGTAAAGGTCGAGGTTCATCTCGTTGTCGTCGGCTATGAGTATCCGCGCCTGCGGAGCCGTGAATCCCGGCTTGCTGCGCGAAAGCTCTCCGGGACGCGTCAGCGCCGCCGCATCGCCTACCGGGCTTGGATCCGAAACGCCCTGCCTCAGCCGGAAGCTCATGCAGGTACCCTTGCCGTAGGTGCTTTCCACCTCCAGGAAGCTGTCCATCATCGAAAGCAGCCTTGTTACAATGGTAAGTCCCAGACCTATCCCCTGAATATTCTGGCTTCGCTTTTTGTCCATTCGCAGGAAGCTCGAAGATATCCGCGCGACGTCCTCCCCGCGCATGCCGGTGCCCGTGTCCTTGACTTTAACGCACAGCCAGCCGCTGTCGCCGTCAGGTTCCCAGCCGACTTGTATCTCCACCCAGCCGCGCTCTGTGTACTTCACCGCATTGGAGGTCAGATCGTTCAGTATCCTGGTTATGCGAACGCTGTCTCCATGGAGCGTCCTGGGGATATCCGGGGAGAAATCAAGCCGCAGCTCGATATCTTTTTTGTTTGCGTGGTATCCCGCGAAAGCGGCGATATCAGAAAGCATGGAAGCCGCAGAGTAGTTCGTTTCCTCAATACGGAAGCTGCCTGTCTCCATCTCGGTGAAATCCATCATGTCGCTTATCATCGCAAGCAGAGTCTTGCCGGCGCTGCGGATATTTTCAGAATACCGCGTGATCTCTTCGTCCCGGGACTCACGCAGCACCATTTCATTGAAGCCCAGCACAGCGTTGATAGGCGTGCGTATCTCATGAGAGACAGTGCTCAGGAATTCCGTCTTGACCTGGCTGGCGCTCTGTGCCGCCGCCATGGCCTCCTCCGCCTCGTCACGGGTGTCGCGGAGTTCCTTCATGGTTCGCTTGAGCACCTTGAGATCCGGGGTCTCCATCGCAAACATCAGCATCATCAGACCGATGGATACCGTGAACAGCGTAAACAGCACGTTCGGGAAAATAAGCTGCACAACCGGTCCGGAGATCAGTACGAGAATATACACGGATACCGAAATGCGCTGCGCCTTGCTGAATTTTCTGAAATTCACGATCATCATTATACTTGTAATGATTATGGCAGCTATCGGGATCACATGTATCAAAAGGTACAGCAGACCGTGAACGTATCCCGTTTCATCAAACGAGAATATCCATCCGGTGAAGATGTTGACGGCGAGCATTACGGTCATCGCCCCCGCCGCGCCAAGCGTGAACTCCGGAATATGACGGTGCCGCGCCGTTCCGTAGATGGCGCAGGTGCAATAGATCACGAACTGACATTCAAGGAACACGTCTGAGATCAGGTAAATAGTATTGAGCGCGGTGTTGAGCCATATCGGAACGCTGTCGGCATAGCTTATGGTTATCGCGGTCACGACGTCCAGGGTCACTGCAAGGAACAGCACTCCTGCGAGCCGCTTGAAATGCCGGTTGCTTGGCGAATCCGACGGATATTGCAGATATACATACAGGTTCAGCACCACCAGCAGAGCCGCTGCCGCAAGCTCAAAGTAGATGTTGTATTTCATGCTTCGGAGCCGAGCAGCGCCGCTACCTTATCGGTAAGCTCCTTCGGCAGGAAGGGCTTCCTGAGGTAAGATGTGACGCCCAGCCGTATCGCCTCCCGGACAGTTTCCTGTGTGGCGGAAGCGGTCAGGAACATCACTGGGATATCCTTAAGCTTCTCCGACTGGCGAATGCTTGAAAGCGTGTTGAACCCGTTGAGCAGCGGCATTTCGATATCAAGCAGAATGCAGTCTATCCGAGGGTTGGAGGGTTCTCTCAGGAACTCCAGGCATCGCTTGCCGGACTCGGCAGTCACCACCTCGTGATCCTGCTTTTCCAGAATAAATTTACACATCTTAAGCGTTATCTTGTCGTCGTCGACTACCATTATTCTCTTTTTCATCAGTATTTCTCTCCGTTCTCGGTATATTTTTGTATGTAAGCTGCCGCCGCTTCGTCAAAGCTCCTGCAATGCGATATCAGCCGCCGCTCATGCGACCTTAGCTCAGCGATGTTCCCGGCTGCAAGAAGATCCGCGGCGTACTGTGCGGACTGAGCCAGACGTTCAGCTCCCACCGCCGCGGCAGCGCTGCAAAGCTCGGTGCAGGTCTGCGCATACTCCTTCCAGTCGGAGTTATCCAGAGCCTTCTCCAGCGATTCCGCCCGCGAGGTCATATCCGCCATTCCAATGATCCTGCGGAACAGCTTTTCGTCGCCGCAGCAGCAATTTATTCCCGCAGCAGCGTTCAGTTCCGGAAGCTCCCTTGCGCCGGAGGCGGCTTCATGCGTTTCCGAGCCGGGAGTTATCGGAAGGATCAGCTCCCGCGGAAGGTACTCAAGCAGCACCGATTCCAGGCGGTCGCTCTGCACCGGCTTTGCGAGGTAGTCGGTAAATCCGCAGGCGGCGTACTTCTCCCGCGCCCCGACCATCACGTTGGCGGTCAGCGCAATAACCGGGGTTCCGGCATTGGGAGAGCCATCCTGTGCACGGAGCTGTTTCAGGGTCTCAATGCCGTCCATATCAGGCATAAGATGATCCATGAATATCAGGTCGTAGTGCGTCCGCGAAACCAGCCCGAGACACTCGCGCCCGCTGTAGGCGGATTCGGTCCGTATCTGCGTCAGACGGAGCAGTCCCTTTATGACATCTATGTTGAGCTTCACATCGTCCACTACCAGGATCCTTGCTCCCGGCGCCCGGAAGCGCTCGTGATACTCCTCTTTCTGACCGCTGGCGGCTCGGCGGTTCTCGATGAACACCCCGACCGGTTCGTATGACACCACGCGCTGCGGTATCTCCACAGTGAATTCCGAGCCGGAGCCCAGCGTGCTGCGCACCGCGATGGTACCTCCCATCATTTCAGTGAGATGCTTTGTTATATTGAGCCCAAGACCGGTGCCTTCAATGTGGCGGTTGGTCATTTCGTCCAGCCGGCGGAACGCCTTGAACAGGTTCTGCTGATTCTCCTGCGAGATACCCATTCCGGTGTCGTGGACGGATATTTTCAGCATGATCTCGTTTTCAGCGGTATGTTTGAAATCAACGCGCATAGTAACCTCGCCCGCGGAGGTGTACTTCACGGCGTTTGTCAGCAGGTTCAGTATGACCTGCCGCAGCCGCACTTCATCACCGGCGAGCTTCGCGGGAAGCTGAGGGTCGTTCTTTATCTCAAGCAGCAGGTCTTTTTTCTCAGCCCGCATTATCATCATGCTGTAACAGTCGTTCATTAGCTGCTGCGTACTGTATTCTGCGGTTAGAAGCTCCAGCCTGCCTGATTCTATCTTCGACAGGTCGAGGATATCGTTTATCACCGATAGCAGAGAGTGCCCGGCAGACTGGATATTCGCCGCATAGCTCAGAATAGACTCGTCGCTGCTTTCCCGTAGTATCATCTCGTCCATTCCCAGGACCGCGTTGATGGGCGTGCGTATCTCGTGCGACATGCTTGCGAGGAAGGATGTTTTGGCTTCGTTGGCACGGTCGGCGGTGCGCATCGCTTCCAGCAGCTTTTTTTCCTGCTGTTCCATTTTGCGCTGCTGTCGCTTGAAAACTACGCTCTGGTACTTTACGGTAAGCCCGATCATCACCGGGACCGTCACCATCACCTGAGCTACGTCAAGCACGGCCATTTTTGTGAGGTCGCCCTCGGGGAGCAGGATAAGTTCCGGGAAGAACATCTGGACTGCAAGGCAGCCGAGCGCGGCGATAAGGTCAAGCGCGAACATCACGCAGCACCTGGCGCCGTCCATCGCGAACCACGGGAACACCAGCCCGAATGCGAGCCAGAGGGGCATTCCGCTGTAGACTCCCCCGTTCAGCATGTACATCAGCGGGAACAGCACCAGATTTACCGCAATAGTGATGAGGTAGGACGCAGCTTCTTTCTTTTTGCGAATAACCGAGAGATAGAACGCCAGGGACAGCGTAAGCAGCCCGAGCAAGGATGCAAGGTTCCCCGCGAGACTCATCTGCGTCGCGAAGGAGATCACCACTGACGCGGCGCAGCCCGCCATGCTTATAGTAATCAGTATATTCTGTAGTTTGTGGCGTATGTCGAGGTCATCGCTCAGAAGGAGCGTACGGAGTTTGTTTTTGTCTGAGAGCATGCGCAGTATACCCTCCCTGAGTTGGCTCGCGGGGATTTCCCGCATTTGGCATTTGATATATTGATTATAGCATAAATCTATATAAAATGCAATATACATTAAATTATTTTTGTGCAGAAAAACAAAAGATTACAGAATTATAGTCCGAAGCATACGCTTGCAACAAAACAAACACGGGCAGACAAACTGCCTGCCCGTTGTTAAATAATTGCCGTAACCGCCGCCGGAATTCAACTCACCGCGCCTCCGGAACGCTTTCCGTTTTCCGGAGCTGGACCTTCTTTTTGAGCCTTCTCCGGCATATGAAGAAGCAGATAACATGCGCCGCGACCGTTATCACCCAGGAAACCGGATAGGACAGGTACACAGTGTCCGGCGTATGGAACTGCTCCATCTGGAACACCGTCCCGAGCCACACAAGCCTGAGTCCGCATGCGCCGAGCAGCGAAACTATCATTGGCGTGACTGAATAGCCCATTCCTCGCAGAGAGCCAACCATAACGTCCATAATGCCGCACAAGAAGTATGTGCCGCAAACGTACATCATACGGCGCACGCCGGCGTTTATCGCCTCGTCTCCGGAGGTGTAGATACTGAGCAGCGGCCGGCTGAACGTCATCGCAACGCCGAGACCCAGGATAGCCCACACCGCCACCACGCACAGCAGTCCGCAGCGAAGTATCTTGTTGATACGCTCGTATTTCCCTGCGCCGAGGTTCGCGCTGGTGAACGACAGCGTGGACTGATAGCAGGAGTTCATCGCCATGTAGACGAATCCCTCAATGCTTGCCGCCGCGGAGTTACCCGCAATGACCGCCTCGCCGAACAGGTTTATGGAGCTTTGGATAACAACGTTCGAGAGCGAGAACACCGTTCCCTGGAATCCGGCGGGAAGCCCGATTTTAAGTATCATCAGCAGCTTGTCTTTGTGGATACGCAGGTTTTTCAGCCGCAGCTTCAGACCGTTCTCGTCCTTCTCGCGCATGAGGCAGCGAACCATCAGCGCCGCCGAAACACCCTGGGAAATCGCGGTCGCGAGACCTACTCCGGCGGCGCTCATATCCAGCGCGATGACGAACAGCAGGTCGAGAAGCACGTTGACTACTCCGCCGCAGATGAGGTATATCAGAGGGCGGCGGGTGTCCCCGGCGGCGCGGAGGAGCGCGTTTCCGAAATTGTAGATCATCATGAACGGCATTCCGCAGAAGTAGAGCCGCAGATAATCCGAAGCCATGCCGAGAATGCTCTCCGGCGTGGACATCAGCCCGAGTATCTGCTCCGCGAAAAGCAGTCCAGCAGCCATCAGCAGGAATCCGCTGATAACGCTGAGCAGCATTGCCGTGTGGACTGTCCTGTTAAGCTCGGAGTAGTTTTTCGCGCCGCAGTAGCGCGCCGCCACGACGTTCGCGCCGATGGAAATACCGATAAACAGGTTAGTCATGAGGTTGATGAGCGCGGTGTTCGAACCTACCGCGGCAAGCGCGTTATCGCCTGCAAACCTTCCCACGACGATGATATCGGTCGCATTGAAAAGCAGTTGGAAAAGCCCCGAAAACATTATCGGAAGTGTAAAAACTATCATCTTGCGCAGCACGGGGCCGCTGCACATATCAACGTATTTTGCTGATCTCATTGGTCGCTTCTTTCTGGAATTTCGCTATTTCACCGGCTCAAACCGGTATTTCTGTCTTGCCTCGGGGTATTTCTCACGGTCGGTCTCGGAAAGGAACATCTCAAGCGGGCGGGCGCATATCCTGTGCTCACCGTAGAGCGCACGGTACACCACCAGCATTTCTCCGGTCTCTGTGTGGCGGGCAACTCCGAGTATCTCGTAAAGGTACATCGCGCTGTCCGCGCGCTCGCTTTCCGGGAGCATTCCGCGCTTGAAATGCTGCACGACGGTTCCCGGAAGCAGGTCTTTTTCGGTAAGCTGCATGTTACACCACCTGGAAAATATAGAACTTAAGGTAATCCGTCTCTGGAACATTCCAGAGTATCGGGTGATCCGGAGCCTGCCTGCGCGCCTCTATCTGCCGCAGCGAGACTCCCGCGTCGGCTGCTGCGTCATGGAGCATATGCCGGAACAGCGTTTCAGTCATGAAGTGCGAGCAGGAGCAGGTCGCAAGGTAGCCGCCCCTTGGCAGCAGCCTCATAGCCTTGAGATTTATCTCCTTGTAGCCGCGCTCCGCCGCCCTTACGGTGCTGGAGCTCTTTGTGAACGCAGGCGGGTCGAGGATTATGAAGTCATAGGGGTGGCCTCCCGCGCGGTAAAGCTCGGTGAGCAGGTCGAACACGTCAGCCTGCCGGAACTCCACATTGGTGAAGCCGTTCTGCTCCGCGTTGCGGCGGGTCATCTCGATGGCGTCCGCGGAGATATCCACGGCGGTCACGGACTTTGCTCCGGCTGCTGCGGAGTTCAGCGCGAACGAGCCGGTATGCGTGAAGCAGTCGAGGACGGTACGTCCCTCCGCAATGCGGCGGATAGCCTGGCGATTGTACTTCTGATCGAGGAAGAATCCGGTTTTCTGACCGTTGATGTAGTCCACGGTGTATTTTATGCCGTTTTCTGTTATTTCGGTCACGCCGGAAAGGTCGGTGCGAAGCCCCGCGCCAGCCCAGAAGCCCTTGTATTCCTCCATGCCCTCAAGCTCGCGTATCTTAACGTCGTTGCGCTCGTATATTGCGGAGATATGCTCGCCCATATCCGCGAGGGTCTGCACAAGCAGCTCGTAGAGCGCGTCCTTTACGCGTTCCGTGCCGAGGGACAGCACCTGCGCAACAAGGACGTCACCGAATCTGTCGACGGTGAATCCGGGGAAGCTGTCAGCCTCGCCGAATATGAGACGGCAGCAGCGGAAATCCTCCGCGCCCATGACGGTGCGGCGGTAGTCCAGCGCGTAGCGTATCCTGCGGGCGTAGAAGTCCCGGTCGAATTTGTCGTTGGCGTTGCGGGAGATGACGCGTATGCGTATCTTGGAGTTGTCGTTTATGTAACCTGTGCCGAGGTAGCGCCCCTTGCGGCTGAAAACGTCGGCAAGGCCGCCGTTTTCGTATTCGCCGGAGACCTCTGTGACCTCGTCGGCATAGACCCACGGGTGTCCGCCGCGGAGTGCCCTCTCGCCCTTTTCGGTGATGGTCGCCTTGGGATAGTTTCTTTCCATATTATATAGTATCCTTTTCTTTGAAATTGAGTACCTTTCATTATACATCTTTTCGCAGGAATAGTCAAGACATGGCGGGAGCTCCGCGGGATACTTTTTGCAAATACCTCCCGGGACGTCAAAGACCCTCCTGCGCCGCAGCGCGGGAAGGTCCCGGGTCATTTTCTTTTGGGGTCGAAGCCGGTCACTGATTTCAGGCGTATCTTGTCGGCGTACATCGCTTCGTCAGCGCTGGAGAGCATTTTGTCGCAGTCCGGGATATCGCCGGGGCTGCACAGGCAGGTACCTATCGGCATGTAGATCGGGTAGGGCTTGCAGGAGGTGCTGTTGGTGATGTTCACCTTTTCGCCGATCTCACGGCGGAATTCGTCGATTCCCTGCTGAGTGATATCGCCGTAGGCAGCCTTCACGAATTCGTCGCCGCCGATACGGAAATTCTTCTCGCAGGAAGCTCCGCTGATGCGGGTGCAGGAAAGCAGTCCGGCGGCGGTATTTATCAGATTATCGCCCTCGCTGTGACCGAAGCTGTCGTTTACGTATTTCAGTCCGTTCAGGTCGGACATTATCAGCAGGAAGTTCTTCCCCGCCTCCCGCGCCTCGGTTATCATCTGTGGAAGCATGGAGTTGAAACCGTTTCTGTTGAAAAGTCCGGTCATTGAGTCCGTAACGGCGTCCTGGTTGACCTTTTTATAAAGGTACCGCATTATAGTCAGGCGGCGTTGGGATTCAACGGCGTTTGCCAGGACGTTCACCCAGAAATCAAAGCTTGCCTGCGGTGAAATTATTTTACTGCCGTATGAGAGCACGGCGTACCCGTAACACCTTTCGATAAAATGGAGCTGCCTGAAAACATACGCGGCGGGGTCGCCGTCGGCACTGAACAGCGGAGGGTACACCTCGCTGACCGGGAACCGCCTGTCCGTTCCGACGAAAGCGTCTGAGGTCCCGTCGGGGAGGCGTTTGTGGTCGAGCACCATCAGCATTTCATCGGTGTAGCTTACGCAGACATCGTTCTCGTCAAGCGACAACTCGGGCTTCACTACATCGTCGCACATGCACACGCTGAATCTGGTGAAGTCCCCGAACAGGTGGGTATACCAGTTTGCGGTCCACAGGGTCTCGCGGATGTTCGGGCGCCTTATCAGGCTCTCGCTCATGGTGTTGTACTCGGTGAAGAAATCGCTGATCTCGTTGGGATCCTTCACGCGGAAATCCAGCAGGTTGTATTCGTCCGGGTGCATGCAGCCGCAGGTCATCGCGGGGCGTTTCTGGAACTCGGTAGGGATACGGTTGACGCTTGGAATGCTTCCGCCGTTTATCATGCTGAACAGACCCTCGCAGGCTGAGAATCCGAGGCTATCGGTGGCTCTTATCGTTGCGGAGATGTATTCCGAGGTTTCGGTCTTTTCGCCGTAGCACGCGAGCTTTATATCCCTGGGCGCACGAAACCCGCGCTTGTACAGCGCTTCGTATATTCCGTCCGCCATGTAGCTGTTCGCGCATATTATCGCTTCCGGAAGCCCGCTTTCCCCCGCCAGCAGGGAGCTTACGATATCTTCGCCGCAGGTGCGCCAGAAATCTCCATAAAACATGCGGTTTTCGCGTATTTCAAGGTTATTTTTCGACATTGCCCGGCTGAACGCTTCCAGGCGGTGTTCAGCGTGAGGGTGGTTCTTTCTTCCGGTAACGAACGCGATATCCTTACAGCCATGCCCGGCGGATAGGTGCTCCACCAGGAACTGTATCGGCTCAGAGTCGTCCGAGAGGAAGCAGGGGAACTCATCATAATTGCCGTCGATGGTCACGACCGGGATTTTTATTTTTCTGGAAGCCGCAATCAATTTTTCGGTGATCAGGGTGTCGCGCATGGAATAGTCGATAGTATCCGGAAGGTATATCACGCCCGAAAACCTGGAGTAATCCCCTAGGAGTGAAAATATCACCATTTCACCGATCTGGTAGGCTTCGTCGCTGCGTGTGCTTGTTACGCAGAATACCGCTACGTTGACGTCATGGCTGAATGCCGATCTGTATATTCCTTTAAGTATCCCGGACTGATAGTCCAGGCTAGGTTTCTCAGTAAGCACAGCAATACATTTTCTGTTTTCCATAATCCACCCCTTATTCATGAAATATATATATTTATTATACATCATCAAAAGTCACCATGTCAATGACCTGAGATAATTTATCAGCTATTTTTTAGAAAAACCCAGTTGTGAATTATGATTCAACAGCCATACAAATGTTGCATATCTCATTGACAGACGCATCAATACGTGATACAATAATATAAGCAGACCTCCAGGTGGGTCTGATTTTTCTTCACTCAAAGGAAGTGCGTTTTATGTGGCTGGTGTTCGCGGCCGGGTCGGCGTTCTTTGCCGGATTAACTTCAATTCTTGCAAAATGCGGTATCCGCAAGACTGATTCTACTGTGGCAACCGCTCTGCGAACCATCGCGGTGCTTATCATGGCGATACTCATGACCATGATAACCGGCTCCTGGAGCGACATCACGAACATAAGCGGCAAAACATGGCTGTTCCTCGTGCTTTCGGGACTTGCGACCGGCGGTTCCTGGCTGTGCTATTTCAGGGCGCTTCAGGTAGGCGATGTAAACAAGGTCGTGCCGGTGGACAAATCCAGCACGGTGCTTACAATGGCGCTCGCTTTCATCTTCCTGCACGAGAGCATTTCCCCGCTGAAATGCATATGCATGGTGATGATACTTACCGGAACCCTGCTGATGATCGAAAAGAAGAAAACCGACAGTCCCGGCTCAAACAGCGCGAAGTGGCTTCCCTACGCGATTCTCTCGGCGGTATTCGCCGCGCTGACCTCGATACTCGGTAAAATAGGTATCGACGGCGTAAGCTCCGACCTCGGCACTGCGATACGCACTGCGGTTGTCCTGGTGATGGCATGGCTGATGGTCCCTGTGACGGGCAAAGCGGATAAGCTCCGCGGGCTGGACAAGCGCGAGCTGCTGTTCATCGCACTCTCGGGACTCGCTACCGGCGGCTCTTGGCTGTGCTACTACAAGGCGCTTCAGGACGGCCCTGCAAGCGTTATTGTTCCGATAGACAAGCTTAGTATCCTCGTGTCGATACTATTCTCCTACATAGTGTTCCACGAAAAGCTTACGAAACGCTCCGCTGCAGGCCTTGCGATACTTGTCGCGGGAACTCTGCTCATGCTGGTCGGATAATACAAAGATGGCTACTCTTTTTAAGACAGCCATTGAATTGTTTAGAGGCGATGTATGCTTCCTCAACAGTCCACCGGACTGTTGAGGAAGAAAGGCGCAACTAGATTTTATATGTGGCTTGTTTTCCCCCACACCCATTTAGCGCTCTTTTGGCGTTTAGCCGTGCTTCCGCACGGAGTAACTGCGCACTTCGTGCGCAGTATTTCGCCTAACGGCGACGAGGGCGCTGCCCTCGACTAGCAAGGGGGACGCGTCCCCCTTGACTCCCGATTAGGGGTTGCAACAAGTGGAACACTTGCCGCTAAATAATAATTTGTCGGCAGCTCTCTTTTTCATTCCTTCGTTTTCCGGTTGTTATATCTGAACATCACAAACGCCGCTGCGATTATCACCGCGTAGCCCACGAAACTGAGCACGTCTGGGACCTGATTCAGCACCACAAACCCGATGAGCGCCGCGAAGATTATCTGCGAATAATCGTAGATCGAGACCTCCTTCGCCGGAGCGTAGGAATACGCCGTAGTTATGCAGAACTGCGCAATCGCCGCGCTGACTCCCGAGCCTACCAGCATTAGGGTCTGCACCAGGGTCATGGGCTTGAAATCCAGCAGCATCAGCGGGAACGCCACAAGCGTAGAAAACGCCGAGAAAAAGAACACCACATAGTAACTCTTGACGCCCTTCCCCGTTGCCCGGCGGACGAAAGTATACGCCGCGCCCGCGCACATTCCCCCGCAGAATCCCGCGATGGAGGCTCCCAGCTCCGCATTCTGGAAGGACGGCTTGATAACGAAAAGCGCGCCGATAAACGCAGTCAGGATTATCGCCCACTGTACCTTATTAGCGCGCTCCTTCAGCAGGAATGTCGAAAAGATGATCGCGAAAAACGGCGACATTTTGTTCAGCAGCGAGGCGTCCGAAATGCTCAGCCGGTCTATCGCGTAGAAATTCAGCACAACGCCGGCGTAGCCGCACGCCGCGCGCATAAACAGGTCGAACCTTGCGCCCTTCGGCGGGATTATGGAGCAGCGGTTCTTTATCATCGCGCCGCTCGCAATGAAAAGCGCAAAGAAGTTCCGGAAGAACGTCTTTTGAATCGTCGGGACATCGCCGGAAAGCCGCACGAACATGTTCATCAGCGCAAAGAAAAACGCCGATGTTATCAGGAACAGTATCGCCTTATTCAGCCGGGAAAGTCCCTTCCTTTTCTGCTCAGCCATCAGACCGCCCCTTTTCGACGCGCTCCAGCATTCGGATATACTCCCCGAGCACCGGCTGGAAGTGTATCCCGTAGAATCTGCGGTCGGATGCCGCCGCGGTGTACTCCACAGCCGCATATGTGAACTTTGTAGCTATCTCCAGAGCCTGCGGATAATCCGCGCCGCGCAGCACCGCTCCAAGCAGCGCCGAGGCAAATACGTCCCCGGTGCCGGAGCATGCAACGTCCTTCTTCGGGGTGAGGCACTCGGTGAAGGCGCCGTCAAAGCAGCCGACCGCCCCTAGCTGCCCCTTCTCCGAAAATCCGGTGATGACCGCGAACCTCACTCCGAATCCGCACAGCTCCCGGAGCATTTCCTTCGTTTCGTGGAGCGTCGGGCAGGGATTGAAGCTGCGCCCTGTCAGCAGGCATGCCTCCGTGATGTTCGGGGTGATGATGTCCGCACCCTCGATGAACTTCCGCATTCTTTCGGGGTAGTCTTCGGTGAGCGCCGCGTACATCTTTCCGTTGTCGCCCATTACCGGGTCGATGAACAGCGGGTCCCCCGGCTTCCTGAAACGGCGTATGAACTCCTCAATGTGCTCTATCTGATCGATGGAAGCAATATATCCGGTGTAAACGCCGTCGAAATCAATGTGCTCACGCTTGAGCTGATCGCTTATCGGAGCCAGTTCATCCGTGAGGTCTATGCTGTAAAACGTCGGAAATCCGGTGTGGTTCGAAAGGAGCGCCGTCGGAATTCCGCAGCACTCCACCCCCGCCGCCGACAGCACCGGTATCGCGGCGGTCAGCGAGCAGCTCCCAACGCAGGAAAAATCCTGTATCGTAACAATTCTTTTCATTCTGTTCAACTCTGATTCTTAGTTTTAAAGCCGGGTATCCACTTTTTCAGCGCCGCGGTAAGCTCCCTTACCTCCAGCGGCTTTGCAACGTGCCCGTTCATTCCGTGTTCCTTTGCGGTCTTGACGTCCTCTATGAAAGCGTTTGCCGTCATCGCGACTATCGGCACGGTTTTCGCGTCGGTACGGTCCAGGGCGCGTATTTTGTCCGCCGCCTGATAGCCGTCCAGAACCGGCATCTGGATATCCATGAATATAAGGCTGTAGTAGCCCTCCGGCGAACTGTCGAACTTCTCCACCGCCTCCGCGCCGTTGCACGCGGTTTCAGTGACAAGCCCCGCTTCCGCAAGGAACTCCGACGCGATCTCCGCGTTGAACTCGAGATCCTCCGCAAGCAGTACGCGCTTCCCGCCGAAATCGTAGTCCGACATGCGCTCGCGCCGCGGCTGCTCCTCCATGGAAATGCCGCCGATGTACGCAGGCTCCTCCGCGCCCTTTTTCAGCGCGACGGTGACTTCAAACACCGAACCCTTGCCGACTTCGCTGTTTATTCCGATGTCGCCGTTCATCATGCGGGCGATGTTTATCGCGATCGCCATTCCGAGACCGGTTCCCTGTATGCCGCTTATGCGGTGGTCGTCGGCGCGGACGAACGGGTCGTATATCTTGTGCAGGAACTCCTGGCTCATGCCGATTCCGTTATCCTTCACTGTGAAAAGATAGCGGCACACGCCGTGGTGGTCGGGGTTCAGCTCCTTCACGGAGAGGTGTATCTCGCCGCCGTCCGGGGTGTATTTCACGGCGTTGCTGAGTATGTTCATAAGAAGCTGCCGCAGCTTCGCCTGGTCGCCTATCACCGAATAGTTTATCCCCTCGGAGATCTCCACGACGAAGCGCTGACGCTTCTTGTCGGTCAGCGTGCGTATCGTGCCTGCGGTGTCGTCGATGAACACCTTCAGGTCGAACGGCTCGCTGGCAAGGGTGGTTTTTCCGCTCTCTATCGCCGAAAGGTCGAGGACGTTGTTGATTATCTCCAGGAGCTGATGTCCGGAGGTCTGTATTTTTTCGAGGCAGTCGTTGACCCGGACGGCGTCGCTGATGTGCTCCTGCGCTATCGCGGACATTCCGAGTATCGCGTTCAGCGGCGTGCGGATATCGTGGCTCATCTGGCTCATAAACAGCGTCTTTGCGGAGTTCGCGTGCTGCGCCTGGTCGAAAGCGTCGCGCAGAGCCTGCTCCACCTGCTTTGCCTGGTCGTGTTCGCCGGTGACGTCCCGGACGTAGGTCAGACCCCAGAGGTCGCCGGTCTCCATATCCTGGGTTATTATTACCGCCTCGCGGAAGTACCCGACCCTGCTGCCGATCTTGAATTCATACTCCGTATCAAAGCTGCGGCGGTGGCTGTTGTACATATCAGCAAGAGTACGTGTGCAGAATGTCCTGCGGAAATTCTCTGCGGTCTGGCGGTCAACGATAAACTCGGACTTTTTGCTGATGTACTCGTTATAGGAGCACGGCACAGTAAGCCTCATCTTGGGAAGCAGCGGGTCAACGCCCTCCTGTTCGATTATCTCGTCGTATATCGTGTCCTCGGTAATGTTATAGGTGTACACCGCGATGGCGTTGGACAGGATAGCCTGCCTGTACTGGCTCTCCGTGCGGAGCGCCCTTTCAAGCCGCTGCTGATAGCGAAGCTCCCGCAGCTTCTCGGTAGTCACCTGCTGAACGCTGAGTATAGCAAGCGCCGGCTCTCCGTTTTCGTCGGCGGAGGACATGAACGCCTGGATTCGCAGCCACTCCGGCTGACCCTCCGGGTTGCGGCAGACCTCGCATTCGATCATCTTTTCCCCTGCCCGGAAACGCTCAGTCATGTGCTCCACGCTGAAATTGAAAAGTATCGCGTTTCTGTCCGCGAAGCTGCACCCGCTGTTTTCCACGAAGCGGTTCAGCGCGTCGCTGTAGCTTCCTATCTCGTTGAAGTGCTCCGCGAAAAGCCCCTGATTGTCCCTGGAGGAATAGAAGCTGCCCGCGCGAAGGTCGATAAGGTCGAGGATCATATAGGGGATAGCAAGTCCGTTTATCAGGCGGTTGCGCAGCTCCTCCATGAATACGGCGCGGTGGTCTGCGTCGATACGCCGGAACACGATGAACTCAGGATAACGCCCGGCAAGGCGCTGTTTCATTCTCACCAGCCGCAGATTTACCCAGCAGGGACCGTCCGGGCGCATAAAGCGGAACTCGCCGTGCACCTCGTCGGACTTTGAAAACGCATTTGCAAGATTCGCACGAGTCAGCAGTTCCGTCAGACAATCCCGGTCGTCCGGATGAATACAGAACTGGAATCCCTCAAGCCACTCGTCGTAGCCGCATTCGCAGCCTGCCGAGGAGCCTGTATTGAAGTAATCGTTGAGCAGCATGAGCTTGTTCTGCTGTAGGTCTACAAGCGCGCAGAACGCGAAGCTGTCCAGCATTTTCTCCGCGAGGAGCCTGGTCAGGAGCTGAAGATCCGGGTCGTAGCCGTAGAGCTGCGTGCGGTCGGCTGGTACGCCCTTAAAAAAACCGTATATGGTGACGCAGCCGTCCTCCTTGCCTGCAAGCATTCCGGTGCTGTAGGCGGTGTAAAGTCCGCGGGTCTTGTGGCGCCAGCGGTACTTCACCTCGGCGCGGATATTGTGCTGAGTGCTCTCTATCGCCTCTTTTATCAGCGGCATGTCGTCTGGGTGGACGCACTCCTCCCACAGACGGTAGTTTTTCTCGGGGTCGGAGTTGTCCTCCGTGCCGATTATCCGCATGAAATCCTCGTCGAAATAGAGCTGATGGGGGAAACCCCTGCGGATAATCATTCTGAATGTTCCTGAAATAATCGAATCCATCGGGAATCACCCCCATCTGTAATTTTTTAGGGCAATACCGCACAAAGATTGTGCGTGTATTGCGCAGTCAGATTTTTCGTCAGATTGTACAATGAGGACGACGCAAGGCTGACGCCTTGCTAGGACGAATTGTGCAAGATGACGGAAAAGATGCAAGCAAGACACGTGCAAAATCCAATAAATGGTCTTTGTGCGGTGCTGCCTTAGTCTCTGCTGTAAAGGTCTCTGGTGTAAACCTTATCGCTTACGTCGTTAAGCTCGGCGCTCATGCGGTTCGCAAGTATAACGTCTGAGCGGCGCTTGAATTCGCCGAAATCCCTGCACACCTCGTAGTTATAGAAGCTCTGCCCTTCCTTCAGGGTCGGCTCGAAGATTATCACCTTTATTCCGCGCTTTTCAAGGCGCTTCATGATACCCTGTATAGCGCTCTGGCGGAAGTTGTCAGAGTTGGACTTCATCGTCAGCCTGTAAACTCCGACGGTCTGCGGCTCCATCGACGCGATGTGATCCGCGATGTAGTCCTTGCGGGTCTTGTTGGCGTTAACTATCGCGGTGATGATGTCGTTGGGGACGTCCGCGTAATTCGCAAGGAGCTGCTTGGTGTCCTTCGGCAGGCAGTATCCGCCGTAGCCGAAGCTCGGGTTATTATAGTGCGGTCCGATGCGCGGGTCGAGACCTACGCCGTCGATTATCTCACGGGCGTTGAGTCCCTTCATCTCAGCGTAGGTGTCCAGCTCGTTGAAGTAAGCCACGCGCAGCGCGAGATAGGTATTGCTGAACAGCTTGACCGCCTCGGCCTCGGTGGGGTTCAGGTGCAGCGTCGGGATCTCCTGCTTTATCGCGCCCTGCTGGAGAAGCTCCGCGAATACGTTCGCGCGCTCCACGGAATCCGCCCACTCCTGCGGCGCTCCCACGATAATGCGGGAGGGATACAGGTTGTCGTACAGCGCCTGACCCTCGCGGAGGAACTCCGGCGAGAAGATAATGCGGTGCGCGTTTTCCGGGTACTTCTTGTGCAGTCCCGCAGTGAATCCGACCGGCACGGTGGATTTCACAACCACGGTGCAGTGATCGTTCACGGAGAACACCTGCTCGATAACGCTTTCTACCGACGAGGTGTCGAAATAGTTCTTCTCCGCGTCGTAGTTAGTCGGGGTGGCGATGACCACGATGTCAGCCGAGGCGTACGCCGGGCGCCAGTCGGTGGTGGCGGCGAGGCTCAGCGGCTTTTCTGCGAGGTACTCCTCGATGTATTTATCAGCGATTGGCGACTTTCTGGAATTCAGAAGCTCCACCTTTTCCGGAACTATGTCTACTGCGGTGACGTCGTTGTTCTGCGACAGAAGAACTGCCATAGAAAGCCCGACGTATCCTGTTCCCGCTACGGTTATTTTCATATCGTTTTCCCCCTGATGGAAATTTTATTTTTAACTTTTTAACGTAAAAAATGCTGTTTCATCGGACACAGCTTAACTATTATATTATAGTACCTTGCGCGTAAATTGTCAAGTGATGTATAATTGTAACTGCATACAAATATTTTCAGTCAAAACTGTGATAATTTGATGATTTATCGTCCATAGCTGTTGACCGCCGGCGGCAAAAGTGCTATAATACTTTTTGCACGAATGGGCATAATATCTCCAACAACATGAAAGCGAGGAACATAAAATGTGCACTGCGGCGACCTACCAGACGGAATGCTTCTACATGGGAAGGACCCTGGATTACGAATTTTCATACGGCGAGGAGATCACGATAACTCCGCGGGAATTCCCGTTTGAATTCCGGCATGGAGGAACGCTCTCCAATCACTACGCGATCATCGGAATGGCTCACGCTGCGGGCGGCTACCCGCTCTACTACGACGCCGTGAACGAGAAGGGTCTCGGCATGGCGGGGCTGAACTTCGTGGGCAACGCGAAGTACGCCCAGCCGCGTGAAGGCATGCGGAACGTCGCGCAGTTCGAATTTATCCCCTGGATACTTTCCCAGTGCGCGGAACTTTCCCAGGCTCGGGAGCTTATCTCCGGCATGAATCTCACCGGAACTCCGTTCAGCGAACAGCTCCCAGCCGCTCAGCTCCACTGGATAATCGCGGACAGATCCGGCTGTATCGTGGTGGAGTCCACCGAAAAAGGGCTTCAGATACACGAAAACAAGGCGGGAGTGCTGACGAACAATCCCCCGTTTGAGCAGCAGATGGCAATGCTCAACAACTACATGGGGCTTTCCCCGAGGGATCCGCAGAATACCTTCGCGGAAGGTCTGGAGCTCACCCGCTACAGCCGCGGAATGGGCGCGGTCGGGCTTCCAGGCGACCTTTCGTCCGCTTCGAGGTTCGCGCGGGTGGCATTCACGCGGAACAACTCCTGCTCCGGAAGCTCCGAGGCGGAGAGCGTAGGACAGTTTTTCCATATTCTCGGCTCCGTTGAGCAGACCCGCGGCTGCTGCGAGGTCGCGCCCGGAAAGTTTGAGATCACGATCTACACTTCCTGCTGGAACGCCCAGACCGGAGTTTACTACTACACGACCTACCTCAACCGCCGAATCAGCGCCGTGGACATGCACCGCGCCGACCTTGACAGCCGGGAGCTGATAAGATACCCCATGCTCCAGCAGGAGGACGTTTATTTCCAGAACTGAACACCGCTCACCGGACAGCTTTGCAGGCTGTCCGGTTTTTGATTCCGATGATACGCAACGTTTGTAACCGTTTTGTAACCAAATCGTAATATAACTGTAATTGACTTCCTGCAAAAATCTGCTATAATAATTATAGGGAATGTCGTGAAACGGAGGTGTCAGCCATAAAAAAACGAAAATTGTTCTGCGAACTGTCGCCCGCCTGCTATCACATTTCGCTCCGGAAAGAATATCTGCTCAGGGATATCCACGACAGATTCAGCGGAGAAACATTCGCCCGTACCCGCAACACAGTTCCGTTCAGCGCTGTTGTGAAGAGCCACTCTTCCAACGCACTGCGCCGTCTGGAGGGGGTCGATATGGAGCTCCAGCGAAATAAGCTGGTTAACCTCCGGCTTGCCTCGGCGCAGATAAACGGGTTAGTCGTTCAGCCCGGGGAAACTTTCTCGTTCTGGAAGCTCGTCGGCGAACCCTCCGCAAAGCGCGGATACCTTGACGGACTTGTGATAAGCGCCGGGAAAATCGGGTGCGGAGTAGGCGGAGGACTGTGCCAGCTCGCAAATCTGATACACTGGCTGGTGCTGAACAGCCCGCTCACCGTGACCGAACTGGTGCACCATTCTGACGCGCTCTTTCCTGATTCCGGCAGACGGGTGCCGTTCGGAACCGGCACCAGCGTTTTCTACAAAAACGTGGACTACCGTTTCAAAAACACAAGCGACCGTCCGGTGCAGCTTCTGGTCTGGCTGGACGAGAGCGCGCTGTACGGCGAGCTCCGCGCGCAGGAGCCGTTCCCATACATATACCGCATAACAGAGGAGGATCAGGGCTACATTGAGGAGGACGGCGAGTTCTTCCGGGTCAGCCGGGTATACCGCGTCACCCTCGACCGGGAACGCCGGATAATCCGCCGGGAACTGGTGCTGGATAACCATTCAAAGGTGATGTACGACTACTCGCTTATTCCCAGCAGCCAGATAATCACTCCCGGATTAAGACGGCTGACATGAGCACCTATTCGGATACTGGGGAAATACACGCGGCACGTTCCGGAACCGCGTCGGAGCGCACAACGCGCAGGATCATCGCCGGGGGAACTTCCGCAGAATCGGAAGACGGCGGAAAGGGGTAATTATATGAACAAAACAGGATTCAAAGCAACCGTAATTGTATGCGGCGCGATACTGGCGATACTCGGCGCGGCGCTGACATTCATGCTGTGCAACATAGTTCCGACAGCCTGGATGGAACGCGTTGAAATAAACGGCAGAGTGATACCAGTCACGGGCGCCGAGCTGAACTACGAAGCCGACACCCCGGTATGGAAAGGCGGCGTGGCAGACGGCGTGCTGGTCATGAAGGACGGCACGAAATATGACATCAAGTACAGCATGGACTATGATGTGTTCACCATCAAAGATAAGTTCGGGATGTACGTCTCCCGCGCATGAATGGAACTATCCCCCGCAGTTCAGCAAAAATTGCGGGGGATATCTGCATAAATTATTGACAATTCCGCATTTTAGTGATATAATAAATTGTTGAATTATGTGGCGAGGGGGAACTCCCTGCCGAAAGGCTGTGATATAATGCGGCATAACAATGCCGGTCATAATCGCTGTGACCGTAGCTGAGGACTTTTCCGCCTGTCAGGCGGCGACAATTTATATATTGAAAGGATTGAAGGAATTGTTCAGAGAAAACGAATACCGCACGCAGTACTGCAACGCGGTGACTGAAAACGATATAGGCAAAAAGGTAAGGGCTGCCGGCTGGGTAGAGAATATCCGCGACCACGGCGGTATCATGTTTGTCGACCTGCGCGACCACTACGGCGTTGTTCAGGTAGTGTTCCACAATGAGAAGCTGCTTGAGGGCATTCACAAGGAGTGCGCGGTTTCCATCGCAGGCACCGTTTTAAAGCGCGACGAAAGCACCTACAACGACAAGATCGAAACCGGTACAGTCGAGATCGAGGCTGAGGAAGTACGTATCCTCGGCAAGGTGACGGAGCAGCTTCCGTTTGAAGTGGCTACCTCCCGCGAGACCCGCGAGGATGTCCGCCTGAAGTACCGCTACCTCGACCTCAGAAACAAGAAAATGCACGACAATATCGTGCTCCGTTCCAAGATAATCAGCTTCCTGCGCAACAAGATGAGCAGCATGGGCTTCCTGGAGCTTCAGACTCCTATCCTGTCCACCTCCTCCCCTGAGGGCGCAAGAGACTACCTGATCCCCAGCCGTAAGCACCACGGCAAGTTCTACGCTCTGCCGCAGGCTCCGCAGATCTTCAAGCAGATCTACATGGTTTCCGGATTCGACAAGTACTTCCAGATCGCTCCCTGCTTCCGCGACGAGGACGCAAGAGCCGACCGCTCCCCCGGAGAGTTCTATCAGCTCGACTTTGAGATGAGCTTCGCTACCCAGGAGGACGTTTTCGCAGTGGCTGAGGAAGTCCTTTCCGCGACCTTCTCCGAATTCTCCGACAAGCAGGTGTCCCCTGCTCCGTTCAGACGCATAACCTACAAGGAAGCAATGCTCACCTACGGTTCAGACAAGCCCGACCTGCGCAACCCGCTGGTCATCAAGGAACTTTCCGACCTGTTCGTTGACAGCGACTTCAAGCCATTCAGCAACAAGACCGTACGCGGTATCCGCGTTCCCGGAATGGCTAAGCAATCCAAGACCTTCTTCAAGAGCATGGAGGACTTCGCAGTACAGGAAGTCGGCATGAAGGGTCTGGGCTACTTCAAGGTTGAGCCGGGCGAGAACGGCATGTTCAAGTACAACGGCCCGATCGACAAGTTCCTCAACGACGACCAGCGCAAGGAGCTGGCAGCACGCTGCGAGCTCCAGGAAGGCGACGTACTTTACTTCATCGCCGACACCAAGAAGAACGCTCCGAAGTTCGCCGGACAGATCCGCACCGAGGTCGCAAAGCGCATGAACCTCATCGATGAGAGCCGCTTCGAGCTGTGCTTCATCGTTGACTTCCCGATGTACGAGCTGGACGAGGAGACCGGTAAGATAATCTTCACGCACAACCCGTTCTCCATGCCGCAGGGCGGTCTGGACGCACTGCTGAACAAGGATCCGCTGGATATACTCGCTTATCAGTACGACATCGTATGCAACGGCGTTGAGCTTTCCTCCGGCGCTGTCCGCAACCACGACCTCGACATCATGATAAAGGCGTTCGAGATCGCAGGCTACACAGAAGAGGACGTTGCAAGCAAGTTCGGCGCGCTCTACAACGCGTTCAAGTTCGGCGCTCCGCCTCATGCTGGTATGGCTCCCGGCGTTGACCGCATGATCATGCTGCTCACCGGCGAGGAGAGTATCCGCGAGGTCATCGCGTTCCCGCTGAACTCCAACGCGCAGGATCTGCTCCTCGGCGCGCCTACCGAGGTTACAGAGCAGCAGCTCCGCGAGGTTCACATCAAGGTCCGCAAGCAGATGTGATTTTCAGAATAGCACTAAGGGAGAATCGAAAGGTTCTCCCTTTTTCTATTGACATTTTCCGCTTCTTATGTTATACTGATATTATTGCAAACAAAATCAAGTGGTTTGAGAGGTAAGCATGAGAGTTTTCAACATATACAGGTTCAACATCGCGGATAAAGTAAAGTTCAAGGACGCTCAGTCATACATTCAGAATATGCTTTCGGAGCTTGGGCTTGGCTGGTCTGACCTTGCGTTTGCGGCAAGTACCGTGTCCGGGGACAGGACTATATCAAATGTGCTTAAAAAATTACCGGAACTTAAAAAGTACTTCAAATCAGCAGAAGATGAACCGATGATATGCAGCTACACGGAAAACTGGTTATCCGGGGAGATTTTCGCCGATAAATCGGACTATGACGATATCTTCGCAGTGTTTTCAAAAATACCGCGCCCTTTTAATATTCCGTTCGGACACGTCCTGCTCAGCGGCGTGAACTGGCTCGGTGAAGAAATCTACGCGCCCGCCCCCGACTTATTATGGGAAAATGCTGATATTTCCAAACTCACAAACGTTCACTTTTTCTCGAACTATATTGCACAGGAACGATACTATGACGACGGTTTGAAACGCGTTATGATTTCGGTATGTATTGAGGTCACAGCCGACCCCGAACCGCGTGATTCCTCCATTGTTATCCAAAAGCTGATACCATATCTCGGAAATCCTGTCGAAGCAGAAACGAAATGCGTTTTCTCCAGGGAAGAAAACAATAGATTCACAGAGCTTAAATCGAATCACTTCAAGTATCTTGATGGAGTTATGAAAGAAATGCTTCCCGTGCCAAAGCGTTATACATACAACAGCGACAAGAAGCCGATCCCTCATCTTGCGGATATCCCGGTAATGAAAAAGGCGTTCGCCGGAACGGGATTCACGCACCAAAAGGGGAATCCCGGCTGGCTCGGCGAATATGACTGCCGCGACAGCCACGGATACACATACCGCGCGTATATTCAGAAACTTTCCGATGGGTACAGGTTCCGCGTGTGGTTGGATATAAGCGGCTGCAACTTTGATATCAACACACTTGCCGAGCAGGATTACGAAATGGAAAAGGAAGGCGAGTCGCAGCCTATCCTCCGGGAATTCGCACTGCTCTGCGCCAAGATCCGCGACGAATACGGCGACAAGCTTGCGGAGGATTTCGGCGATACTCCGGACTGGTACTACAAGGCACTTCAAAAATAATGCAAAACGGCAGGTCGATAAGTTGACCTGCCGCTGTGTTATTCTGCTGACTTACTCAGCCGCTTTCTTAGCCGGCTTGCCGGTGTAGAGCTGATAGTAGCGTCCCTGCTCCTTGATGAGCTTGTCGTGGCTTCCGCGCTCGATTATCCTGCCCTGCTCGAGTACCATTATGCAGTCGGAATTGCGTACCGTGGACAGTCTGTGCGCGATAACGAACGTTGTTCTGCCGCTCATGAGCTTATCCATGCCGTCCTGCACAAGGCGCTCGGTTCTTGTGTCGATGGAGGACGTAGCCTCGTCGAGTATCAGCACGGGCGGGTCTGCGACTGCCGCTCTCGCTATCGCAAGAAGCTGGCGCTGACCCTGCGAGAGGTTCGCGCCGTCGCCGGTCAGCATGGTGCCGTAGCCGTCCGGAAGGCGCTTAACGAAGCTGTGAGCATTCGCGAGCTTTGCAGCCGCGATGCACTCCTCGTCGGTGGCGTCAAGACGTCCGTAGCGGATATTGTCCATTACCGTGCCGGTGAACAGGTGTGTATCCTGGAGAACCAGTCCCAGTGAACGGCGGAGATCCGCCTTCTTTATCTTGTTGATGTTGATGTCGTCGTAGCGTATCTTGCCGTCCTGAATGTCGTAGAAACGGTTGATGAGGTTCGTGATGGTGGTCTTGCCCGCGCCGGTGGAGCCTACGAACGCTATCTTCTGTCCGGGCTCCGCGTGGAGCTTGATGTCATGGAGCACCATCTTGTCCTCGTTATAGCCGAAGTCTACGCCGTCGAATACAACGCTGCCCTCCAGCCTGCGGTAGGACACGGTGCCGTCGGCGGTGTGCGGGTGCTTCCACGCCCATACGCCGGTGCGCTTTTCGGACTCGGTGATAGTGCCGTCCTCGGCGATGTTTGCGTTTACAAGCTCAACGTAGCCATCGTCGGTCTCGGGCTTTTCATCAAGCAGCTTAAATACACGCTTCGCGCCTGCCATAGCCATAACCACTGCGTTGAGCTGCTGGCTGACCTGTATCACTGGCTGAGAGAAGCTCTTGTTCAGCGTAAGGAACGCGACCAGCGAACCGAGGGTAAGTCCGGTCACGTCGGAGCCGAGCACCAGAGAAAGCACCGCGCCTACTGCAACGCAGAGCACGTAGCTGATATTTCCGAGGTTCGCGCTGACAGGCATGAGGATATTCGCGAACTTGTTCGCATTGTCTGCGGAAACACGGAGCTGATCGTTGAGCTGTCTGAAGCTCTCCATGTTCTTCTCCTCATGGTTGAATACCTTTACTACCTTCTGACCTTCCATCATTTCCTCGATGTAGCCGTTTACGATACCGAGGTCCTTCTGCTGTGCGCCGAAGTACTTTGCGGACTTGCCGCCTATCTTGCTTGCTGCAAACATCATTACCAGCACCATAACAACGGTGAGAACGGTCAGCGGAATGCTCAGCACTATCATGCTGACAAATGTGATTATCAGCGTTACGAGCGAGTTCACCATCTGCGGAATGCTCTGGCTGATAAGCTGGCGGAGGGTGTCCACGTCGTTGGTGTAGATGGACATGATGTCGCCGTGAGCGTTTGTGTCGAAGTACTTTATCGGAAGGGATTCCATGTGCGTAAAAATGTCGTTTCTGAGGTCGCGCATAGTACCCTGGGTAATGTAGATCATCAGTCTGTTATAAGTGAAGGAGCTTATAATGCCCACAACGTATATCAGCGCGATGCGCACCAACGCCCCGAGCAGCGGAGCGAAATCCGCGGTGCCGCCGGCGTTTACCACATTCAGCATCGGCGTGATGTAATCGTCGATGAGGCTCTGCATGAACAGCATTCCCACCAGGGTGGATACAGCCGTGATGAGTATGCATACGAGAACCAGTATAAAGCGGAACTTATAGCGCTTCATCATATAGCCGAGCACTCTGCCCAGCACTTTGAAATCCATATTCTTGCGATTTATCGCAGCAGGCTGACGCCTGTTTCCCATTGCCATCTGTTTCCGCCTCCTTATTCATTAGGTTTGTCGAAATCGCCGCCGGACTGGGTCTGGAGCGTGTAGATCTCGCGGTAGATCTCGTTGGTCTTTAACAGCTCGTCGTGCGGAGCAAATCCGCAGATACTGCCGTCGTCCATTACGATTATGCGGTCCGCGTCCTTAACGCTGGAGATTCGCTGCGCAATGATGATCTTAGTTGTTCCGGGGATCTTCTCGGCGAACGCCTGGCGTATCTTCGCGTCGGTCGCGGTGTCGACCGCGCTGGTGGAATCGTCGAGTATAAGTATCTTCGGGCTCTTCAGCAGCGCTCTTGCGATACAGAGTCTCTGCTTCTGACCGCCGGATACGTTCGCGCCGCCCTGCTCTATCATCGTGCTGTAGCGGTCGGGCATTCTCTCGATGAACTCATCTGCGCAGGCAAGTCTGCATGCTTCCTCGCACTCCGCTTCGGTGGCGTTCTCGTTGCCCCAGCGGAGGTTGTCGAGTATCGTTCCGGAGAACAGCACGTTCTTCTGGAGCACTACGGCTACCTTGTCGCGGAGCAGCTCGAGGTCGTACTTGCGAACGTCTACGCCGCCTACTCTGACAGAGCCGCTGTCTACGTCGTACAGACGGCTGATGAGGCTCGCAAATGTGGACTTGCCGCAGCCCGTGCCGCCTATGATTCCGATGGTCTCGCCGGAATGTATATGCAGGTCGATGTCGCTGAGTATCTCCTCGCCGCCGTCAAGGTCGGATTTCTTCGCCTTGAGCTGATCCGACTTGTGCTTGTATGTGAAGTTGACGTGGTCGAAGTCGATGGAACCGTCTGTGATCTCCATAACGGGGTTCTCCGGGTTGGTGATGTCGGACTTTTCGTTGAGCACCTCGCAGATACGGCGTGCGCTCGCCACCGACATGGTGATCATAACGAAGATCATCGAAAGCATCATCAGAGCCATCAGCGCGCTCATGATGTAGCTGAACAGTGAGGTCAGCTCGCCGGTGGTGAGGGTGCCGCCTACGATGAACTGCGCGCCGAACCAGGATATCAGCAGAATGCACGCGTAAATAACGAACATCATAACCGGATTGTTCCAGGATATGATCTTCTCCGCCTTAATGAACATCCTGTAGAGACTTCCGGAAGCATTCACGAACTTTTCGTTCTCGTGCTGTTCGCGCACGAAGCCCTTTACAACGCGGATACCGGAAATATTCTCCTGAACGCTGGCATTGAGGTCGTCGTACCTCGGGAAAACCTTGTCGAACACCTTGGTAGCCTTGGAAACGATGATAGCAAGAACGGTTCCCAGAACCACCATCGCGCCGAGGAATATCAGGCTGACGCGCACGTTAATGAACATACACATTACAATGCTGCTTACGAGCATGATAGGAGCTCTTACAGCAATGCGTATTATCATCTGGAACGCGTTCTGGAGATTGGTGACGTCGGTGGTCATACGTGTAACGAGACCGGCGGTGCTGAACTTATCTATGTTTGAGAACGAGAACTGCTGGATATTGGTGAACATTGCGTCACGGAGATTACATGCGAATCCCGCGGAAGCGTTCGCAGCGAACTTGCCGGCGAGTACGCCGAATGTAAGGCTCATGAACGCCATGACGAGCATAATGCCGCCGTAAATGTACACCTTGGATATATCTCCGGCGTTAATGCCTTTGTCGATTATAGCCGCCGTGACGAACGGGATAAGTACCTCCATCACGACTTCCAGCACTGTAAATAGGGGGGTAAGCAGCGTCGATCGTTTATATTGCTTTATCTGCGCCGCAAGTGTTTTTAACATGCTTTTATTCCTCCTTGTGTTGTTGTCTGTCATGCCATTCGCATTGATTAGTTGCCTTATTATTATAGTACATATTTTTTTTAATGTAAACCCGCTATTCTGACATATTTTAGCCCATTTGTCAAGCCGTTTTCAGCAAATTTAACCATATTAATTTGTTTACAAAACCATAACCGCATAACAGCGCGGAAAATCGCATTGCTATGCGGTTTGAAGGCACTTAACATTTCATGTGGTTTTCACAATTAAAAGGGTTGCAAAAATGAAAATTGTGTGATATAATCATGTTGTGAATGACTATAAAACATGGTTAGTCACATCTAACATATTATAAGGTTAAAAGGAGATCCGGAAATGACAGTACACGAATTTGGCGATGAAACAAAACCGGCAATAATGCTGTTCCCGGGAACGTGCTGCTGGAAAACGAACTTCGGCGAGGTTATCCCGCTGCTTCAGGAGAAGTTCCGGGTGTACGTGGTGTCCTACGACGGTTTCGACGAGACCGAAACCCTCTGCGGGCTTACCTGACCCCGGAGCCGCGCGTTTCCCCCCCATTCAGGAAAAATTGACCGTTTTAATGCCTGTAAACTTGTGATATAATATCAGTAAGAATAAAGGCACACCGGTTTCCGGTGCGGCTTAAATACCTACTGGAGGGATTTGTATGCGATCTGTTTTACCTATGAGAGCCGCAAAGATCGGCTATATCGTGATGTCCGCAGCGCTGTGCGTACTGGGTATTCTGCTCATCTGCCTGCCCGAGGTTTTCTCAGGGCTTATCGGCGTTCTCATCGGAATCATCTTGATAGTTTTCGGAGCAGTCAGAATGGCGGGATATTTTTCTAAGGATCTCTACCGGCTGGCGTTCCAGCACGACCTCACCTCGGGAATTATCCTTATCGCGCTTGGCGTCATCGTTCTGATAAACCCCGCAAGCCTGATGATATTCGTATGCAGCGCCATGGGTCTGTTCTTCCTGCTTGACGGCGTTCTGAAAATCCAGACCGCATTCGAAGCCAAGAAATTCGGACTCGGAAGATGGTGGCTGATTTTCGCGATGGCGGTCATTACCGGTTTACTAGGTCTGGCGCTCATGCTGAGACCCGGCGCGGGCAGTAACCTTCTTATGATACTTCTCGGTATCTCGATACTTTCAGAAGGCATTCTGAATCTCATCACTGCTATCACCGCTATCAAGATAATCAAGAACCAGCGTCCCGACGTTATCGAAGGCGAATGCGAGGAACGCGACGATTAACGCGGATTTCTGAACCGTTTCAGACGACATATTTCAACAGGGCAAGCCATAGCGGCTTGCCCTGTTTTTTCTATTAAAAGCGCCTTTTCAAAGCCGATTCCGTGACCCCTATGCTCACAAACAGCGGAACAAGCTGAAGCGTCATAATAACGCAGAACACCAGCAGACCCGCCGCCTCGCTCAGCGGCTTTACTATCTGAAACACTCCAGCGCCCACGGAAACAGCCAGCATAGGAATGCTCATCACCAGAATCAGCCTTCCCCAGTACACCTGCGCGAAATCCCACGCCTGCCGGCTGCTGCGGGAACGCTTCGTCCTGTAGCCCACGCTGCCGCCGTACCCCGGCGGGAACCTCCACATGACAAGTCCCACAACTATCAGCAGAACCGGCAATATAAGGTAGCTCAGAAGATACACAACACCGTCGTTCATTCGTCCTCCTTTTCAGGCTTTGAGTGCTTCTTGCGGTACTTCACGCACTCGGTCAGCAGGTACTCTATCTGCCCGTTCACCGAGCGGAAATCGTCCTCTGCCCACTGCATAAGCTCGTTGTAAAGCGTCGCGGAGAGCCGCAGAGGTATCTGCTTCTTTTCCTTCTTTTCGCCGTCAGCCATGCGGCTCACCTCCCTGCCCTGTTACTTTGTTCTGAGGTACTTGTATCTCTTCACCGCGACAACTGCCCACACCGCCGTGAACACCGCCATAATTACCTCGCACACGACAATATTGATCGCACCGCACTGGTACAGCACTGCGGGAACGTCCATCAGCGCGTGAATAACTATCGCCGCGGGATAGAGCCACATTCTGCCCTTCACCATGACCGCCTCCATCACCAGAACGGAAAGCGAAACGTGCAGCGCCATCGCGACTATTCGCTCGAAAACCGCCAGCGCGGCTCCGGAATAGCTAGACTGCGCAAAGCCCGCAAGCTGCGCCATGAGCTGCTGAGCTACAGCGTCGCTGCCGCCGGAAGCGCTGTTTATAAACTCGCTGACTCCCATCGAATTCACGGAAGCCGCCATCATCAGCGCGCTCAACGCGGTCAGCCCGAGAAGGTACAGCGCCTCAAAGCCGCCGTGACCCAGCCCGTAGGACACCGCGTTTTCAGCGCTGCGGCTGTTCTTCATCAGGAACCTGAAGCTCAGGAAACGCGCTGTTTCCTCGAACACTCCCGCAGCGACTGCGCCGTAGACAACGTACAGCACGACATTTCCGGATACCACCGGCACCATCACCATATGGAGCAGCCGCTCAAGTATGATCGCAAACAGGAAGAACATTCCCGCGCCGATGAAAGTGGCTTTCATCGTACCTTTGTGCAGTGCGAACCTCCACACCAGAGCCGCCGCCACCGGGATACCTATCCCGAGCGCCGCCATTATCACAAGCGACGCAATGCTTTCCGCTGAAAAAACGATATCCGTCATACGTCCTCCTTAATATATGGAGCCGCTGTTCACTATAGGCTGAGCGTCCTTGTTGCCGCAGAGCACTACAAGCAGGTTGCTCACCATCTGCGCCTTGCGCTCCTCGTCAAGCTCGCAGACGTTGCTCTCGCTCAGCTTGTTCAGAGCCATCTCCACCATTCCGACCGCGCCGTCTACTATCTTCTGGCGCGCTTCGATTATTGCGGTCGCCTGCTGGCGCTGGAGCATTGCGGCGGCTATCTCGGGCGCGTATGCAAGGTGAGTAATCCGCGCCTCGATTATCTCAAGACCGGCGTGCTCGACGCGCTCCTGGAGGGTCGCCTTGAGCTGCTCGCAGACCTCCTGTGAAGAACCGCGCAGCGACTTCTCGTCCGAATCGGTGGAGTCATACGGATAGCATCTCACCACGTCGCGCAGTGTGGAATCCGCCTGTATCGACATGAAGCCCTCGTAGTCGTCCACGTTGAACAGAGCCTTCGCGGTGTTCACAACGCGCCATACCACCACTATCCCGACTTCTATCGGGTTTCCGAGCTGGTCGTTTATCTTCTGCCTGCGGTTGTCGTGTGTCATGGTCTTGAGGGAAATTTTCGTGTGCGGAACTCCCGGCTTGCCGCCTTCCTGCACCTTAGGAACCGCAGGAACGCTGAAAATGTTCACGAAATAGAATCCCTCGCGCTTGAGCGTGCCGATGTACTTTCCGAACAGGGTCAGCACCAGCGCCTCGTTGGGCTTTATAACGCGCAGTCCGATGAACGGAACCCAGCCTATGCACAGCCAGATTATGCAGACGATCATTCCGGCGTCGTACCCGGAAAAGCTGTACTCGTCAATGTTTACTGCGCAGAATATAAGCAAACCGATCGCCGCCAGGTACAGAATTATCGTCAGGAACAGCACCGCCCAGCCGCTCGGGGCGCGCAGCTCCTTTTCCTCGTAGTTCGTTGTTTTCTCTTTCATGTCAATACCTCCCGTTACATCGTGCTCTAAATGATATCATTTTGATATCTTGATTTGATTATACCACCGCAGGAAGGTTTTGTCAAGAGGAAAGAAATAATTTGTTTGAGAATTTTTAAGTCCGATTTTGCGGCTTATCTGCCGGAATTAAACCTGATACAATTGGAAAACAGCCAGAGCACAACAATTCCGAATCAAGCGTGCGCTGTTCCTATTCAAACCGCCTGTAAAGCGAAAACAGCCTCCTTCCGGAAGCTGTTCGGTAAAATCAGTTGACTGCCTTTTTGCTCTTTATCCTTGCCGCGATTTTGTCCGTGACGATACACGAAACCACGGCAAGAAGGACTCCGATGACCGCGCCCGCAAGCACGTCCGTCGGGAAATGCACGAACAGGTACAGCCGCGAAAATCCCACCAGAGCCGCGATGACAAGCGCCGGTATCCCAAGCGCTTTGCTGTAGTGGAACAGCGCCGCCGCGGCGGAAACCGATATCATGGTATGCGCCGAGGGGAACGAGAAGTCCTTAGGCACCGATACCAGGAGCTGTAAAAAATCCGGGTCTATCCAACAGGGGCGGTCCCTGGCGACGAGGTTTTTCAGCAGGAGATTTCCCACCAGCAGCGACAGAAGTATCGCGCCGCACATCGCAGCGCCGCCCTGCCGGAACTTTCTGAAAAACAGGAACACCACCGCCGCGCCGATAAACAGGTAGCAAAGCAGCGTGAGCTTCGGGAACACGGCGTCGAGGAATCCGCAGGAGATACCATCGTGTATTGCGTGGAGTATATTCAAGTCGAACTGCGTTATTGCGTCCATAATTACCTCTTTGTGCGTCAAAAAAATACCGCCCATTTCTGGGCGGCCCAGGTCTGTCCGTCATGCTCTGACATTGAGCACAGTACCCTTTCCGTCAGGGGAAGGCATGCTGTCCAGCATATCGGTGATGGTCTCCATGGTCTGCTGGGTGGACTCCATCGTTTTCTTCATCATGCCGATGGAAACGCCCTGCTGAAGGTTAGCCGCTGCCATATTCATGGACAGAGCAGCAATATCAAGCTCCATGAAACAGCCCTCCTTTCGCAGACTTAATATCTGCAACTACAATATACCACAAAACGCCGCATTTGTCAAGTGCAGGACTGCTTTTCCTCCATCTTTTTCAGGCTTAGCTGAGAACGCACTATAATGAAAACCGCCGTTGCCAGCTCCAGAAGGCACACCGTAAGCCCCACCGCAGTGTTCATGATACGGCGGAACTCCACGTCCGTGCTGAATCGGGAGGTCATCGCGTTTTCAAGGTTGAAAACCGACATCAGCGCCCCCGCGAAATTCAGCGCCTTTGAAGCGGAAAGCACCGGGCTGTTCAGCCGCCGGAACTTCACCAGATTCACGATCGAAAGGGTCAGTAGGTAGAACGAGTACGCCGCCGTAATGTAAATTACCGAGCCGGGGTAGACGATGATATGCTCCTCGGTAATAAGCTGAACCGCCATTCCCATCATTCCGGAATGCACCGCCAGCATGAGACAGCCGCACTGCCTGCTTCCGCGAAGCTCCCGGGCGCGGCGCCCGTCCTCGCTCTCCAGCTTCTGAGAGGCGCGCCAGCTCCGGACAAGCAGCAGCCTGGTAACTCCGAAGCTTATGTAATACACCGCCACCGCTCCGAGCCACGCCGAGCGGTACAGCACCGCGGTGACTCCCTTGAAAACCGCGAACAGCGTGCTGACCGCAAGTCCCTGATACAGCGAAAGCTCCCCGCGAAACCGGAAGTCGCTGATGAACAGCCGGGCAATCGTGTTGCTCTGCGTCCATCGGTAAACCCGGCTCCCATGGAGCAGCCGCGCCGCTGCCTCGGTAATGCTCCCGAGACCCGCCACCAGCACCGCCAGCGCGTACGCCGAGGCAAGGTAGATGAGCATTTCAAGCACCGGGTGCTTTCCCTGGGTATTCAGCGCCGCGATGCACAGCACCATCGTCGTAGGAACCAGCACCGCTATCACCTTCGGGGGCAGCAAAAACGCCCGCTTCAGCCCGGGCTGAGCGCGATTCCACAGCTTATGCAGAAATTTCAGCAGGCGTTCCATACGATCCCCCTTTCCATAAATAAAAAGGCCCGGAGTTTTACCCCCGGGCCTCCAGCCTATGTACCGGCTGAATTACGTCAGAACTAAACTGTCATGGAGAAAGCTCCCCATTAGCAGCCGTAGCCGCCGCAGATTGCTCTGAGCATCTCGCAGAGCTGGTCAAAGCTGCATGCCTTAAAGAAATTGAACATGATTTTTACCTCCTGATGAATTTCCCCTCGGGGGATATTAAAATTATACCCCATCAGGCGGTATATTTCAATGCAAAGATTCTGGCACTGCGGGAAGGTCTTTCCGGGGTAATTTACCTGTTCTCCAGAATGTATCGTTCCGCGTCGTCAAGGCTGCCCTGGCGGTATCCGCTGTAGTCCCGGCTGTCGGGATTCTCAACGAACTCGTTTGCAAGAAACACATCCATACCGAGCGTTCCGGCTGCCATGTCCTCGGAAACGCTGTTGCCGACCATTATGCACTCCTCCGGAGCCGCTCCTATCTTGCCGAGTATCTCCTGATAGTACTTCGGATTCGGCTTGCAGAACGTGCTGTTGTCGTACCATGTCACAAGCCCGAAATCCTCCGGAGCGAGGTTCACCCACGCCATGCGGGTGCGCACGCCGTCCAGCGGAAATATGGGGTTCGTGGCGAGGACTACCCGCAGCCCTGCGGATTTCAGGCGCTCTATCATCGGTCTGTGGTCGGGTATGTATTTAAGGCTCGCCTTTGCCTTTTCGAACTCGTGCGTGTAGAACTCGTCGCAGGCGGGACGTGCGTCCGGAAGCCCGGGATTCATCGCGTTGAATGTCTCCCAGAACGCCTCGGAATTGAGACGGCTGCCGTCGTTCATAACCATCGCCTTAGTTCCTCCCCACACTGATTTCACAGTGTGCTGCGGCTCGTATCCCATCGGAGCCAGCTTCCTGCAAAGCTCGCTGAAATATATCTTCACGAAATCGTCCTGCTCGAACGGGAGCAGGGTGCCATCAAGGTCAAACAGTACCGTTGTTATCATGTGCGTTCTCCTTTGCGGACTTTTCAGCCGCCTTGCGGCGCTCTATAGCAGCATGCTGCTTTTCAATCTTCTTGATGTAGTTCTCCTTCGCCTCGTCGTCTGAACGGTACACCGAGCGGACCACAGTCCAGCGGTCCGCAGCGGCGCGCTTGCAGACCACCTTCACGAGGTACTCCCCGTGCTCCGGGCAGGTGCAGATGTTATTCTTGCGCACCGCCCCCAGCGAGAGCCACTCGCCGTTGGAGAGCGTCCTGCCGCACTCCGGGCAGGGAACGGAAGTTATCTTCCCGTCTGATGTCACACGGCGGATATCGCTGATATCGCGGAACGTCTCCCGCGCGATGACCGGCCGCTGACCCGGCGACATATTTGCGTACTCCGCGAGTCCCTTCTTCATGTCCAGCCTGCGGCAGACCTCATAGGTGAACCATGCGTCGTTCATTGCGTCGTGAGCCTGCGCGTCCATCGGAATGCCGAGCTTCTCCACCGCGTCAGAGAGCGAACACTGAACGTGCTCGCCGTCAACCTGATTCTTGTATATAAGCTGTAGATTGACGTAATCGCTGCCGTACTGCGGGTCGAACCCGTGCAGCTCGAGGTTGTCGGCGAGCATGGCGATATCGTCGAATCCCCAGGTTATGAACCGGAACTCCGGCGTACACCATTCACGCAGCTTCGCGAAAGCCTCCGGAAATTTCTCGCCCTTTGCGAGCATGGCGCTTGTTATCCCGGTGATCTTTTCAACGTGGCGGTTCATTTTTTTGTAGTACTTCGGCGCTACGTTGATTTTCAGGCGGTCGACAAGGTTAAAATCCTCATCGCACTTCACCGCGCCTATCTGGATTATCTCGCCCCGGAGCAGCACCGGCTTTTCCACCGTATGAGCGCGGTCGAGAGCCTGGTTCCACTCCATGTCAAGTATGATATAGTACATTCACGCGCTCCCTTAAAGCATGAGCTTTCCGCCGACGTTCTCATGGCGCCATGCAACGAAGTCGTCGTACGTGCCCTGGCGGTCGAGGCAGCCGTTTTCGGTTATCTCGATTATGCGGTTAGCCGCGGTCTCGAGTATCTCGTGGTCGTGGGAAGCGAACAGCAGGTTGCCCTTGAACTCGGACAGGCCGTTGTTTACCGCGGTGATGCTCTCGAGGTCGAGGTGGTTGGTCGGACGGTCGAGGATAAGCACGTTGCTCTGGAACAGCATCATTCTTGAGAACATGCAGCGTACCTTCTCGCCGCCGGAGAGCACGTTCACCTGCTTGAAAACATCGTCGCCGCTGAACAGCATGCGTCCAAGGAAGCCGCGCAGGTAGCTCTCGGTCTCGTCCTTGGAGTACTGGCGCATCCAGTCGATTATGGAAAGCTGGCAGTTATCAAAGAACGCACTGTTGTCGTTCGGGAAGTAGCTCACCGAAGTGGTCGAGCCCCACTTGAATGTGCCCTCGTCCGGCTCCATCTCCTCCATAAGGATCTTGAACAGCGTAGTTACCGCGATCTCGTTGTTGCCCACGAACGCGATCTTGTCGCCCTTGCCTACTGTGAAGCTTACGTTATTGAGCACCTTCACGCCATCGACGGTCTTGGAAAGCCCGGTGACCTGGAGTATATCCTTGCCGACCTCGCGCTCCATATCGAACGCGATGTAGGGGTACTTTCTGGAGGAAGCGGGAAGCTCCTCGACGGTCAGCTTGTCGATGAGCTTGCGGCGGGAGGTCGCCTGCTTGGACTTCGATTTGTTCGCGGAGAACCGCGCGATGAAGTTCTGGAGTTCCTTTATCTTCTCCTCGGCGCGCTTGTTCTGCTGCTTTATCATACGCTGAATGAGCTGTGAGGATTCGTACCAGAACTCGTAGTTGCCGACGTACATCTTGATCTTTCCGTAGTCGATATCCACGATGTGGGTGCACACATTATTAAGGAAGTGACGGTCGTGGGATACAACGATGACCGTGCCGAAGTACTCCGCGAGGAAGTCCTCCAGCCAGGATACCGCCTCAACGTCGAGGTGGTTGGTCGGCTCGTCCATGAGGATTATGTCGGGGTTTCCGAACAGGCACTGCGCAAGAAGAACCTTGACCTTCTCGTTACCGGTCAGGGAATCCATCTTCTGGTAGAGAATCTCCTCCGGCAGACCCAGACCCTGGATAAGCTTGGAAGCGTCGGACTCAGCCTCCCAGCCGTTCAGCTCTGCGAACTCGGCCTCCAGCTCGGAAGCGCGGGTGCCGTCCTCCTCGGAGAAATCCTCCTTGGCGTAGAGCGCGTCCTTCTCCTGCATGATGTCGTACAGGCGCTTGTTGCCGAGGATAACGGTGTCCTGCACGGTGTAGTCGTCAAACGCGTAGTGATCCTGGCGCAGCACCGACATGCGGAGCTCCGCGGGCTTGGATACGCTGCCCTTTGTAGGCTCGAGGTCACCGCAGAGGACCTTCAGGAATGTGGATTTTCCGGCTCCGTTTGCGCCGATCACGCCGTAGCAGTTGCCGGCGGTGAATTTCAGGTCTACGTCCTTGAAAAGAAGCTGTCCGCCGAAGCTGACGCTTACATCAGATACTGTTATCAATTCTATTCTCCTTTTAATTTAGTTGTTTGAAACACATACAATATTAGTATAGCATATTCCGGCAGGAATTACAAGTGTTTTACGCGATTTTTTCCGGAATATTGCCCCGGCCGGCGGCATATCCATGTAAATGAAAAACCCCGGCACTATTGCGCCGAGGCTTTAAGGCTGTGATTATGTAGATCAGTTGAGTTTGTTGAGCTCTGAGAGACACTCGGAGCAGATGTTCTTGCCCTTGAATACTGTGATGCCGCTTGCATTGGAGCAGAAAGCGCATGCCGGCATGTACTTCTTGAGAATGATCTGATCGTCCTCAACGTAGATCTCAAGGCTGTCCTTGATGCCGATGTCGAGAGTTCTTCTCAGCTCTATCGGAATTACGATTCTTCCCAGCTCATCGACTTTTCTTACAATACCTGTAGACTTTACCATGATTTTTTCCTCCTGAAATTGTCTGCCGCGCCAAATTCTGGTATGCGCAGGCAGGAATTTTTGTCCTTATTCACCGTTTTTTCCAGCATATTGCTGATTTCTTGCACATTATACCATGTTTTGTTTGAGATGTCAATTTGAAAAATGCATAATTTTGTCATTTTTTGTCCATTTTACTACATATTTTGATTTACAAAAGTGTCAGTTTAGTAATATATCAAATGGTGTATATCATCACAAATACGTTTGTTATGCAGAATTTCAACTTATACAATATCACATAGTCAACTGGAAATAAATTAGTGATATAGAATCCAGTATGGAAATTTGGAAAATTATTTTAAATCTGATGATACAAAACCCATATTACACAAGGAGCTGGTAAGATATGAAATATATTCTGATGATACTGCCCGCCGCAGCGATAGTCTGCGGGATATTCACCGGACGGCTGCCGGAGGTCTCGGCGGCGGTTCTGGAGAGCGCCTCCGGTGCGGTCACGCTGGCGCTGACGCTGTGCGGAGCCATGGCTCTCTGGAGCGGTCTGATGAAGGTCGCGGAGGAAGCCGGGGCGGTGAAGCTGCTGTCGGCTGTGCTTTCTCCGGCGGTAGGGTGGCTGTTCCGGGGACTGGAAAAGGGCGGACGCGCCGCGCAGCTCATCTGCATGAATCTCTCGGCGAATATCCTCGGACTTGGAAACGCGACCACACCGCTGGGTATCCGCGCGATGGAAGCGATACAGGAAGAGGAGGGCGGCTCCGGTGTCTCCGACGGCTCCGCCAGCGACAACATGATAATGCTGACCGTCCTGAACACAGCGAGCCTTCAGCTCATTCCGGCGACCGCCGCGGCGCTCATGACCGCCCACGGAGCCGCCCGACCGATGGAAATACTCCCCTGCGTGTGGATCGTATCGGCGTATTCCCTGGCGGCTTCGGTGGGCGCGGCAAAGCTGTTCGGGCATTTTTCCAGGAAGAAGGTGCGGCGTGCAGATAACTGATTTTGTAGTCCCACTGCTGTTCGCAGGGGTCATGATTTTCGGCGCCGTGCGCAGGGTGGACGTGTTCCCTGTGTTCTGCGAAGGAGCCGCAGGCGGCCTTAAAACCACCGTGGATATCCTCCCGGCTCTGGTGCTGCTGCTCGTCAGCGTCGGAATGCTCCGCGCTTCCGGGGCGGTGGAGCTTCTCACCGGGCTTCTGGAGCCGCTCTGCAATCTTGTGGGATTCCCGCCGGAGTGCATGCAGATGGTGCTGCTGCGGCCGTTCTCCGGCAGCGGAGCCATCGCGGTCTACGACGGCATCGCCGCACAGTACGGCGCGGACAGCTTCCCCGGAAGAGTCGCCGCAGTGCTGCTCGGCTCCTCGGAAACTACGTTCTATACGGTCGCGGTATACTTCGCGGCGGTCAGGGTGAAAAACACCCGCTACGCTATCCCAGCCGCCCTCGCCGCCGACTGCACCGCCTGGATAGTCTGCGGGCTGACCGTCAGCGCACTGCTCGGATAAATCGTCCCCTCTCTTGATTTTTTGCATATATTGTTGTATAATAGTATAAAGCAATAAATTGGAGTGATGACGATGATCATTTTGCCGGAACAGGTCACTAAAGCGATAGACGTCCTGGAAAAATCGGGATATGACGCATATATAGTAGGCGAGTGCGTGCGGGAACTGCTCCTCGGCAGCGACCCGCAGGATTACGATATAGTCACCAACGCGGGGATAAACGATATCCTTTTCGCGTTCAGGGATTACCGTATTTCTGACGAGGGAATGAAACGCGGTGAGATACTTGTCACCGTTGTCGGCATGATAATCCAGATCTCGCCCTACCGCCGCGAGGTGGTAGGCAACCGCGTTATCTATGCGGAGGATCTCGAGACTGATCTTTTCCGCCGGGGATTCACGATGAACGCGATGGCGTACAGTCCGCGCTCAGGGCTTATCGACCCGTTCGGAGGAAGAGCCTCGCTGCGTCCATCTCCGGAGGCCGTCGAGGAGGAAGAAAAAGAGGAGATCGCCGAACTGAAGGTTCCGGAAGACCCTGACGAGCTGACCCGCCGCAAGGGGGTCACGCGGCTCCCAGCCCGGGTAATAGCCATCGGCGAGAACCAGACCCGCAGCGTCAAGGAAAACGGCAAAACCGTCACAGAGACCTGGTACGACATGTCGCGCTGCTTCACCTCCGACCCGTCCAGGATACTCCAGGCGATACGCTACTGCTCCGATGGCGAGTACGTCATCGAGGACAAGACCCGGGACGCTATCCGCGCTAACGTGAGCTGCTTCGAATACGCCGAAAAAGGCAAGCTGTTCAGCGAACTATCCCGCATCGTGATGGGAAAATACGCCGCACGGGTGCTGGAGCAGTACTCCGACATACTGAAGTTCCTGTTACCCGAGATAGAGCCCTGCATAGGCTTCGATCAGCACAGCGTCCACCACGATTTTGACGTATGGACGCACATCTGCAAGTCGGTGGGATACGCGGTGCCGGAGCTTCCCGTGCGGTTCGCAATGCTGTTCCACGACCTCGGCAAGCCGGACTGCTGCGCGATAGATTCCAGGGGACGCGGGCATTTCAAGGGGCACGGCGAGCGCGGACGGCTCATCGCGGAGCGTATCATGCGGCGGCTGGAGTTCCCGGCGGCGCTTTCTGAGGAAATAAGCTGGCTGGTGTTCTACCACGACAAGGAGATCCCGGAGAGCCGCGCGGATCTGAAGCGGCTTCTTGACGCGCTCGGCGCTGAGGATCTACGAAAGCTGATACAATGCGAAATTGCGGATTCCCGCGCGAAAAAGCTCGATACGGAAACGCCTGACGTCCAGCGGCTGAGGGCTGCCGCGGCAGCGCTGCGCGAGATACTTGACACCGGCGAGTGCTACAATATTCGCCAGCTGGCGATAACGCAGCGCGAGCTTATGGAGCGCCGCCTGGTAACAAACGAGCAGGAAGCCGAACAGCTTATCAACGCGCTGTTCGACATGGTGCTCGACAAGCCGAGCTTCAACAACAAGCTCATGCTTCTCGACATGGCGGAAAAGAGTAAGCAGCGCCTTGAGGAGATACGCGCAGAGCGGGAACGCATAGCCGCCGAGAAACGCGCTGCTCAGGCTCTGAAGCATAAAAAAACTCCGGTAAACCGGCGAAACGAGCCGGTATATACACGCAAAAAGCAGTAATAAAACAGTTGTGACGATAAAGTCTATAATTTCCGCGTAGCATACTGGTTTTCGCTTCCTTTTGCTTACAAAAGGAAGCGGGAGTGTGAGGGCAGAGCCCTCACCACTCTGCGCGCTGGCGCGCAGTTAAACGATTCAATGGCGCTAAAGGGGTGTGGGGGAAAACAAGAGTTTTCCCCCACTGTTTTTTGCAATTTACTGCCGTTATGACTTTTTCGACAGACTGACAGGGCGGAGTTGTTCCGCCCTGTTTTTATTTTACTCGGTAGCACAGCACCTGGAATTCCGTTTCAGTCTCGAAGCAGTCGTGGGTCCCGAACCAGCTATAAAGCCGGCTGCTGTCGTGCTGGGAGGTCTTGTAGTAATACGGGGTCATGGTGAACAGCGCGTTCAGCAGCTCCTGGCTGGTGAGCCGCAGCGTGGAGCTGACCTCCCGCTTTTCCAGAAACTCCATGCCCTCTATCTCGTAGGGCTTCACTTCGTTGAGCCGCGGCTCGTCGTAAAGCACGGATTTCAGCCCGTAGAGGTGGCGCTCCCCTGGGATCGCCGTCAGGATAACGCCGCCGGGCTTCACTACCCGCAGAAGCTCCTCCCGCTGGAACGGCGCGAAGATCACCGCCGCCATATCCGCGCAGGCGTCCTCCAGAGGGAGCCGGAACACGCTCGCCGCCGCGCAGAATATGTTCCGCTTCATTCCGTTCGAGTTTATCCGGGAATGCGCCGCCGCAAGCACGTTTTTCGAGATATCCACGCCGATGATCTGCATTCCTGGCACCGCGTCGTACATTCCTACCGTGTAGTAGCCCTCGCCGCAGCCGCAGTCCACCATCGTGACCGGCTTCGGGAACTCTGCGGCGTATTTCGCTGCGCACCCGCACAGGGCGTCCCGCAGCCCGGAGTAGGCTCCGCTGTCAAGGAACAGCCTGCGAGCCGCCGCCATTTCCTTGCTGTCGCCGGGATCCTTCACGTTCTTGTGCTGGGTCAGCAGCAGGTTGACGTACCCCTTCGCGGATACGTCGAAGCTGTGACCCTTCGGGCAGCGCAGAGTCTTGCCGTCCGGGATCAGCCGCGGCGGACGGTTCGTCTTTTCGCCGCATACCGGGCAGGTCAGGGGGAGAGCGTTTGTCATAGATAGTTCCTCCATAAAGTTGTAATTCGGAATGCGGAATTCGGAATTCGGAATTTCGGTGTCCCGCTGCGCGGGACGAATTTAAAAGTTTATTAAATTGAAATCCGTCCGGCGAAGCCGGACACATTAATTCCGAATTCTTAATTCCGAATTCCGAATTGAATTATTAATATTATATACTATCAGAGTAACATAATCAAGCGTTATTTTTTAGCTCAAATTGTGAGATTTGCACAAAACAGAATATGGAATTTGTATATCGAGCAACAAAAAACTTCACAAAACCGGTTGAATTTTGTACAGCTTTACTATATAATAGAAGCATGGAGTTCGAAAACAAACGGGCTGCAAATTCTTAATTCGGAGGTCTACCTATGACATTCACTGCTGACAAAATCAGAAACATATTACTTGCCGGCCACGGCGGAAGCGGAAAGACCGCATTAGCAGAAGCTATGCTGTTCAAATCAGGAGCAACTGAGAGAATGGGCAGCACCAACGAGGGCAGCACCGTAAGCGACTTCGACCCGGAGGAGATACGCCGCAAGATCTCGATAAACACTTCCCTCGCCGCGACGGTATGGCAGGACACCCGCATAAATATCATCGACGCACCGGGTCAGTTCGACTTCATCGGTGGAATGTACGAAGGTATCCGCGCCGCTGAATCGGTGGTAATCACGGTAAACGGCAAGGACGGAGTATGCCCCGGCACCATCAAGGCGTACAATCTCGCCGCAGGTCAGAACAAGGCAAGAATGCTCGCCGTAACCTGCATGGAAGTCGAGAACTCCGATTTTTATAAGGTGCATACGCAGCTCAAGACCGTTTTCGGTCCGTCGGTATGCCCGATAGTGGTTCCGTACGACAAGAACGGTCCCGTTGAAGCATACATAAATCTGCTAACCATGAAGGCGTACAAGTACGACAGCAAGGGAGTTCCGACCGAAGTTCCCATGCCTGCTTCCGAGAACCGTATCGCAGGTCTGCGCGCTTCAATGGCTGAGGCGGTCGCTGAGACCAACGAGGAATTCATGGAGAAATTCTTCAGCGGCGAGGACTTCACCCACGACGAACTCGTGAAGGGTATCCACGACGGCGTTGCAAGCGGCGCTATAACTCCGCTCGTATGCTGCGCCAACGACACGCTCTCCGGCGTTGATATGCTGCTCGACGCGGTGGTTTCCATGCTCCCCTCCCCCAACGAGAGAAAACTCGAGTCACTCGACGGCGTGACCCTCGATTACGACGAGAACAAGCCGCTCAAGGCGTTCGTGTTCAAGACCGTAGCCGACCCGTTCGTAGGCAAGATAAGCATGCTCAAGATAGTTCAGGGCAAGCTCACCGCGGGCGTTTCCGCCGTGAACGCCAACACCGGCGAGACCGTCCGCATCGGCAAGCTGCTGAAGCTCACCGGCAAGAAGCAGGAGGAGATCTCCGAGGCGCTCGCCGGAGACATCGCCGCCGTCACCAAACTGGAAGCATCCACAAACGACACCCTGTGCGCTCCCGAAGCAGTCGCAGCGCTTGCGCCTACGGAGTTCCCGCAGGCATGCTACTTCCGCGCCGTTAACCTCGCGGGAGGAGGCGACGAGGGCAAGCTCTCCGGCGCTATCCGCAGACTTCTGGAGGAGGACCCCACGCTGAAATACGTCCACAACCACGAGACCCACCAGCGCATGATAGGCGGTCTGGGCGACCAGCACCTTGACGTAGCGGCGGCAAAGCTGAAATCCAAGTTCGGCATGGAGGTCAAGATGTCCGAGCCGAAGATCGCGTACCGTGAAGCTATCCGCAAGCCGGTGACCATCGAGAGCAAATACAAGAAGCAGTCCGGCGGACACGGTCAGTACGGACACGTAAAGATAGAGTTCGAGCCCTACGACGGCGACGAGCTGATGTTCTGCGAGAAGGTGTTCGGCGGCGCGGTTCCGAAGAACTTCTTCCCCGCAGTCGAGAAGGGACTCCAGGAGGCCGCAGAGCACGGCTCCATCGGAGGATTCCAGGTAGTGCGCCTGAAGGCGACCCTCATTGACGGAAGCTACCACCCGGTCGACAGCTCCGAAATGGCGTTCAAGACCGCAGCCTCGATGGCGTTCAAGGACTGCATGAAGGAGGCCCAGCCCTACCTGCTTGAGCCTGTAGACAGCCTGAAGATACTCCTCCCCGACGACAAGCAGGGCGACGTCATGAGCGTGCTCTCAAAGCGCCGCGGCTCCGTTCTCGGCATGAACTCCGTCGGCGGCGGCATGACCGAGCTCCTCGCGGAGGCCCCCGAAGCCGAACTCGGCGATTTCGCGCTGACGCTCCGCCAGATCACGCAGGGTCTGGGTGAATTCACTTCTGAGTTCGCGAGATACGACATGCTTCCTCCCGGAACTGAGATAAAATCCTGACAAACAACAAGCTCCCCGGAATCCGGGGAGCTTGTTGTTTCCGAGAAAGAGGCTTTCTTAATCAACTGAAATGGGCGGCGGTATTCCGTCCCTTTGGTTCTACTTCATGATCACGAATCCGTCAAGCATAAAGAGCTGCCTGCCCTTCATCTCGCCCGCGAACCAGCCTTCGTAGCCGCTCTCCGCAACCAGGAACACCGCGTGGCGTCCGGTCGCCGCCTTTATTCTGGCGCCGGCGGTTCCGCTGTCCTCCGCGAAATCAACCGTGCCGAGCTCCTCGCCGTCCTCGGAATCAAGCCGGACGTGCACGCGCCCGCGGGAGCCTGTACCGCGCAGCTTCAGCCGTATCTGCATGGTTTTTGACGCGAAGTCCTCGCCGAAATCGAAGTACTTCCAGCCCATCACGCAGCCGTCGGTGACGTTCACGATCGGACGTTCGAACACGCTTGTTTCCGTGATGTAGCAGCCGCCCTTGAGTACGCAGGCTGTGTCTGCCTGTGTAAAATCATAGGGGTTCAGCGACTCCTCAAAGCCGAGGGAGGTCATCTCCACCTGTGGTATCGTGCCGTCCGGAAGTATTTCGATACGCTCAACGCAGCCCCTTCTGGACATGATCGTGCCGTTTGTCATGCGATGATAAAAAATGTACCACTGGCCGTTCACGCAGCATACCGAGCCGTGATCGTTTCCGCCCGGGAAGTCAATCCCGTTGTCGATGATGGTACCGCGGTAGGTGAATGGACCCGTTGGGGAATCGGAAGTCGCGTAGTCAAGGCAGCTTCCGCGCTGTGGCGAGTATATAAGATAGTACGTCCCGTTTATCTTGCGCGGGGAGCACGCCTCGAAGAAGCGGTGCGGCTCCGCAGTCGGGATTATGTCCAGCTTGTAGCTCCCGGGGACGGCTTCGTACATGTTGTCCTTCAGCTCGCACATGTAGCTTCCCTGATAGCCGCAGTAGATGTACACCCTGCCGTCGTCGTCGACCAGCACGCCGGGGTCGATGAAAGTGCCGTTGTCGTAGTGGTTCGGAATATCGTACTCATACCGGGACAGCAGCCTGAACGGACCCTCCGGGCGGTCGGCGACTGCAACACAGCCCTTTGCATTCACGATGTACGCGTATAGATAGTATTTGCCGCCGCGCTCCACAACGTCCGGGGCGAACAGCAGTTCGTCTGTCCAGTCCACGTCCGAGGGGGAGTCGTGACCGTCGCGGCTGCGGAAAATGTCGCCGTGGCACACCCACTTCGTGGGGTCGCTCACCGGCGCAGACCACACTTTCAGCTTGTAGTCGCAGAAGTCGATGGAATCCTTGCGGTCATGCGAGCCGTATACGTAAATTCTGTCGCCGAATACTCTCGGTTCTCCGTCTGGTATATATTCCCAGTTTGGTAAGTATGGATTTGCCATAATTATGCACCTCACATTATTGTTTCAAAAAACCCGTGTTGAAGCGGTCGGGTTTGTAACTATTATTATATCAAAGTTGGTCAGATTTCACAACGATTAACACGACATAATACAGCACTTTTTTGCCTTTTTAACGAAATGTAACTTTTTCACGACTTTTGGCCAAAATATACATATTTGTGTTGACTTTTTTTATGATTAGTGCTAAAATAATATTTAAGCAAAGTAAATAAAGACTTTTTCGACGCAGGTCATTGAGATGCCGGGGTGGCAGCACCGCGGCTTATACTCGTGTAGAGATTTCGGCGCATGCCGTGGAATTTTTAGAAGGAGTCAAAGTATGAAGAATCTAAAAGTAGCGACCAAACTTATCATTTCATTCGGAGCGGTCATAATCATGACCATCGCATGCTCTCTTGTATCGGTCATCGGACTGAAGAGCGTGCATGGTAACGTAAATCTCATGATCGATACAGAGATCAAAAGCCTCCTCAGAGTCAAGGATGTAGAGATACAGGTAGAGACCATCGGCAGAACCGTTCGCGCGGGTGTGCTTGAGGATGACAACAATGTCGAAACACAATATATCAATGAAGCGACAGCCGCTGCCGCGACCATGATGGAAAAGCTCGACCTCATTACATATTCCGGCACTGACGCAAGGATCGATGAGTTCAAGTCCGTATGCAATGAGATCAACACGATACTTCCCGAGGTGATCGCAATAGTAAACGACGGCACCAAAGAGGAAGGGCTGGCAGCGTACAACGATAAGCTGTCCCCAAAGATCGTCCAGTGCCTTTCTATCGGCGATGACGCCGACACAGCCCTGACTGCAGCGTGCAGTGGCACAAGATCTGCAACAACATCGGAAACAAACGCCGTAACTAACGTTGCAATTATCGTAGGCATATTTGCCCTTGCGCTGGGCGTAGGTGGTATCATCAACCTGACCAATCTTATCACAAGGCCCATCGCAGAGATCAAGAACGCGCTCAACAAGATCGCAAAGGGCGAATTTGACAGCCAGATCACCTATGTAAGCCGCGATGAGTTCGGCGAGATGGCAGACGCAATGCGCACTACCAACGACAGCCTCAGCAAGCTCATCAAGGACAGCTCATACATGTATGGCGAGCTTGCAAAGGGCAACTTTAATATACACTCGAACGCGCGCGAAGTTTATAAGGGAGAGTTCGCTCCGCTGCTTGACAACCTGAGAGTACTCGCATACGGTCTCAGCGACACCATGGCTCAGATATTCCAGTCAGCTGACCAGGTCGACTCTGGTTCCGAGCAGGTTTCCGCAGGTGCGCAGGCTAATGCACAGGGTGCAACTGAGCAGGCTGGCTCAGTTGAGGAGCTGGCAGCTACCATTGAAGAGATATCCGATAAGATCACCAAGAATGCTGGTGACTCCAAGACTGCAAGCAACAGCATGGCAGAGGTCGGCAAGCAGGCTGAACTCTCCAACGACCGCATGAAGGAAATGCTCGGCGCTATGCAGGAGATCAGCGATACCTCCGCACAGATCAGCGATATAATCAATACTATCGAGGATATCGCATTCCAGACCAACATTCTGGCGCTCAACGCTGCTGTCGAGGCTGCAAGAGCCGGCGAGGCAGGTAAGGGCTTCGCGGTAGTTGCAGACGAGGTAAGAAACCTTGCTTCCAAGTCCGCAGCTGCTTCCCAGAACACCGCAGACCTTATTCAGCGCTCCATCAGGGCGGTTGAGAACGGCTCTCACATCGCAGACGATACCGCAGAGGCTCTCAGCGACGTTGTAAAGCAGATTGAGGATATCGTAGTAACCATCGACCGCATCTCTTCCGTAAGCGAGGAGCAGGCGCAGTCCATCACTCAGGTTACAACCGGTATCGAACAGATCTCCAACGTTGTTCAGACCAACTCCGCAACAGCAGAGGAGAGCGCGGCAGCTTCCGAGGAGCTCTCCGCTCAGGCCACTGCCATGAAGTCACTTGTTTCCAGATTCAAGCTCAGAGAAGCAAGAAAGAACTGATCGTTCCTGTAACTGAAATCAGAATTATAGAAAGGAGGACAGAAATGTCCTCCTTTTTTATTCCTGTTTTCAGATCATTGTGGTAAATAGTTCTTGTCGCCTATTTACAAATCGCCGTAAATATGTTATAATATTTTAACGGTTTTCTCCGATGGCTGGGTACCCGACGACTATAAAATAACCGAGCGCCAGTGGTATCGGGATGCAGCGGCATCCGATTCCGCAGTCATAACCGAACCGTACATCGACGCGCTCACCGGCGAGATGGTGATCACTATTGCGAAAGCGTACAAGCGCGGCGGAAACGTCGCCTGCGTTACCGCCGCTGACATGTTCCTGACCGAGGTCAGCAGCATCATTTCCAGATACAGCTTCTCCGACGTCGGCTACCCTGTCCTGACCGACGCTTCCGGCAGCATTATTATCCACCGCAGCGAGGAACTCATGCCCTATGTCGACGGCTCCGGCAGCGAACACTACACCAGCTACTCCGATACAATCAGCGCGGTTTCCGGCGAAAAAACCGAGGACGGCGTTACCTCCCGCACGCCGAAGGACTACGACGGTACCTCAAGATTTGTGATTTCCGAGGTAATACCCTCCGCCGGCTGGACACTGAGCTACGCCATGGACAGCTCCGAGCTTTACAAGGACGCCCACAACATCATCATAATTTTCGTGGTCATTATTCCCGTGATCATCGCGCTTGGAGCGTTCATCTGTGTTCTGGTGATCAAACGGTGCTTCAGACCTCTCGCGGCGATTTCTGCCGCCGCTGAGAAAATGACCCGCGGCGATCTTTCTGTCTCCTTCGGCTACAAGGCGAATGACGAGATAGGCTCCGTTTGCCATATAATTGAACAAACCAACGATGTCCTGCGCAGCTACGTGGGCGATCTCAGAACGTCTGAGACTCATGGCTGATGGCGATTTCAGCACCAGCTCAGACCTTGACTACGTAGGCGATTTCGCGCCGATAAAAGACTCTCTCAGTGATATACGCACTGTCCTCGGCGGAGTGTTCAGCGAGATTTCCGAAGCGGCGGGAGCAGTCTACAGCGGCGCCAACAACGTCTCCTGGGGCGCTAACGAGCTTGCAGAGAGCGTGTCCCGGCAGACCGCTGTAGTCGAAGAGATTTCAGGATGCGTTTCGGCGACCGACAGCATGATTTCTGAAAGCTCCGGGCTTCCGGCAGGATGACCGCGCTTATCAGCGAAGCTGCCTCCGCTGTAAGAAACGGTCAGCAGCTCGCAGACGACACCGCCGAGACCCTTCGCAGCGTAACTGAGAAGATGGCGGAGGTCGACAGATCGATAACCGCGATAATCAGCTCCGCTGGGGAGCAGAGCCGCCGCATGGCTGAAATATCCGAAAAGACTGGTCTGATTTCAAAATATGTCACCACCTCGGCGGCAAACGCACAGCAAAGCGCCGCTGCGGCTGTGGAGCTTGACAAACAGTCCTCAAAGCTGAAGAAAATGACAGAAGGATTCAAAGTATAATGGAAAACACAAAATGTCCCGTTGCCAAGAAGTGCAGCGGCTGCCAGTTATCAAACCTGTCCTACGAGCAGCAGCTCGCATGGAAGCAGAAGGACGTCGCCGGGCTGCTCGGAAGCTACGGCGAGGTTTCCCCGATAATTCCGATGGAGCCGCCCTGCGGATACCGCTGCAAGGTGCAGGCGGTATTCCGCAGCGACCGCAGCGGCAGGATAATTTCCGGCGTGTATCAGTCGTCCAGAAACGGTATCGTCGGTATTGACCGATGCATGGTTAACGACCCGCGCGCCGATGAGATCATCGTCGGTTTCCGGGAACTTATGCGCTCCTTTAAAATACGCCCGTGGGATCCCGGCACCGACCGCGGATTCATAAAGCACGTGCTTGTGCGCATTGGCAGGAACACCGGGGAGATCCTGGTGACGATCGTCGGGGGGACGTCGATGTTCCCGAAGAAGCGCGACTTCGTTACCGCGCTGGTCAAGAGATTCCCTGCGATAAAGACCGTGACCTTCTCGGTAAACCGCAGCCCTGATTTTCTGACCCTTGGCGACCACGCGGAGGTACTTTTCGGCGAAGGCTACATCATCGACGAGATATGCGGGAAGAAATTCCGTATATCGCCGCAGTCGTTCTACCAGGTAAATCCGGTGCAGGCGGAGAAACTGTACAACTTCGCGATAAACGCGGCAAAGCTGACGAAAAACGACACGCTCCTCGACGCATACAGCGGTACCGGCACCATCGGAATCATCGCTTCCGACCGTGTTAAGGCGGTTCAGGGTATCGAGTATAACTCCGCGGCGGTCAGGGACGCAGTGCAGAACTGCAAGCTGAACGGGATCACCAGGAACGCGGCGTTCAACCGCGGCGACGCCGGAGAGTACCTCCGGGAACGTGCAAAAAAGGGAGTCCGCTTCGACGCGGTGATAATGGATCCCGCCCGCGCCGGCGCTGACAAGCAGTTCCTGCGCGCACTGTCCGTCATCAGACCGGAACGTATCGTGTATATCTCCTGCAGCCCGGTCACACTCGCGCGAGACCTCCGCACGCTGACGAAAAACTACAATGTCGAGTGCATTCAGCCGTTCGATATGTTCCCGTTTACGCGGCACGTTGAGTGCGTGGTGTCGATGTCAAGGAAAGCGGAGTAAATCAGAATATGCGGCTTAACGGTGCGGTTTAGTCGTATTGGGCATACTACACTGTTTTGGTGGAATATGGTGATTTGGCGTATAGGGTAATATGTCTGCGGTGACAGCAGTTTCGCAGCGATACACGGCGGTGAGGTCGGGTGTGCGGAAGTGGTGTGATGGTGGGAAGGAAAGATGTTTAATTTTTCTGAATTCAGTTTTTCATTACTCATAAAACTATAATAAACTCATTAGAATTAGGAGAAAAAACGATGTCAACAGAGTTAACGGTCTATACTGGTCAACTGGTGTATAAAGATATTACATTCACATTTATATTCGACAAGTCAGAATTACGCTTAATTCCACCAAAAGAAAGAATTGATGAAATTAACTTGGAGTGGATTATGACACCAATTGAAAAAGGCGTTTATACTTTTAACGATCAGCTAAAAATGACGGAACCATTTTTGGTTGGAAAATGTAACGAAAATGGTCATAAATTTATTTTTGTTACTCAGCCCGAATCACGTATTGGTAATAGAAATTCTGTCCTCTTTGTGCAGATTGTTGCTTTCATAGAATGCCTAAGTGATAAAGAACTCATAGGAAAGATTTCATTTAGTAATTCTGAAATTGATCATATATATCCTACAAATCAAGCATTGCAATATTCATTTGATATTGCCAAATCTCAATGTAATGGTATTTTCTCTGTTACAACCAAAGACAATGAATCTACTACTACAGAAAAACAATGTTTCTTTGTTGATGAAAAAGAAGTACAAGTATCATTTGGGATTAAACGAACTTTACATTCAGGAATAGAAAAAGCGCCAATGACATTAACCTCTATGATTCAATTTGAGTTTAATCCTACGAACGATTATTCTTTTATTCTCAGATTATGGCGTATTGCAAGAGAATTTATCAGATTTCTGTGTTATAGAAGAAACATTAATATGCCATCTGCAGATTTGATTTCTGTAGATCCTAACAAAGATAATAAGCATGAACGATTTGGTACTATTTATATAATAAATGAAAACTACGAACCTGAACCCGAAACGCTTAAAAGTGTAAGATATATTAAATATGAATATATTTCTGGACACGAGGGAGAAATTCTAAATGATATAGCTGATAACAGCCTTTATACTCGTCATTTCCCAGAAACATATGAGTCTGGGCGACATATAGATGCATCTCGATTTATAATGATTACGGCCGCATTTGAGTGGGAGTTTCATCGTGAATACCCAAGCGGTGTACCAAGGTCAGAAAAATCAGCTCAAATAGAAAACATTGCCACAAACGCAATTCAGAGCCTTATTGATTCAAGTAGCGGAAAACTAAGAGATAAGTATCAGTTCTTAAAAAAATTAATAAAATCTGATTCGCTTGAAAAAGAAATAATCAAAATGGGTAAAGATTATGATGAGGTAATTGGTTTTTTTGGGAAGTACCTCTATAAATTAAACGGTGAAACTTTAGTGTATTCTGAAATGGGGAAACGATTATCAAATCAAAGAAACCATTTTGCTCATGGTGATTTGGATAAGGACTTTATTGGACTATCATTGCTAGATTTGGCATATATGGAATATGCTGTTTATGCCTTGCAGCTTAAACACTATGGAATAGATAGCAATAATATTCAAAAGTCTATAAATTGTTTATTCCATTTGAACTTTGCGCTTTAGTAGTCTAAGACAAAGCTACTCCATAACTGTTAACCACAGTTATGGAGTAGCTTTTTACCCATTATATATTGATTTCAATAATAACCCCCGACTTCAACTCCACAGAAAACCTATCGTCCCAGACGACAATCTCCTTAAGCCACCGCCGGGCAAGGCTCTCGTCAAACTCGGTCAGCTCTGAATCCTGCTGCTCAATGAACTCGTTCAGCTCATTGATACGCTTGACCTGTTCGTCACGGACGGCGGTGTCGGTGAAGTTCTTCTGTTTCATCTCACGAAGTCGGAATATCTCATCGGCGATGTCGTTGTAGTCCTCCTTGCGGGAAGCGTGGTTGATAAGCTCCTGCTGAAGTTCAGCTAGACGCTTGTCTATCTCCAGAGCCTGCTCATCTTCATACCCACAAAGTACCCTTGCAAGGTTATCCCGAAGCCGCTTCTGATAGGTGCTTCTGCTGCCGAGCATTTCGTTGAATGCCTGCACGACCACATTTTTCAGCACTTCTTCGTTTACAGTCCGGGCGTGACAAATTACGCCTGTCGGCTGCAAACGGCTAAGGCAACGCCAAACGATTGAACGACAGCCATGATTATTCCAGTGAACACGGCGAAACAGTTCGCCGCACTCCCCGCAGACTATCATCTGCGAAAAAACATGGTTACTGCTGAAACCGCGCTTTCTCCCGTTCGGACTGACCTTTACAAGCCTGCGACGCACAAGTTCGTCCTGCACACGCATAAAAATCTCTTTTGGAATAATAGCTTCGTGGTCGTTCTCGACATAGTACTGCGGCATTATTCCGTTGTTCTTTATGCGCTTTTTGGAAAGATAATCCACCGTGTATGTCTTTTGCAGAAGCGCATCGCCCATGTACTTTTCGTTGCGCAGTATCTTTGCAACCGTGCTTGTGTGCCAACGAGGATTTCCCGCGCCGGTAAGTATTCCGTCACGCTCCAGACCGGCGGAGATTTTGTCGGTACTGTAACCGTCAAGGTATTCACGGTAAATTCTCCGCACCACCTCCGCCTGCTCTGGGTCGATCACAAGCCTGCCGTTCTCGTCCTTGGTATAGCCGAGGAAGCGACTGTGGTTGACCTGCACTTCCCCACGCTGATAGCGGAACTGCAAGCCGAGTTTCACATTCTGCGACAGCGACATTGATTCCTGCTGTGCCAAAGAAGCCATTATCGTAAGCAAAACCTCGCCTTTTTCGTCCAGGGTGTTGATGTTCTCTTTCTCGAAGAATACGGGAATATTACGCTCCTTAAGCTGACGTATGTATTTAAGGCAGTCAAGCGTATTTCTGGCAAATCGGCTGATGGACTTTGTGATAATCATGTCGATTCTGCCGTCCATACAGTCGGCTATCATACGGTTGAATTCCTCACGCTTTTTGGTATTCGTGCCGGAGATACCGTCATCGGCGTAAATACCCGCAAATGCCCACTCGGGATTTCGGGTAATCTGCTCTGTATAATGCGACACCTGGGCTTCGTAGCTGGTCGCCTGCTCATCGCTGTCCGTGCTGACGCGACAGTACGCAGCCACACGCAGCTTTGGTTTCTCTGTTTCATTCTGCTGGGAGTTAGCTCTTTGCGGTCTTGCGGGTATAATCGTGATATTACTCAATGTTCGTCACCTTCTGTCTTTATCAATCCATACATATATTCTGCCTGCTGAACAGGATCCTCGAAATAATCTGCTGCGCTGATAAATGTGAACCGCACAGGGACATTCACCGACCGTTCTTTTCTTACATGACCGTTTCTGCCGAGCCGTTCAGCACGGCTTTGAAGCTCCTCTGCTGCAGCATTGAACATCTCCTCGCTGATTATCGGAGGGTAAAAGTCATCTCCCAAGTAGCGGCGGTTCCGCAACATCAGTTTGATAGTGCCGTGATTTCCTGTGATACCTGCGTTTTCGGCCGCTTTTTTCAGCGAATCGCCGCTGAGGTAGTTTTCAAATAATTGCCGCACCTGCCCTGCCGCAGTTTCATCGACCACCGCTTTTCCGTTCTCAATGCGATAGCCGTAAGGAATATGCTCCACTCTACTCACCAATCCTTTCTCTGAGCGTCAGACCGCATTTCAGCACAAAGCCGATCTCATTGCGAGAAAATGCACAAATGCGGTCAACCAGTTTTGAAAACAAGTCTGCGTCAAATTCCGTGAACATTCTCCCACGCTCGACCAGTTTTATCAGCCGCTCGGTTTCTTTCATCTTTGCGCCATCGCCTGTGACCGAACTGCTGAGCGTATCAATTTCAGTGCGGTATTCGTCAGTCTGAGCCATTATTGCGTTCAACTCCCGACCGAAAAGCGCCCTGTCAATGAAACCGTTCGCCATAAGCCGTGTGAGAGTTTCCTGCTGACCCGTATTCTGTTCGATCAACAACCGAAGCTGCTGTATTCGCTGAATGCTGCTGTCCGTTGACGAACTGCGTAATGTCAGCAAATACGGCTTCAAAATCAGCTTGTGACCGAAAACCAGTTTGTTCATCATTGTAACAAAAGCGAGCTTGATGTCATCGTCCCTAATGAACTTCATTGAACAGCCTTCCTTATTATATATGTGAGTACTGCAGCACCATGCTTCATACGTTTCACCGCCAAGCCTGTGAGTCCTGTGCTTTAGCGTAGCGCCGCACTCACCGCAGACTATCTTTCCCGAAAAGCAATACCGCAGCTGATACTTGTGGCTGCCCTTAGTGACATTCTTTTCCACAGCGTGTCTTTCTATCAAGGTGGCAACCACATCGAAATCTTCCTTGCTTATTATTCCCTCGTGATGGTCAGCAACAAGGTACTTGTCCAACTGTCCGTAATTCACACAGCGGTGAAAAGATTCATCTGTAAAGGTTTTCTGGAAAACTGCGTTTCCTGTGTAATTCTCATTTTTCAGAATTCTGAGAATACTCGACTGACACCAGTGCTTTCCACGGGCAGGAGCAATTTTATCCGAATCCAGCCCTCTCGCAATGTGCATTACTCCTTTTCCCGAGAGAAATTCAGCAAAAATGCGCTTAACAATTTCCGCTTGGTCATTATTTACTTCAAGCTGTTCGCTGTTCCACCTGTAACCATACGGCGGCGGATTCATTTTGTATGTACCGCTCTGAAACCGCTGTCTTATAGACCACTTTTCGTTACCGGATATTGACACTGATTCGTTCTCTGCAAGGCTGCTGAGAACCGCAAGCACCAGCTCGCTTTCCATTGAAGTGGTGTTGATATTTTCCTTTTCAAAATATATTGCTACATTTATTGCAAGCAGCTTTCGCACCATTTCAAGGCAGTCAGTGGTATTTCTCGCAAATCGGCTTATGGACTTTGTGATGATAAAGTCGATTTGACCCGCTTCGCAATCGGAAAGCAGCCGCATAAGTTCAGAGCGCTTTTCCTTTTTCGTACCGCTTATTCCCTCATCATAGTACAGGCCTGCGAAATTCCAGTTTTCGTGCGCCTGAATGCAGGTTTCATAGTGCTTCTTCTGTTCAGCAAGGCTTTCAAGCTGATCGTCAGAATCTGTCGACACACGACAGTATGCCGCAACACGGAGCTTTTTCTCAGAACCCGTAGTACGTTGGTTGGCTTCAATTTTTGTTACAGTTTTCACTTTTTTTCACCTCTCTTCAGTGTTGACATATTAACTCTAAACCGAGATATAATCAACGTATTTTCGGTAATATCTCGACATTCATAGGTAAAAAAGTACGGCGATTAAGAGCGGTCAGTTTGTCGAATTCGTCAACTGTGATAAGTCCCTCGGATTTCAGCTTTTCTGCTATATGATGTGCCATATAATAATCGAAATCACGCTGGATTTCTTCCTGCGTAATCTGTTTTGAAACCGCTCGTATATCTGGTTCGGTTCTGACTGGCAAATTTTCAGCGTTTTTCTCTATTTCGTTCATTCGGGTAGTAAAATTGTTATACACAAAGAACACCTCCTGCCTTATAGCCTTGGCAGGAGGCGCTTTTGGACATATTACCTCAATCTTTCTTGTAAAAGCTGCACTCATACCCATCAGCACGAAGCGGCAGTCCCTCTGCCCAAGGCGGAGTTCTACCCATCATTTCGCAGATTTCAGATACATTCGTATCTATCGGGCATTCGATGATAAGTTCATCGTGGACGTGACCGCATATACAATAATCCCGCAGCGTTCTCATAGCGTAGCAGAGAATATCACGGCTGACCGCCTGAACGATGTTCTCCACGAACTTAGGACCGTAACTTTCAATGCGCTCCCATTTCTTCGTTGCGCCAACTCCCTCGTAAGTGACGGACTCGCCGCCGAACTTATTCTCACCGATACGGGGTTTGACGTAGGAAAGCCGTCTGCCGCTCGGCAGCGTGATAAACAGCATTCCGCTCTGATATTCAAACTGAATGCCATGTGTGTCTGCGCGGAGTCTTTGTCGTATTGTATCCTTCACGCAGCGGTCGACTTCCCACCAGAAACGGACGATATTCGGGTTGGAACTGCGCCACATATCCACAAGCGGCTGAAGTTCGTCCTCCGTCAGACCCATTTCCAACGCACCCATGGCTTTCAGCGCGCCGACTGAACCTCCGTAACCGAGCGCCAACTCCGCAATTTTACCTTTCTGCCGCAGATGTCCGTTGACGCCGTGTTTCTCAACAGGAACACGGAACATCTGCGAAGCGGACGCGCAGTATATGTCTTTACCCGACTTAAATGTATCAAGCCGCCATTTCTCCTCAGCCAGCCACGACAACGCCCTCGCTTCAATTGCAGAAAAGTCAGACACTACGAATTTCATTCCCGTTTTCGGCACGAATGCCGTGCGGATAAGTTGGGAAAGCGTGTCGGGAATGTCATCGTAGAGCAGTTCCATCGCAGCATAATTTCCGCTTTTCACAAGTTCCCGTGCCTGTTCCAAATCTGAGATATGGTTCTGCGGGAGGTTTTGCAGTTGAATGAGCCGCCCCGCCCATCTGCCGGAACGGTTTGCGCCGTAAAACTGAAACATTCCGTGCGCTCGTCCATCGGAGCAGACAGCGTTCCTCATAGCCTGGTACTTCTTCACTGATGATTTTGCAAGCTGCTGACGGAGTTCAAGTACCTCTGCAAGCTGCGGCGGCGCGGTTTTCAGCAGTTCGGAAACGGCTTTCTTACCGAGCGTGTCCGTTTCAAGCCCGTTCTCCGAAAGCCACAGCTTCATCTGCTGAACGGAGTTCGGGTTTTCGAGAGAGGTGAGTTCCTGCATTTTCACCGAGAGAAGTGCTTTTGAACGCTCATCAAATCGTATTGCATTCTCAACGACAGACATATCGAGAGCAATTCCGCGGTCGTTAATCTGCTGGTCAAGGCCGTATTCCTCCCACACGAAATCAGGCACAGGGAACTTCCGCAGCTTGTCCTGAATAGACATTTCAACCTCGACATCGCGCTTGTTGTACGCCTTGAACTGCGCCCATTTCTCGGGAGCGTGTTCGGGAAAATTTCTTGTTCTGCCGCCGTTCGCCTTGGTAGCGGCGCAAGGAACACAGAAATACTTGATGAGGTCTTTGCCCTCTTTCAGCTTCTGTTCAGATAAGCCTAGAACAGCACCCGCACCGGCAAGCGACAGCGGAAGTCCCATATATGCAGACCACACCATCGAACATTTCCACGAAGCCGGGTCGAGATACTCTCGCAAACCGAGATATTTTGACAGGCACACTCTTTCAAAGGTCGCATTAAATGCCCGTTTGATAACGCTGGTATCGGTCAGGGCAGTGAGAATTTCTGTGGGAATTTTCTCGCCCTGCGCAAGGTCGTACACCACAACATCGCCGCCGTTCACTGAAACTCCGAACAGCAGTATCTCAAATGCGGGCGATTCAACATATCTGTAAACACCGCATTTTGAAAGGTCAACATCACTGAATGTTTCCAAGTCGATACTTAAGGCCTTTATCTTTTCCATAGTTCACCTCAAAATAGGCGGCAAGATAGCTCCTGCCGCCCTATTTGTATTACTTGTCAGTTTTAGTTTGCTTGCGGCGCTTAATGTTCCTGACAACATCAGAAACAACTACGACCAGCTTAGAAAGTGTATCTCCAAGCACGTATCCAAAGCAGATAGCAAGCAAAATGCTTTCAGTTGTCAGCATTGTATATCTCCTCAAGACAGAAAATCATCATCGGAACTGGGGGCAGCTTCTGCCTCGGTTGCAAAATCATCCTCGGCACGGGATCTGCCGCCAAGCGGCTCGCCATCGCGTATCTTCTGAAGATTATTCAGACCGCAGGCGATACCCTTGTTGCCATTGGAGTTGAATGCGTAGAATGAGATGGACGCTCTGCCGTACACGCCGCTGTAAACCTCGCTGCGCTCCAGAATGGGGCTGCAATTAGCGTCAACGATACCGGGAGCGGTCGCAGAATTAGCGTTGATGAAATAGCTGTTGGCATACGCTTCATCATCGGGGCGCTCTGTATCGCCGTCACGTAGCGGATTCTTGATTGCGGAAAGCGAAGGAACGGAGCGACCGTTGCCCTTGAGCTTGGACTCGCCCTCCTTGTAAGCCGCTTCGATAGCCACCTTGATCTTCTCTACCGTCTTGGTATCCGACTTCGGAATGATAAGTGATACGCTGAACTTCGGTGCGCCGCCGTTGATGGACTTTGCTTCCCAGATGTTTGCGTAGCTCCATCTTGTATCGGGTCCTGTGATTACCTTTGTGGGATTGATAAACTTTGGCATATTATTTTTCCTCCTTGAAATCTTCGTTTGCTGTATGGATCGCCGGACGCTTGTCCGACATTGGTACTAAGGTTGGCTTGCCCTGTGGCTTTTCTACAAAACCACCGAGCAATTCGTTGAACTTTTTCTTACCGAGCAGACTGGTCATTGCAGTGATACCAAGAACGCTGTGTTCATATGGGTCAAATCCTGCGGATTTGACGGCTTCAACAACTGCGTTCTCATCTGTGTACTTGCGATTAGAGCGTCCCTCGACTACCTTGAAGCCATCGTATGAAACGCCGCTGAGCGCCTGCCGCAAAGCAAAATCTTTGACATCAGTCACCCAGGATACAAGCTCGTCCGCTTTTGCGAGAATAGCGGCAATTTCGATATCATCAAGCGTTGAGGGCGGTTCAAAGTCATATCGTGCGAGTTCAAGATTGTATTCGGCACGTTTGTGACAGGTTGTCCTGACTTTGCAAAAGCGACAATGTTCACCTGCTTTGAAATCTCCCCTGCCATTAGCAGCAAGCTGCGCTGTCGGGGCGAGAACCTCGTTCGCCCAGCGGAGCAAATCCACTTTTGAGATAGTGTGTTCGCTGATGTTGTCACGCCTTGGCTGAAATATTGCCATGCTCACTGCGGAGATGTCGTATATTCCGTCAAATAATTCAAGAGCACCGAGGGCATACAACATCATCTGTGGGTTGTTCTCTGCGAGGACTTCCACACCCTTGCCGTACTTGAAATCTATAACTGAAAGTGTACCGTCAGCCACGATAACACAGTCACCTGTGCCGAACCCCTCCGGAACCCACCGGGAGAAATCCAGTTTCTGTTCGATAAGGACTATGGGGTCATTGCAGGCTACTTTTGCTTTCTCGACCTGCTCATAAGCGTATGTAGCGTACTCGACAGCGCAGCGCTCCATCTCCTCGTTGTAGTAGGTGAGGTTTTCTGTTGGGTCGGTGGTTTCTCTGCCGAGCAAGGCTTTCAGCCTGTGTTCGCAGAGAGTGTGAGCGTCCGTGCCCTCCTGCGCATACTCGCTTGATGTATCCGGCAGTTCGGCACAGAGTTTAGCAGACGGCGGACATTCGAGCCAGCGGTGGCTTGATGACGCCGAGAGAATTGCGTGGTTAGTCGGCATTGCCAAGCACCTCCACCTCTGCGAGGACTGCTGCATATTCCTCCGGCTTGATTGCAGACAGCTTGTCCGCACCGTGCTTTGTGATGATTGACTTTACCTCTGCTGTGAACCCAGCGCGGGATTTTTCGGCGCAGACGGCTCTGACGTTTTCGAGAGTGACAGATACTATAGCGCTATCGGATTTCTTTTTTGCTGACGGCTTATTCATCGGCTGCGGTGTATCTTTACCAGAAATCAGAGCCATTATTGACTCAGATAAGCTGATAAGCACCTCGCCGCAATGCTTGAGTTCGGATAACTCTGCTGCCAGTTCACTCATTTTCCCCATCATGCTGTTCCTCCTTCCTTAATGTTGCAGATTGCCAGTTCTTTCACAGAATCACCCGGTACGATAATGGTAATCTGCTGTTTTCTGCCGAACAGGAAACGAAGTATGCGTTCTCTTAACGATATGGTATGCAGAGCTGCAACATCGTTTCTCATCGGCTTTCTTGAAACACTTATTCTCAGATTGTGTTCCATTCATTTCACCTCTTTCCGAGGGATTTTATTTCCCTCTGCCTTATAGCCTCGGCAAGGAGAGAGATTGGACAGTCTTTCTAAATTTCAGATAAAAAACTGAAAAAAACAAAAAGCCGTGGGCATTCGGAAAATCCAAACACCCACGGCTTAGTATTATCATTTTATCATTTGATTAACTTTTTTCTGAACCTCCGAGTAATCATACCCTGCTTCCGTCAACTTTTCCTTTCTCTCCGAACCGTTCCCCCACAGCCCCGCTATAACCTCAACGGCAATCTCATAAACGGTTTTCTTATAGAGCTTTTCGTTCACCCTTTTCTGAACAGCATTGTAGTCATATCCGGCGGCGGTGAGCAGACTTTCACGCTCTGCGCCGTTATCCCATTTGCCGGCAAGCACCTCGTCAGCAAGCTGATCTATGGTTTTCTCGACAGTTTTTTTCTTACTGTAATCTGTAAAGCAGATATTGCCGTCAATGTCGTATCCGCCTATTCTGTCAAGTCCCCACTGCCACAGTGTCTGACCGTAGCTGAAACTTGACAGACAGTCGGGATTGTTCGTCCAGTGGGCAAGCCAAATGTCGTACTTGCCGACAATTTTGCTCTTGTCGTAATAGTTCTCCATAAAGGACGGATTTGCATATATTCCGGGCTTTAATCCCGCCTGCCTTATCTTTTCACAGAAAGCAATAGCCATCTTTGTGCGTGTGTCCGTGTTCAAACCGCCGATCTGCTTTTTCTCCTCCATGTCGAAGAATACGGGATATGTCGGGGACAGCCCCTTTATCACAGAAATACATTTCTCGGCTTCAGCCTCTGCCTGTTCAACGCTCATTGCATAGCTGTACCAGTAAAATCCGTAGTCAATGCCGTATTTCTTGCAGTCCGCCACGAACTTATCCATAGTAACATCTTTCTTCGTGGAAAAGCCCGCACGGATAATTGCGAACTTCACGCCCGCCTGTTTCAGCGCAGGAAAGCTGATGCCCTCCTGACAGTAGCTTAAATCAACACCTTTAATCTTCATCTTCGTTCTCCTTTTCCGAACGCTTATGCAGCTGCTCTAGCACATCTTTCAGTTTCTTCGGAACGGGCAGACCCAGGTGAGCTGCATTTTCAAGCAGCGAAATCCCCTCGTTCGACAGGTAAAAGAAAATCACCGCAGTGCGCAGAACAGAGCCTGCGCCAATAACCCGTGTATCAAGAATATGCCCACCACCGACCAGAGCAAAGATAAGCACCTTTCTGCATATTCCCTTAAATCCTACCGAACTTGACAGCTTCTTGTCCGAAATAGCGCACATCACTCCGGTTATGTAGTCGATCACCACAAAGGCAATAAGCGCAAAAAGCAACCCGTCACTCCCTCCAAGAAACCAGCCGAGCCACCCACCGACCGCCGTAAAAATAAGCTGAATTGTGTTCCAGAATTCTCTCATAATAAGCCCTCCAATCATTCGTCAACGATGTCGTAAGTTATTTTCATGACCTGCCCGTCCAGTTTTCGCACCGGCTCGGACA
>OOAQ01000061.1_pt1 | contig 78124 bp, 45 predicted proteins | sample 1671051 | NCBI WGS metagenome assembly OOAQ01 (sample SAMN06348117, study PRJEB24527) | human gut metagenome | biome: human gut; feature: ankylosing spondylitis patient; material: feces | host: Homo sapiens | place: China | collected 2015-10
TTCCGTTTATCTCATCCTTGACACGGTTACGGAAACGGTTTATAGTCCGGTAATCCGGCTTCTCATAACCGGCAAGCCAAATGAAATGAATGTCACGCAGCAGGGATTTTTCTATCTTACGACAGGAATAGATATTGTTCATATAGGCATACAAAACAGCTTTAAGCATCATTCGTGGGTGATAGGGAGAACGGCCCAGCTCTTTGTATAACTTGTGAAAGGAACTGAGGTCAAGGTTATCTACCATAGCATTCAGGATGCGTACAGGATCGTCTGATGGAATATTTTCATCTATCCGCTGAGGAAAAAGGACGATTTGGTTGGGATTGTAAGAACGAAAATGTATCTTTGCCATATTAGTTTTGATTATGCTTAAAGGTACAAAATCTTTAGGACATAACAAAGCCTCGGCTTGGGAAAGTCGAGGCTTTGTCATAAAAAAAAGAGGGCATGCATTTTGACACACCCTCGTGGTACTGTCTAGGAAGTATTGTAGTACTTCTTTGACAGTACTTATCAGGGTATAAGGTTTTGTATTGATGTCTGGGAAGACAGTGCGGTTTTTTGTCGGATATTTTTATGAAATATAGGCAGATTCTATGTATTTTTGCTCATGAAACCTATGGCAGTTTTGTAAATGAAGAAATGTTTGATATATATTTATCTCCTTTTGTTAACCAGTCTGTGCTGTTTGCAAGCGGGAGCTGTTTCGTCCGAAATCCGTAGCTTGTCCGTATCCGACGGACTTCCTGATTTGGTCATTAATACGATATACAAAGATTCAAAAGGCTATGTCTGGATGGGAACGAATACCTCAGTAGAGCGTTTTGATGGCATACGCCTGGAGCATTACATGGTAGAGGGCAGTAATGAGAACCTGAAGCGGGTGTTTGCACTGGTTGAGATGCCGGACAATGAACTGTGGGTTGGCACGGGCATGGGACTTTTCCGTCTGGCCGATGATGCCGAGAAGCTCGAACGGCTGGCTCCTGAAATGATTACAAGCGGGGTGCATGCATTCTGTAAGTTGGGGGATGTGCTCTATGTAGGAACGGAAAAAGGATTGTATGTATACAAAGGAGGAGTTTTTGAACATGTGCTGGTAGACAAGAATGTCTTTTCGCGTGCGAATTTTGTAACGGGAATGGTGGAAGGAGAAAACGGCATATTGTGGCTCTCTACGATGGGAGGCTTGAAATCTTTTCGTTTGTCCGACCAGACTATTACTTCTTTTTCAGATAAATTGGCGAAGAACGGGCAGAACCTTTCTTTCTATAACATCACACGTATCGGTTCAAAGATTTTTATGGGTACAATGACTAGCGGACTGGTGCTTTTTGATACTGCCAGCAAGCACTTTTCACGCTATCTGGATGTAGGTTGCGGAGTCATCTCTGCTTTGTCGGGCGATGGGAAAGACCTGCTCTATGTAGGAACGGACGGAAACGGTGTGCATTTTATTTCCGTGAGCCGCCAGCGTGTTATCCGTACCTTCCGGCACGACCGTGAGGCAGATAGCCAGATTCGTTCCAATTCTGTGTACTCTGTATTGGTCGACCGTGACGGCTTGTTATGGATTGGCTTTTACCAGTTGGGTGTAGACTACACCTTGTTCCAGAGCGACTTGTTTTCCACCTATCAGTATGAGAATCTGTTTGATTCCAGAGACATGGCTGTCCGTACCATTGCCTTTCATGGAAGTCAGAAACTGATAGGTTCGCGCGACGGCTTTGTGTTTATCGATGAGGCCGATGGCCGGTTCCAGATATTCAAGGCACCCCGTCTGCGGGCTTCCATCATTGTGTCAAGCTGTTATTTCGACGGGAAATATTATATCGGAACCTATGGGGGAGGTATGTATGTGCTCGATGGCGCCACACTGGAACTGCGGGATTTTGAGATTGCTTCCGAACCCTTCCAGCATGGACATATTTTTGTGCTTCGTCCTGACGACCGGGGAAATCTGTGGATTGGTACTTCTGCCGGATTGTATTGTTACCGGAACGGGAAAATCGTGCGTCACTTCAAGAGCGACAGTTCCAAACTGCCCGAAGGCAACGTTTATGAGATTTATTTTGATTCTTCTCATAAAGGATGGATTTGTACGGAAAACGGCATCTGCATCTGGGATCCTTCGTCCGAAAGCTTGAAGAACGATGTGTTCCCGGAAGGGTTTGTGCATAAAGAAAAAATCCGCATGATTTATGAAACTTCCGACCATCAGCTCTATTTCTTGCCAGATAAAGGAGAATTGTTTGTATCCGACCTTACCATGAGTCATTTTAGCCGGCTCACTCCCGGAACGCTGTTGGACGGAAAGTCGTTGATGGCCGTGGTGGAAGACTCGGAAGGCTGGTTGTGGGTGGCGACCAATAAGGGTATGTACCGTTTCGACAAGAAAACCAAGGTCGTACCTTTCAATTTTGCCGATGGTATTCCCAGTCTGATATTCATCAACTGCATTCCGATAAAAGATGAAGACGGAAACTTCTGGTTTGGTAACTCCAGAGGACTGGTGCGCCTGAACGGGAAAGACATGGATATGCTCCCCAGCCGTTATATTATTTCGTTGTCGGATGTGCTGGTCAACGGTAAGAGCATGCAGCATCAGCTTTCGGGAGAAGAAGGTCATTATGCGCTCACGCTGGAGAATTCGCAGAAGAGTGTAATCATTCAGTTCTCTGCACTTACATACAGCGACCCGAACAGCCTGATGTATGAGTATAAGTTAGGAGAGGAGGGAGAGTGGATTTCCTTGATGGGAAAATCGGAAGTATCGCTGTATGATTTGCCTTCGGGAGTTACTTCTTTTGTTATCCGTCAAATTGGGTATCCCGATTCGGCCATGACCTTGGATATTTGCATTCCCGACCGTTCCTGGTATAAGTGGATATATTCTCTTGTGGCATTGTTATTGGCGGCTGCAGGTGTGTATGTGTTCCGCCGTAGCCTGTTGCGTGTGGTATGGGCCGTTTTACGTAAGCTGAACGGCTTTAACGACGCGGAAATACCGACGGTTGTGAAGGAAGATAAGAAAGAAGAAGAGGCAGAAGAAGTCGTAACACTGGAAATAGAACCAGTGATAGAGGAAGAGATTGTGGCGGAACCTGTTGAGCCGAATCCGGAGAAAAAGACTGCTTCGTCCGCTGATGACAAATACCGGACGAATAAGGTTAGCCCGGAAGAGTGCAAGCGGCTTTACCGTCTGTTAGAGCAGGAAATGAAGCGTAACAAACCTTATCGTAATCCGAATCTCAAAGTGGCAGATCTTGCTGTGGCGATAGGCACAACTTCTCACTCACTTTCCTATCTATTTAACCAGTATTTGGAGAAGAATTATTATGATTACATCAACGAATATCGTGTAGAAGAATTCAAGTCGCTTATCCTGAAAGAAGAGTATGCCAAATATACTCTGACGGCCATGGCGGAACTTTGTGGTTTCAGTTCGCGCGCCTCGTTCTTCCGTACGTTCAAGAAACTGGCAGGAATAACTCCGAACGAATACATCAAACAAGTTTCAGGTGAGCACCGTCCGGTAGATTGACGAGCTTTTTTGTGTCAGAATTTGAAAAATAATCCCATACAGAAGTGTCAAATAATAATTTGAGACTCTTGTATAGGATTCTTTATTTTATTGAAAATCAAATGATTGCATAAAAATCAGTCTTGAAGGATAAGGTGAGATTTATTCCATGTTACATTTGTTTTAGTTTTTTGGAATTGTAAATACATTTGCAGTGTCAAAAAACCAAAACAAGCTAATTTATGAAAGACCTGACGAACACATCCAATGAGCTAGTAGCACAGATTTTTGCGGACTACCATCAGTCGGTCTTCTTTTATATCTATAAGAAAATAGGAGAAAAAGAAGATGCGGAAGATTTGGTTCAGGACGCATATCTTCGCCTTTTGGAATACCGTACTATGCTTCGTCCCGATACCGTAAAATATTTCTTGTTTACGATTGTCCGTAATCTGGTATCCGACTATTTCCGTCATCTTTATAGAAAGCAGGAAGCTTCTGTTTACCTGGAAGAGTATGGTCAGGCCCAGCAGGCTGTGGCTGCAGATACCCGTGCCGTTGTACGCGACTTGCAGAAGCAAGAATTGATGAGGGTGAAATGTCTTCCTTGCCAGCGTCGGAAAATCTATGTCATGAATCGTTTTGAGGGGAAAACATCGGCTGATATTGCTACCGAACTGAATCTTTCACAGCGTACGGTAGAGAATCATCTGCGGATGGGAAGAGCTGAAGTAAGAAGCTATATCAGACAATGCATATAAACAATCATTTTTAAATCATATAATATGGAAAATAAGAGAAGAACATGGATTTGCGCCATGTTGGCGGTTTCTTTTCTGTTGGGTGCCTGTGAGAAGGATGAAAACGGAGGAGAACAGAACGGCGATGCGGTGGTATTCAGCGGGGTTATCCAGAAGAATCAGGAGGTAACGGCTTCGCGTATACTGACAAGCAGTTCCTGGGCGGGGTTGACCGATAATCGGGTGGCCGTGCGCATAGGAGATGTGGTGAAGGAGTACAAGGTAGACGAGGAAGGCATGATGACTTCCGAGCAACCTTTCTATTGGGAAAATGCTACGGAATTGACGGTAGACGCCTGGTATCCGTATAATGATGGGGCTTACAGTGAAACCGTAGTGGTAAAATCGGACCAGAGCGACAACAACAATTTTATTGCAAGCGATTGTGTGGAGGCTATGCAGGGCAAGCTTCAGAAGGAAACTCCACAGCTGGTATTTGCGCATCGCACGGCAAAGTTGGTATTCAAGTTTTATCCTACGGAAACTGGTTATACGAACAAAATCGTGTACGACGGACTGACCGGAGTAGAAAACGATGCGAAGGAAGTCATTTTCAATCCCTCAAACGAGGTGTTGCTTGCTCCTCAAACGCTTCCGGCAGGAAAGGCCGTGCTCCGGGTGTTGATGAACGGTCACTGGATTAACTTCGGTATTGTTTCTCCAGATCAGGATGTGGAACTGAAGGCTGGTGTAAGCCATATTTTCAAGGTAGAGGTGGATGAAATAGAAGGTGTATCTATCACTTATCAGGGAGATGCGGCATGGGATTACACAGAAGTTTCATTGCCGGGTGATAGCCCTGAACTGACTCCGGGAGATGTGGATGGAGAATGGAACAAAGATAAAGAAAGTAACCTGGAAGGTGAAACCACTGAGCTTACCTCAAATGGTAAAGGTGAGGTAGGTTGGGATAAAGAAGAATTTCCACTTCAAGGATATTAGAAAAATAAGAATCAGAAACAATTTCAATGAATTAAATAATAACTTAAAAAGATAAACTTATGAAAACAAATGCATTCTTTAAATCAGCTTTGGCTGTTTGCGCATTGCCCTTGTTTTTTTCTTGCAGCCAGGAAGACTTGGCAGAAGCTGGCTCTGACGCAAAACGTGCGATGGTGGTAAAAGTGACAGAAAATGGTTTTTCTGCAGTAAGTGATACAGATTCTCGTGTGATAGACGAGGGTTATGCAACTGTTTTTGAGGATAAGGACCAGATTGGTTTGTTCATTATAGAAAATGAAACTGGCAAGTTGTTGCAGAATATGACTTTGACCAAGAACGGATCAAACTGGGAAGGTACGGTTTATTATTATGACAATGCAGACTACATTGCTTATTATCCGTACGATGCAGAGTTGAAGGAAGTAGCTTCTGTAGAAGACATTGAAAAGTATTTTAGCGATAACAAATATACAGACGATCAGAGCACAGAAGCAAATTACAGAAACTGTGACTTGATGACGGCAGTGGTAGAAGCTGAAAGTCTGACAGAAACTTCTCCGTTGAACTTGAACTTTACGCATAACAATGCATTGGTAGAATTCAATATACCTTACTATTCATATAGTACAGGAGCTGATGGTGCCGGATATAGATATTCAGTGCCGGTAGATTTAACATTAAATTTAGGTGAAAGCACTACATTCAAACCTTATCAGGTAGCAGTAGGTAAGTATCGTGTGATTGTGCCTGCGGGTAAGGAGGTATCTTTTGAAGGTCGCTTTATGGATGCGGAATCTAATATACCGGTAAAAATTGCAGCTACGATTCCTGCAGCTGAATTAGCTAAAAATACTGGTAGGGTTTATAATGTATCGTATGATGGTAGCCCTATAGTAGGAAAAATTGAAACAAGACCTTTGGAACCGGGTGACTATTACTATGCCGATGGTAATATTGTGCCGAATGATTTTCAAGTTGTACCGAAGGAAAATTGTATCGGTGTAGTATTTGCTACAGCTACAAAAGGTGAAACAGCTTCGGATGGCACTACTTGCAGCAATGGTTATGTGATGGCTTTGGTGGATGCTACAGGAAATACCGATAAAGAGAATTCATGGACTTATTATTGGGGACAGAATAATACTTCTATTGCGGGTTTGTATGCGACAGATAATTCTGCTGCCAGTTCAACTCTGAGTGCGGTTATAACAGATGACTCAAAGTCGGGTTTTTATAATACAGATTTAATTGTAAAGAGTGGAAATTATGCAGATGGAAATGCATACATTCAGCATGCGGTTACAACTTTTGGTAAAGAAGGTTATTTTACTTCCAACTATAAAGCTCCTGAATTTACTTCTGGTTGGTTTATTCCAAGTGCAGCACAGCTTGTAACCTTGATAAAGAATTTAGGAGCTAACGAAAGTGGTTATTTTTCTTATGATGGCTCAAATTATGATGTAACAGATTATAATGGTACTCAGAAGATTTGGTTTGATGATGTGGTTGATAAATTGAACTCTAAATTAAGTGTTGTGGATGGCAAATTTGAGAAGAACAAAGGCTTTATGACAGTTTCTGTTGCAAGTAACTATAATGAAAGTTTAAATATTCCTTTGTTTTTGAATCATTCAAGTTCTAATCATAAGGCTGATTTCAATGCAGTAAACTTGACAGAAAGTAATGGTAACAAGAAAAACGTCCGCCTGATTCTCGCATTCTAAAAGAAGGATATAAGGTAATAAAAGGTCTTTTTAAGTTTTCAATAGGTAATAACAATCATAACGTTAATAATTAAGTCAATTGTATGAATAAAGATTTCTTGAAATATCCTTTGAAAAGAATTCTGTATTCTTCAGTGATGCTGCTTGCATTGGGAGGAGGGTTTTCGTCTCCTCTCTATGCAGAAGTGTCGGAAGCACGTTCCGTCATGCAGTCATACAAAGTGGAGGGTGTGGTGCTCGATGCAACCGATATTCCGGTGATTGGAGCCAGTATCTTGGAAAAAGGAACAACCAACGGGGTGATAACCGATATAGATGGAAAATTTATACTGAATGTGTCTTCGAAAGATGCCATTGTGGTAGTTTCGTACATCGGATATAAGACGGTAGAGTTGCCGGCTTCAGATGCACGCCTGAAGAAAATTGTGATGCGTGAAGATACGGAGATGCTTGAAGAAGTAGTCGTGGTGGGTTATGGTGCCCAGAAGAAAGAAACACTGACCGGTTCGGTAGCAGTAGTAGGCGATGAAATCTTCAAAGACAAAGGTACGGTGTCTAACCCCCTTCAGGCTATGCAGGGACAGGTGGCCGGTTTGCGTATCACACGTTCGTCGGCTGCACCGGGTGAAGAAGGATGGGGCGTATCTATCCGTGGTGCCGTGTCAAAGAACTCTACAGAACCTTTGCTTATCGTTGACGGTGTACCGGCCAGCAGCGTAAGTGAATTGTCGCAAATCAACTCAGCCGATATTGAATCTATCAACTTCCTGAAAGATGCTTCGGCGGCCATTTATGGTTCGAAGGCTGCAGGTGGTGTTATCCTTGTTACTACCAAACGTCCGGAATCGGGTAAGGCGCGTGTGGAATACAACGGTTCGTTTACACGCAAAATCGTAGGTTTGCAGCCGCGTTTGATGAGCCTGGATGAATGGGCAGACGGTGTGATTCAGGCGCGTCAGAACGATGGATACGGTGAAGACGACCAGTGGATTCGCTATGCTACACTGGCCAAGCAGTTGAAAGGAAGCTGGATTGACATGAAAGACGGTACGGTATCCGATCCGATTCCAGGGGACTTTGTAGGAGTAGCGGATTTCGTGTTCCACGATATGAACTGGACCGATGTGTTGTGGGGCAATGCCAATTCTACACAGCATGACTTGAGTGTTTCCGGCGGTTCGGATAAAGTGACTTATCGTCTGTCACTCGGTTATCTGAACGACCAGGGAACTTTGCAGTGGGGTAATAACTCGAACGAACGATACAATGTACGTTTGTCCAACAGCTTCAAATTGACAGATAAATTTTCTATCGAGTCGAATGTGTCAGCCAGCCGTCAGCATCAGGTGTCGCCTACACAGATAAAGGCCGTACTGGGTGTGTCTATTCCGCAGCCGGGTTTGCCGGTTTCTTCTATTGACGGGAAACCGTATGCCTGGGGAGGTATTCATGCACCGAACTGGCTGGTAGAAAAAGGTGGTGACAACAGACTGGTGGTAACTTCCATGTCAATCAGTGAGATGCTGAAGTATAATGTAATGGAAGGATTGGACATCGCGGCTACCCTGGGTTATACCACTAACACTGCGATGAGAGATGAACAATATCTTTCCATTGACTGGTATGACTATAGCGGTACATTGATTCAGAACGAGAACAGCCCCTACCCGGCACAGGATAAGTCATCTTATACCAAGAGTGCATCACGAAAAGACAGCTATACAGCTTCTGTGTTTGCCACTTACAACAAGAAATTCAATGAAATCCATGACCTGACAGCCATGGTGGGATGGCAATACGACAGAACAGACTATGATTACAGTGCGACTAAAGCCATGAACGTGGAATCGGCCATTACTTCCTTGAATGGTCAGGGCGAAGTCTATATTGACAAGATTGACAAATGGAAAGAAGCCGTGATGTCTGTGTTCGGACGTTTGAATTACAACCTGAAAGAACGTTACCTGATTGAAGGAAACTTGCGTTACGACGGTTCTTCCAAATTCTTGCCGGAAAACCGCTGGAGCATGTTCTACGGAGTGTCAGGAGGTTGGCGCGTGACGGAAGAAGCTTTCATGGAAGGTGTACGCGACTATATGAGCGACTTGAAACTGCGCTTCTCTTACGGTGAAGTGGGTAACCAGAGCGGTATCGGCCGTTACGACGGTGTGCAGCTGTATAATTACAAGACTGCCAGCGGAGCATACTTAGGCAATTCAAAAGGCACATACGTAGAATCGGCCGGTCTGGTCAGCACTGAACGTACCTGGGAACGTATCTATAACTACAACTTAGGTGTGGATGTGGCATTCTTCAATGGCAAACTCTCCGGTAGCTTTGAGTTGTTTATGAAGAAAAACAATAACATGCTGGTGGAAAGACTTTATCCGGGTGTGTTAGGAGGAAGTGCTCCTGACATGAATACAGGAAAGTTTGAAGCGAAAGGTTATGATGGAAGCCTGACATGGCGTGACCAGATTAAAGATTTCCGTTATAACGTAGGAGCTACGCTGACTTACATGACCAACAAGTTGATTGACGGTGGTGAAACGGTGAAAGTAGCTGGTTACAATGCGGCGGTTAATGGTTATCCGCTGAATGCCGTATTTGGTTATCGTTATGTAGGAAAGATTCAGAATGAAGAACAGCTGATGAAGTACATCCAGCGTTATGGAGGAAACAACTCCATCGACATGCCTACCAATTTGCGACTGGGAGATAACATGTATGAAGACGTCAATGGAGACGGAAAGCTGACACAGGATGACTTAGTTTACCTGGGTTCGGATGATCCGAAATTCTCTTTCTCTTTCAACTTCGGATTTGAATGGAAAGGATTCGACTTCTCAGCTGTATTCCAGGGAGTGGGCAAGCGTACTATCTATCGTGGCATAGACGCGTGGAAGGTTCCTTTCAAATCCATTTGGTTGAATACGTCTAACCAGTCTGTAGGTAATGTATGGAGTCCGGAAACTCCGGATAACTATTATCCTACTTACTCGAATAATTCATCCATCAATAATTATAACTACATTGCTTCTACCTGGTCGTCCGACAACGGTTCTTATCTTCGTCTGAAGGATGTGGTGCTGGGATATACCTTGTCGAAATCAGCATTGAACAAGATAGGGAATTTCCTGACCAACCTGAGAGTCTATGTATCGGCTTCCGACATTTGGGAGAAATCGTATATCCGCGACGGATGGGACCCGGAAGCAAGCCGAACCGTATCGGAGAAGGAGCGTTATCCGTTCAATAGAAATATAACAGTGGGTATTAATGCGGCATTTTAAACGAATGAGACAATGAAAAGAAATATATGGACATCAATTTTAATACTGCTTGCAGCATTCAATTTACAATCATGTCTGGACTTTGAACCGGAAACGCAGCTTGCAGACAGTAATTACTGGCAAAAACCCGATCATTTCAAATTGTTTGCTACACAGTTCTATGGCTGGACGCGTGATTTTGATGATTTGGACGGGACTGCTCACAGTGACGGGCGTTCTGATTTGCAGACAGGTCAGGTGCTGGATTTTTACAGTAACGGAACGAATACCGTACCGTCGAGCGATAAGAATTATACGGACAACTATAACCGTATTCGCCAGACTAATATTTTGTTGGAGAAAGCAGAGAGTTATGCTACAGTCAATGATATTAAGACGTATGTGGGTGAAGCCAAGTTCTTTCGTGCTTACTGCTACTTTGATTTGCTTCAGATTTTTGGTGACGTGATTATTGTAAAGACACCTTTGGACATTGATTCACCGGAAATGATGAAAGCGCGCGATTCCCGCAATGATGTGGTAGATTTTATCATTGAAGACCTGAATGATGCGATTGAAAAGCTGCCCAAGCACAGTGAGATTGCAGAAACAGATAAAGGACGTGTGTCGAAAGAAGCGGCTCAGGCTTTTCTGTCGCGCGTGGCATTGTATGAGGGAACCTGGCAGAAATTCAGAAATGAAGGTCAGCAGAACAGTGAACGGTCTAAAAACTTGCTGGACATCGCTGCCAATGCAGCCAATGAAGTGATTAAGAGCGGAACTTTCTCTTTGTTCAAACCGTCGGAGTTAGGTGACTGGGCGTATAAGTACTTGTTTATTCTGGAAGATGAAAAGTCGAATCCGGCTGGTTTGATGAAGAGTAGTAATAATGAATACATTTTCTCCCGTCGTCATGACCCAGTGGTAAGCACCATTGGTTTTAACTTGACACAGGGTCGTTTAGGAAATGCGGTATATGTCACTCGTAAGATGGCTAATATGTATCTGACTTCAGAAGGACTTCCCATAGATCCGAAAACGCATGACTATTCTATGATGAATTCCGAGTTTCAGAATCGTGATAACCGTATGAAAAATACCCTGATGGAACCGGGAGAATATTTTTGGAGCCCGAGTGGAGGTCGTGTTGACTGGAAAGGTGGGGATGTAGATAAGGCGAATGCGGTATTTAAGAATTTTAAACCGCAGAAAGGTACGGGCTATTTTCCGCAGAAATGGTGTTGCGAACGTGATGGAGTGCCTACCGGAAGTGAATCGTATGACTATCCGATTATCCGTTATGCGGAGGTGCTGTTGAATTATGCGGAAGCTGTGTTCGAACGGGATGATAAGATTGAAGACACTGATTTGCAGAAGTCATTGAATTTAGTCCGTAAGCGTGTAAACTCTAAAATGCCGGATTTGACCAATGATTTTGTGGATGAGCATGATTTGAGTATGCGTACCGAGATTCGCCGTGAACGTACGGTAGAATTGTTTGATGAAGGTTTCAGAATGGATGACCTGAAACGCTGGAAAACAGCAGAAACTGAAATGCCGATGAACCTGTTAGGGATAAAATGGACGGATACAGAATACCAGACTGCATGGACTTCGGCTGCTGCCAAGGCGAAAGATGCCGATGGCTGCCTGATTCACGAATCCGGACGTGTGTGGGAGGAAAAGCATTATCTTTATCCGTTGCCGACCGACCAGTTGCAGTTGAATCCGAATCTGAAACAGAATCCGGGCTGGGAATAAGCTATGTGTAATTATGTAAAGAAAACAGGTTATGAGTAATAAATACGGAATAGTAAGTATAAGTTCATTCTTGTTGTGCCTCGGAACTTTATTTTTCTCCTCATGTGCAAAGGAAGATGTTTCGGCTGCAATGGATGAAAAAGTATTAATTTCTGGTATTGATTTGAAAGTGTCTCAGAAATTGCCGCTTTTAATCAATACCGATACGCTGATTGCTTATGAAGTTTCTCCGGAGGAAGCCTATAATAAGGACATTGTATGGAAATCTACCGATGAGAATATTGCTACAGTGTCAGAAACCGGACGTATTGTGGCACGCCGGGTAGGAACCGCAGTAATTTCTGCCATGCCTAAAATAGGATATGCTGTGACTTCTACCATTGAAGTGGAGGTGATTGACCGCATCATCTGCATTTCAGATATTGTATTGAAGAATAAGCCGGAAGATTTGAGTATTGTAGCCACTTCGTCTGTACAGTTGGAGTGGGAAACGGTACCGCAGGCGCCTACTTATAATACCTTGGTATGGGAAAGCTTGACGCCGGAGATAGCTTCAGTTTCCGAAACAGGACTGGTAACGGGATTGAAACCGGGAGAGGCTAAGATAAAGGTCACTTCTATGGATCCGGACCGTTTCTCAAAAGAGTTTACCATCACGGTGACACCGGTCATTCCGATTACGAAAATTTCATTTGATGGAGTTCGTACGGAATTTGGTTACGGTGAAGTGGCTAAGCTGGATGTGAAGATTGAACCATCGAATGCAACCTTGACTGCACTGAAATGGGAAAGCAACAACCAGAACATTGTAGCTTTTGATGAGAATGGTATACTGACCGTTAAAAATACCGGAAATGTGATGGTAACTGCATCGGCCAGCTATGAAGATGGAACAAGTGTGTCTGGTTCTGTTGAACTTCAGATTCCTTCTGGAAAAATCAATGAAGAGTTTGACTATGGCATGACTTGGAAGGTGGACGATGTCAATGGAGAAAACTTGCAGGTGAAAGACGGTCATCTGATTGTGACACCGGTGCTCCAGAAAGAGTACGACAATGGTAAGACTACCAGTGTGGGTATTATTCACGATGGAGATTTGAAGTTCAATGCCGGACAATATCCGATTTTTGCGGTTAAGTTTAAGGTGCCTAAAGATATTTATGACGCATCCAAGCAAATTGAATATTATTTGGATATGTGGACGAAGAATCAGACACCAGGTGGTAAATATGGTGAGGATACAAACAAAGGTAATAAGCAGATGACATATTATTATGCGGGTGAGGATTACCATATTTATTATGCAGACTTTACGGCAAAACCAATCGGTACTTCTGAAAAACTGCCGGAAAGTGAAATTACCATGGAAAATGTGGTATTCGAATGGTGGAAAATCTGGCTTGAACCGGGACAGAGCTGCAATTTGGAAATTGACTGGATTAAAACATTTAAATCAGTGGATGAATTGAAAGCACTGGCACCTGAGCAGAACTAAGTCAGAATGTTATTTAAAAACTTGATTTTGAATAATAATAAATGGAGAAACGTATGAATCTAATAAATAAGTTATCATTCATTTTCCTGTGGCTTTTCCTCTTTACCGGATGCAAAGCCGAATTTGAGAATGGAGTGAGTGATATTGACAGTTGGGACATGGCAGACGAGTTTGAACCTACCATGGTACATCCCGGGGTATTGCATACCAATGAGGACTGTGAGCATATCCGGCAGATGATTGAGGAGCAGAAAGAACCTTATTATACAACTTATCAGGAACTGATAAAAGAACCGAAAGCTTCGGCTGAATATAGCATTCAGGGACCTTTTGAAATTATTGCCCGTGATGGAACGTATGCCAGCACGAAAGGGAAGGCAGAAAGTGATTTTGATGCGATTTACCTGAATGCTGTCATGTGGATGATTACTCAAGATCCGGCGCATGCACAGAGGTCACTTGAACTGATGCTGGCGTATGCTGGAAAGTTGAAGGATATTGACGGAAACGACACGGCTTTGATGGCGGGACTGGAAGGTATCAAGATTATATATGCCCTTGAAATGTTGAAATACACTTACGATGGGATAACCGAAGAACAGTTTACGCAAGTCAGTGATATGTTGAAACGCGTATTCTTGCCGGTATGGGAAGAGTTTTATGAAGTGACCCCTTATACAAACGGTAACTGGGGAATGAACGTTCTGAAGTCTTATCTGGCAGCTTCTATCCTATGGAATGATACGGAAATGTACAAGAAATGTGTCAACCTGTATATGTATGGCAATGACAATGGAACCATCGCACATTACATTGATGGAGAAACAGGACAGTGTCAGGAGTCAGGGCGCGATCAGGAACATGTGATTCTGGGATTGGGTGCCATGGCCACGGTTTGTGAAATAGCGTGGAAACAAGGCAATGACTTGTATTCCGTGTTCAACAACAGAGCCATGTTAGGTTATGAATATACAGTGATGTATAATCTGGGTTATGATGTACCGTTTAAGACCTGGACAGATGTGACAGGTAAATACTGTGAATGGACAGAAATTTCTCAGGAGACCAAGAAGGAAAATAATGGAATCGATATTGAACGTGGAAATTCATGGCAGCCCTGTTTTTATATGATGTACAATCATTATGTAAACCGGAAGGGATTAAGTATGCCTTATACTGCTGAACTTCTTGGAATTTATCAGGAGCTGGAATATGACGGAGGACATCCAAGTTACGGTCCGTTGCTGTTTAATGATTTGAAGTAATGTCTCAATATTTATATTTATAATTGGTGAAAACAGCCGGCCATTTGTGTCGGCTGTTTTTGAAATCAAACCATAGATTATGAAAAAGAAAACAACAATATTAGGCCTCCTGCTCTGCCTGGCAAGTCTGACATGGGCGCAGCAGAACGAGTGGGAGAACCCTACACGATACGAGTGGAACAAGGAGAAGCCGCACGTGGACTTTGCGCTGTATGAGAATGCGGAGGACGCACGTACGGAGGATTACAGCCGTTCGCCGTGGATTCATTCGCTGAACGGTACCTGGAAATTCCGCTATGCTTCTTCGATAGAAGAGAGTGTGAAAGATTTTTATCGTACCGACCTTTCGGAGGAAGGATGGCAGGAGATTGCCGTGCCGTCCAACTGGGAGCTGAAGGGTTTCGGCGAACCGATTATCCGCAACATCCAGTATGTCTTCTCACCGAATCCTCCTTTTATTGATGTGGAGAATCCGGTGGGTACCTACCGCACATGGTTCACAGTGCCTGCGGGATGGGACGAACGTGAGGTGATGCTGCACTTTGGCTCCATCAGCGGCTATGCCCGTGTGTTTGTCAACGGAAAACAGGTGGGTATGACCAAGGCTTCCAAGTCGCCTGCGGAGTTCAATGTGACTTCTTTCCTGAAAGAGGGGAAGAACCTGCTGGCGGTGCAGGTGTATCGCTGGCACGACGGCAGTTACATGGAAGACCAGGACTTTTGGCGCTTGTCGGGCATTGAGCGCGATGTGTACCTTCAGGTGTATCCGAAGCTGACTATCTGGGACTTCTTCCTCAGAGCGGGACTGGATGATAATTATAAGCACGGGGTGTTCCGTGGAACGGTTGACTTGCGTGAGTTCAGCGGCAACCGGATGAAGCAGGGGCTGGTGAAGCTGGAATTGCTGGACAAGAACGGCAAGAAGGTGTGGGCGCAGAGCAGACGCTTCGACCGGGAGAAACAGGCGGAAACGCTTTCATTCTCCGGAACGGTCAGTCGGGTAAATCAATGGAATGCCGAGCACCCTTATCTGTATGACTGTGTGCTGACACTGGCCGATGCGTCGGGAAAACCGCAGTCAGTCACAGCCTGCAAGGTGGGTTTCCGCCGGATTGAAATCAAGAACTCGAAATTGTTGGTGAATGGGGTGCCGGTGTACATCAAGGGCGTGAACCGTCACGAGCACAACGACAGTCTGGGGCATGTGCAGAGTCGGGACATCATGATGACCGACCTGAAACTCATGAAGCAGTTGAACATGAATGCAGTGCGTACGTGCCACTATCCCAACCATCCGCTGTTCTATAAGTTGTGCGATAAATATGGATTCTATGTGGTGGACGAGGCGAACATCGAGACTCACGGAATGGGTTCCGTGCCTTACTTCAAGGATACGATTCCGCATCCGGCTTACCGTCCGGAATGGTATGCGGCACATGTGGACCGCATTACGCGCCTGGTAGAGAGAGACAAGAACCATGCGTGCGTCATCGGCTGGTCATTGGGTAATGAGTGCGGCAACGGAAAAGTGTTCCACGATGAGTACAAGCGCCTGAAGGCGTACGACTCCGACCGCTTCGTGCAGTTTGAGCAGGCATGGGAAGACTGGAATACGGACGTGGTATGTCCCATGTATCCCAGCTTTGGCTGGATGAAGGAATACCGCAACTCCGGCAAGACGCGTCCCTACATCATGTGTGAGTATGCGCATGCGCAGGGTAACAGCAACGGAAATATCAAAGACCTGTGGGAGGTGATTTACGACAGCCCGAACATGCAGGGGGGATTTATCTGGGACTTCATGGACCAGGGATTCAAGACGCAGACAGAGGATGGCCGTACATACTGGACCTATAACGGAAAGATGGGCAGTCGCCGCTGGCTGGAGGATAAGAAAACGGAACTGAACACGGGTACGGACGGATTGATTTCGGCCAACGGAGTGCCTAAACCGCAGGCTTACGAGGTGAAGAAGGTGTATCAGTATATCCATTTCAAGGCAGAAGATTTGTCGGATGGAAAGATTTCGGTGCGCAACTTATATGACTTTACCGACCTTTCTGCGTATGATTTCCGCTGGCAGTTGGTCAAAAACGGGGTACCGGCCGATTCCGGACGTTTTGAGGTGCGCCTGAAACCGCATGCCTCCAAAGAGGTGAAGCTGTCGCTTCCGGAGATTCCTGCGGATGGAAATGAGTATTATCTGAACTTGTATGCCTATACGCGTGAGGCTACGGAACTGGTTCCGGCAGGCTTTGAGGTGGCTCGTGAACAGTTGAAGATTGGAACGGGGGATTTCTTTGCCCTGCAGCCAAAAGCAGAGGGACAGCTGACTGCCGAAGTGAAGGGGAATGTGCTGTCGTTCCAGTCGGGCCGGGTATCGGGCAAGATTGACCTGAAGAAAGGAGTGCTTTTCCAGTATGCGCTGGATGGCAAGTCTCCGTTGTCGCAGTATCCGGAGCCGGCGTTCTGGCGTGTGCCGACCGACAATGACTTCGGCAACAAAATGCCGTTGCTTTGCGGTGTATGGCGTACGGCGCATGTCAACCGTTCGGTACGCAAGGTGTCAGTGGGCGAGCAGGATGCCAATGGAATCCGGGTAACGGTGGACTGGATGCTGGAGGATGTGCTGGTGCCTTATACGATGGAATATCAGATTTGTCCCGACGGTTCGGTGGTTGTAACAGGAAGCATCGACCTGACGGGACGGAAGCTTCCGGAACTTCCTCGTTTTGGTATGCGCATGGAACTGAAGAAGGACTATGAACGGCTGGTGTACTACGGTCGCGGACCGGAAGAAAACTATACCGACCGTTGCAGTTCTACCTTCGTAGGACGTTATGAGGATACGGTCAGCAATCAGTTCTATCCGTACATCCGTCCGCAGGAAACGGGTAACAAGACCGATGTGCGCTGGGTTTCACTGCTCGATGCTCAGGGATTCGGACTGAAGGTGACGGGCTTGCAGCCGCTGGCATTTACTGCCCTGCACTTTACGCCGGAAGACCTTGATCCGGGACTGACCCGCAAGCTGCAGCATACGGTGGACGTGATTCCGCAGAAGAATGTGTGCCTGCATGTCGACCTGAAACAGCGCGGACTGGGAGGCGATAACAGCTGGGGCATGTATCCGCACAATGAATACCGCCTGCTGGACAAGAAGTACAGCTATAGCTATAAACTTCAGTTGGTAGACGGAGAATAAAGGCAATACAAATACTGAGAATATTATATTAAGTTAAGGTGAAGACCGGAAACAGAATCTATAAAAGGAGGCTGCTTTCCGGTCTTTTTTGTTTCTTACCTAAAAAATGCATTCTTTTTTTAGGTAAATCATTTTCTCCATACGTAACTATTTACAAAAGCGTAAATTTGGATATGAAAATAAAGAACTTGATTTTCCTTGCCGGAATGGCGGGTTTATGTGCTTGCGTGAAAGGGACTCATACACAGAAGGCGTATGACTTTGCTCCTTTGGACTCCATCATTTCCGCCTGGATGGACAAAGGATATTATCCGGGCGGGGCAGTCTGTGTGATGAAAGACGATTCCGTTCTTTTCCGGAAAGACTATGGCGGTTTTACGGACATCACGCAGGTGTATGTGGCTTCGGCCGGCAAGTGGGTAGCAGCGGCAGTGGTGGCAGCTGTGGTCGATACGACGGCTTTGGACTGGGATGACCCGGTAGAGAAATGGCTGCCTGAGTTTCGGGGAGATGCAAAGGGGAGCATTCCGTTGCGAAGGCTGCTTTCGCATACGTCGGGCATCCGGCCGTATCTTCCTGAACCCCGGGTTGACAATTACAATCACCTGGATTCGGCTGTGGCGGAGATTCTGCCGCTGGATACGGTCTTTACACCGGGCACACGCTTTGAGTACGGCGGACTGGCCATGCAGGTGGCCGGACGAATGGCAGAGGTGGCAGCTGGAAAAGAGTTTGAAACCTTGTTCCAGCAGCTGATTGCGGCTCCGTTGGGTATGCGGCATTCTCACTTTACCCCAGTCAATACCGATGGGGGACATGCGCCGATGCTGGGTGGCGGACTCTGCACGACGCTGGCCGACTACATGCGTTTCCTGAAAATGATTTCGCACGAGGGAGTATATGAGGGTAAACGTATCTTGAAGGCAGAAACGGTGCGTGAGATGCAAGCCGACCAGGTAGGAAGCGCACAGGTGATGCCCGGAGAATATGTGGAACGGGCCCTTGGAAAGCATCACACGGGAATTTACGGGTTAGGAGAGTGGCGTGAATTACTGGACGAACAGACCGGAGAGGCGTATCAGATTAGTTCCCCCGGATGGGCAGGAGCTTATCCCTGGATAAACAAGCGCGAGGGAGTGTGCGGCTTTTTTATCGCCCATGTGCAGGGAGGCTCCAGCAAGGAAGATGGCTTTTCGTCATTTTACGGCAGTCCGGTCCTGTCGCGTACGGTATCAGAAATTGTAGGAACGAATAATAAATGAAAGAAAGATGAAAAGAGGAGTGTGTATATTATGTATGGTAATGGCCTGGCTGCAGACAGTTTGTGCCGGAGAGTGGCAGTGGGTGGTTACATTGAAAGGTTTTGTATCGGACGAAACGAAAAAGGAACCGGAAGCCTTCTTGTGGGTTCCGGCACATTGCGAGCGCTTGTCGGCCGTAATGTGGAGCCAGCAGAACATGACGGAGGAAACATTGTTTGAGATGCCGTCTTTCCGTGACTCACTGGCCGAGATGGGAGTGGGACTGATTTGGATTGCTCCCGGAATAGACCAGCAGTGGGATGTGCGCAAAGGTACACAGAAAGTATTTGACCAGATGATGAACGACCTGGCGGAAGTGAGCGGATACACGGAACTGCGTGAGGTGCCTCTCATTCCTTTCGGACATTCGGCCATGGCCACTTTCCCGTGGAACTTTGCGGCCTGGAATCCGGAGCGGACACTGGCGGTGGTGTCTTTCCATGGGGATGCGCCGCGCACCAACCTGTGCGGTTACGGGCGTGAAAACCTGGAGTGGGGACGGACGCGGAACATTGACGGCATTCCCGGCCTGATGATTGAAGGCGAGTATGAATGGTGGGAAGCCCGGGTAAATCCGGCATTGGCTTTTCGGATGATGTATCCGGAGAGCTGCATCTCATTCCTTTGTGATACGGGCAGGGGACATTTCGATGTGTCAGAGCAGACAGCCCGTTACATTTCCCGTTTTATCCGGAAAGCACTGGAGCAACGCTTGCCTGCCGATGGCGGGAAAACGCTGAAGAAAGTGGACCCGGCTGCAGGCTGGCTGGTACAGCGCTGGTCGCCCGACGAACGTACAAGGCGTGCCACTCCTGCACCGGTGCCGCGCTACAAGGGAGATGTGCACGATGCCTTCTGGTATTTTGACCGGGAGATGGCAGAGCTTACCGAGCAGCGCTATAAGGAACATAAACTGAAAAAGATGCAGTATTTAGGCATTTGCCAGCAGGGCAAGCGGGTGGATTATAATCCGAAACTGCATGCTGGGGTATTGCTGAAGTTCTTGCCCGAAGAAGATGGGCTGACGTTTCATCTGAATGCCTGCTTTACGGATTCGCTTCGTCAGGAAATGACGGACGAACATGCGGCGGGGAAGATTCGTCTGGAACGCATCTGTGGACCGGTGGAGCAAGTGGATGATACTACGTTTACGGTCCGTTTTTACCGGATGGGGATGTACAATCCGCGCCGCACGTCGGACATTTGGCTGCTGGCCAGCCATCCGGGCGACAAGCACTACAAGGGAGCCGTGCAGCAGGTGAATCTGCGTATTCCTTATCGGTTGACGGAAGGGAAACGCCAGCACATTCTTTTCCCGGGACTGGAAGACGTGAAGGCAGGAAGTGCACCGTTGCCTTTGAAAGCGGTATCCGACTGTGGCTTACCCGTATATTACTACGTGAAGGAAGGTCCGGCCCGCATCACGGCGAACAATACGCTGGAGTTTACCCCGATTCCGCCACGGAGCCGTTTCCCGGTTAAAGTGACGGTTGTGGCCTGGCAGTATGGATTGAAGGGAAAGGTACAGACGGCCGAACCGGTGGAGCGCAGCTTCTATATCTATAAATAATACCTTCTTGTAAACCGACATATAACCAATAGCCCTGACATACTTCCCGTGTGGTGAAGCATGTCAGGGCTATTGGTTTGTAAAGACTTTCAGTCCTTCTTATTTTTTCAGCATCTGGAACAGCTTGTCCAGTTTCGGCGACATGATAATCTCTGTGCGGCGGTTCTTGGCGCGACCTTCGGCTGTTTCATTATCGGCCACCGGCATGTATTCTCCGCGTCCGCTGGGTTGTATCTGCAACGGGTTGACCTTGTATTTTTCAATCAGGATGCGTGCTACAGAGGTAGCGCGGATAACGCTCAGGTCCCAGTTGTCCTTGAACTGTGCTGTATGAATCGGCTTGTTGTCCGTATGTCCTTCGATGCATACATCAATTTCGGTCTGCTTGTTCAGCACCTCAGCTAATTTTCCCAAAGCCTCTTCTCCACGTTTATCCAGTTTGGCACTTCCGGACTGAAACAACAGCTTGTCGGACATGGCCACATAGACCTTACCGTTCTGCTCGCGTACGGTCAGCTCGTCACTGCTGAAGCCGAGCAAGGCATCTTTCACACTGTTGAGCAGGCTCTGTACCGTGGCATTCTGCTGGTCAATCATGCCTTGCAGTTCCTGAATGGTCTTTTCACGTTCATCCAGCTCTTTCAACTTTTCGCCGAGCAGGGCGTTCAGCTTCTCCTGTTCGTTCATGTTACTTGACAATAGCTGCTGGTAATGGCGGATGGAGTTCCCCAGCCGGTTGGTATCTTGCTGCAGACGGTCAATTTGTCCGCGCATCTTGTCCATTTCATTGTGGCATTCGTTCAGTTGTCCTTGCAGCTTGTCTCCCCTGGACAATGCTTCTATCCGTCCGTTTTCTGCAAGGAGGAATTTTTTCTTGGTGACGCACGAAGTACTGCTCATTATCAGTGCCCCGCCCAGTATGATTAAACCTATTTTCTTCATAATCTGTAATTTTTTTGCAAAGATACGGTAGTTTGCGTGAATCGTATGGGGATAAGGTATTTTTTTGTCTTTTTATACATGAAAAAACGCTTTGACGTTCGTTTGAAAACTCTTTTGCGTTTTGTTTCGAATGTCAAAGCGTTCTGTCTTAAACACAAGGACGTTTGAAGGACAATTTGTAATTTATTGATTATTAGGTATCTGAGAATTTGCTGTAAATGATTCGAAAACGTTTCCGTAATTCGAAAACGTTTTCGGACTTTCTATGTTTCTTTAGATTCTACTTCTTGATTTTTTTAGTTTAATATTGTACTCGGAATATGCTTGAACAAAGTCCTGTTATCTAAGAATTAATGATTCACAATAGGTAAGAAGAAGTTTTTGAAGGATACAGATATTAATAAAAAGAGAGTGATAAACATAAGCAAGTATTATTATCGGACTTTGTATAGAATTTATAGGTCTATTAGGTTTTTAAGATTTAGGAAGACGCCGTGAGGCATCTTCCTTTGGTATTTGAAAAATAGAAATTAATATATCTTGAGTTCTTAAACTTATAAAGTATTAAGTATGAGAAAATTTATTTTGTTAACCTGTTTGTCGGTCATGTTGAGTATGATAAGCTTATCATCATGTACCGATATGACGGATGAAGAACGTGTTAGAAAAGAAATGAGTGAGCTTGAAAAGCGCATTGAATTGCTTGAGAAATTGCAGGAAAGGGTTGACCTTATTTATCAGGTTCTGGCAGCTCAGGAACATAAATTTGTTTCTTCCATAGAAGACTTTGTTGATGAAAGTGGAAAAAAAGGAAGTAAAATTAATTTCAGTGATGGAGATAGCCTGATTGTTTGGAAGGAAGAAGAAGTGCCGGGCTTGATGGTGAAAGAATCAGAAGGAAATCTTTATTGGTGGCTTGGTGATGACTGGCTGTATTTGAATGGCGAAAAGGTTACTGTACAATCTGCTCGTCCTCAGTTCCGTATAGAAGAAGGTGTCTGGATGGTTTCTTTTGATGGAACTCTTTGGAGTGAAGTCAATGTTGATTCCGAAACGATGAATGAAGTCAGAATTGATGGAAGTGATGAAAATTATGTGGTCATTACAATAGGAGAAACGGAAGTTAAGGTTCCATGGTTTCGTCCATCTTCTGATCCGGAAACAAAATTTGACTGGTGGCATGCTGCAAAATTCGGTATGTTTATCCACTGGGGCCCGAATACGCTAAGAGGCAAAAGTGACTGGGCTATGGGATATGACAAACTGCCAGTGGAGGAATATTATAATATATGTAAGGAATTTAATCCTTCAGGAAGTATGGATGAATGGATTAAACTGGCTAAAGAGGCCGGGCAAAAATATGCAGTGATGGTGACAAAGCATCATGACGGGTATTCCCAGTTCTTTAATTATTCTAAGTTTAGCTGTAAGAATTATTCTGTTGGCCAGCGGGATTATGTAGATGAATTTGTAAAAGCGTGCAGAAAATATGGACTGAAGTTTGGATTTTATTACTCTCATGCACAAGACTGGTCTCATCCGGGAGGATTTGTTTCTTCTACTTTAGGAGGAGCGTGGGATGAGGCACAGCAGGGAAGTTTTGACACTTATCTGCAGAAAGTTGCTGAACCTCATGTAGAGTTATTGCTGAAAAGATATTCCGATTGCAGTATTTTCTGGTTTGATACTCCGGGTGGAATGAACGAGGCACGTGCGAACAGGTTTAAGGCTATAATGGATAAGTATCCGCACGTAATTTATAATGACCGAATTGGAGGGGGCTTGGGCGAATTTACTTGTCCGGAACTAAATGTGCCCGAAGAAGGTTATCCGGGTAAAAGATGGGAAACGTGTATGACGATGAATAATCACTGGAGCTACTATGAAGGTGATGAAAACTGGAAATCGCCGCAGACGATTATCCGTATGTTGATAGATATAGTAAGTAAAGGAGGTAATCTGTTGCTTAATATAGGTCCCGACAAGGAAGGGATTGTACCCGTGAAATCTCAGGAGATTCTTCGTGAGGTGGGAGCCTGGATGAAAATTAACGGTGAATCGTTATATGGTACAGACCTTGTATCTCCGTTTCGGAATCTCTCCTGGAATGGCCGGGTAACGGGCAAAGAAAATAAACTCTATCTGCATATTTATGATTGGGTGAGCGGAGGTAAGATATTGCTGCCTTTAGGAAATATAGTCTCAAAGGTCTACTTGCTTCAAGATAGTCGTTCTGTTTCTTCTGAAACGAAAAGTACAGGTACAGAAATCACTCTTCCCGAATTGACCAGTCCTGATAAAAATTCTCAGGTGATAGTGGTGGAATATGAAGGAAATTCATTGGTAATCAAATAATAAAACAGGTTATGAGAAACTTCTTAAGAAATATAAAACTACTGCTGTTAGTTTGTTCTGGAATGTGGGTATCATGTGAAAATATGGACTCTACGGAGGATTTGAAGAAAGACATGGATACACTGGAAGAACGAATAGAGGCTCTTGAAAAAATGCACGACCAGGTTAGGGCTATTCAAGAAATACTGGATGCGGGTAATAAGGATTATCAGATAACGTCCATAGAAAACATAGTAGATGAGAATACGGCAGAACTCATCGGGTATAAGGTGAATTTTCTGAACGGTACATATATTACTTTGTATAAGGATGGAGTAGACGGCGTTCCGCCAATTGCTGTGGTAGAAGAAAATGGCATACTTTATTGGCAGGTAAATGGTGTCATTTTAGAATATGGTGGAGAAAAAGTGCCCGTAAGCAAGGGGGAGCCCCAGTTTAGATATGAAAACGGAGAATGGCAGGTGTCGTATAATAATGGCCCGTGGGAAGCTGTTCCTGTTTTTTATGGGAATCCGGTAATAGACATTCATGTGGATGTGTCAAGTAAAGACTATGTTCTGTTCACGATTAATGGAAAAGAAGTGAAAATTGCATGGTATAAACCATTGGATATAGTATTGAAAATAGATAATCAGACTCTTGATTCGCAAGATGATAATACGGTAACCGTCAATAGGGAGGGAGAGGTAAAAGAGTTTGAAATTGATTATGAAGTGTCGGGTTTCACGTCGGGTGATGAGCCAGACATTAAGGTGTATGCATATAATGGATATACGGTGAAAAATGAGTTCAGGGTAGCAGATGGCAGTACAACCGATTCGCAAGTGGTAAGAGGGAAGATTGAGGCTCAATCGCCGGAAGTCTTTAATTTGGGTAAACTGGTTCTTTTAGCTTCTGATGGTAAGCAACGTTGCCTTATGCGGACCATAGTGATTATGGGAAGCGATGATGGAACCGTTATTTCCATGACGGATGAAGTTTTAGAAGTAGAAGCATCTGGGAATGATAATTTGTCGTTTACAGTTAGCTCGGATGTGAAGCTTGAAAATCTTAAAGTGGAGATACCGGAAGGGGTTGATTGGATTAGTGTCGCATCTAATAGTGGGGTAGCAGCTTTGTCTCGAGGAGATGTAATGGATTATAATGTAAAACTGGTTATAAGTAAAAATGAGAATTATTATCCTCGTTCGGCTGAGATTTCCATCGTAGACAATTCTGAGTATACAGTGGTGAAACCAATAAAAGTAAAAATAGTTCAGAAAGAAAATATTACAGATATAAAAGGTGTTACAGCAGGGCAGTTACAGACTTCTTTGAGCACAATGTCGCCGGAAGCGATTGCTGCACTACGTATTACTGGAACGTTGGATAATACGGATATTGAGTATCTTAAAAAATTATCTTCTGAAGGTACTGGGAAATTGATTTGGCTGGATATATCAGAAACTGCGAATACGTCTCTGACTTCCAGTGCTTTTAATGGAACTAAATTGCAGTATATTGCTTTACCTAAGAAGCTTACCCATATTTGGGATCAGGCTTTTCGGAACTCTCAGCTTGAAAGAATAGAATTCCCATCCAGTCTGGCTACCATAAAAGGAGCAGCTTTCATGGGTTGTAAAAATCTAAAGGAAGTGGTTATCCATTCTGCTACCAAAATTAGTAATAAAGCTTTTAGGGATTGTACTTCGCTCAAGCAAGTAAAATTATATCTGGCTGCTCCACCTGTACTCGAAGGGGTAGATGAGAAACCGGAAAATGCTCCTTTTGGAGTGTATGATTCCGCTACGGGGCAGTTGACTAAAGTGCCGGAGTTATACACCTTGACCGATTCCGGAGAAAGTTTTCAAGGCTGGTGGGAAAACTATTTTGAGAATATATACCCGAATCTGTATTAATATGGAAAGTATGTGTAAACAGTTTATTGCTGGACTTTGTCTGCTGGTTTTACCACTGACTGCAGCGGCCCAAAGCAAAAGTATGAATATTTATCTTTCACCTTCAGGAAATGATGCTGGCACAGGTGATATGTACTCTCCATTACGAAGTGTGGAAAGAGCGGTGCAAATTGCCGGTCAGTATCTGGATAGTGTGGATGTCAATATCTTGTTTGAAGATGGAGTGTATTATCTGGAGGCACCCGTTGTGCTGACACCTTCGTTGAAAAAGAACAAAGTGCTTACATTCAAGGCCGTCAATGAAGGAAAGGCTGTCGTAAGCGGTGGAAAGCAGCTTTTCCTGAAGTGGAAAAAGACAGGAAATGGAATCTATGAAGCAATGGTACCTGTTGAAGTGAAGGATATGGACCAGTTGTATATCAATGGAAAAGTGCAACGTATGGCCAGATACCCGAATGCGATAGAGGGAAAAAATGTGTTTGATACCTGGAATCTGAAAGAAGAGCCGGTTGAAAACTACCTGGACCCCGTGGGGAGAGAATGTGCAAGTCGATGGAAGCATCCGGAAGGGGCGTACGTGCATGCCATGCATCAGGCGTTGTGGGGAGACATGCATTGGAAAGTAACTGGTAAGGAAGAGGATGGCTTATTGACGCTGGAAGGGGGATGGCAGAATAACAGACCTTCCCCCATGCATCCCGTATATCGGATGATTGAAAATGTGTACGAAGAACTGGATGCGCCTTCTGAATGGTTCTTTGATGCGAAAAGTCATAAACTGTATTATATTCCTGAGAAGGAAACCGATTTGCGGACTGCAAAGGTAGAGATTGTCGTGCTGGAGAATTTGTTTCATGTGGCAGGAACGATGGATTGTACAGTAAGTCACGTCCATTTCGACGGGTTGAAATTTACTCAAACAGCGCGTACTTTTATGAAAAACAAGGAGTCTTTATTGCGTAGTGACTGGACGGTATATAGGAATGGAGCTATCTTGTTCGAAGGGGCGGAAGATTGTAGTATCACTCGTTGCGAATTCGACCAGGTAGGAGGAAATACGCTCGTGGTCAGCAATTATAATAAAGGTATACATATAAAATCTTGCTATATACATGACAGCGGGGCAAGTGGAGTGGTGTTTGTGGGAAATCCGGATATGGTCAGAAATCCCTTGTTCGGATATGTGCGACAGGACTATTCGGCTATTGACCGGACTCCCGGTCCAATAGGTCGTGATTATCCGCAGGAATGTAGTGTGGAAGATTGTCTTATTACCCGTACGGGACGGCACGAGAAACAGACAGCTCCCGTACAAATATCCATGTCGTATTGCATTACCGTGAGTCATTGTTCCATCTATGATGTGCCGCGAGCAGGCATTAATATCAATGAAGGTACATTTGGCGGGCACATCATAGAATATTGTGATGTCTTTAATACAGTACTGGAAACAGGCGACCACGGTAGTTTTAATTCATGGGGACGTGACCGGTACTGGACTCCTGATGTTAGTACCGTATCCGAGGAAGTGCAAAGGGATACGTTGCTTCCTTATCTGGATATGATGGAAAGGAATGTGATTCGGAACAGCAGGTGGCGTTGCGACCATGGATGGGATATTGACCTTGACGACGGTTCCAGTTTTTATTATATATATAATAATGTGTTATTGAACAGGGGCCTGAAACTGAGAGAGGGTTATAAAAGGGTAGTTACAAATAATCTGATTCTTAATAGTTCGTTGCATCCGCATGTGTGGTATAAAAATTCGGATGATGTGGTAAGAGGGAATCTTTTTTTCACTGCGTACCGATCAGCTTTGATGAATAAGGACATACCAGATGAAGGCAAGTGGGGACGTGAGGTGGATTACAATTATTTTGTGAATGAGGCAAGCAGGCGCAAGTTCCTCAAAAATGGATGTGACCGGCATTCTAAGGTAGTGCAATTGGATTTTGCCAATCCGGAACAAGGTGACTATACGCTATCTGAACACTCGGAACTCATTCAGTCTGGTTTTAAGAACATAGAGATGAATTTTGGAGTGCGTTCGGAAAAGCTGAAAGCGATAGCCAAGACTCCGGAATTCCCGTGTCTGAATGTATCAGAAGTGAACGTGTCAACTGGGAATACCATGATTTGGCAAGGGCTTACACTTAAGAAAATAGATACATTGGGAGAACAATCAGCTTTGGGATATAAAGATTTATGTGGCCTGATAGTGTTGTCGGTAGATACAGATTCTCCATGGAAAGATAAAGTGAGACCGAATGATTTGATAATAGAATGTGGTGGTAAGGGAATTTGCACGATGGAAGACATGAAAGGCATGGGCAAGGTTCCGGTAGACAGCATGAAGGTCTGGAGGACACAAGGAGAGGTAATAATAATCAAATAACAAATGGAAATTTAAGTGACGGTATGAAACGGGTAAGATTCATAGCGGACAGGGGCATACGTTCTGCTGTCAGATTATTGGGCTTCTTATTTCTTTTTTCTCAGTTTTCGACTACGTGGGCAGGAGTCAACACACGCTTGTGGTATGACAAGCCGGCTAGAAACTGGAATGAAGCTTTGCCCTTAGGTAATGGAAGGATTGGAGCCATGGTATATGGTGGTCCGTATGAGGAATGTGTTCAGTTTAATGAAGCTACCTTCTGGTCTGGTTCTCCCCATAGCAATGACAGGCAAGAGGGAGTAAAAGTGCTGGATGAGATTCGTACTCTCCAGTTCAACGGTGAATTTGGAAAAGCCAAAGAATTGATAGACAAAAATATGTTATCTAAAAATGGGCATGGAATGGCTTTTCTACCCTTGTGTAACCTGAGGCTGCAGTTTGTCGGGACAAATGATTATTCATCCTATAAAAGGGAACTGGACTTGGAAAAGGGGATTCATCACGTCAGTTATACGGTGGATGGAATCACCTTTAGACGTGAGTGCTTCATTTCTTATTCCGACCAGGTGTTTGTGATGAAGTTATCAGCCGATAAGCCTAAGTCCTTAAACCTGGCTTTTACCATGGATTCGCCGCAGCGTGCTGAAATGTCTATGGAGAGTGATGGAAACTGGCTGCTGAAGGTTGTATCTCCTGACCATGAACGGGTGCCGGGGAAAGTTCAAATGAATATATATGCTCGATTGGATGTGAAGGGAGGGCTTATGCTGAATATAGGTAATGGAGTCCGGATAAAAAAGGCTGATGAAATGATTGTGTATGTATCCATGAGGTCAAACTACCTTGACTACAAAACTCTTACCGCCAGTCCGGAAAGGGCTTTCGGGGAAATCAATAACGCATTGTCTATGGGATATGAATCTTTGAAAAAAAGGCATGAAGACGATTTTATGGAATATTCGTTAAGGTCGTCGTTCTATTTGCCTGAGAATGAATATTCCCAGCTGCCGACAGACGAACGGCTGAAGCATTATAAAGATGATTCATCATTTCCTGCACTGCTCTATCATTGGGGCAGATACTTGATGATTTCTAGTTCACGTGAAGGTGGGCAGCCTACTACGTTACAGGGATTGTGGAATGGGGATATACGTCCGGAGTGGGACAGCAAATATACTATCAATATCAATACCCAAATGAATTATTGGGCGGCTGAAGTAGCAAATCTTTCAGAACTTCATACGCCTCTTTTTGAGATGTTGAACGACTTGTCGGAAACTGGGCAGGCTACAGCCAGAAACATGTATGGAGCGAACGGATGGGTGGCTCATCATAATACGGATTTGTGGCGTACCACCGGCATGGTGGATGGAGCGTCATGGGGAACATGGCCCTACGGAGGTATATGGTTGTCTATGCATATCTGGTATCATTATCTTTATACCGGTGACAAGGATTTCCTGCAGAAGTATTTTCACATTCTGGAAGGGTCAGCGAAGTTTCTGTGTGATTTTTTAGTGAAAGAGCCGGAACATGGTTGGTTGGTCGGAGCTCCTTCTCTATCGCCGGAGAATTCTCCCAAGCGGGTGAAAGGATATGCGCGGGTGAACTATGGGTGTACGTTAGATAACCAGTTGGCTTTCGATCTTTTTGACATCATTATAAAGGCCTCTGATGTAATACCTGTGGATAAATCTCTTGTCACAGAGGCGGAGTCTGTCATTAAAAGGCTTCCTCCCTTGCAGATAGGAGAGTATGGTCAGTTGCAGGAATGGATGTGGGACTGGGATTCGAAGGATGAACATCAGCCGCACATATCGCATCTTTATGGTTTTTACCCTTCCAACCAGATAAGTTACGTACGTACTCCCTTGCTGGCAGCAGCGGTGAGAAGCTCTTTGCTGCAACGGGATGAGAATGCCAATACCAGTTGGGGAAATGCATGGAGGGTGTGTGAGTGGGCACGATTGCATGAGGGAGAGAATTCATTGAAATTTCTCCGGAAACTGATGCAGCCGGCTACCTTGGAGAATGGACATAAGGGAAGTATGGTTAATATGTTCAGCAGTATTTATACAATTAATAATCATACTTGCTTTCAGATTGATGCCAATTTTGGAGCTTTGGCTGGAATTGCTGAAATGCTGGTTCAAAGTCACGATGGATCGATAGATCTGCTACCTGCATTGCCGGATTCGTGGAAAGAAGGGAAGGTGAAAGGGCTGAGAGCACGTGGCGGGTTTACAGTGGATATGGAATGGAAAGACAAGGAAATTACTTACTTGAAAATTAGGTCATCATTGGGCGGTGTGTGTAAGGTGCATGCTCCTAATAAACTGCAGCCGAAAGGTGTCATATTGGCTTGTAAGGAAAATGCTGTCAATCCTTTTTATAAAGCTCCTTCCAAAGTACGGATAAAAGTGGCGGCAAAGGAAAAGGTAGTTCCTGTAAAAAAGTTACAGGTGGAGTGCGTCACATTGGCTACAAATAAAGATGAGGTGTATGAGTTTATAGACAAGAATTAGCTGGCTGCTGTAGACTTTTTTATAAGGAATAAAGTTCTCGGAAACGTTTCCGCTATTCGGAAACGTTTCCGAGAACTTTATTTTTATGCACTTTCTTTTGTCTCTGTTTTTTCGTATAATATTGTGTTAACTTTTAAGACTATGGAGACAATTCTTTTGTATTGAATCTAATGTCCTGAGAAATCTGATATTCATAATATATTATATAACATGGTATTTGAAGAAAAACAAGCAAAGAGGAACAATAAGCAAGTTGAGATGAATTTCAATCTTGTGATTGTTGGTGGAGGCTTAAGCGGAATCTGCTGTGCCATAGCGGCTGCACGTAATGGCTGTAAAGTCGGACTGATTCAAGACCGTCCGGTACTTGGGGGAAATGCTTCCAGTGAAGTTCGTGTCTGGGCATTAGGAGCAACTTCGCACATGGGAAATAATAATCGCTGGGCAAGAGAAGGTGGAGTGATAGGTGAGATAATGGTGGAAAATATGCATCGTAATCGTGAGGGTAATCCTTTGCTCTTTGATGCATTGCTGTTGGAAAAGGTACTCCATGAACAGAATATCACCTTACTGCTGAATACGGTTGTGTATGATGTGGAGAAATCGGATGACGATACTTTACGGTCCGTAGTGGCATTTAATCCCCAGAATCAGACGCTGTATAAGGTGACAGCTAACTATTTCTGTGATGCTTCGGGTGACGGTATTTTAAGTTATCTGGCCGGCGCATCTTATCGGTTTGGCGCAGAAGAGGCAGAGGAGTTTAAAGAAGGGTTTTCTCCTTCTGAGGAATATGGAAAATTGTTGGGACATACTATTTTCTTGTACTCAAAAAAAACTGGCGCTCCGGTAAGATATACAGTTCCCGACTTTGCCATTAAGGATATGACAGTCATTCCCAAACTGCATCAGATTACTCCTGATCAGTATGGATGTAATTACTGGTGGTTTGAATTTGGCGGGGAAAAAGATACCATCTATGAATCTGAAGATATTAAGATGGAGTTGTGGCGCGTGGTTTATGGTGCGTGGAATTATATAAAGAATTCCGGTAAGTTCCCGGAAGCTGAAAATCTTACACTGGAATGGGTGGGAGTGATACCCGGCAAGAGAGAAAGTCGTCGGTTTGAAGGCTTGTACATGCTGACACAGCATGATATTGTGGAGCAGACGGCATTTGATGATGCGGTGGCTTATGGTGGATGGGCCATAGATCTTCATCCTGCAAAGGGAGTGTATGCTTCTGCACCGAGTTGTAACCAATATCATTCAGAAGGAGTTTATAGCATTCCCTATCGTTCTTTTGTCAGTAAGGATGTCCGTAACCTGTGTTTTGTAGGTCGGTTAATCAGTGCTTCACATGTAGCTTTCGGTTCTACTCGAGTGATGATTACCAGCGGGCTGGGCGGCCAGGCCATTGGTACTGCTTTTGCGTTATGCAATGAAAAAGGATGTTACCCTGCCGACTTGTTAAATAACGGTGGTATCAAGGAATTGCAGCATCGGCTGAATTTAGCAGGTCAAAGTATCCCGATGAAACCCATAGAACAGAAAGATAATTTGCTGGCTGGTGCGGAAATTGTAGCTTCGTCAGTATTAAAGCTGTCCGGTCTTCCTTTTGACGGGGAATGGCGGCCATTGGTTTATTCCGCAGGAGAATTGTTGCCTTTAAAGAAAGGAGTAAAATATAGCTTTGAAGTGGAATTGAAGTCGGAAGAAGAAACAGAATTGACGGTTGATCTGGTGGTATCGGAGAAACCTTTTAATTATACTCCTAATAAGCTTCTTCAGTCTAAGAAATTATCACTGCAAAAAGGTTGCCAGATGATGACGGTTTCATTTGAGCAAGGTACGGAATATGACCAGTACGCATTTGTTATTTTCCGGGCAAATGAGTCGGTGTCTATCCGATTGTCAAAAGAAAGGCTGACAGGTGTACTCTCAGTATTCAATAAATTCAATAAGGCTGTCAACAACTTAGGCCGGCAGATGCCTCCTGAAGGAAGCGGATTCAAAAGTTTTGAGTTTTTCACGCCTGAGCGCCGTCCGGAAGGTCATAATATAGCTTTTAAGGTATCTCCTTCCATAGAGTGCTTTGGTACAGATAATCTGGTCAATGGATTTACCCGTCCCTTTATGCAACCTAATGCCTGGGTAGCAGATTTTAAGGATGAGTGTCCTGAACTGATTGTAAATTTCGGACAGAAGAGAATGGTTCACGGCATGAAGCTTTATTTTGATACGGACTTTGATCATCCGATGGAGACGATACAATGGAATCATCCGGAAAGTGATATGCCTTTCTGTGTACGGGATTTTTCGGTTTTGGATGAAATGGGAAATGAAATTTACAGTACGGATGGAAATTATCAGACGATTACTAACATCGAATTGTACAAACCGATGGAAATGGAGCGTGTAAAGTTTAAATTTGCACAATCGGATGAAAGTATTCCGGTATCGGTATTTCAAATAGAGATTTTATAATGAGATAATAAATACTTTGTTAATTAATTTATGGTATTCATGAATAAACATTTGAGAATGAATATTGCCGGATATTTCCTTTTTTTGATGGCGATAATGATGGCAGGTTTTCAGCCTGTAATGGCTCAGGAGAAGCTGGCTACGGGTGTGGTCGTCGATGCAAATGGAGAGCCGATGATTGGTGTGACTGTATCTGTGAAAGGTACGGGGCTTGGTACGGTGACCGATTTGGATGGTAATTTTTCCTTGAAAGTGCCTGAAAAATCAGTGGTATTGTTTTCATTCATTGGCTATGCAAACGTAGAGAAAAGGGCTTCAGAACTGAATAACTTGAAGATTGTGCTTCGGGAAGATACGGAGGTGCTGGAAGAAGTGGTTGTGGTGGCATACGGTAGCCAGAAGAAAGAAACGCTTACCGGATCTATTTCTCAGGTAAAATCTGATGAACTGGTCAAGTCGCCTATCGCCAATATGGGACAGGCACTGACAGGACGTGCAGCTGGTGTGACTACCTATCAGCAGTCTGGAGAGCCGGGAAATGATGATGTGACACTGCGTATCCGTGGTACTGGTACGCTAAACGATGCTTCTCCTCTTGTCTTGGTGGATGGAGTGGAACGTTCGTTTTCGCAGATTGACCCTAGTGAAATAGAATCCATGTCTATTCTGAAAGATGCGGCCTCTACAGCTGTGTTTGGTATCCGTGGAGCAAATGGTGTAATCTTGATTACGACTAAAAAAGGGGTGGAAGGGCCGGCCAAGGTTTCTTTCTCAGCCAATTTTGCCTTGCAGCAGCCTACACGCATGCCCGAAACGCTTGACGGAGTTACCTTAGCTAAAATGTATAATGAGGCAAAATATAATGATGACCCTTCTCAGCTTCCTTCATTCACGGAAAATGATTTGGCGCTTTACGCCAGTGGAGCTGATCCGCTTACACATCCTAATATTAACTGGAAAGATTATTTGATGCGTAAGGCTGCTTTTCAGCAGAAGTATAATCTTACCATTAGTGGAGGAACTAAAAATGCCAAGTATTATGCTGCGATTGCTTTTCTTGACCAGGGAGGTTTAATGAAAGACATGACTTCTGAGGTGGATAATCTGGCTTATTCTCATAACTATAATTACCGGAGAGTAAATCTTCGTTCAAACCTGGATATTAGTTTAAGTCCGACTACTACTATAAAGATTGGTCTGGGAGGTATTATAGGTAATAAAGTGGCTCCTCCTGATATTTTTAGCTCTATTATCCAGTCTGCCGCCATTGCCGGTGGGGTATATGACCGTAAATTAATCATCCTTCCAAATATTCCATGGGGAGGAAGTCCGTTGTCTACTTTGCTGGGAAGTATCACAGACAATAATCAGAATACCATCAACACAAATATCAGTTTTAACCAGAAGCTGGATTTTATCACCAAAGGGCTTTTGTTGAGGGGAATGGCCTCATACGATAGTTACTATTCACATGTATTGAATAAAGGGGAAGACTTGTCTATCTACCGTGTGGAAGACGGGTATAATGAATATGACGAACCGACAAAGGTACTTGTACCTGCCCGTGAGGATACCGGTATGTTGCCTGCTCCTTCCGAATCGTGGGACCGTATGCAGTCCATGCATGGTGAACTTGCCTTGGAATATAAGCGTGATTTCAACGGACATTCAGTGGGAGCTCTATTACTGGGTACACTAGATAAGAAATTTTACAAGCAAAGCTTGAGCACAGGATTGAAGCAGTACACTACCGTCCCGTTGAGTTATGCCGGTATTGTAGGACGTGTTACTTATGACTATAAGATGAAGTATCTTCTGGAATTTAACATGGGATACAACGGATCCGAAAATTTTGCAAAAGGAAAGCGTTTTGCTTGGTTCCCGGCTGTCTCTGTCGGATGGAATGTTACTGAGGAAAAATTTATTCAGGAACTGATAGATCCGTCCATTTTGTCAAAATTAAAATTACGTGCATCATACGGTGTGACGGGTAATGACAATACCAATGGTTTCCGTTTTATGTATATCTCTGGTGAGTATAAATCAGGCGGTGGTGCTTACTTTGGCGATCCTACTCCGAAATTGTACACTGGCTATGTGGAAGGAAAATTGGGAAATCCGGATGTAACTTGGGAAACTGCGTCTAAACAGAACTATGGTATTGATTTGGGGTTGTTCAATAACCGGCTTGCCATTACAGCAGAATATTTCTATGATGACCGTAAGAATATTTTAGCTACCCGTTATACGGAACCTACTTATATGGCTATTTCCGGACAGGATGTCTACAACATCGGACGTGTAAAGAATTCCGGTTTTGAAGTGGAAGGAAGATGGAACCATTCGTTTTCTGGATTCTCTTATCATGTGGGGGGAAATTTCTCGTACGCACATAGTGAAATTGTAGAAGACGGCTCTATTAAAGACCCAAACAATCCTCATTTGTGGACTACCGGACATCCTGTAGGAGTACGCTGGGGTTATCAGTTTGAAAAATTCTACAGCACGGAGGAAGACTTGAAAGACGGTCCGCATCTGGGAGTACCGGCTTTGGGTGAAGCAAAATACGTGGATGTGAATCGTGATGGAAAAATCAATACAGACGATTATGTGCCTATCGGTTATCCTGAAATTCCGGAAATAAACTATGGTTTCTCTGGAGGCTTTTCTTACAAAGGATTTGACTTTTCTTTCTTGTTCCAGGGAGCAGCTCGTACGACCAAGTATCTGGATGGAATATTCCGCCGTCCGTTTGAAAAGAATCAAGGTATGCCGTCTTTCATTGTAGATGAACGTTGGACAGAAGAAACAGCCGAAACAGCCAAGCGTCCTAAACTGACACTGGCTTATACCAGCATGAGTTATGAGAATTCCACATTATGGGCAAGAGACGGTTCTTATCTGAAACTAAGAAACGTGGAGCTGGGATATACTTTCAATAAAAATCAACTGAACCGATTGTTTGATGGAAAAGTACAGTCCATCCGTATTTATCTGAACGGTCAAAACTTGTACACCTGGGATAAGCTGAAGTTTGTAGACCCTGAATCTAAAACATCTTCTTATAGCTATCCACAGTTGAGAGTCTTTAATGCCGGATTGTCATTGAACTTTTAATTTATAGCCACATGAAAAAAATAATCTATATATTGTCAATATTCTTTGCAATGACGTTCTCTGTCGGTTGCAATGATTTTCTGGAGATGCCTCCAGCAGCTAATTTCTATTTGGATTCTGTATTTACCAAATACGATAATGCAGAAAAACTGCTTTTTGATATGTACAGTTATCCTGTACCTCTCAACATAGATACACGAAACTTCGGTTCTGACGGTACACGTTTTGGCGGTGGTTCGTTTGCCAGTGCCGTGACTGATGAAGGACAGGCTTTTCATGTGCAGTCCGGCTATCAGGTACAGCAATATTATGTAGGAAATGTAGATGCCAGTTTCTCTGCTTCCTGGTCGAGCAGCTTCAAAGGAGAAGATGACTATGATGAGAAATGGAAAACCATTCGTAAGGCATATATTCTGCTGGAAAATATAGATAAGGTGCCTGATGCCACCTACTCACAGAAAGAACGTATCAAAGGAGAAGCGAAACTGATGATTGCTCTGGTTTACTTTGAGATGTTCAAGCGTTATGGTGGAGTGCCTCTGATTACCAAGTCGTTTACTGGTAAAGAAACTGGGGAGGAGGCAAAGATGAAACGAGCAACCTTGCAGGAAACTTATCAGTTTATATTGGATAAGCTGGATGATGTGATTACTAATTATGAAGGATTGATTCCGGCTACTTATGCTACGGTTTTGAAGCAGGATTACGGACGTTTCCCGATGACATTGGCGTATGCCCTGAAAGCACGACTGATGCTTTATGCAGCCAGTCCGTTATATAATACAGACCAGCCTTATTCTTCTGAATTGGGAGAGAACTCCAACTTGATTTGTTTTATGAATAAAGAACAGGAACGTTGGAGACTGGCTTATGAAGCAGCAGATGCAGCTATAAAATATTGTGAAGCCAATGGATATAAATTAGTAAATAAAGAGGATGGAAAAGAGAATGGGGCAAACTACACGATGGCCAATATGGGTTTTCCGTCACAGGGAAATACTGAGGTTATCTGGTCTGTACTTCTTCCTTCTAGCTCCAATATGCAATATTTTACTTTGGTCAGGGGACTCACTACCGGTGGCGTGCAAGGTTATGCCTGTAATTTGGTGCCTCTGAATCAGGTAGAAAGATATGAACTGGCAGGAAGGTCGGGAGAATATAGAGATTGGAGTAATGGTTTTGAGTATCTTACAGGCATAGAAGAAACAGACTCTCCGGAAGAAGCCAAGAAAAAGCTGGCTGCGGCTGCACGCCGACCCTATGAAGGGCTGGATCCCCGTTTCCATCGTTCGATTACATACAATGGGGTAGCCGATTATGGTGATTGGGGTCTTAATGGAGACATTGATATGGCCGATGCGGTACTGGATGACGGTACTTTACTGGATAGTCAGCATGGAGTACTTTCTGAAGCCAGACAGCGTACCACGGTTTTACATTATGTGCGCAAGTTCTCTTTTGGATATGAAGGCAAGGAAAGCACCATTAAGCCTCAGAATATTTATATGCGCTTGGCAGAACTTTATCTGATAAGAGCTGAGGCATTAAATGAGCTGGGTACAGATCCTGCTGGAGTAAGAGCCGATTTGAATATCATTCGTGAACGCTCGGGAATGCCTGCAGTGAAGGTGACAGACGATAAGGATGAGTTGCGTGACCTGATTTTCCATGAACGTAATATTGAACTTTATTATGAAGATCACCGCTGGTTTGATTTGCGCCGTACTTTGCAGTCGGAAAAATATATTCCGGTGCAGATTTATAAAGTGCAGATTCGCAAGTGGTTCCATTCAGCAGAAGATAAATATCCTTATAAGATTACTTATAAGAAAGTTCCTTATCAGAAACGCTACTGGTCAAATCATTGGTACATGAACCCATTCCCGAAACTTGAAGTACAGAAACAGTACGGACTGATACAGAATCCGGGATGGTAATTAGGAAGATGAAAATAATAAATGTATGAAATATAATAACATGAAAAATAGAACCAAAAAATATACACAGGCCTCATTGAGATGCCTTGCATTGGGAGCATTGGTGCTTTGTGGTGGTGGAAATGAGCTGTTGGCCCAGATTGCTCAGACAGACACTTTGAGAACAAAGATTGTTCATGGCTTGTTTGACGACCGTGAAGACCGGATGGTTACTTCATCCATCTCTTCGATAAGCGGATATGACATTACGGGTAATTCTGTCTCAACTTTGGGAAATGTGCTCTTCGGAAAAGTTCCAGGGCTGATGGTCATGCAGGCAGCCGGAGAACCGGGGTATGATTCTCCTTCTTTCTATATACGTGGAAAGCATACGTTTACAGGTTCAAATTCTCCGATGGTGCTGGTTGACGGATACAGACGTGACTTGAATACGTTGACTGTAGACGAGGTGGAAAGCATTTCTGTATTGAAGGATGCAGCAGCTACGGCACTTTATGGTATGGACGGTGCTAATGGTATCATTCTTGTCACGACCAAGCGAGGGGTAGAAGGTAAAACCCGGGTTAATTTTAATGCGGAATTCGGTATTGCCACACCGGCTGAACTTCCTTCTTTCTATAACGCTTACGATTATGTGCGTTTTTACAGAATGGCGGAAGAGAATGATGGAAAAACTATCTTTACGTATTCGGATGAAGATATAGAAGGCTATCGGAACAAAACGGACAACCTGCTGTATCCGGATGTAGACTGGATAGATGAATGTATCTTGAAAGCCACACCTACTCAGAAATATTCTGTGAATGTACAAGGAGGAAACAAAGTTGCCAAGTTTTTTGTAAACTTAGGATATTCCAATAACAAAGGTATCTATAAGGATGTGGGCAATAAATCGTATAATGCCAACAATGATTTTGACCGTATTAACTTCCGGTCGAATATGGACATCAATTTGATGAGAAACCTGAAAATTGCGCTTGATATTGCCGGACGTATTGAGAATATTCATTCTCCTAATGTGTCTTCTGCATTAATTTGGAGAAATCTTTATACTTATCATCCCAATGCGGCTCCAATCTATGCTGCTCCGGGTGTCTGGGGAGGAACCAATACGTATCGACAGAATCCTCTGGCATATATCAACGATCAGGGTTACAAGGATACTCACCGCCGTCTTTTGCAAACAAACCTGAAGTTTGAATACGATTTTTCTGATTTTGTGAAAGGTTTGTCGGCCGGGGTGGCTGCATCATTTGATAATTTCTATTCAGTGGCAAACGGTTATTCCAAAACTTATGCCGTGCAGGATGTCTTGTTTTATGATACTCAGTCAAAGGACTATGTCAGAAGTGAAAAGTATGGAATCGACTCTCCGTTGACTGCTTTTGGACCCAAAGAGGAACAGGAAGAGCGTTTCTTCAACTATACGGCTTTTGTAGCTTATAAGAATCGTTTTGGCAATCATGGAGTAGGAGCGAAAATTCTGGGACGTTTGGATAGTCAGCAGCAATTCTTGTCTTCAAGTGATCGTACTGGCTCTCCTGACCGCATGGCTTTTTTAAGCGCATTGCTGTCATACGATTACAAGCAGAAGTACTTGATAGATTTTGCGGCCAATTACGGAGGGGGAGAAGATTTTATGCGAGGTAAACGCTTTGGTTTTTTCCCGTCTGTATCCGGTGCATGGATTGTTTCTGAAGAAGATTTCATGGATGCAATAACTCCCGTTACTTTCTTAAAATTAAGAGCTTCTACAGGGCTCGTTGGTAACCAGAATGTCGGTGGTACACGATTTGGCTATCGCGACCTGTATACTTGGATAGCCGGTGCATGGGGTACTGGCCTTGATAATGCGAACTATAGTAATGGTTCTATGGAGGCTGCTTTGGGAAATCCCAATCTTACCTGGGAAAAGTCATTTAAGACAGATGCAGGAATTGACCTGACTTTGTGGCATAGTCTGGATATTATGGCTAACTATTATTATGAATATCGTACGGACATTCTATGTTCGGGTTCTACTTTCCTTCCTGACTTTTTGGGCTCTTCCTTGGGCTATATGAACTATGGTAAAGTGGCCGCACAAGGAGTAGATTTTTCAGTAAACTTCCATAAACAGTATCAGAAAGGTGGATTTGAAGTGGGAGTGTTGGGATCTTATCAGAAGAATAAGGTACTCAGAATGAAGGAAGCCGTAAAGAGTTATGATTATCTGTATAGCCAGGGACTGCCTATTGGCCAGCGCTTCGGACTGGTTTGTGAAGGCTTCTATTCAGAAGACGATGTGTTAAACAGAGACGTAGTGCAGTCTTTTGGTGCCGTAATTCCCGGTAGCTTGAAATATAAGGACGTAAATGGAGATAAGGTCGTGGATAGCAACGATGTGGTTCCTATGGGTAAAGATACCCAGATTGGTGATTGGGAATTAGGAATGAATTTAGGAGCTAATTATAAAGGATTCTATTTTACAGCGCTTCTGCAGGCTCGTATAGGTAGAGACATTAATATCCGTGGTGAAGCTCCCTACGCTGCCTCTCCGCTTTATTATGATAGAAATGTGATTAAGTTCTTTAAGTGCCCTTGGACTAAAGAAGTGGCAAACACTCCTAATTTGGAACAGATGATAGACTTCCCAAGTCTTACTATTGAAAATGGTGCCAACAACTTCCAAAATTCTACATTCTTCATGCGTAACGGAGATTTTCTCCGGTTGAGAAGCCTGGAATTTGGTTATCAGTTCCCTAAAAAATGGATTTCAAAAGCTCATATTGAGAATGCTACGGTTTATTTGCGAGGGATGAACCTGTTTACTTTGGACCATATAGACGGTATGGATCCGGAGAAACTGGAAGGTTATCCGGTGATGCGTTCTTATAATATTGGTTTAAATGTTACATTCTAAAATGATACGGTGATGAAAAACAAAATTATATATTTGACATTGGCGTTCTCGGGTCTTTTATGCGCTTGCAATGACTGGCTTGATCCTAATGAATACGCTTTGTTGCAAAAAGACCAGGTATTTGATGTTTCTTCGAAAGTAAACAAGATGTCGGCTGGTATATACGGTAAAATACCTCATGCTACGGAGCTGGGTATGTCGGCTGCTACGGATGAGGGAGAGATGGTAGACAATACGGACCCGCTTCATGCTTTCAATAATGGCACATGGGGAAAATACAATAATCCGGATGATATATGGTCATCCGCTTATGACGGAATCCGTATCGCTATGGACTTGTTGAAGGAATCGGAAGATACAGACTGGGAAGAATGGAAATATTCTAATCCAACAAAGTATGAACAGATGTTTAGAGAATTGAATATGGGCCGTGCGGAGGCTCGTTTCCTGAGTGCTTATCTTTATTTTGAATTGATGCGGAGATATGGAGAAGTTCCTCTGATTACAGAAAAGATAGATCTTTCTCCAGATATGGATTTGTCTCAGTTTAAGCGTAATTCTGTGGCAGAGATAATGGATTATATCTGCCAGCAGTGTGACATTGTATGCCAGGAAGGAGAATGGAAGCTTTCACCGGAGCAGGTGGAGGAGATGACAGAAGGCGGACGGAAGCATTTGCCAGCTCCATATCGGGATACGCTGGCTTTGGCTTATCCTACCTCTGGTGAAATGGCTGCCTATCTGGGACGTGCAACAAAAGGCTCAGCCTATGCTTTGAAGGCAAAAGCTTTGGTGTACTATGCAAGCAAGGCTTTTAATCCGGAGAATGATATGGAACGCTGGAAGAAAGCGGCAGAGGCTTGTAAAAAGGTACTTGATTTACCCAAGGAGTATTATGATTTGGAACCTAACTTTGCGAATCTTTTCACCAAAGGGCAGGAATGGAGTAAGGAGTTCCTTTTTGTGAGAAAGATGTCGGCAAGCAATTCTTTTGAACGTAAGCATGTACCAGTTTCTATCCAGGGGGGTAATACTGGAATGTGTCCGAGTCAGAACTTGGTGGATGCGTTTGAGGTTTTGATAAAGGATGATGCAGGGAAAGTAATTGGCTGCGAACCTTTTGACTGGCAGAAAGAAGAGCACAAGACGGCTCCTTATGCAAACAGAGACCCGCGAATGGCAGTGACGGTTTATCACCATGGCGATAAATACACCAATGAAGAACAGTATTTTATTGTGTTGAACTGTGCTGTGGGAGGTAATGCCGGACCGGATTTGTATCATGGGTCCAAAACGGGATATTATTTAGGTAAATATGTCAATACTTCTCTTCATTTGAGAAATAATAAAACGGCTCCCAAGACTTGGATGCTGATGCGTATGGCTGATTTCTATTTGTTGTATGCAGAGGCTATGAATGAATATTACGGTCCTAATAATCCGGGTGAGTTCGGGATGACTGCACTTGAAGCACTGAATAAAATCCGGACTCGTGCCGGTATGCCGGAGGTAAATCCGCGTACTAAAGAGCAGATGCGCGAAGCGGTTTATCATGAACGCCAGGTAGAGCTTGCTTTCGAAAATCAGCGCTGGTGGGATGTACGTCGCTGGAAGTATGGACAGTTGTTTAATTCTCCTTTAAGAGGGGTGGAAGTAGTGAACCATGAAGACGGAACTACTACCTTTGCTCCGAAAATAGTAGAGGAAAGAGTTTTCGATGAAAGTAAGATGTATTTATATCCTATACCGCAGTCGGAAGTTGATAAAGGAGGATTGGAACAGAATATTAACTGGTAATCAATGGAGGAAAAATTATGAGATATATAAATATAATTGTTTGCATGGTTGCTTGTCTGCTTTCTTTGATTGCTTGCAAAGAAGACGCATTGCCAGGTTCTAAAAACCAGTCGGTCGTATCCGGTGGACTTGAGGTGAAGAATGAGGCAGACCGTGTGGTGGTAGACGGACGTACAGCTACACTTTATGGTGTGATAAACAACGAACAGAACAGAGAGATTGTAGAGTGTGGCGTGTATTACAGTACGGTGCAAGGCTTTAGTGAAGGACAGGCACAGAAAGTGATGGCAGCCAGCGTAGAAGGAAGTGCTTTTTCGGTGGCCGTAGATCAGTTGCTGGACGGAAGAACATATTATTATTATTTCTATGTACGTCATTCTGGTGGTTTGAGTCTTTCGGAGGAAGCTTCTTTTGAGGTGCCTGAGATTATTTCTGAGCCTTTGGTCGCTTTCGATGAAAATCAAAGAATAGATGGTACTACTTTGTATGGAGTCGTGTTAAGTGACGGGCATAAGGAGGTTACAAAATATGGAGTGGAATGGTCTGTTTCGGAGAATATGGAGAATCCGGCAGTGATAGAAGGGGAAAATCTTTTTAAAGAAGATGGTTCATATTATTTCTCGGTAGATGCAGAATCTATTGTAAGTGAATGGGCAGCAAAAGGGGAACTTTATTTTAGAATGTTTGCCACCAATGAAATAAATACCGGTTACAGCAAAGTAATGAAGATTTCTCGTCCTAAAGTATTACCTAAATACGCAATTACTAAATTGTGGATTACGGGTGAAACAACCGCAAAGATGGAAATTAGATGTGTAGTGCCGGGTGCCGGATTATCCGCTTATGGTTATGTGGTGAACGATGGAGAACAGACAATGCTTTCTGGTGGAGCAGTGGAGGCTGGCCAGGTTGAGATTGTGGAACTGACAGGCTTAAAAGATGGTGAGAATAAAGTCTTTGTTTTTGGTGTAAATGAAGATGGAACTTCTTTGGAAAACAGTTCCAATAATCGTAGTTTTACCACTAAAATCATTGATAAATATGATTCAAACATCAGGTATTTTGAACTGGAACCGATAGAAGTTGAGGAGAATGGTGTAACAAAATATTGTTATTTCCTGGATCGTAATCTTGGAGCGAAAAATGCAGCTCAAAATACAGATGAAGAAGTAAGAACGGATGCGACAGAGGAAGATGCCGGAGGATTATTCCAATGGGGTAGAAATGGAAGAAAGAACCGTAATACGGGCATAGGGCACCAGAATTGGAATTCGGAAACTTCACCAATAGGTGCCGCTGCTACATTGAGTACTGTTGAAACAAATCATTACTATAAATTTATTACAAGTAAAACTAATGATAAGTCTGGTTCATGGATTGTCAATTCCCTTTCAGATATGGACATGCTGAATGAATTATGGAATGATAGTCAGAATGGAGGTAGTCAGAATCCTTGTCCTTCTGGTTACCGTGTGCCTACGAGTGCAGAGTTGAAAGGTTTTTTCTTGAATAAGGAAAATATGAAAATAGTGTTAGCTAATAAACTTCGTTCTGTAAATGGTGGTGCAGTGTCTCCAGGTAGAACTTTCTTCTGGAGTTGTAAATTAAGGGAAGAAGGTCAGTATATTAAGGCCTATGCCTGGATTTATCAGAATGGATGGCCGACAAGTGGAAGCTCCACTAACTTAGGTACGGGGTGCTTTATTCGTCCGGTACGTGTGGAAGTTGTAAGTGGTGAATAGTTTATGTTCCGTTTAATTACATGAAAAATAGAATTCGATTATGAAAAAAAATAGATGTAAAGTTTCTGCATTTTTGCTGTTGTTGGCTTCTTGTGCTTACGAAGAACCAACTTACAATCCAATTAGAAATGTAGAAGGAGAAGAGAGTGAAACTGGGGCATTGCCGTTCGAAGAATTTAAGGAAGGCGATGACATCAATCTCGCAAAAGACTGGGATTTGTACTGGAATGACGAATTTGTGGGAGGAGATAAGGAGTTTGATGCACGGTGGAATGCAGAGAATTATGCGTCAGGTCACATTGATTGCGGACGTTTCAGAGAGAATGCTGTTGTTTCAGATGGTACGCTGAAAATTGTTTATAAGCATGAATATAGAGCTGGAAAGGAGTGGACTACCGCCAATGTGATGACTAAAGAGAAATTCCTTTATGGTTATTTTGAGGCAAGATATAAGTATGCTCCGGCTTATGCTACCAATAACTCTTTTTGGATTCGTACGGATGAGGTAGAAAGCAAAGGGTCTACTTTTGAAATTGATATTAATGAAGGCAAGTACCCTAATATCGTAGCCACTAATTATGCAGATACGCAGACTTCAAAATCAGATGCAAAAGCATTTATTTATGGCTCTTCCCCTATACAAAAAATTATGCATGAAACCGGAAAGGTGAAATATCGATATTTCAAACTGGTATCTAATCAAGGTGCCCGTTTTCATATACAAGAGTTCTGTGCTTTTCCCGCTTTGGATAGTTATCCGGATTTAAACAAACCGTATGATACATGGACTCCTGAGCAAAAAGCTGGAGATTATGCTTATAAGGCAAAAGTTGAATCTAGTGATGCTTATGCAGGATGGAATGGTAATACAGTTGATCGTAAAGTGGGTACCACCTGGTGTAGCAAAGATGAAGGTGAGAAATGGCTTATTTTCGATTTGGGCCAGGAAAGAACTATCTCTTGTTTCTTGTTCCTTTCAGGTTCTACCTACGGAGCCAGCGACCCGAGTGATCCTTCTACTTGGGTAACAGGATTGCTCAATGAGTATAAAATCTATGGAAGTAATGATAAAGTTAATTGGACAGAAGTCGTTTCCAAAGAGAATACACAGAATATCGATTTCTCTAAAGAATACCATACTTTCGGTCTGGAATGGAACGAGGATTTCTTTGCCTATTATGTAGACCGTAAGATGGTACGAAAGATTGAAAACAACTGGTGTTATTCTCCGGCGACGATCTTTGTGAGTGGAGCCGTAGTATTATGGGCTGGTGAGATTACGGATGCACTTGACGGGGCAACTATGGAAGTGGATTATGTTAGAATTTATAAGAAAAAGAGTGATGCAGAAAATGAGCAGACAGAAGAGTAACTTGGGCTTTTGTGTACTGCTATGGTTAATGGGGTTGTTGCTGACTCCATTAGCCTTGTACGCACAGACAGAATATGAGGCCGAAGAAGGCTGGGTAGTGGGGCATAATAAAGGGCGTTTCAATAACCGTCCGTTGTATTTGCCTAAACATAGTACGTTGATTCTGACAGGAGATAATCCGGTATTACGTTATATTTCAGATAAGTACCTGTATGGCACTCTGTATTTTGTGTATGAGTGTAACGGGGTAAAGAAATCATTGCATGAGTTCTCTGATATAAAGTCGATGTACAAAGGAGGATGGATGAAGTGGCAGCTTGGTGACCGGAATTTCCCGGAATTGCATATTGACATGGAAGTGATGCCGGCCTCGGGCAACTTTATGGGTTCCGTGCTGAAAATTGTAGTTCACGGACGGAAAAAAGGTGATCAGCTGCAGGCTGTGTATGGAGAAAAGAAGGATTATGGCCGCCGATTGACATGGGCTTTTGATGCCATGGGACATCCTGATGTCTTGAAATGGGGAATTGAAAGTGCTTTTGCAGAGGAGGGAAGACTGACGCTTCCTTCTTCGGAATCATACCTGAAGGTGGAGATGACAGATAATCGAGATATTGTGGTAACGGATAAGGAGAAAACTTCCTATAAGCAGGTTCGGAAAGCAATGGAGGTCTTTTTGTCCAGAATGCAGATTGATACGCCAGACAGTTATCTCAATGCGGCTGCTATGGCTTCATTGAAAGCGGTAGACGGTTCATGGGCCGCTCCGGTATTCTTGCATGGCTGTATGCAGTGGAACAATCGGTATCCGGGATGGAGAACGGTGTTTGGAGGAACCATGTACGGATGGCACGACAGAGTGCATGAGGAAGCCAAATTTTATATAGACTCCCAGATAAAAGAGTCTGCCAAAACGGAAGCAAAAGCCGATGAACAATATCTGCTTACCAAACAACATAGCAATTCAAGATATTATGGAACGGGAAGAATTGGTAAAGACCAGAGTTTCTATAATATGCAGACGCAGCTTTTTGACCAGCTGGTAGAGGAATACAGATGGAATAATTCGCCGGCGTATGTGGCAATGTTACGACCTGCCTTGGAACTTCATTTGCAATGGCAGGAAGAATGTTTTGACCCGGATGGTGACGGATTGTATGAAAGCTATATCAACACCTGGCCTACCGATTCTCAGTGGTATAACGGAGGAGGTACGGCTGAAGAAACGGCTTATGCCTACAGAGGACATCTGGCAGCTTACGATATGGCTGTAGCTGCCGGAGATTCTGCTTCGGCAGCTCATCACCGTTCTATGCTGGAAAGGATTAGAAATGGTTTCCAAAATCTGTTGTGGTTGAAAGATAAAGGTCATTCGGGCGCATATAAGGAGCAGGGAGGATATGGCCGTGTGCATCAGGATCCGTGGTTGTATAGTATCTTTTTGCCGGTGGATGCGGGGCTTACTTCAGATATTCAGAATTTGGAATCTATGTATTATGCAGAGTGGGCTTTGCAGAATGATCGTATCAATAAAGACGGACGTGTGGTATGGACATCCAACTGGGTGCCTGCCGTGTGGTCCGTGCGTGAGCTATGGCCTGGCGATAACTATCATCTGGCTTATGCGTATTTTAGAAGCGGACTGGCAGAAGATGGATGGGAAGTGCTGAAAGGTACTTTATTGAGCATGGCGTTTAATCATCTTGTTCCCGGAAACCTTGGTGGACAGCAAGGAGGGACGGATTTTGGTGATTGTATTCACCCTTTTGCTCGTACACTGGTCTCCGGGTTGTTTGGCTTTTTGCCTGATTACCCAAATGGTATGGTTACTTTTGCCCCATCTTTTCCTGAAGAGTGGAAGCGTGCATCGATTGCATTGCCTGATTTTTCTTTTAGCTTTACAGATAATGGTCATGAAATCCAATATGAACTGTCTGTAGCTCGACCGGCAGAGATGAAGGTTTGTGTGCCTGTGAGTTGCCGTTCAGTGGAGAAAGTGTGGGTTGACGGGAAAGAAGCGGATTATGAAGTCATGCCTGCCGTAGGAGAAAGCCGGGTAGTTGTAAAAACTCAAAAGAGTGGAAAATCCAAGGTGACGGTACGGTATACTTCTGCTATTTGTGAGCAGTCTGTTTTACACAAGGAATGGGAAGTCAATACATGCCAGAGTTTACAGCTGGACGGTGAGATACAGGCTTTGTATGACCCGCAGGGAATACTGAATGGTTATGATTTGGATGGTAATATAGCCCGTCTGCGTCTTAACGGAAATACAGGGTATCACACACTGGTTGCCCGTGTGACATGTGGAAGTATGCCGCAATATAGGGTTATCCGGGTGAAAATGGAGGATGCATACCGGCAAGCCTGTGAAGAAGCAATGAACCTGAAAGGTGTGGCATTGGAAGCGTTCGACTGGAAACCTTTAGATATTTCGGGTCGTTTGAATGAAGATGTCCGGATGATTTATAAGCAGAAATATCTGTTACCTCGCCCCAATACGGTATCGGTAAGAATTGGAACTGACGGATATTCTCCGTGGACTTTCCCTCATTGGAGAAGTACAGCTCCTGAAATCAAACTCGATAAGGTAGAATCCATGTGCCATGAAAATGTGCTGAAAGTTCCACAGGGAGTGTCTTTTAATTGGAATTCGGAAGAACGGAATATTGCATTTGTTTCTTTGTGGGACAATTATCCTGATAAAATGGAATTCCCAGTTGGTGAAAGCGGGAAAGCTGTCTGCTTTCTGGTGTGTGGCTCGACAAACATGATGCAGTGTCGCATTGCCAATGCAGAGATTGCTATTGTGTATGAAGACGGCTACAGGGATGTTATGGAACTGATACCTCCGGTGAATTATTGGAATCTGTGCCCGATACAGCCTAAGCCGGCAGCTGCAGGACAGGTGAGCAGGGCATATTATGATTCGGAAATGGATCGTTTCAGTATGCCTGAAGTCTTTCCGAGGACTGTACAGTTAGGTAAAAATTGTAGGGCTATGGTATTGCCCAGAAAATTGAGAGAAGGTGTGAAGGTGGAAAAGGTGGAACTGAGATGCCTGTCTCAGGAAGTTGTGGTAGGACTGATGGGATTGTCTGTTGCTAAATAAGGATTTTATGAAAAAAATATATGTTTTTTTAGTTATGACAATGCTTGGTGGCTTGGCTTTTTCCCAGCCGCCAAGCAAGGATTATAAGCTGGTGTATGAAGATAATTTTGACGGAAATTCATTGGATACACTGGCCTGGAGATACCGGGTAGACGTACGTAAGGGATTTGGCTATATGGATGGCCTGAATCGTGCAGAGAATGTGCGTGTCAAGGACGGGATGCTGGTTGTAGACTGCTATCAGGAAGAAATAAACGGAAAGGTAGAAAACACCGGTGGAGGAGTAATCAGCCGGAAAAATTTCGGATATGGTTATTACGAATGTCGGTCTAAACCTTTTATGGAAGGAAGAGGCGTACATACCTCTTTCTGGCAACGGGGAAGCTGTACGCCCAATAACGACGTGTTCGAGATTGATTCCTATGAAATAGACTCGGAGACTGAAGTGGCTACCAATAACCTGTATATACAACTTGGTGACAAGGAGCGTAAATATGTGCCTTGGCCCCACCGTGCACAGATTCCTTTTCAAGTGGATAAGGAAGGATGGTTCCTGGATGCATACGAATATACCCCCGAGTGCATTATTTTTTATGATAATGGTAAGGAGGTAGCTCGTGCAGAATGGAAGGAGCTGAATGCATCGCAGGCAGTATGGTTGACGGCATTGAACGGGGTAGGACCGGTAGATGCTGATAAGCAGCCTTGTGCATCTTATTTTGATTACTTCCGTTTTTATACAAAAGATTATCCGGGTGTCACTTTGCTGTCGAATGGAAATTTCGAGTTTAATCAGGATAAGGTGAATCCTTCAAAACCGATTGCATGGACTCCTGTAGGTACGGCTTCGGCTGTAGAGCTTGTGAAGGGTAATGCTTACCGGGATGCATATAAATTGAAGCTTGGAGGTATTGCTGCTCCCTTCCATGTCACCCTTCGCCAGTGTCTGTCGTATATCATGGACGGTGAGTATGAACTTTCGGCCATGGTACGTTCGAATGGCGGACTTCATAAAGCTTATCTGGTGGCTGCTTCCAAAATCAATTTGTCTGATGAGGCAGTCAAGCTTGAGATTCCGGCAACGGATGAATGGAAAAAGATTTCCATGCCGGTGACTGTGAGGAATAATGAGGTATATATTGCTGTGGTTGCAGAAGGAGAAGCCGGAAAGTGGATTGAAATTGACGACATCAATTTCATGAAACCGCTGAAAACGGGTGATAAGCCGGTAGAGAGAAAGCCTTTCCAACTTTATGGTGATGCCGTGTGGGAATTGGGTAAAGAACATTCTGTTTATTTCCCGGGTGACAAACGTTTTTATTTCTTTGACCGTAGTGCTGGGTTGGGAGATACCATCAGCGTATGCTTTACTCTGGAAGCAGACGAGAAGGCTAATATGACTCCCATTGCCCGCATCCCCAGAAACGGTAATTCCGGATGGGCGGTACAACTGACGAAAAATGGTGGATTGATATTCAGAATTGGTAGTCAGGAAAGCCATACAGATGTCTATGCACGTAATGTCTATAAGGCCGGTAAGAAGGTACGTGTGGCTTGCTGCTTTGAAAAAGGTACGGCTAGTATCTATGTGAACGGAAAGCTGGTTAAAAAGCAGACCGGCATAACGCATGACACGTGGGATAAAACAGCTGCCGGCAGACTGGGAACAGTCGGTAAGGATTATGAGGCAGTAGGCGAAGTGGTTATGGAAGTTTCCCGAAAAGATAAGGAAACTGATGAAATGAAAAACTTCCGCGGCACACTGTCGAAAGTGGCGGTGTACAATAAAAAGCATTGTCGGTAAGTGGTTATGAAAGGACATAAGAAATGATTGACAAACTGTTTTTCATACTCTATATCTTTCATGTGCGAACCTTATGTTTCCCTGTCGGGAGACGTAGGGTTTTGCCTTGAGAAACGTAAGTTTTCCATACGGGAGACGTAAACTTTCAAAGGAGTAAGGTACCTTTTCTCTGTGGCGTTTCCGAATCAGTATAGAGATTGTCTTCAGCAGATGTTTTTTTAAAGTATTTTTGTGTGGATTCTTTCGTCCGAAAACGTTTTCGCTTTTTGAAAACGTTTTCGGACGTATTTTTTAAGAGTGCTGCGATATAGTCTCATCATAATTGCTTAAACTTGTATTGCAATTTTGTTTCATTTATTAATCATCTAATACTACGGTATTATGCAATTATTAGACTATATTACAATTGGTATTTTTACATTAGGTATCTTATTGGCTGGAGTGTCTTTCTCCAAGAGTGGAAAGAACATGAAAAGCTTCTTTGCGGCAGGCGGCCAGGTGCCCTGGTGGATTAACGGCTTGTCTTTGTTCATGGGATTTTTTTCAGCGGGAACGTTTGTGGTATGGGGTTCCATTGCATACAGCTACGGATGGGTAGCCATCACTATTCAGTGTGCCATGTGTCTGGCCGGATTTGGCGTGGGATTCTTCCTTGCTCCACGCTGGCGACGTACCGGCATCATGACAGCAGCCGAATACATAGACCGGCGCCTGGGACACAAAGTGCAGAAAATGTACACTTATCTTTTCTTGCTGGTTTCCATGTTCACTACGGGTTCTTTCCTTTATCCGGTAGCAAAAATTGTGGAAGTTTCTACCGGTTTTCCGCTCCAGAACAGTATTTTATTGCTGGGTGGTATCAGCATCTTGTATGTTACGGTCGGCGGACTTTGGGCTGTAGTGGTGACCGATGTGCTTCAGTTTGTTATTCTGACTGTAGCGGTATTGATTGTCGTTCCGCTTTCATTTGATAAGGTAGGAGGAGTATCTGCCTTTATTGAACATGCCCCTGACCATTTCTTTGATGTGTTCAGTGGTGAATATACATTTGTCTTTATTCTTGCATTTACGTTCTATAATCTGTTTTTCTTAGGAGGAAACTGGTCTTATATCCAGCGTTATACTACAGTGAAAGATGAAAAAAGCGCCAAGAAGGTAGGCTGGCTGTTTGGTACGTTGTATCTGTTTTGTCCGATATTGTGGATGCTTCCTCCGATGATTTACCGTGTGCTTAATCCGGAACTGTCAGGACTGGCAGATGAAGGGGCGTATTTGTTGATGTGTAAAGAAGCGCTTCCTTCAGGTTTGTTGGGGCTTATGCTGGGAGGAATGATTTTTGCTACAGCCAGCTCTTTGAATGGCACCTTGAATATCTCGGCCGGTGTATTTACCAATGACATTTATCGCCGTCTGTTCCCTCACACTGAGGAGAGCCGATTGATGAAAGTGGCTCGTGTGTCTACCATCGGATTCGGAATTTTAGCTATTATCGTGGCGTTGCTTATTCCTTTGATGGGAGGTATCGTGAATGTGGTAATCAGTGTGGCGGCTCTTACAGGAGTACCATTGTATCTGCCAATTATCTGGACTTTATTCTCCAAACGGCAGACTACGGGTTCTGTGATGACGGCAACACTTCTTTCTTTGGCCTTGAATGCGTTCTTTAAATTTGTAACCCCTTACACCATGGATTTTGCATTCGACCGTGCGGAAGAAATGTTGACAGGAGTGCTTTTCCCTATCGTTATCCTTACAATCTGGGAGATTTATGCGTTGGCAAAGGGAATAGAAGATGAACGTCATACATTATGCAAGAATCTGGAGAACAAAGCGGATTTATCAGAACAAGCTCCGGCTGATAACTCACAAAGTTTGAGGGTGATAGGTATAGGCGTGATGGCCTCTGGAGCGATTGTGTTTACATTGGGATTGATGGCACAGAATGGAACCTTTCTTGTCTGTTCCATGGCTTCTGTCTTGATTTTGTTAGGTCTCTTCTGTATTTATAAATCTAAGAAATAGGTCGTTATGAGAAAAATAAGCGTATTTATATTGGGTCTTTTTAGTTGTCTCCTGGCCTATTCGAATGTGGGCGAAAGAGTGGTTTCAATTGATGGATGGTGGAATTTTAAGACGGATCCTTATGTAAGGGGAGAGGAAGAGAAATGGTATTTGCTGCATGACGCGGGTTGCGGATGGGATAAAATGCCTGTCCCTGGAAACTGGGAGTTGCGTAATGAGTATGTGCATTACGTAGGTAAGGGATGGTATACGAGAGAATTTGTCACTCCGGAATATTCGGCTGATAGTGAGGACTTGTCACTTTATCTGGAAGCAGTGAACATCAACTACGTGTTGTGGGTGAACGGGCAGAAAGTGGGTGAGGTAACAGGCGGTTATTTCCCTCATAAGTTTGATATAGGAAAGGTGGTGAATCCCGCAGGTGAAAAAAATATTGTGGCTGTGTGTGTGGATAATAATTTCCGGACGGGAGCCTATTGGAGCTGGGGAGGTATACGGCGTCATGTGGATTTACGGATAGAAAATAAGAATCGCATAGAACATATAAAGGTGACAGCCATACCTGACCTGAAAACCGGAAAGGCAGTCATTGATATTATGCCGCAATTGGTGATAAAAGATACTTCAAGTGATGGGTTGAAATTAAGGTATGAGATTAAGAAGGATAACAAAATTTTAATGAAGGGTTATTATCCGGTTTCAGAAATGCCAGTCAGTTTGACAATGCCCTCAAAGCAGGTCAGACTATGGCATTTTGATAACCCTGAACTGTATGATTTGTCTTTATGCCTTGTAAAAGATGAAAAAGTGGTATATGAAAAGCAGGAACGTTTTGGCATCCGTAAGATTGAATGGGATAATGCTTGTTTTCGCCTGAACGGTGAGCCCGTGAGATGTCTGGGTATGAACTGGGTGGCCGATGACAGACTTTCTGGAAATACATTGCCGCCGGAGGTGTATAAAAAACATCTGGATGACATGCGGAGATTGGGTGTAACGATGACTCGCTTGTCACACATGCCGTTGCCTGAAGAGGTACTTGACTATATTGACGAAATCGGTATGATGATTATTGATGAGATACCTGTGTGGGGAGTCACTCCTTATGCTTCACCCAATAATGAGGTACCTTTCTCCTGGCTTCGTCAGATGGTAGAGAATCATTACAATCATCCTTGTGTAGTGGGATGGAGTGTGGGAAATGAGATTGGTGATCAGGTAAGAAACCCTGAAGTGAATACTTATGTAAAAAAGGCGGTAGAGCTGGTTCACTCACTGGATTCCACGCGTCCTGCCATGGATGTTTCCAATACGGCACAGTCTACCCGGAAGAATGACCCGTCTGAGCATTCAGATATGTTGGCTTTCAACTGCTATGCGCGTAATAATTACGGGAAACACGCCGAAAATGTATTTTCATATTATGGGCCTAAGCCCGTGTTTATGACAGAGTTTGGCTGTCAGTTGATTTCAGAGAATCTGGAAAGTAATTTTGAGAGAGAGCAGAAGGCCTTGAGCTTGATGCGGGGAAAGGATTTCCTTTTTGGGGCTTCGCTTTGGACGTATAATGATTATAGAAGTACGCATCGTTCTCCATCGCCTACCTGGGATAATCCGGTGTCTGAAAACCGGGCCTGGGGAGTGGTCGATGCCTACGGTCGCCGGAAGTGGGCCTATTTTCAGGCACGGAAAGAACTGGCCCCGTTGGCGGAGATGACGATGGAGGCAGATAGGAAAGCATGTGTGGTGAAGATGCTTCCCCGCCAGAAACTGGATTTGCCGGCCTATGTGCTTAGAGATTACACACTCCATGCTTATGCCTTGAATGCGAACCGTGATACGGTTTGTAGCTTGAGCCGGAAGTTACCGGTCATCAATCCTGGAGATGAGGCATTGTCGGCTACGTTTAAACTGAAGAATACCGTCGGAATATCCATGCTGAAGGTGGTATTGGAGAATGCCTCTGGAGTGGAACTGATGGAATGTGTGAAATGTTATGAGTTACCTCGATTACCGGAGATTAAGGAGATAAAAACGGCAGCATCCAGTCTGCGGATTTATTTTGACATGCAGGACGATGCTGATGAATATTGGGCTGAATGTGTGGAAGAAAATACCGGTAAGAAAATAGTGTCGGATACGTTACATTTCCCGCAGATAGAAATCTTGAAATTGAAGCGGGATGCAGACTATAAAGTGACTCTTTTTGCTCGTAACGGAGAAGGAGTAACAGCCTCGGAACCTGTACGCTGCACGGTAAAAGGAGCTGGTTATCTGCCTCCTGTTATTAAAGGCCTGGCTGCAATCGATTTTCATACAGGTATAGGAGTAGGGTATAGCGCTGAGAAAGCGGAGTATTTGTTTGAACTGGAATATTCACAGGATAAGGATTTTACTCACTCGAAGCGTCTGCTGACGACCGCGAAAGGAGCAGCTTTCATTCCGGAATTGGAAAAAGGAAAGACCTATTATGTCAGAATGCGGTCTCACTATCAGTATCAGCAATTAAGTGAATGGTCACCGGTTTGTGTGTTTACATTATAATTTGATTTGAAATGAAAAATTGTCGTTTGTTTTCTATATTGTGTTTGTCAGCGCTGGTAGCGTGGCAGCCTGTATCGGCTTTTTCTGGAGTGGAAAAAGATGTGTTAGAACAAGATTTCCTCTCCCCCAAAACGGAACAGAAACCATACGTGTGGTGGCATTGGATGGGGCCTAATTTTTCACTCGAAGGGATTACCAAGGATTTGGAATCCATGAAGGAGCAGGGAATAGGGGGTGCTACAATCTTTAATATAACTTCTGCCGTGCAGGAGTCGCAAGTTCCCACTCAGAATAATCCTTGGCCCGATCAGGTGTACAGAGGAGAAAAGTATTGGAAAGCAGTCCGTCATGCTGCAGCAGAAGCAAAACGTCTCGGGCTGGAGGTAGGATTGCATAATACGGTAGGATATTCCACTACGGGAGGTCCGTGGATTGATGAAGAACGCAGCATGCAGCGGGTGCTGTATTACGAAAAACGGATAAAGGGTGGTCGGATGATTGAAATCCAGTTGCCTGTACCGTCTATTCCCGATAGAAGAGGATGGGGTGGCGTGATTCGTAAACTGACAAAATATGAGGATATTGCCGTCATGGCAGTCCCGGCTAACAGGATAGCCAGAGCAGATGAAGTGCTGAATATTTCCGACTGTATGGATGCTTCGGGCAATCTGAAGTGGAAAGCACCGGAAGGAGAATGGATTATCACCCGGTTTATTTCGGCTTCTACCGGTGTGGCACCTCATCCGTTGCCTGATGAACTGATTGACAACAAGACCTTTGAAGCAGATAAAATGACACTGCCCAATACCGAATATCACTGGCGGAATGTGATTGAGCCATTAAAGGCCCATTTAGGCGAATATATGGGTAGCAGTTTCAAACATTTTCTGATAGATAGTTATGAAGCCGGGTTGCAGAGCTGGTGTAAGGGATTCCGTGAAATGTTCATGGCAGAGAAAGGATATGACCCTTTGCCCTGGATGATGTCAATTCCTTCTGTGTTCGACCGGCTGAAGCAAGATCGTGATGCCAAAAGGGCCATCGGCGATTCGGTATTGACAAAACGATTTGAGTGGGATTATCGGGATTTTGTGGCGCAGATGTTCATCAAGAATGGCTGGGAACCGGCTGCCCGGATGATTCACGAAGCGGGTTGTGTACTTCAGTTTGAACCTTATGGAGGTCCTATTGATATTCTGGCATCTACTCCGGTGGCAGATATTCCTATGGGAGAATTCTGGGTACCTAACTCTACAGGTATCAGGGGAGAAGTTGCCGGGGCTTCAAGAGCGGCGGGTGCCCGTATCATTGGAGCGGAAGCATTTACCGGAGCTCCTCAGCAGAGTCAGTGGATAGAAGATCCGGCCTACCTGAAACGTTCGGGTGATTATGCTTTTCTTTCGGGAGTGAACCGGCTGATTCTTCATCATTGGGTACATCAGCCTTATGATGACAAGTATAAGCCCGGGATGGGTATGGGTTGGTGGGGAACCCATTTTGGCCGTCATCAGACCTGGGCAAAAGCCGGAAAGGCATATTTTGATTATTTAGCTCGCTGCCAGGCTGTGTTGCAGCATGGAGAACAGGTGGTAGACTATCTGACAATCGGGAAATACACAGGAGGCGATGCGATTGCCTGGAGAGATTTCATTCGTCAGGCTCGTGTAGAAAATGGACAAGTAGTATTATCTTCCGGCAGGAAGTACAAATTCGTACAATTAGTGGATAATGCTGCGGTACAGCCTGAACTGTTGGAGAAGATATATGCGTTACTAAAGGAAGGCGGTGTGTTTGTAGCTCAGGTACGTCCGGAACGGGCCTTGGGACTGACCGGTTATCCGAAATGTGACGAAGAAGTTGCCCGGTTGGCCGAACTTGTATGGGGAAGCAGTCTGGAACAGGTTCGTAAGGTAGGTAAGGGAAAATTATTGAAAATGTCTGTTCCTGAAGCCCTAAATTATTTGAACGTTCCGAAGGATTTAAAATGTACTTCTTCTAAGATGAAATATGTGCATAAAGTATTTCAGAATCAGGACGTGTTCTTTGTGCTGAATGATTCCAAAGATTCTACCAGACTGGATTTGTCTTTCCATATTGCCGACAGACGTCCGGAAATTTGGGACCCTTACACTGGAGAAATACGCGATGTGCTGTCTTTTGAAGTGAAGGATGGAAGAACCCGTTTTGTATGGAGCGTATCGGCTGCCAAGTCATTCTTTGTAGTCTTCAGAGAAAAGACCGGAACCTTTGACTACATTCAGTCGGTGAACAGAGAGCTTGCAGATAATGCGTTTGTACTGCGTGGAGAGGATGGAAATGATTATTGGCTTCGTCCGGGAAATGGGAACTTCAATGTGAAATACGCTTCCGGTAATTTACGTAAATTAAAGATAAAGGGTGAAAAGGCTGAAAAAGTATGGCCTCTATCTTCCTGGAAAGTAGATTTTTGCCAGAAAGTAGATTCGGCAGTTTTCACGTTACAGATAGATTCGCTGTTCCGTTGGAATAACAGTCAGGATGAGCGGGTGAAGTATTTTGCCGGTACGGCTACTTATTACACGGAATTTGTATTGCCTAAGAACTTCAAAAGTTCAACTATGTCGGCTGTGCTGGATCTGGGCGGTTTGAAGAATATAGCAGAAATTAATGTGAACGATTCTTTCGTTTATACGCTCTGGCATGCTCCTTTCCGTGTGTCGGGACTGAAACTTGATCAGGCATTGAAACCTGGTGTAAATAAATTGTGGATAAAGGTGACCAATACCTGGAAGAACTGTCTGATTGGTGATGAGCAGTTTGAAAGTGACCTGGTGTGGGGAAAAGACAGACATTGGGGAAAGCAATGGGTGGGAAAACCCTTGAAAGAATATCCCGAGTGGTTCCTCAAGAACGAACAGCGCCCTTCTGCGGACAGGAAGACTTTTGTTATATGGAATTATTTCACGAAAGACTCCAAGCTGGAAGATGCGGGAATATGGGGGCCTGTGGAACTGAAACTTTACCGTAAGCATATCATTAGAAAAGCTAAGTAATATTGAAAATCTTATACCAATGAAAATGAGAAAGAAATTATTGGCTGTATGTATATCCGGTCTGCTGGTTACCGGAGGAATGGCACAGACGCCTAAAACATATACAAACCCGGTGATACCCGGATTTTTCCCGGACCCGTCTACCATCTGTGTGGGAGATGAATTCTATACCATCAACTCTACTTTCCAATATTTCCCGGGGCTGGTTATCTCCCATTCCCGAGATTTGGTTAACTGGGAGCAGGTGAGTTATGTATTTGATGATAACAATCCGATAGACCTTCGCCATTTCTATGATGGATGCGGTTTATGGGCTCCGGATATATCATATTATAACGGAGAGTATTATGTGTTTTACTGCCTGGTTCAGTTGATGAAGGATAGAAGTGTGAATGTGAGAGGTAATTACATGACGAAGTCAAAAAGCATTTACGGTCCGTGGAGCAAACCGGTGCAACTAACCGATCATGGAAGTGACCCGTCACATTTTGTAGACGACAATGGAGACCATTACATGCTTTATGCAGCAGGTATTCCCAATGGGAATGGTACACGTATTGTTAAATTGAACAAGGAATGTACGAAGGTGGTAGAAGGACCTTTCTGGATGGAAACAGATGGAAAGAAGGCGGCTCCCGAAGGCCCGCACCTGATGAAAAAGGATGGATACTATTATTTTATGATGGCTGCTTCAAGCGGAGCTTATGAAGGGCATCATCAGTTGCTGGCACGTGCTAAAAATGTGTATGGACCTTATGAGTCTTATCCGGGCAATCCGTTTATGGCACAGTTTGACGCGAAAGCAATTAATAAGCATCAGGGCCATGGAAAGATGTTCTGTACGCCTAAAGGCGAGTGGTATATAACGGTAATTACCCAGCGCAGAGATGAGTCGCTGAAAAATACGTACAGCAAAAAGGGATTTTCCCAATTGGGAAGAGAAACCAGCTTGTATCCCGTTACGTGGAAGAAGAACGGATGGCCGTTTGTGTGTGACCGAAAAGGGTTAGCCGATACATTCAAGTTTCCTGATTTGCCTTACACTCCTGTCAAGACAAAGCAGAGCGATGATTTTTCATCCGAGAAGCTTGGCATTCAATGGCTGAACGTGCGTAATCCGGTGTATGAAGAAAGACGGCTGGATGAAAGAAAAGGCTGGTTGAGACTTTATACCGGTAACTTTACGCTGGATGACATCCAGGCACGGAACATTGTAGTGCAGAGGGAAACCGACAAGAATTATACTGCCACATTAAAAATGGATTTCACACCACAGACGGTAGAGCAGGCCGGATTGTTGTGTTATTACGATACACAGACTTACGCGTCTTATTCACTCAGAAAGGATGGGGAGAAAGGATATAAGCTTGTAGTGCAGGAAAAGAGAGGGCGTGAAAAGGTGAAACAGGTGGTAGCAGAGTCTCTTGGCATTACTCCGGGTAATATTTATCTCCGTGTAAAGGTAGAAGGATTGAAACGTTCTTTTTACTATAGCTATGACAATCAGCAATGGCATCTTACGGGAACTATACAGAATGCTTCTTACCTGAGTGATGAAGGTACACCCATGTGGGGATTCATGGGAACAATGGTTGGTGTTTATGCCTTGAATTACGGTACCGGCCTGCGTTTGCCTGCTGATTTTGACTGGTTCACGTATGAAAAATAGTATAAAACAATGAAACATCCTCTTTTAGTCGTTATGGTATTGGTTTATGGCCTTGCCTGCCAGAATGCCCGTTTTATTCCCGGAGAGGAAAGTAACTTGTCTGAGAAAGTGACGGTTGTACCGAAGGAAAACAGGTTCGAAGATGCTTCGTGGAATATCTGGTGTGGAAGTATGGTAAAAGGAGACGATGGAAAATATCACCTCTTTTACTCCCGCTGGCCGAGGGAAACACGGCATGAAGGATGGATTTCACATTCAGAAATAGCTCATGCAGTAGCGGAACATCCCAATGGACCGTACAGATATGTTGATGTGGCATTGGCTGCAACCGATAGCCTAAGATGGGATGGAGCCATGACGCACAATCCTTATATTATAAAACATGAAGGCAAATTTTATCTTTACTACATCGGAACCAAGGGAAAGCCTCTCGGTATAGATGAACGGTTCAAACCGTATAGCATGGAATGGTGGAAGAGAAGAAATACGCAGCGGATTGGAGTGGCTGTGTCTGATTCTCCTTTTGGCCCGTGGAAAAGAATGGATGAGCCACTTCTTTCCGTGAGCAAAGATTCCACTGCTTTTGATGCCATGTGTGTAACGAATCCGGCAGTATGTGTAGGCCGTGACGGGAAGTTTGTAATGCTTTATAAGGCAGTGTGCAAGAACGGAACCTATAAAGGCGGAAAGGTCAGATTCAGCGTGGCTTTTTCGGATGCCCCTACAGGCCCTTTCGTGAAGACTCATAAATTGATTTTTCAACCTGAAGATGAACGTTCCTCCATGGTGGCAGAGGATCCCTTTGTGTGGTATGACAAAGTGAATGATAAATATTATGCCATTGTGAGAGATGTGGTCAATCAGTTTACCGGAAATCAGGGAGGGAAACTGGCATTAATGGTTTCTGACGATGCGATTGAGTGGAAGCCGGCCAAATATCCTAAGGTGCTTCCACCGGTTCTGACTTGGAGTGACGGTACCACATACGATGTGATGAAACACAATGTAGAGCGTCCGTTTGTATTCTTTGATGAAGAAGGAAAGCCTCTGTTGCTTTTCGGTGCCTTTGGGGTAGATGCTCAGGGCATCCGAAGGGAACATTCGTTTAACGCATGTATTCCGTTTAATTACTGAGTCTGTTTTTAAGATATATAATTGTTGTGATAATCTCTGTGTATGTATGGCTGTCTGAGAACATGAGATTGTTTGAACTCAGACATGCTGTACGTACGGGAATTATCGTTGTATTAACTGAAAACACTATGATTCCATGAAGTTACTGAAGCATAGCATGATGGGTATTCTGTTGACGACATGTCTGGAGATACATGCGCAGAAGGCTGTTTTTGACAATTTCTGTTATCAGGGGAATGATGCTTGTTTTGAGAGAATTGAAAAGAATAGTACGGACGTCTGCAATCCTGTGTTGAGCGGGTTTTATCCGGATCCGAGTGTATGCCGTCGGGGAGATGATTATTTCCTGGTGAATTCCAGTTTTTCTTATTTCCCTGGAATACCTCTCTTTCATAGCAAGAACCTGGCCGACTGGCAACAAATAGGGCATGTGCTGGACAGACCGGAACAGTTAAAGCTGGACGGATTGGGGCTTTCATCCGGTGTGTATGCTCCGGCAATTTCTTACAATACACAAAACCAGACATTCTATGTCATCAATACGGTAGTAGGGGGGATAAATAATTTCTTGGTTAAGACAAAAGACCCTTTTAAAGGATGGTCCGAGCCGATACGGCTGCCGCAGGTAAAAGGAATTGACCCTTCTTTGTTCTTCGATGAAGATGGGAAGGCTTACATTGTGACCAGCTATCTACCTGAAAAATCTCAATGGTATGGCCATCGCTCCATACACATGTATGAATATGATGTGCAGGCTGATACGGTGATTGCAGATTTGGGCATCGTGGTAGATGGAGGGGTTGATGTGTCTGCCAAACCGCAATGGCTGGAAGGACCGCACATTTATAAAGTGAAAGGTATTTACTATATGATTATGGCCGAAGGTGGTACACATGCCGGACACAGGGAAGTGGCTTTCTATAGCAATCATGTGAAAGGTCCCTATAAACCGTGTGCCGTGAATCCGATTTTGTCTCAGGCCGGACTGGATGAGCATCGTCCGGATAAGGTGATTAACGTGGGACATGCTGACCTGATTGATACTCCTCAAGGTGACTGGTATGCGGTTTTTTTAGGCTGTCGTCCGTATCAGGATAAGTTGTACAATACCGGGCGGGAGACTTTTCTTTTACCGGTAGAGTGGAAAAACCATACTCCGGTCATTCTGGAAAAGGGTAAGGCTGTACCTGCGGTAGTAAAGAAACCGGATGGAGACGTGACAGGAGACCGTAAAAGTTTTTTCCCGAATGGCAATTTTAAGTGGAAAGATGAATTTAACGGGCCCGTGCTGAAGCAAGAATGGTGCATGCTTCGTACTCCGAGAGAAACATGGTATGGGATAAAAAAAGGAAAACTCTATCTGGAGGCTTTGGAACGTACCATAAGGAAGCAGGAGAACCCAGCCTTTCTAGGGCGCAGGCAGCAGCATCTGGTCTGTCAGGCTTCGGTTGATATGATGTTTACCCCCCAGTCAGAACGTGATTTTGCGGGATTGGTGTTGTTTCAAAATGAGAACAACCTGGTTTCGATAGGATTAACCCAAGCTAAGGGAAATACAGTACTGGTGGTCGATAATGTGATAAACGGGAAGGTATCCAGGTTATATTGTCAGCCTTCTTCTCATCGCGAATATACTTTCTGCCTGCTGGTCGATAAAGGGAAATGCAATCTAGGAATAAGAAAAGGCAGAAAAACGGAAATATTATGTCATGATATTGACATTACGCATCTGAGCACACATAAGGCAAAAGGGTTTGTAGGTTCTTTCCTGGGAATGTACACTACTTCGGCCTATGAGATGAAATAATTGAAATGGAAATAACAGATATTATACATACTTTATGAAAAGAAGACTTATTTTATGGTGCATGGTTTTATGGACGTCTTTGGGCGTGAAAGCGGCGGAAGACATGAAACTGAACTATCATACACCTGCTTCTCAGTGGACAGAAGCATTGCCGATAGGTAACGGAAAAATGGGAAGCATGATTTATGGTACTCCCGGAAAGGAACATATACAGTTCAATGAGGAGTCGCTGGTTACGGGCGATTCGGTGAAGGTTGGTGCCTACCAGCCGTTTGGCAATCTGTATGTGGTTACCGGCCATCAGAACGTCGAAGATTATGAGCGGAGTCTCGATTTAGAATCGGCAATTCATACGGTATCTTATATGTATCAAGGAGTGGAGTATGAGCGTGAAGCTTTTGCCAGTTATCCTGATCAGCTTATGGCGTATCGTTTTTCAGCTTCTAAAAAAGGAATGCTTTCGCTGGACATCAGACTGGAGGATGAGCGGAATGCCGAGACGGTGGTCAGAGGCAATGAATTGTCTTTTTGTGGAAAGTTACAGGAAAACGGAATGGAATATGCAGCTGTGGCAAGGGTTGAAACAAAGGGAGGAAAACTGCAACCTTCCGGAAAATACCTAAAAGTAGAACAGGCCGACGAGGTGGTCATCTATCTTGCAGCGGCTACGGATTTTGTGCTGGATAGAAACCGGCAATTCAAGGGAGAAAGTCCTTCGCTCCGGATAGAAAAAATACTGGACGGTTTGCGACATAAGCCATATAAAACGGTGAAAAAACGGCATATAAAAGACTATGCATCCTTGTTTTCACGGGTAGAACTGAACCTGGAGACAGAACACAAGTATGCCACAATAGACGAGGCCTTGAAAGCGTATAAGCAGGACGGGGGGAATCCTCACCTGGAAATGCTTCTCTTTCAGTACGGACGTTATTTGCTGATTGCTTCTTCTCGCCCGGGGTGCCTGCCTGCCAATTTACAGGGAGTATGGAATGACAGCAAGACTCCTGCATGGTACTCTCAGTACACTACCGACATTAATATTGAAATGAATTACTGGCCTGCTGAAATTACAGCGCTATCGGAATGTCATAATCCTTATTTCGACTGGCTGGAGATGATGGCGCTTGTACAGAAGGAAAGAGGAAAACGTGACCAAAAGTTAGCCACCAAAGATGGGAAAGGCTGGATATGCTACAGTACGAATAATATAATGGGCGGTGCTTCTACCTGGGGAGTAAACCATCCGGGCAGCGCATGGATGAGTCGTCACTTCTGGGAGCATTATGCTTTTACTGGGGATAGAGAGTTTCTTGAAAAAAGAGCCTATCCTTTGGTGAGGGATTTGGTAGAATACTGGGATGCTGAGCTGATTCAGAGTGAGGACGGCAAGGGACTGCTTACTCCCGGCGGATGGTCTCCAGAGCATGGGCCTACGGGTAAAGAAGGCGACAGGACATTGTATCCGGGAGTATCGTATGATATGCAGATTGTGTACGACTTGTTTACCAATTATCTGGAAATGGAAAACGTGTTGGGAAAGGATACTGCGTATGCCGATTACATCCGGCAGCGGAGAGACCGTATGGTGCCTCCTAAAATCGGCTCATGGGGACAACTTCAAGAATGGCAGGAAGACTGTGACAACCCGAAATGTCGTCACCGCCATTTCAGTCACTTGTATGCCGTGTGTCCGGGCCGGCAGATTTCGCCGATAGAAACACCGGAACTGGCAGAGGCTGCATTTGTATCGCTCAAGGCTCGTGGAGATAACAGTACGGGATGGAGCACAGCTTGGAAAATCTGTACGTACGCACGTTTGCATAAGGCTGAGAGAGCGTATGACCTGGTGAGAAGTTTGTTTGAGCGTTGTATTTTAGGAAATTTGTTCGATTCTCATCCTCCTTTCCAGATTGATGGAAACTTTGGCTATACTGCGGGAGTGGCAGAGATGTGTTTGCAGAGTCATGTAAAGAAAGACGGATTGTATGTGTTGCATTTGCTCCCGGCTTTGCCGAAAGCATGGAAGAACGGACATGTCAAAGGGCTTAAGACAAGAGGAGGATGTACGGTGGACTTGGAATGGAAGAACGGTAAACTTACTTGTCTGAACATACATTCGGAGAAGGATATGCAGTTCTATTTGCTGCATGAGGGAAAGTATTCCAAGCAATCTGTACGTGCAGGAAAAAACTTTAAATATATTGCCAAATGAAAAATTTAATCGGCAGACTCTCGGGTAGTCTGTGTGTGGTGGGTATGCTGTGCTGCGCGCAAGGAATATGGGCGGAAAACAAGGCCTCTTCCGACATCAGCTATTTGAAGAACTACAACGTGGAGTGGACTACTCCTTCGGATGATGCATGGGGCTCCATGCCGTTGTCCGGGAAATATGGAGCCGGTGCCAATGTGTGGGTGCAAGACGGTTCCCTGTGGATGTATCTGGCTCATAATTATGCTTACGATGAAGAAGGTCATCTGTTGAAATTAGGTGCCCTACGCCTGACACCTTCCAATGGTGCCTTGACCGATTTGGCCGATTTCAGCCAGTTGCTCGACTTGCAGACCGGCAGCATATCGGTGAAGGCTATGGCGAAAAACGGTGCCGATTTTCAGGCCAAGCTTTGGTTTTCGGGTGAGAATCTCGTGGTGGAGTGTAAATCTAAAACGAAACAGACACTGGATGTCAGTTTCGCTTCATGGAGGGATGTGACACGCGACAGCATGCACATAGATATGGGAAAACGTATCTACATCGTGCGGGCAGATCATGTAGCTATGACGGATGGGGCCATATCCTGGTATCATGACAATGCAGAATATCCTTCCAGAATTACCGGAGAGCTTGCCAAGCAGAAAATAGATCCGGCATCGGTGTGTAATCCGGCAAAAGATAATGTGTTCGGGGGAGCTGTGGTATGTACTGGTGGCTTAACTCCACTGACAGCCGGAGAGAAAGTGAATTGGCAGACCTGGACTGGTGCAGCATGGAATGCCCGTACCGTGACAGCAAATGCGCATACCTTTGTGGTGACTTTGCGTGCCGGAAACAGGCTGAACCCTTCCGGCTGGGCGGCGGAAGGACGTGCGCTGTTGCATAAGCCGGCACTGAAAAAAGCCTGGAAAGAGAACCAGAACCGCTGGAGCGAATTCTGGAACCGTTCGCATGTGTATGTGAATCAAGGGGTAGCACATGCGGACTCTGCCTGGACCGTAGGACGAAACTACCAGTTGTTCAGGTACATGCTGGCTACTAACCAGGGCGGAAAGTTGCCGTTATTGTTTAATGGCGGTATTTTTACTACAGATAATCATAATCACATCAAAGGAAACAATAACTGGGAAATCAAGTCGCGCGACCGCGTAGATCCTTCTTCCCCCGACTTGCGTCACTGGCTGTTTTGCGGATTTATGGCGCAGAACCAGCGATGGCTGGGGTGGCCGGCTATTTTAGCAGGAGATGCCGACCTGCTGGAGCCTTCGAATGCGTTCTATCGAATGCATGCGGCTTCGGCTGCTTCCCGTGCCAAAGTGTTAGGAGCCAATGGCATGGTATATCCGGAAGCTCTTCAGGTGTGGGGATTGACATGGTATCCTACAGAAACCGGTCAGTGTGGAGCACATCATCTGAAATTTGCCTTTGCCATGATGCTGGAAAATGCCTGGATGGCCTTACATGGACATACCACTCTCGGGAAAGATATCCGGAAGGACTTAGACTGGATAAAAGGAGTCGTGAGGTTCTATGATTCTTATTATCGTAAACGGACCAAGGAATTTTGTACCAGTGAACTGATAAAAGGTAATATTCTGAATATTTTCCCGGCCAATTCCATCGAATTGCTGGTAGGGGCACAGAATCCTACGGAGGTGGTAGCCGGCTTGTTCCGCATTTCGGATGCCTTGACCCAACTGCCCGATTCGCTGGTATCACCGGATGAGAAGAAGTATTTCTCTAATGTCATCAAGACACTGCCAGAAATTGCGACCGGTACTACAGAGAACAAGCCGGTTGTTTTGCCTGCCAAATCGTATATGAAAGAATATAATCTGTGGGAGTTGCCGGAATTCTATGCCGCGTGGCCTTATCGTATTTATTCGGTCTGCCATCCGGGCACGACACAGATAATGCAGAATACGTGGGACTTGCTTCCGGAGTATCGGAGAAAGTTTGTGACTCGTGATTTCTCTTGGATGCCCGTGGTGGTGAATATGGCGGCTATTGGCAATACGGGAGAAGCTTCGCGCAGGCTGCTCGACAAACTGGGAAATTTTACGCCTCAGTCTCGTTTCCCGGCATTTTTCGGTCCCGGTCACGACTGGGTACCCGACCATAACTGGGGATGTTCCGGAATGGTAGGCTTGCAGGAAATGTTGCTGGCAGCCAATCCGTATGGCGACGGAAAAATATACCTGTTGCCGGCATGGCCTGTGAAATGGAATGTGGACTTTAAGCTCCATGCTCCCCAGCATACCACTGTAGAAGTTTGTGTGAAGGAGGGAAAAGTCGTCAAGTTGAAGGTATTCCCCGAGTCGAGAAAGAAAGACATTGTACTGAATCCGGATTTTGTATTAGTTGATAAATAAGTCTGTTATGAAAAATATGAAAAGAATATTATTGTTTGTAGGGTGTGTGTGTTTGTCGTGGCATTTACTTTTCGCGCAGGAAGCACAGTTCAGTGAAATGACCACACTGGAGCAGTTCGGAGGTCCGTCATCCGGTAAATATAATCCCACTCCAGCCGAAAGGCAGCGTATTGCCTGGTGGAGAGATGCCAAGTTTGGCATGTTCATGCATTGGGGATTGTATGCACAGATAGCCGGCTATTGGAAAAATGAGAAGATTAGAGGAGGTGAGTGGTGTTTGAAGCTGAATAAGCTCCCTATTGAGGAATACCGCAAGCTGGCCAATTATTTCAATCCGGTGAAGTTTAATGCCGATGAATGGGTGTCGGTCATCAAGTCGGCCGGAATGAAGTACCTGGTCATTACCGCCAAGCATCATGACGGCTTTGCCATGTATCGTTCTGCCGTGTCAAAGTATAACATTGTAGATGCGACTCCTTTCAAGCGTGACCCGATAAAGGAACTGGCCGAGGCATGCCGCAAGCAAGGCATCAGGTTCGGACTTTATTACTCTCATTCGCAAGACTGGAACGAGCCCGACGGATATGGGAACAACTGGTCGTGGCCGGGCTATAAGCGCGATTTTGACAAATACCTTGACGAGAAGTCCATTCCGCAGATAAAGGAACTTCTGACACAGTATCATCCCGATATTATCTGGTTTGATACAGCGGGCGAGATTACGGAAGCACGTGCCACTCAGATTGCCGGAATTTGTCGGAGTATCTGTCCGGATATATTGATAAACAGCCGTCTTATGTTGGGTAAACCGAAAGGGCTTCCACTGACAGATTTTGACGGAAGCGGTGACAACGAAGCTTTTCCGCAGTATCACAATGTGCCTTGGGAACTTTGCGGAACCTTAAACCATAGTTGGGGATTCAAACAATGGGATACGGATTTCCGTCCGGTGAAGGAACTGCTGTATCATCTGATAGATGCCGTATCGAAAAACGGGAACTACCTGCTGAATGTGGGACCTACCTGCGAGGGTGAAATTACGGAGTCTTACACCTGCCGTCTGGCACGGATGGGAGAGTGGCTCAAGGTAAATGGTGAAGCGGTGTATTCCTGTCACGGTACCGTGTGGGGTACAGAATATGGAGAATACAGGCAGGTGAATGGCAAATGTAAGTTTGTGGCATCTCCCGCCACCTGGCGTTGCACGAGCAAGGAGAACAATGTGTACATCCATATTCTTGAATGGCCGGCCGACGGAGTACTGAACTTGCCGGAACTGGACGGGAAAGTAGGAAAGGTTTCTGTGTTGGGTTTCCCGAAAGAAAAGGTAAAGGTGAAGCAGGAATCCGGGCAGACTCGGCTGCTTCTGCCGGAAACAGCTCCCGACAGTCTGGTTACCGTGGTGAAGCTGGTCATGAAAAAATAAAATAATGTAATGTGTGCAGGGCGGAGAGTAATTTCCTTCGGTATCTGCAAGGTGTGTAAGTGGTTGGAAAGTAGAGGAGAACGCAGACAGAGTTTAGCCCCTGTTGCGTTTTCCTCTTGTTTTGTTTGCAGGGCAGGCTATTTTTTCTTTATTTTGTGCGAAAAACGGAAAAACACCTAAGCTGGAATGAAAAATCTGACCATCAAAGAATTCTCGAAACTGATAAATGTTTCTATCTCCACTATATCGCGAGCCTTCAACGACAAATATGACATACATCCTGATACAAAGAAAATGATTCTGGAAAAGGCTCAGGAGTTAGGATACAGTCCTAACCCCATTGCCCAGCGTCTCATTCAGCATCAGTCCAAAATGATTGGCGTAGTGGTGCCGGAGTTTGTGAATGCCTTTTTCCCGAAAGTGATTATGGGCATACAGTCGGTCATGGAAGAAGCAGGCTATCAGGTACTGATTATGTCATCCAATGAGTCGGCACAGAAAGAGCTGGAGAATGTGAAGACTTTGGAACGGAATTTGATTGACGGACTGATTATTTCGCTGACCAAGGAGACCCGGGATATATCGTATTTTAAGTCGCTTCAGGCCAAGCATGTGCCGATAGTGCAGTTCAACCGGGTGAATCAGAAGTTGGAAACCCCTAAAATTATTTTCGATGATTACACCTGGGCATTTCATGCCACGGAACATCTGATTCAGGAAGGATATAAAAATATCTACCATTTTTCCGGACCGCAGAACCTGATTCTTTCTCACAGCCGTTGTAAGGGATATAAGGAGGCAATGGCTAAATACGGACTTCCTTTTCAGGATAAAATTGTAGAAGCGGGCATCTTTATGGAAGATGGAATGCGTATGGCAGAACAGCTTATTGCAACAAATACTCTGCCCGATGCCGTGTTCTGTTTCAATGACCCGGTAGCTATTGGAGCGATGGAACTGTTCAAGGAAAAAGGATACCGGATTCCGGACGACATTGCCTTTGTGGGTTTTACAGAATCGCGTATAGCTATGCACATGACGCCTGCACTGACCAGTGTGGAACAGCCGAGTACGCTGATTGGAGAAACGGCAGCCACTACGTTGCTGAAAATGATTGAGACCAAGACGGTGACAGATGATCGCACGATTGTGTTGAACGGTATTCTGAATCCGAGGGCATCTTCCAAAAGAAACTGATAAAATTTTGACTTTTGCAGATTATCGGAAACGTTTTCGCAGTTCGGAAACGTTTCCGATTTTCTTTTTCTGCCTGGTTCGTTTCTGCTTGAACGAAAACATGTAATATTGTGTCGGTTTGTAACACAAAGGGTTGCAGACCGTTTAAATTTAAAGGTATTTATATTATTAACTTCCCTTTGACCGGGGAACAATAAATTTAAGAAATGAAAAACTTAAAGTATTTAGGCGGGATTGGACTGATGGCATTGGCACTCTGCATGCCGTCTTGCGACAAAGAAGATAATACCGACGAGTTATTATCGGGTCTTAACGGATTGGAGAAACGAGTGGCTGCACTTGAGGCACTTCAAGGTCAGGTGGATGCTATTCAGGCAATTCTGGATGCAGCGGCAAACAATTACCTGATTACTTCTGTCGTGGAAAACAAAGAAGGGGAAGTGGTGACCGGATATACCATTACATTCAGTAACGGTGAAACCATTACCATTCAAAATGGAAAAGACGGGGAAGCAGGGATTACTCCTGAAATTTCTGTTGCAGAAGAAGGGGGAAATCTTTACTGGAAGGTGAATGGCCAGTGGCTGATGAATGGAGAAAACAAAGTGCCTGCTGAAGGTATTGCTCCACAATTTAAAATCGAAGACAATGTTTGGAAAGTTTCTTACGATGGCGTAAATTTTGTTGAGGTTCCAGGTAGTCCGAATCCGGGTGGAACTAAGATTACTTATGATGATAAGGGAAGTTATTATGAGTTTAATGTAGGTGGAACAGTTTGTGCTATTGCTAAATATCAGCCGCTGAATATTACTTTTACTTCGGGTTTGGAGGTTGCTTCTGATGCTAAATCTGCTGTTGTTGAATATGAAATTACTGATGACGCAGCAGGTGTATCATATGGGGCACAGAACGAAACGTATATTGAGGATTGAGCGGAAAGAATATCAAACCTATTGATATACAAAATGTTATGCAAAATATGAGTGGATAGCTCTGCAAAACGAAACGTTTACGTGGGTTTAATTTGCAGCTACATTTAGGTGCTTTTTAGGCATACAGATTTGCAGATAGGTTTAATTGGGTTTACATAAGGCTTACATGGTTGATTCTGGTGGGGGAGTGAGTGGCAGCTGCGGCTGCTTTTTTTGTGCCTGATTATTTGATATAATGCTGCTTAAATTATTCCATATAATAGTTATTTGGTATATTTGCGACAAAATATTATTAGTTATGGCAAAGGTAATACATATACATTTGACACACGGAATAGAAGGAACAAAGCGGAAAGACTGGTATTTTAGTAGTATAACGGCCATTTATACTGTTTTGACGGCAGAACAGGTGGGCGCAACGAAGAATTATCTGCTTCATGCAGGATTATCTGGTAACGGGACTGTATGCACCAAAAAGGCTATAATAAAGCAATCTACGCTCATTTCTTGCGGGCGTAGTGGAAATGTATCAGACGAATAATAAGCGGCTAAAAAGGCAATAAAAACGGCTTTAGAATGATCCGGTGTGGGGAGGTGGTTATACCTCCCCTTTTTTTGTGCTTGAAATCGGTCTTTTTTGACGCTGGATATTCAGGTGGATATTCAAAGTGGATATTCACTTTTATAGAACTGGATATTCAAAATAGGGTTTTGGCGGTGTGCGATACAGACATGCTAAAATACCACAATTTTAAAAATACCCCTTGTTTTTTATTTGATAGCCCCCCCCCTAAAAACCTATCATTTTTCACGTTTTACTTTTTAAATTCCCCAATATCAGTGCCTTTATGCCCTTATATAATGGTAGGGGAGGGGGATTGCTTGGGAGGGGGACATCATGGGGGATGATAGGGGGTACGCTTCGTTTTCCATCACCGGTGTATGGTAATAGTAAATCCGCCTACCCGACATTTGCAGTACCGGAAATGGGCGCATCCGATACATGTTTTTCCTTTTCGATTGTCATTTGCCGGATTCGTTCCTCTAAGCGTCCGATTTCTCTATCTTGTTCCCTGATGATTTCTTCTTTTTCTCTAATTAAGGCAAGGAGAGAGGATAGTTCGGTTGTTTGTGTTGTTGTAGATGATGTATTATAGTAAATATCACCTTTCCCAGTAAGTAACCAGGTAGGGTTTATATCATTATGTATTTCGATAATTTTCGACACCCATAAACTTGATATATCTGTTCCTTTGCTAATGCATCTTGAAATTACTCCATTCGAGCACCCAATAGCTTGTTCAAGTGCCCTTGTACTGATACCTTTTTCTTTAATTAGGATTGCAATCCTGTCGGAAATATTCGTCATAAGTCGTAAATTATCTACATAAAACTTTTTTAGTGTCGAAAATATTCTATATATTTGCAGCGTGTTCAAAAAGGAACACCGCGCCAAATATACGAAAAAGGCATGTGATTAGCGAATTTTAAGGATTAAAGAAAATGAACGAAGAAATAAAAGAATGGCAGACACAGAGCGTGAAGCACAAGGTGGCTTACGTGTTGATGATGGACGGTATCAGCTTCAGATATACCGAAGAGACCGGGATTGTGTTTTCCGCACCTGATTTTTATGTGAAGAACCTTATCCGCCGCCTGATGAGTTGTTACGGCGTGAGTTTGAAACCGATTATAAACGAATTTAAATAAGTGAGATTATGGAAAACAAGAAAATGAGTTGCTGGGATTTTGTATTCAGTTCTGTAAAGACCCATATAGATGATTTGGTAAGACAGGCTGACAAGTACACCAAAGACATGAATGAGGATTTTGAACATTTCTTCTGCTGGTATGCCGAGGATATGTACAAGACGCAACGTGAACTTTCCTGTTACCGTGCCTTGAAGGTGGTTTTATCTGCCGGTAGCCATGATGATGTAAAGTTATACATGGAAAGCAAGATAAACAGTCTGACTGATAGTCTTCTTACCGGAAGCATCCGCAAGAACAGCACCAGTGCGGCTTCAAATTTGGCGCATACGTTGGAACTGGAAGTGAACCAGAAGATACGTGAGAAATTCACTATACTTCTTGGGATTATTGAAAAAGGTGAAAAGGTTGAGGGACAACAGTAAACCCAGCGTGACAACCCGGAAGGCGTTAAGAGACGGGTGACGGTGTGGAAAGACACACGGGAGTGCATGGTTCTTGTGCCGGGGTTCGATTCCCCGGACTCCCCCCAATATTAATCATTAAAACAAGTGAGATATGAACAAGAGGTACATTCACATTACGAAAGCCGACCGCGACTTTATCGCAAAGGCACTCAACGTGACAGAGAAGACTGTTTATAACGCTATCCGGTTTGATGACCGTCGTGGCAACTCCGAACTTTCTGCAAAGATCCGTAAGTTGGCCATGGATCGTGGCGGTATTGTGATGGTTGTTATTCCGGAAATAGAAACTTTCCATGATTATGACAATGTGATGCGTCAGTACTGTCCGAACGGTGCCTTGATAGAGCTTGACCGTAATGATGGTAGCGGTCAGGTAATATTCAAGGGAGAAACGGTGAAGACTTACGAGCATGTGATGGTTGCCGATATTAACCAAATCCAAGCGTTTGCATCGGCATTGAGATAGGAGGCGGCTATGTTGGTGTATTACGGTAACATACAGTGTATTTCTGCACGTGAGCTCATAGATGGCGGCTATATCACCGAATCCTGCTACAGGAACTGGGTGAACCGTGGCCGTATCAAGGTGGTGCGTCGTGGTGGAGGTGCTGCTGGAAATTGCGCGTTGGTCGCCCTCAATAGCCTGCCTACCGAGTGTCTGGAACGGGTGAAGGAAGACAACCCCGGTGGAACAGAGCAGGCACTTCGCCACTGGATACTCTCAAACTATGTGCTGGATCAGGCTGCAGTAGCCTATTTTTTGGATTGGGCTTCCCATTCTTCCAGCAACAGAGCAACAGACGAACTTGCCCGGAAATATGCGGTGAATGCTTCCGTGTTGAATACTTGTATCAAGCTTTATAACAGAAGCAATGATTACCGAAAACTGATGGGTGAAAAATATAACTGGGACATGATGGCCACCACCATCGAGACCCTACGCGAAGACTTTGGTCATGATCTTCCTGCCAGTACCCTTCGTTTCCGCAAGAAAGTGAACGAATATAAGCAATACGGTTATGAATGTTTGATAACCGGAAAATTCGGCAACCAGAACAAACGGAAGGTAACTCACATGGACGAACGCCTGGTGATGAGTTTGAAAGTACTTCCCAACCAACCATACGGCAGTGATGTGCATGAAATGTATCTGTCGTTTGTATGCGGTGAACTGGAAGTATGGGATCTGGAAACAGGAGAGATATTCAATCCGGAAAACTTTACGGATAAGAACGGGGAACCGAAAGAACTGAGCGAAAGCACTATCCGGAACATACTGAACAACCCGGCAAGCCAGCTGCTGATAGAAAAAGCCTTGCGTGGACGTATGGAATTCTATCATGAGCAAATGCCGCACATGCACCGCCATGGTGGTAAGTTCTCCCTGTCACAAATAACGATGGATGACGTGGATTTGCCGCGTCGGATGAAAGGCGGCGAGTATGTGCATGCCTATTATGCTTATGATGTGGTGAGCCAGTGCCGTATCGGGCTGGCCTACGGGCGGGATAAGGATGATGCCTTGGTAGTGGACTGTTTTCGTGATATGTTCCGGCTCATCGAACGCAACGGATGGGGTATTCCAGCCGGTATTGAGGTGGAGCAGCACTTGATGAGCAAGTATAAAGAAGGATTCCTGAAGGCAGGTGAGGTATTTAAGTTTGTGCATTTCTGTGCCCCACAGAACTCACAGGAGAAATATGCTGAAGCTCTGAACGGTGCGTTCAAGACAACCATAGCACATAAGAACCATGAAGCCATTGGCCGCTGGCATAACAAAGGTGCACGGCGGGTGGACCAGAAGAAAGTGAGTGACAGCAGCAACCACACCTGGGAAGACAGAAAGTATTATACGTTTGAAGAGCTTGTGGCGGACGACCGGCGCGATTGTGAAGAATGGAACAATACGCTTCACCCCAATCAAAAGAAATATCCCGGAATGACCCGTTGGGATGTGCTCGTAGCCAAAATCAATCCGACCCTTCGACCGCTTGATAAACTGACCTTGAGCAGATATATCGGAGAAAAGGTAGATACCAGTATTCGTAGAAATTCCACAGTACGTGTGGCAAATGCGGACTGGTGGCTGAGCGGTCCGGAAGTGCTGGAGCAGCTGGAACCAAACAACCGCAAGGTGACGGCTTACTATCTGCCGGATGAAGAGGGCAAGCCTACGGATGTCTTCCTGTACCAGAACGACCGCTACCTTGACAAGGTTCGTCCGGTAGTGACTTACAACCGGGTGATGGCAGAACAGACCGAAGAAGACCGGGTAGCCTATACAGAGCAAAACAAAGTTCTGAGTCATTTCAGCAAATACCTCAATGACCACGCCATCGGAAAGGTGGGAACCGGTACACCGGATCAGCCAACGGATGACCCGGAAGAGGAACTGGAACTTCCCCCGGTGGAACTATCCGATGATTTGCCAGCCGAATTGTCGGCAGATCCGGAATCAGATTATGAATGGCACTCCGGAATAAGCGAGGCAATGAGGGCCATCAGTGACATGTAAGAATAGAATTAGAACAACATTAAAACAGCGTTAGAATTATGATTACAGAAGCGCAAAAACAGAAGATTTTAGCAGCGATAGCCGCCAACCGTGCGAACTATCCCAGTGATGCCAAGCATGCTGCCTCTTTAGCCATCAGTACATCTGTGTACAGTGCAATCAAGAACGGACAGACAGACAAAGCCCTGAGCGATGCCAACTGGATAAGCATTGCCCGCAAATTAGGGGTGAACCTCCGTGGTGAAATGGAATGGAAAGCAGCCAAGACCCCGACCTTTGAATATATAACTGCCCAGCTGGAGTTCTCACAGCAGTCCAGTCTGTCGGGCATCTTGTGCGACATGCCCAATATCGGCAAGACTTTCACGGCACGTTATTATGTGCAAAGCCACAAGAATGCCGTTTATATCGACTGCTCGCAGGTAAAGACAAAATTGAAGTTGGTACGCAAGATTGCTGCAGAGTTTGGTGTGGACAGCAAGGGGAAGTATTCTGATGTGTATGAAGACCTGGTATATTACCTCCGTTCGATGGAAACCCCGCTTATCATCCTCGATGAAGCAGGCGACCTGCAGTATGAAGCTTTCCTGGAACTGAAGGCCTTATGGAATGCCACTGAGCGCTGCTGCGCCTGGTATATGATGGGGGCAGACGGATTGAAAGAGAAAATCAACCGGTCCATAGAATGTAAGAAGGTGGGCTATACCGAAATGTTGAGCCGTTATGGTGACCGGTACAGCAAGGTGACTCCGGATGATGGAAAGGAGCGCGAACAGTTCTTGAACAACCAGGCACGTATTGTAGCCAAGGTAAATGCTCCTGCGGGGGCTGATATAGCCCAGATTGTACGGAAGACATGCGGTGGTTTGAGAAGAGTCTATACCGAGATTGAGAAACTTAAAATGACAGCGGAATAATGAAGCGTGCGTACAGTCCGAAGGAAATAGCCGCCAAGAAATGGGTTACTCTGCCGTGGGATGAGAAATGGAGCAAACCTTTCGGGTTCCCGGCAGAGAACGCTTCGTGGTTCATCAGCGGTGCCAGTGCCAGTGGGAAAAGCAGCTTTGTGATGCAACTTGGAAAGGAACTGTGCAACTATGGGACGGTGCTGTACATGAGTTACGAAGAGAAAATCAACCAAAGCTTCCAACGGCGTATGGGTTATCTGAAGATGAATGAGGTGCAGGGTAAATTTCGTGTGGTGACAGAAGGCAGTCTGGAGGAAGTGATTGCCAGACTGAAAAAACCGAAAAGCCCGAAGTTTATCATCATCGATTCCTTTCAGGTGGCCGGATGGGATTATCCGCAGGCTGTGGAACTGATGGAAACCTTTCCGAAGAAATGTTTCATCTGGATCAGCCAGGAAAAGAAAAGCCAGCCGATGGGTGGCGGTGCAGTAAGATTGAAATATATCTGTGATATGAAGATTCGGGTGGTCGGTTATAAAGCTTATTGTCAAGGACGCGCCATTGGAGACCCGGGAAGCTATTATGTGGTATGGGAAGACGGAATCATTCAAACAAGTAATAATTTACCAAAATGATTATGGATAATAACGAGAAGGCTTTTGAAAGCTACACCGGAACTGAAGTGTTCCAGATACTGCTGGACGGAAATTCCAGCCGGTCCGTATTGGATGACTGGCTGGAGCGAAACATCCAAAGCGACTTAAAAGTGAGAAGAGCGAAAATGCCCGGTCATGTCGTAATAGAAACGGGTGATGTCTTGTTTGCACGTAATGTGCTGATATGGAATCCAAGTTGTAAAGTAAACATTAAAAAGATTTGAAGTGATGGAAAAGAAAGAAGAAAAGAAAGTGTGCTGCATCTGCGG
>OOAQ01000115.1_pt1 | contig 62111 bp, 84 predicted proteins | sample 1671051 | NCBI WGS metagenome assembly OOAQ01 (sample SAMN06348117, study PRJEB24527) | human gut metagenome | biome: human gut; feature: ankylosing spondylitis patient; material: feces | host: Homo sapiens | place: China | collected 2015-10
AGCGAGGCGCCCAGCCACGGCAAGCCCATCACCGCCTATGATCGGACCTCCCGGGGCGCGGAGGCCTACACCGCCTTTGCGGCGGAGTTTCTGAAAAAGCAAAGCGCCTGATTCTCTGGAAAGGAGCGTTCCCATGGCATCCAAGAAACCCTCCGGCCTCGGCCGGGGTCTCGGCGCCCTGCTGGGCGACGACGTATTGAAGGCGGAGAGCACCGGCAGCCTGTACCTGCCCATTTCCCAGGTGGAAAGCTGTTCCTCCCAGCCCCGCAAGCACTTTGACGAGGCATCCCTGGCAGAACTGGCCGACTCCATCCGAGAGCACGGTATCATCCAGCCTCTTACCGTCCGGAAGCTGGCCTCCGGCTACTATCAGATCATCGCCGGAGAACGGCGCTGGCGGGCTGCGCGGCTGGCGGGCCTTCAGGAAGTGCCCGTCATTGTCATGGAGGCCGATGACCGCAAGGCCGCCGAGCTGGCCATGATCGAAAACCTCCAGCGGGAGGATCTGAACCCCATAGAGGAAGCCGCTGGCTTCCAGTCCCTGATGGAAACGTATCACATGACCCAGGAGGAGGCCGCGTCCCGAGTGGGCAAATCCCGCAGCGCCGTGGCCAACGCGCTGCGGCTGCTGTCCCTGACGCCGCCGGTGGCCAAGCTGGTGGAGGAGGGAAAGCTCTCCGCCGGTCACGCTCGGGCGCTGCTGCCCCTCTCCCCCGCCCTGCAGGAAAACGCCGCTGGCGCCGTGATCTCCGGCGGCCTCTCTGTCCGCCAGACGGAGGCCCTGGCCAAGCGGCTGAGTCTGGAAAAGCCGGAAAAAGCCCCCGCGCCGAAGGGAATCGACTATGCCGCGGAGGCGCAGAAGGAGTTGAGCTCCAAGCTGGGCCGGGGGGTGCGGATCGTCACCGGCCGCAAAAAGGGCCGGATTGAGCTGGAATACTACGGCATTGACGACCTCAACGACCTGCTGGAGGCCCTGGCGATGCTCCGGGCAAAGCAAACGAAAACCCCCTGATTGGGAAAGGATGATCTGCCATGAAATTTGAAAAACGCAGCGGAGACGAAGCGGAGACACCCTCCTCTGCTCCGGAGGAAACGCCCTCCACCGGGAAAAAGCCCGTTGTCATCTATATCATGATCCTGTTCATCGTGGCCTTTCTGCTGATGGCGCTGTCCTTTCTAATGCACCAGCGGAGCAACTCCGAGGTGATTGGGGAGCTTCAGGACTCCGTCACTGCCATGCAGGAGGTACAGGCCACGCAGGACGCCCTGCTGGACCTGCAAAACCAGCTGGATGAAGCCCAGACCACCATCGACGCGCTGGAGTCCTCCGCAGAGGAAACTGACGCCGCCTTGGCGGAGGCCCAGCGGGAGAACCAGGCACTGCTGGCTCTGTACACCATTCAGCAGCAGTATTCTGCGGGAGATCTGGCGGGCTGTCAAGCCAGCATCGACGCCTTCGAGGCGTCTGAATACCGGGACGCACTGCCTGAGACTGCTGAGGAGGGTGTCACCCCTCCCTCCCAGCGGTATGCGCAGCTGAAGGAAGCAGCAGAGGCCCGTTGAGCAGTCAACGGCTGGCCATTGTTTCACGTGAAACATGCAACATCAATAAATTGAGGAGAGAATCATCATGCTGGATATCAAATTTATCCGGGAGAATCCGGATGCCGTCCGTGAAAATATCAAAAAGAAGTTTCAGGATGCCAAGCTTCCCCTGGTAGACGAAGTCCTGGACCTGGACTCCAAGCGCCGGGCCGCCATTGCGGAGGCGGATCAGCTCCGCTCCAACCGAAACACACTCAGCAAGCAGATCGGCATGCTGATGGGCCAGGCCAAAAAGGACCCCGCCAAGCTGGCGGAGGCCGAGGCTGTCAAGCAGCAGGTGAAGGAACAGGCGGACCGCTTGGCAGAGCTGGAGAAACAGGAGACGGAGCTGGAGGAAAAGCTCCATCACAATATGCTGCTGATCCCCCAGATGATCGATTCCTCCGTGCCCATCGGCAAGGATGACAGCGAAAATGTAGAGGTCCAGCGGTTCGGAGCATGTGAAGTCCCCGACTTCCCCATTCCCTACCACGTGGATATCATGGAGTCCTTCAACGGCATCGACCTGGATGCCGCCGGGCGGGTCTCCGGCAGCGGCTTTTACTACCTGCTGGGCGACATTGCCCGGCTCCATGAGGCGGTGCTGGCCTACGGCCGGGACTTCATGATCGACAAGGGCTTCACCTACTGCATCCCCCCCTTCATGATCCACGGCAACGTGGTGGAGGGCGTTATGAGCCAGACAGACATGGACGGCATGATGTACAAGATCGAAGGGGAGGACCTGTACCTGATCGGCACCAGCGAGCACTCCATGATCGGCCGGTTCATTGACCAGATCCTGCCGGCTGAGAGCCTGCCCCAGACCCTTACCTCCTACTCCCCCTGTTTCCGCAAGGAGAAAGGTGCCCACGGCATCGAGGAGCGTGGCATCTACCGCATCCACCAGTTTGAAAAGCAGGAGATGATCGTAGTCTGTAAGCCCGAGGAGTCCAAGGACTGGTATGAGAAGCTGTGGCGGATGTCCGTGGAGCTGTTCCGCTCTCTGGATATTCCGGTGCGGCAGCTGGAGTGCTGCTCCGGCGACCTGGCAGATCTAAAGGTCAAGTCCTGCGATATCGAGGCCTGGTCTCCCCGCCAGCAGAAGTTCTTTGAGGTGTGCTCCTGCTCCAATCTGGGGGACGCCCAGGCCCGCCGTCTGCGCATCCGCTATAAGGATGAAAATGGCAAAATGCAGCTGTGCCACACCCTGAATAACACCTGCGTGGCCCCGCCCCGGATGCTGATCGCCTTCCTGGAGAACAACCTCCAGGCCGACGGCACTGTCCGCATCCCCCAGGTCCTGCGGCCCTATATGGGCGGCAAGGAATTGCTGGTCCCCGCGGAAAAATCCAATTTGTAATTTTTTGTTTTATTTATACAAATCGTTGAACCCGTTTCCAGCCGTTGGAGCGGCGCGCAGCCCTGCTCCGGATCATTCGGTGCCCCTCCAGCGGCTCCATTCGGGTCAAATCTCTGAAAGCCTTGGGCTCCAATGGTTACAGCATACGTACACAGGCGCCCATTCATTTCACACAGGAGAGTCCCATGACTGAACTTACCAAAAAGACCACCGGCTTCCTGGCGGAGTTTCGCCAATTCATTGCCAGAGGAAATGTGCTGGATATGGCGGTGGGCGTCATCATCGGCGGCGCCTTCGGCAAAATTTCCACCTCCCTGGTCAACGATATCCTGATGCCCCTGCTCTCCCTGCTCACCGGCGGCGCGGACTTCTCCCAATGGCAATGGGTCCTGCGGGAGGCGGTGTATGACGCCGGCGGCAGCGAAGTGCGCGCCGCTGTTGCCATCAATTACGGCTCTTTTCTCTCCACTATTCTGGACTTCCTCATCATCGCCTTTGCGGTCTTCTGCCTCATCAAAGCTATCAACCGCTTCCACCGAAAGAAGGAGGCCGCTCCTCCTCCCCCGCCCCAGCCCTCGCAGGAGGAAGTGCTGCTGGCGGAGATCCGAGACCTGCTGAAGGAGAGGACATGATGGAACAGCGCCTGCAATCGGGTCTTGCCGCCCTGAACCTCCCTGTGGAGGGAATCCCTGCTCTGGTCCGGTATGGGGATCTGCTGATCGAGACCAACAAGGTGATGAACCTCACCGCCATTACGGACCCGGAGGATGTGGCCACTCTCCACTTTTTGGACAGCGCCGCCCTGCTGACCCTGGAGTCCTTTTCCGGAAAGTCCGTGGTGGACGTCGGCACCGGTGCCGGTTTTCCCGGTCTGCCCCTGCGGGTGCTGGAGCCCTCCATCCGCCTGACGCTGCTGGACTCCCTGAACAAGCGCATCCAGTTCCTGGAGACGGTGTGCCGGGAGCTGGACCTCCCCGATGTGGCCTGCGTCCACGCCCGGGCGGAGGAATTTGCCGCGGAGCACCGGGAAACCTTTGATTTAGCGGTCTCCCGGGCAGTGGCGGCCCTGCCGGTGCTGTGTGAGCTGTGCCTGCCGCTGGTAAAGCCCGGCGGGAAGTTCCTGGCCATGAAATCCGTGGAGTCAGACGCGGAGCTGGCCGCCTCACAGCACGCCATTGCGATCCTGGGCGGCGCCGTGGAGGCGGTCCGGGACTATGCCATCCCCGGTACAGATGTGCGCCACCGGCTGATCGTGGTGGAAAAAGTGAAAAAAACTCCGGAAAAATATCCGAGAATGTTTGCAAAAATCAAGAAGAATCCCTTATAATACATTTGTGAGCAGCTGAAAGGAAGTGCCGCCTGATGACGTCTCCAGGACAGTGCATTGCCGTCGCATCCGGAAAGGGCGGCACCGGAAAGACCTCCTTTACGGCGGGTGTAGGCGCGGCTCTCGCCCTATCCGGCCGGCGGGTGCTGTGCCTGGACTGCGACATCGGTCTGCGGAATCTGGATCTGGCCCTGGGCCTGTCGGACCGGACGCTGATGGACTTCTCAGACGTGGCGCAGAACCGCTGTTCCCTGGAACTGGCCGCTGTGGAACACCCCAAGATCCCCGGCCTTTTCCTGCTGACCGCGCCGGCGCGTCCCCATGGTCGCCCGGTGACGGAGATCCAGATGGCAGATCTGCTGCGGGAGGTACGCAGGCGGTTTGACTTCTGTCTGCTGGACGCACCTGCGGGCCTGGGGCGGGGCTTTCAGCTGGCCACCTGCGCCGCGGACCGCTGCGTGGTGGTGACCACTGCGGACGCCTCCTCCCTGCGGGACGCCCAGCACACCGTCATGGAGCTGGATCGCTTCCCATCAGGCGCCCTGCACCTGGTGGTGAATCGGGTGCGCAAAAAGCTGCTGCGCCAGCTCCACGCCACCATTGACGATGCCATCGACAAGGCCGGCCTGCCGCTGCTGGGAGTGGTCCCCGAGGATGACGCCCTGCCGCTGTGTATGAACCGGGGTGTGCCCATCCTGCTGGCGGACGGCCAGAGCGCCGCGACTGCCTACCGCAACATTGCGAAACGCCTCCAGGGGGAACGGGTCCCCCTGCTGCGGATCAGATAGAGAAAGGAGTCTTTCATGAACATCGCCCTCATGTCCCACGACAACAAGAAGGAGCTGATGGTGCAGTTCTGCACCGCCTACGCCGGCATCCTGTCCCACCACAACATTTACGCCACCAACACCACTGGCCACATGGTGGCCGACGCCACGGGCCTGAATGTCCACTGCTTCCTGTCCTACGCCCACGGCGGCAGCCAGCAGATCGGCGCCCGGATCGCATACAACGAATTCGACCTGGTACTCTTCTTCAACGACCCCAACAACGAGGCTATGGTGGGAGATGTTTCCTATATCTCCCGGCTGTGCGACCAGAACAACATCCCCTTTGCCAGCAATCTGGCCACGGCGGAGGCGCTGGTACTGGGTCTGGCCCGGGGCGATTTGGACTGGCGCTGCATCGTCAATCCCTCCAACCGTCCCATCGCTTGACATTTTTCCCCAAAGCGCATACAATCACCCTGTTGATTCATTTGCACCGCGCGGATGCCGCAGCAGTACTCCAATCGCCGGCCCCACAGAGAGGGGCGCACCGCTGAGAGCGGCCCGGCCGGCCTGGACGAAGGACAGCGGCGGAGCGGGGGCGGAGACGCCCACGGCACCCTCCCCGTAGCACAGGAGGCAAAAAGGAGGCTCTATAGGCCTTGAATTTGGGTGGCACCACGAAGCGGAATCGCTCTCGTCCCAAAGCCGCGGGACGGGAGCGTTTTATCATTTTGCGCCCGCGGTGCATCCCGGGCAGCGACCCGCATCCCACGAAAAAGGAGTTTTGACGATGGCTAAAATGACCCCACGGACACTGTCCGGCTTTATGGAACTGCTGCCCGGACCACAGCAGCAGATGGAGCGGATCATGGAGATCCTCCGCCGTACCTATTCCCTCTATGGCTTTACCCCCCTGGACACCCCGGTGATCGAGTCCAGCGAGGTACTGCTGGCCAAGGGCGGCGGCGAGACGGAGAAGCAGATCTACCGCCTCCAGAAGGGCGACGCGGATCTGGCACTCCGGTTCGACCTGACGGTCCCCCTCGCAAAGTATGTGGCCCTCCACTACAACGACCTGACCTTCCCTTTCCGCCGGTATCAGATCGGCAAGGTGTACCGGGGTGAGCGGGCCCAACGGGGCCGCTTCCGGGAGTTCTATCAGGCGGACATCGACATCATCGGAGATGGCAGGCTCTCCATCATCAATGAGGCAGAGATCCCCGCCATCATCTACAAGACCTTCTCCACCCTGGGACTGAAGCGGTTCCAGATCCGGGTGAACAACCGGAAGATCCTCAACGGCTTCTACGCCATGCTGGGCCTGACGGAGAAATCCGGCGACATCATGCGCACCGTAGACAAGCTGGACAAAATCGGGCCGGAAAAGGTGAAGGCCATCCTCACCGGCGACCTCACCGTGGCTCCGTCCGACGCCGACGAGATCCTGAAGTTTATCGCCATCTCCGGCGGAAACGACGCCGTTCTCTCCGCTTTGGAGGGCTACCGGGGCCGGAACGAAATCTTCGACCAGGGTCTTGAGGAGCTGAACACGGTGGTCCGGTATCTGGCGGACTTCGGCGTCCCGGCGGAGAATTTCGCCGTGGACCTGACCATCGCCCGGGGCCTGGACTACTACACCGGCACCGTCTACGAGACCACCCTGCTGGATCACCCCGAGATCGGCTCCGTCTGTTCCGGCGGCCGGTACGACAATCTGGCGGAGTATTACACGGACCGCCAGCTTCCCGGCGCGGGCATCTCCATCGGCCTGACCCGGCTGTTCTATGTGCTGGGAGAACAGGGTATGCTGAATCCGGACCTGCCCACCGCTCCGGCGGATGTGCTGATCCTGCCCATGACGGAGGACCTGTCCGCTGCCATCTCCCTGGCCACCCTGCTGCGGGAAAACGGCATCCGCGCCCAGCTCCACTGCGAGGAAAAGAAATTCAAGCAGAAAATCGCCTATGCCGACAAGCTGGGCATCCCCTATGTGATCTTTCTGGGGGAGGACGAGATCAGCTCCGGCGTGGTGGCCTGCAAGGACATGGCCACCGGCGAGCAGACAAAGCTGGAACCCGCCGCCACCGTCTACCGCATTAAGGCGGGTCTCGCGGAACGGGAAAAGGGCACCGTCATCCAGAAGTAATTCCCTGCCCCACAGAGATACTTTAACGCCGAATTTCACCTGCGGAGACAACCAAATCGCATCTCAAGCAGTCCAAGCAGAAATATTTTCTATAAAAAATACAAGCAGTATTTACTAGAGGTGTTTCTATGAAGAACCGGAAGCGTGTCTGGGTGCCTTTGTTGGTCCTGCTGCTGGTCGCCGCGATCTGGTACAGCCGCCCGGTAACATTGCCGGACCTGATGAAGGGCCAGGAACTCCAAGAGATCAACGTCCTGATCCGCTCCCTGGGGGACTGGACCCAAGAGCCAGAGACCGCCACGGTGTCGGTGCCCCTCACTTCCCCAGAGGGGGCGGCCCTACTGGAACAGCTCCAAGACCTCTCCTTCTGCCGTTCTCTGACAGACCCGCTAATCAAGCCCCTTGCTCAGGCGGTGAATGCCAGCCATGGGTCCGTCTCCTATGAGTCGGGAGACTGGATGTTCTCCCTCTCCCTCGCCGGTACAGATGGCGATTTTGCTGTGCTGAACTTTACCGTCCGGGAGTGGTCCAATGCTGCTCCGGGACAGGCGGACTTCTACGGCTGCACCGTCCCGGACGGAGAGGCCGTTGGCAGGGGCCTTGGGGAACAGCTCTGGGCTCTGGCAGCGAAATATGATCTCAATTCGTAATATTTTTTATATAAATTTCTATTTGTAATCACATTTCCACACAGAAAGGAATCCACAATCATGACACAGAATCGCACCCATACCTGCGGAGAGCTGCGGCTCTCCGACGCCGGCAAGGCCATAAAGATCTGCGGCTGGCTGGAAAACCTCCGGGAGGTAGGCAGTGAGCTGGCCTTCGCCGTGGTCCGGGACTTCTACGGCACCACTCAGGTGGTGGCGGAGACCGCCGACATGGTGGCCCTGCTGAAGTCCATCAACAAGGAGTCCACCATCTCCGTGGAGGGCACCGTCCGGGAGCGGGACAGCAAGAACGCCAAGCTGCCCACCGGCGAGATCGAGGTGGTGCCCGGCAAAATTGAGGTGCTGGGCCGCTGCCAGCACAACGAGCTGCCTTTCCCCATCAACCGCAGCCGGGAGGCCGACGAGGCCACCCGCCTGAAGTACCGCTATCTGGACCTGCGGAACCCGGCGGTGAAGAACAACATCATCCTCCGGTGCCAGGTAGTGGCCGCCCTGCGGCAGGCCATGACAGAGCATGGCTTTCTGGAGATCACCACCCCCATCCTGACCGCCTCCTCCCCGGAGGGTGCCCGGGACTATCTGGTGCCCGCCCGGAACCACCCCGGAAAGTTCTATGCCCTGCCCCAGGCGCCCCAGCAGTTCAAGCAGCTGCTGATGACCTCCGGCTTTGACCGGTACTTCCAGATCGCCCCCTGCTTCCGGGACGAGGACGCCCGGGCGGACCGCTCCCCCGGTGAGTTTTACCAGCTGGACATGGAGATGGCTTTTGCCTCTCAGGATGACGTATTTGCCGTACTGGAGGACGTGCTGCCCCCCATCTTTGCCAAGTACGGCAAATACGACCGGGCCAGCTCCGCGCCCTTCATGCGTATCCCTTACACCGAGGCCATGGAGAAGTATGGCTCCGACAAGCCGGACCTGCGCATCGACCTGACGGTGCAGGACGTCACCGACCTGCTGGGCGCCTGCGGCTTCGGCCCCTTCGAGGGCAACGTGGTGAAGGCCGTGGTGGTCAGCGATTTCCACGAGACCCGGAAATTCATCGACAAGACCCTGGCGGATGTGGAGGTGGTCTCCGGCGGCAAGCCCTACTGGTTCCGCCTGGACGAGAACGGTGAGATCGTGGGCGGCATCGCCAAGTTTGTCCAGCCCATCAAGGAGTCTGTGGTCTCTGCCCTGGGTCTGAAGCCCAACGACTTCGTGGCCCTGTCCGCCGGCAAGCTGGGCGCTGCCCAAAAGACCGCCGGCACGCTGGTAAAGACTCTGGGCGCCGCCGTCCCCGGTCACATGGACAAGGAGCAGTACGCCTTCTGCTGGATTGTGGACTTCCCCATGTACGAGATCGGCGAGGAATCCGGCGAGCTGGAGTTCTGCCACAACCCCTTCTCCATGCCCTCCGGCGGGCTGGAGGTCCTGCTGAAGGCGGAGCGGGGCGAGATCGATCCCCTCAGCATCACCGCCGACCAGTATGACCTGGTGTGCAACGGCGTGGAGCTCAGCTCCGGCGCGGTCCGGAATCATGACCCGGAGATCATGATTAAGGCCTTTGAGATGGTCCGGCTGGGCGAGGAGGACGTAAAGGCCAAGTTCCCCGCCATGTACAACGCCTTCACCTACGGCGCGCCGCCCCATGCGGGCATTGCCCCCGGCGTGGATCGCATGGTGATGCTGCTGGCCGGGGAGGACTCCATCCGGGAGATCATCCCCTTCCCCATGAACAAGAACGCCCAGGATGTGATGATGAGCGCCCCCAGCGAGGTCACGCAGAAACAGCTGGACGAGCTCCACATCGCCATCGTCAAGCCCCAGGACTGACCTGTAAATCCGGAATAAAAAAGAGACGGACCGCATTTCTGCGTTCCGCCTCTTTTTTTCCACTTTCCGACATCATCCCACGCATACCACCTTCATGACTCCGGAGGTCAAAGCCTGTCAAACCGCTGGCCCTGGGTATTGCACCAGAAACGGTCCTCCGCCAGACCGGAGACGTAATAGGTCAGCGGCCCGGAGAAATCGCCGGATTCGTGGATATCTATCTCCAACGACGGACACCAGCCCATGCCGCCGCGGTCCCGCAGCCGGGCAGAAAAGGCCGTTTCCCCATAGTAGTCCAGGTAGGGGATTACCACCCGACAGGTGCCGCTCTGGAAGATCAGCAGCTCCTGCAAGGTGCTGTCACACCAGATGCCGTCAAACGCCGCCAAATCCGCAGGCCAGGCAGAGGGCTCCTCCTGCCAGAGCGTGGTCTCCGTCCCCAGAAGCCTGGTGAAAAAGGGGGACAGGGACCGGACCGCCGCCCGGTAGGTCTCTTCTCCCAGCTCCGGCGCCTCACCTGCTTTCCGCAGGCTGTCCGCCCTGTCCAGAACCGCTGCAAATGCCACTGCGGAGGCTGCCGGTTCCGCCTCCATCTCCTCCAAAAGGGCCAGGACCACGTCCTCCTCCGGGATCGTCTGTCCAGAGCCCGCCCAGTCCAGCAGGGTCCGTGCCGCCGTCTCCGGTGTCTCCTCCAGCACTTGTACAGCCACCGTCTCCCAGGTGGTCTCCGAGACCGTCCCCTCCCCCTGGGGACTCCCCAGCAGGGCGATCATTGCCATCAGTAGAGCCGCCATCCGCATGTTGTCACACGCTCCCTTCCATTTTTGCCAGCATACCACGGGGTCCGTTTGGATTCCACCACAAATCAGTAACAGTCTTTTCTTTCGGGCCTGGATGTGATACACTTCATATCATCACTCCACAGCAGAAAGGAGCTCTTATGAAACGACTTTTTACAATTCTGCTGGCTGTCCTCTCCCTGTTGAGCCTGACTGCCTGCGGCGGCTCTCCCACAGAGGAGACTTCCCAGGAACCCTTAGTGGACATTCAGCCCCAGGAGCCGGAGGCGCCCCCGGAACCCACGCCGGAGGAACTGGCCGCCCAGGAGGTGGAGGACCTGCTTGCCTCCCTGACCCTGGAGGAAAAGGTCGGCCAGCTGTTCTTTGTCCGGGTACCCGACACAGACGCGGTCTCCGACGTGAGCACCTATCATCTGGGCGGCTACATCCTCTTCGGCCGGGATACGGCCGACAAAACTGCCGATGCTTTGATCCAGACCATTCAGAGCTATCAGGACGCCGCGGCTGTGGACACCGGAATCCCGCTGCTGATCGGCGTGGACGAAGAGGGCGGCACGGTGGTGCGGGTCAGCTCCAATCCCCATCTGCGGGCCTCCAAGTTTCCCTCTCCTCAGAAAGCTTATGCCTCCGGCGGCATGGAGGCCGTGCTGGCAGATACCCGAGAGAAGGACTTCCTTCTCTCCGCCCTGGGCTTCAACGTGAACCTGTCCCCGGTGGCAGATGTGTCCACCAACCCCGCCGACTTTATGTATGACCGCACCTTCGGCCAGGATGCGGCCGCCACAGCGGACTATGTGGCCCAGGTGGTCTCGCAGATGGCGGAGGACGGTATGGGCAGCGTCCTCAAGCACTTCCCCGGCTATGGGAACAATGTGGATACCCACACCGGTATCGCCGTGGACCAGCGGCCGCTGGAGTCCTTCACGTCCTCCGACTTCCTCCCCTTCCAGGCGGGTATGGAGAGCGGCGGCGGAAAGACCGCTGTGCTGGTCTCCCACAATATCATGACTGCTGTGGATGGAGATCTCCCCGCCTCCCTGTCCCCGAAGGTCCACGGCCTGCTGCGGACGGACCTGGGCTTTGACGGCGTGGTGATGACCGATGATCTGGCCATGGAGGCAGTTGCAGCGTACAGCGCCGACGGGGCCGTGGCGGTGATGGCCCTGGAGGCGGGAAACGATCTCGTCATCACCACCGACTACCGCACCCAGATCCCCAAGGTCCTGGAGGCGCTGGAAAGCGGCGCCCTGTCCGAGGAGACCATCGACACCGCCTGCCGCCGGGTGCTGACCTGGAAGCAGAATCTGGGGCTGCTGTAACATACCTCCCGGTCCCATCCCCTGACGAAAGGAAGTTTTCCACATGGAAACGGAAAAACTCTATTACCAAGATCCCTACCTCACCGCCTTCACCGCCCGGGTGCTCTCCTGTGAAAAATCCAAATCTGGCTGGGCCGTAGTGCTGGACCGCACCGCCTTCTACCCGGAGGGGGGCGGACAGCCGGCGGACCACGGCACTCTGGGCGCAGTCCAGGTCACGGATGTCCATGAAACAAAGGGCGTGATTTTCCACACCTGTGACGGCCCTGTGGAGATCGGCACCCAAGTGGCGGGGGCCGTTGACTGGCCCCGCCGGTTCGACCACATGCAGCAGCACTCCGGGGAGCACATTCTCTCCGGCCTGCTGTGCTCGCTGTACCACTGTGACAACGTGGGTTTCCACCTGGGGGCCGACACGGTGACCATCGACTACAATGCCGAGCTGACCTGGGAACAGGTCATGGCCGCGGAAAAGGCCGCCAATGAGGTGATCTGGCAGGACACTCCGGTGGACATCACCTTCCCCGCGCCGGATGCGCTGGCCCGTCTGAACTACCGCAGCAAGAAAGCGCTTACCGGCCAGGTGCGGATCGTGGCCTTCCCCGGGGCGGACTGCTGCGCCTGCTGCGGCACCCACGTGCGCCGGGCCGGTGAGGTGGGGATTATCAAGGTCCTCTCCTGCCAAAAGTTTCGGGAGGGGGTGCGGCTGGAGATTCTCTGCGGATCGCGGGCCTACCGGTATCTCTCCCAGGTATACGACCAGGACCGCGCCGTGGCCCAGCTGCTGTCTGTAAAACCCCAGGACACCCTGGCCGCCGCAGAACGGCAGGCGGAGGAGCTGGCCGCCGCCAAGCAGCGGATGACGGAGCTGGAGGATCAGCTCTTCTCCCTCCGGGCCCAGGCCCTGACAGACCGGGGAGATCTGCTGCTTTTGGAGCCCCCCACGCGGCCGGACGGAGCCAGAAAGCTGGCAGACGCAGCCGCAAAGGCCTCCGGCGGTCTGGCGGCGGTGTTCGCGGGAGCGGAGTCCTCCTACGTCTATGCCCTTGTCCAGGCCGATGGGGCGGACATCTCTCCCCTGGTGAAGCGGCTGAACGCCGCTCTTTCCGGCCGGGGTGGCGGGCGGAACGGCTTTGCCCAGGGCAGCGTGCAGGCGGACCGGACCGCCATCTATGACTTTTTCCGCAAGGAGGGGATTGAATGTCCTACGTGCTGATCGAACAGAATCTTGAGGAAGAGGACGAGCCCCGGTTCATCTACGCGGAACTGGACAGCGGGCGCCGGGAGGTCCGGCGGGTGGAATTCTACCCCAATGGCCTCTGCTTTGCCTACGGCGGCGACTACGGCCGGGAGGAGGCTCTCTCTCCTGCCCCCTACCCGGAGGACCTGCGGACGCTGAACCGCCCCGGGGAAGTCACCGCCCGCGCCATCACTCCGGCCGCGTTTTGGGAGATCTGGGGACAGGCCCAGGAGCGGCCGGACGGCTTTATGGGGATGTTTGCCTGATGAGAAGAAGCATTTGTTTTGCCGGGGGCTGCTTCTGGGGCATGGAGGCCCTGTATCGCCGCCTGCCCGGCGTACTGGATGTCACCGCCGGCTATGCCAACGGAGACACGGCAGATCACGCCAACTATGACGATGTCTGCACCGGCCGCACCGGCTTCCGGGAGGCGGTGCAAGTGGCGTATGAAGACGGGACTGTCTCCCTGCCCCACCTGCTCTTTGTCTTTTTTGCCGCCATCGACCCGGAGACTCCCAACCGTCAGGGACCGGACGTGGGCAGCCAGTACCAGACCGGCGTATACTGGATGGACCCGGCGGACGAGGGCATCATCCGCTCCATCGCTGCCCTGGAGGCCGCGGCCGTTCCCTTCTTCGCCGTGGAGCTGAAGGCCCTGGCATGTTTCTATCCAGCGGAAGAATTCCATCAGCGGTATCTGGAAAAGCACCCACGGGGCTACTGCCACGTGGCCCCCTGGAAACTGGCCGCCCTGCCGGACTTCCCCTTTTCCACAAAGACCTATACCCGTCCCGCAAAAGAGCTGCTGCAGACCTGGAAAGAAGCCGGAGAAGTGTCTTTCTGACGGGCGGGGGAAACTCTGTTTTCCACAGGCTGACCATATTTGTGTAAATAAAAGCGCCGCAGGCGGATGCCTGCGGCGCTCTCTTTGATTCAGCTTCCGTCACTGGACGGGCTCGTTCATCTCTGCAGTGATATACTGTTGGCCGTACATGGCGTCGTACAGCACATCCTCCCGCAGCTGCAGCAGCTCCCGGGCCTCGTCGGAGAGAGCCGCCTCCTCCACGCCGGCGCTGGGCGTCCCCGTGCCATCCACAAAGTACAGCTCCGTGTTGGTGAGACACACCTGGCTCACCTTCTCCAGCAGCGCCCAGTACCGGGTGACCGGCTGACCGGTCAGCTCCAGCAGCTGGGGGCCAATGGCGGTGATGCTGCTGTCCCGCCGGGTGCCTGCCTGCCCCTGGAGCAAGGCCGCATCATTGGCCCAGATCAGATAGTCCGTGGAATACAGGTCGCTGATCTCCTCCGGGGTCCAGCCTACCGTGTCGTTATCCGGGCAGAGGCCCAACTTTGTGTACACTGTGTCCCCGTCCGTCATGAACAGATTGGGCCTGTGATCCCCGAAGAACACCACGATGGTAGGCTCCTCGCTCTCCCGCAGGGCGTCTGTCAGATCTCCCAGGGCCTGATCCGCCCGGGTGATGCCCTCCAGCATGACCCGGACGATGGCCATATCCTCCTCGCCGAGACTTTCGCTGGTGACGCCGATCTGACACTCATAGTTGAATTTCTCCGGGTCAAAGGGCTGGTGGTTCTCCATGGTGATACCGTAGAGAAACGCCCGCTCCCCGCTGCTGTTGATGTCCTCCATCCGGTCCAGCATGGCCTGGAAGAAGTAACTGTCCCGCATGTAATACCCGCCGTAGATGCCCCCCTCCCAGGGAAAGTCCAGAGCCTGGATATCTGCGGAGAACAGAAGGTCGGAAAAGCCCAGCCTGGGATAGGTCACCGTTCGATTATACAGGCTGTCGTTATACCCATGGAGCATCTCCGCCCGGTAGCCGCTCTTGGTATACTGCTCCGGCAGGGCGTCGAATTTCTCATAGGCGTCATCCTCCAGGAAGCAGATGTTCGTCCCAGCACCGAAGTCCAGCTCCGTAACGCCATACAGCATGGACATCTCCAGATAGCCGGTGCCGTAGCCCAGATAGTGGCTGTGGAATGTGCCGCTGATGCCCTCGCTCTCCAGGGCATGGAAATTCTCCAGGGGATCCCGTTCATACTGAAGGCCCGGCAGCCGGGTCAGATCGTAGAAGGACTCCGACTGGGCCACGATGATGTTGGGCTGCACCGCCGCTGCGGGGGCGTCGGCGCTGTCCTCTGTCAGGATCTCGTCGATCCGGGCCAGGACCTGCTCCATGTAGGCTTCGCTGTATCCCTCCGGGCTCTTCTTGGCCTGAAGAAAGCAGTCCCGCCAGAGACTCAGCGTCAAACCGTAGGTGTCGTGGCTGTTGGCCGCAGCCAGGCGGGTGTTCACATCCACCTGAAAAACCGCCCCCGCCGCCTGGGCTCCCTGTGTGGAAAACAGCCCAATGGTCAGGGCCAGGGAAACGGAAAAAGTGACAAAGCGGCACCGCCCGGTGAGCAGCGTCAGCCGCCGCACCAGAATCAGAATCCCCACACACATCCCCAGGGCGATCATCGCCATCCAGAAATCCCCCGGCGGGCGCAGCTCTCCCGCCACACCGGCCACCTCTCCCACCTGTGCCGCCAGGCCGAAGTCCGCCAGCACCAGTGGCGTGCCGTTGATAGCTGTCTTGAAATAGTCCACCAGGGACAGCACCAGTCCGGCAACCCCCACCAGTATAGCGGAAAGCCACAATCTACCCAGCAGCGCCCCCAGGGTGAACACCACAGCGCCGTAAAGGACGCCGGTCAGCAGCAGATAGGTGGGCCATTTCACGAACCACTCCCACACGATGGAGAGGGAACCGGTAACCACCCACTGGACGGCCACCGCCACAGCCAGCCCCATGCAAAGGCTGCCGCCCAGAAACATGACCCAGCGCAGCCACACCGGCCCCAACGCCCGGGGCCGCTTCTGTCTCTTCAACACTTCTACCTCATTTCCCAGGTTATAAAAAGGGTCGCGGGGATTTCCCGCGGCCCCGATAATCTCCGATCAGTATGCCAGTTTCTCCGCCAGATAGCTCTTCAGCTGGTCGACGGGCAGCCGCACCTGCCCTCCCGCAAAAGCACTGCTTTTGCGGGACCCCTGTCCCATCTCATTCCTCGGGCGGAATGAATCCGCCCTCCGGCGAGATTTTGCCTCCGGCAAAATGCTCGGACGCCGCGCCGCGGCGTTCTGGAGCAGGATCGACACAGGCATCAATATGCCAGTTTCTCCGCCAGATAGCTCTTCAGCTGGTCGATAGGCAGCCGCACCTGCTCCATGGTGTCCCGGTCCCGGACGGTAACGCAGTTGTCACCAGCCTTATCCGCATCGCCCACGGTGTCGAAGTCCACCGTGATGCAGTAGGGCGTGCCGATCTCGTCCTCCCGGCGGTACCGCTTGCCGATGGAACCGGTGTCGTCAAAGTCCACCATCCAGTCCTTGCTGAGCTCCGCCTGGATCTCACGGGCCTTTTCGGAGAGCTTCTTAGAAAGGGGCAGCACCGCGCACTTAAAAGGCGCGATGGCCGGATGGAACCGCATGACGGTGCGGACGTCGTTCTTTTCTGCATCCACCACCTCTTCATCGTAGGCTTCCACCAGCAGGGCCAGGGTCATCCGGTCCGCGCCCAGGGAGGGCTCCACCACATAGGGGATATAGTGCTCGTTCTTCTCCTGATCGAAATAGGTCAGATCCTGGCCGGAGTGCTCCTGATGCTGGGTCAGGTCGTAGTTGGTCCGGTCCGCCACACCCCACAGTTCCCCCCAGCCGAAGGGGAACAGATACTCAAAGTCCGTAGTGGCCTTGGAGTAGAAACTCAGCTCCTCGGGCTCGTGATCCCGCAGCCGCAGATTCTCCTCCTTGATGTTCAGGCCCTTCAGCCAGTCGTGGCAGTACGTCCGCCAATACTGGAACCACTCCAGATCCGTGTCCGGCTTACAGAAGAACTCCAGCTCCATCTGCTCGAACTCCCGGATGCGGAAAATGAAGTTACCCGGGGTGATCTCGTTGCGGAAGGACTTGCCGATCTGGCACACGCCGAAGGGCAACTTCCGGCGGGTGGTCCGCTGGATGGCGGGAAAGTTGACAAAAATGCCCTGGGCGGTCTCCGGCCGCAGGTACACCTCGTTGGCGGTGTCCTCCGTGACGCCCTGGTGGGTCTTGAACATCAGGTTGAACTTGCGGATGTCGGTGAAGTCGCTCTTGCCGCAGCCAGGGCAGGGCACCTGGTTGTCCCGGATGAATGCCACCAGCTCCTCCTGGGTCATGGCCTCCACGTTCACGTCCATGCCGTGCTCCTGCACATAGCTCTCCACCAGCTTGTCCGCCCGGTGGCGCATCTTGCAGGCCTTGCAGTCAATCAGAGGATCGTTGAAGGTGGATACGTGGCCGCTGGCCACCCACACCTGGGGATTCATCAAAATGGCGGAGTCCAGTCCCACGTTGTAGGGATTCTCCTGGACGAATTTCTTCCACCAGGCCCGCTTGACATTGTTCTTCATCTCCACGCCCAGGGGACCGTAGTCCCAGCTGTTGGCAAGGCCGCCATAGATCTCACTGCCGGGGAATACGAATCCCCGGTTCTTACACAGGGCCACGATCTTCTCCATGGTCTTCTCGGTGTTTTTCATGTTCCATTCTCCTTTACGGCGGCCCGGACAGAAAAAACGCCCCGAGCCGGTTTTCGGCTCAGGGCGAACAATCAGTCCGTGGTTCCACCTGAATTCGCGCCTGGCTGACGCGCACTCTTCACCCGGTAACGGCGGGGACCGGCAGGGCATTTCCGCCCCGCGGCTCCAGGGTGCCTGTTCTTCCGCCTCCCCGCAAGGGCTCACACCAGCCGCCCTCTCTCTTTGCCGGGGTATGGGGGATACTTCTCCCTGTCACTGCCTTTTGGATATCGTGAGAACTGTATCACGTTTTCATCAGAATGTCAAGGCCGAGTCCCACAGAAGCCGCACCAGGCAGGGCACTCTCTCACCCGGACCCTGGTCTGATCCCTTATCCGAAGCGCAGAAAAAGGCCGCCCTATAGGGCGGCCTTTCCCAATTTACTTTTTCCCGATCGTAGGCCACGATCACCCGGCGGTTGGGCTCCGTTCCGGTGGAGTAGGTCGTCACATTGGGCACATCCTGCAGCGCCGTATGGATCACATGCCGCTCATAGGCATTCATAGGTTCCAGTGTCACGCTGCGGCGGTACTTGGTGACCTTGGCGGCCACCTTCCGGGCCAGATGCTGAAGACTCTGCTCCCGCTTTTCCCGGTAATTCTCCGCGTCCAGCTGCACCCGCACCCGGCCGCTGCCGCTGCGGTTCACCGCATAGCTGGTCAGCTGCTGGATGGCGTCCAGAGTCTCGCCCCGGCGGCCGATCAGTGCGCCCAGATTCTTGCCCTCCAGGATCACCTTGTAGCGGCCCTTCTCCAGCAGATAGATGTGGATCTCCGCAGCACTCTCCATCTGCTCCAGCAGGCCGGAGAGGAACTTACGGATGGCCTGGGCCTTCTCGTCATCCACTTCTTCGCCCAGTGTCTGCACGGGAGCGGACTGCCGGGTCTTCTCCTCCGGGGCGGGCGCCGGCGCCTCCGCCGGCTTGCGCTCCTGTCTGGGCGGCTTTTCCGCTTTGGGGGGCTTAGGCCGCTCTTCCTGCGGCTTCTCCTTGGGGGCAGGCGCGGGGGCGAGAATCTCCTCTTCCTCCTCCGGGCCGTAGCTCACCCGGACCTTGGCCGGGCAGCTGCCCAGACCCAGGAAACCGGACTTTGCTCGCTCCAAAATCTCAACGGACACATCGTCCCGGTCCAGGCCAAGCTGCCGCAGGGCATTCTGGATGGCCTCATCCTCGGTCTTGCCCGTTACATCAATAAACTGTCTCATGGCGTAACAAGCTCCTTACTGATCATCATAGCGGTCCTCCTTGTAGGACCGGCCGCGGGCATAGGGCCGGTCTCCCACACGGCCCGCTTCCGTGGTGCTGGTGGCCGCCTTTTTGGCCTTCAGGGCCTTGGCCTCCTGCGCCGCCTGCCGCTTTTCCTTCAGGCTCTTCTTCTGTGCGGCATGCTGACGCTGCTGCTCCTGAAGCAGCTTGGCCTCCTCCATCCGCTTCTGGCGGTCCGCCTGGATCATCTCCTGCCGGGCGTCCTCCTCTTCCTGCAGCTTCTTGGTGTAGAACTTGCCCAGGACCATCTCCTGGATAATGGAGAACGCGCTCTGGGCAGCCCAATACACGCCCAGGGCGGCGGGCACGATGAAGGCGATGTAGATAGACATCAGAGGCATCATCCACATCATCATCTTGGTGGAGCCGTTGGCAGCCGCAGTCTGGGCGGACTGGCTCATGCTGACCTTGCTCAGCAGGAAGCTGAACACACCGGAAATGATGGGAATCAGAATCAGTCCCACCGCGGCCAGCGTGATGCCCGTGGAGAGGCTGCTGACAGCGCTCCAGGGCGTCTGGATCAGGTCAATCCCCAGGAAGTGGTAGTCGATGTTCACCCAGCCGGGATGCTCTGCAATGAAGTCGGGGAACTGGCTGTTAATGATGTTGGAAATGGCGATCTGCTCATAGCCGGGGCTGGCCACGATCTCAATGCCGGCGCCTTCAATCAGACTTCTGGCCGCATTCACTACCGCCAGACCGGCGTCCTTGCCGCCGAAGTTCATGAAGTAGACAATGGGCTCCCGGATGATATAGTACAGGGCCATCAGAATGGGCAGGGGCAGAAAGCTCCACAGGCAGCCGCTCATGGGATTGAAGCCCTCTTCCTGGTAGAACTTCTGCATCTCCTCCTGCATCTTCAGCTGGTTGTTGGCGTATTTCTTCTGGATCTCCTGCATCTTGCCGGACATGCGGCTCATCCGCACCATGCTCTTCTTGGACTTCATCTGGAAGGGCAGCAGGATCAGCTTGATGACCAGCGTGAACAGGATCAGGGACACGCCGTAGGACCCTGTCAGGTTGTAAAACAGCCGCAGCAGGGCCGCAAACGGGATACAAATTGCGTATCCGATGGTTGAAAACATAGATGCTTCCTCCAAATTGTAATGGGACCCGGGCTTTCAGCGCCCGCAGAGCGGAGCATTTCCGCTTTCGGCCTGTCCGCATTCCGCAGTGCCGGCTGACAGACGGCCGGACAGCAGCACAGGGTCCGGCAGAGGGGCTTGTCCCCTCCTCTCATGGGACCGGATCATATCCTCCCTTGTGAAACGGATTGCAGCGCAGGATACGCCGGAACGCCAGCCAGCCGCCCTTGAGGGCGCCGTACTTCTCAATCGCCTCCAGCGCATATTGGGAACAGGTGGGAATATACCGGCAGCAAGGCGGCCGGTACGGGGAGATGGCCACCCGGTAAAATTTCACCAGGGCCAGCAGGACCTTTTTCATCATGACCGGTCCTCCAGCAGCTCCAGCTTCCTGCAAAGACGCAGGAAGGTATCGTTCAGCTCCTTCCAGGAGGCAGTCAGGGTCCGTCCCCTGGCTACTAGAATCATATCGTACCCCTGGCGGAGCCGTCCGGAATTGAGCCGGTAGACCTCCCGCAGGCGGCGGCGGGCCCGGTTGCGGACCACCGCATGACCCAGCTTGACGGATACCGTCACGCCCAGGCGGTTGTGCCCCAGCCGGTTTTTCCGGCAGTAAAGCACCATCCCTCCGCCCACGGCGGAGGCGCCCTTCTGGTACAGCCGGCGGAACTCATAATTCTCTTTCAGGGTCACTGCCCGCTTCATGCTGCCACCTGCCTTCTCCCATTTGACACATCTGACACAAACTCAACGAGGGACGGAGGAATCACAGAATTCCCGCCGTCCCTGAAGACGTTGTTCAAGTGTCTCCCGCACGGTCCGTTTCTCAGTAGGACAGACGGGCGCGGCCCTTGGCGCGGCGACGGGCCAGGACCTTGCGGCCGTTGGCGGTTGCCATTCTCTTGCGGAAACCGTGGACCTTCTGGCCGTGCAGCTTCTTGGGCTGATAGGTACGTTTCGTTGCCATGTTGAGACACCTCCTGTCAGAATTGCGGCCCTTTTGAGGGCGGCACTTACTCGACACCGCCTAAAGGGCGGCGCAGTAAACAGATCAAGACCGCATGATCGCGGCGCAACCGATATTATACAGACTGTTTGAAAATATGTCAACTAAAACTTAAAAGTTTTGCGAAATTGAAAATGCTACTAATAAGAGTAACAAAGCGTAAAGCGTTGTTACTCTTATTTTTTTATCGAAAAACGGAGGTGAAAAGACCATGAGCAACAAATATTTGGGGCCTGCGGATCGGCAGCTGATTGCGGAGAAGTGGGCCGCTTATGCGTCGGTGCGGGAGATCGCGGGCCTGGTAGGTGTGGCACCTAAAACCATTTACGAGGAATTGAGGCGCGGGAGCAACGGCACCCTGGACAAGAATAGCCGCAAGGCATACAACCCGGAGCTGGCCCAGCGTCGTTTCCAGGAAAGCCTCCGACGGCGCGGCAAGCCCCTGAACAGAACGCGGGCGGCCAATGAATGAGTGACCCCACCGCCATGGAGGCGGATAAAACAAAGGAGGAAATGACAATGGCAACCATCATCAAGCAGACGAAAGAGGAAATCAACTGGGCGGAGATCGCCAGGGCCAGGGAGCTGGGCGCACTGGACAAACTGCTGGCGGAGCGGGATGTGATCCGCTTCAACCTGCGGAGCGGCACCGAGGTGGCCATCATGGTGGAAAAGGTGGAGCCGGGCCGGGCCTGGATGGGATTTGTGGACGGCGTGGCCGAGCGGCCTATGTATAACCGCCTGGAGCGTCCTGTGTCCTGGAAAGAGAGCGACGCCCGGAAATGGTGCAACACCGATCTGGTCCAGGATCTCCCGGAGGATCTGGTGTCCATCATCACCCCCCGCACCATCCGCCAGACCATCAAAGGCGAGGAGCTGGTGACCACGGATCTGCTATGGCTGCACAGCGTAACAGAGTTTTTCGAGCGCAAGCCGTGGGCAGATGGGGACGATCCCGCAGAGGAGCAGCTGCCAGTCTACAAGACCGAGCGGGACCGCGTGAAGATGTGGAACGGGGAAACCTGGCCGCACCACACCCGTTCCGCCAATGCGGGCAGCAGCCACAGTTTCTGCCTTGTCAACGCGGACGGCACGCCCACCAACGGCACCGCGGCCGCTTCTGGGGCGCTTGCCCCCGGCTTTTGGATCTAATCGGCGGAGCGTATCAACGGAAATCCAGCCCCCGCAAGGGGCGGAGAAAGGAACCGGACATGGCAGAGAAAAAGGTAATCAAAGGGCGCGGGATTGCCAGGAAGCTCATAGAGGAGCAGAACGAGAAAATGAGGCGCTTATTGATCAAATTGGAGGCGGAGGAAGCCAAGAGGGCGGCTGCGGACGCCGAAAGGGAGCAAAAAGAAATCCGGGCCGCCGTGGAAGAGGCCAAGGAGTTCCGGGGCAACCTGGAGCGGGCGGGAATTTCGTACAACACCCTGCTGGAGCTGGAGGCGCTGCGGGGAAACCTGGGAAGCCTGGGACACAACGCGCTCCTGGGATTTGAACGCGGGGAGGGATGGCCGGATGGGACCTGACGAAAAGGACACCGGCCTGATGACGGTTTGCATGGACGGCCAGCCGGTGCAATACGCCGGAGAAATCACCCTGCCGGAGCAAGTGGAGCGCCCGGCGCCGCCGCTCCTTTCGTCAATGGGCCTCACGATGGAACAGGCCGGAAAGGTGGCCGAGGCCATGGCAGAGGGTTTCCGCGCTATCTGCATAGCGATGGAGGAGGCCGCGGCGGCTGTGACAAAGATATGGGGAGCCATCCAGGCGGCGGAGGAGTTCCGCAAGGCCCTGCGGTGGGCGGAGGCGGTCAACAGGCCGCTGGCCGCCCGCTACCACCGCACCAAAAAGAAGCGGATCCGCAAGAAGTACGCCAAGCGGATCCTGGCCTGGTATCGGGAGGAGATCCTGTAATGCTGCGACTAAAAGCGAATAAAACCGCCCTGTATAAGCTGGTGGCGGATTATGTGGACAACCTCCCGCCCATGCGGAGCGGGACAGAGTTCATTAAATACCCGCGCACACCGGACTACGCCCTGAACTGGATCACCCCGGAATGGAACACGGCCCACGCCTTTTTCTCCACCTGTATGGGCCGCCCCCTCCTATCCATTGAGATCCGGGACGGAGAAACCGGAAAGACGGCGAGCCGCACCACCTATTCCCTGACCATCCGGGATCTCCGGGAGCGGGGCATGGTGGAGGAGTTCGTAACGGCGGCGGAGCGCCGGCGGATAGAAAGGAGTGCCGACAATGGCGGACTTTCTCCCGCTACCTGAAAAGGAATACAGCGTAATTTATGCGGATCCCCCATGGGAGTACCGCCAGCACGGGACCACGGAAAAGAGCCGAGGCACGGCGCTGAAACAGTACCCAACAATGACCACCGCAGATATATGCAATCTGCCGGTGCGGAAAATATGCGGGGGGGGGGCAGCCTGTTTTCTATGGGCAACTTTCCCAAACATTGCCGAGGGGATCAGGGTCCTGGAGGCGTGGGGGTTTCAGTACAAGACCGCGGCCTTTGTGTGGGTGAAGAAAAACGCCAAGAGCGGCACCAACTTTTGGGGCATGGGCGCATACACCCGCGCCAACGCGGAGGTGTGCCTGCTGGGCGTTTCGCCTGGGTTTAAGGCAAAGGAGAGGATCCGCAGCCACAAGGTACACCAGATCATTGAGGCCCCATTTGAGGGGCACAGCAAAAAGCCGGACGAAACCCGCCGGCGGATCGTGGAGCTGCTGGGGGATGTGCCCCGCCTGGAAATGTTCGCCCGCCAGAGGGCGGAGGGCTGGGACGCCTGGGGCAACGAGGCGCCGCCGGAAGAAAGGAAGATCGAGTAAATGACCGAGCGGGAAAGACTGCTGGAGAAGCTGGGAAAGGTCAAGGCCCTGGCGGATCGCGGCGAGGGCGGGGAGAAAGAGAGCGCGGAGCGTACCCTGGCCGCCCTTATGAAAAGGTACGGGATCACCGAGGAGGATCTGGAGGACACAAAGGCCACCATTCACTGGATCCGCTATAAGACGGACTGGGAGCGCAGACTGCTGGGGCAGCTGGCTTATATGCACCTGGGCACGGGCCACTCTTTCGGCTGTGTGGGCAGATACACAAAGAGGCCGCGCAAGGAAGTGGGAATTGAATGTACACCGGCCCAGTATATCGAGATCGAAGCGGATTTTGCGTTTTATTCCGAGGCCATGAAAGAGGAAATGGAGCTGTTTTACAGCGCATTTCTCCAGAAAAATGAGCTTTTCCCGCCGCCGGAGCTGGCGGCGGAACCGACAGAGGCGGAAAAAGAGGAATGGGAAGATGTGGAACGGGCGTGGAAAATCCAGTCCATGATGGGCGGACTGGACCGGCACACACGCCACAAGGCCCTGGAAGCCGCGGAATAGGGGGGCAATGTGGAGAACGAAAGAAAACCAATGACCCGCGCCCAGGTTGAACAGATCCAAAAGCCGCGTCCGGTTTGGATTGAGTGGATCGGCCTGCACCAATTACAGAAAAGCCCTGGCTGGGAGATCGCCACCCATGTCCATGCTGGGCGGCTTTGTATCAAGGGAGAGCGGGACAAAGATGGGTATTTACTGGATCTGTACGGGGTTAACTGGGTGGCATACGACACACCGCCGGGAGAAAAGGAGGACAAGCAGACATGAGCCAGAGAAAGGCCAAGGAGTACCGCCAGGCCATGGAGCAGTACCGGGGCGTGGTGGAAGATGTGGACGATCTGAAACGCCGGATTGGGGCCATGGAAGCCCGCCACCGCAGGGAGGACCAGCTGGAGGAGATCAGCCGCAGGCAGGCCAGACGGGAGGCGGAGAAGCGGGAAGCCAATAGGGCGGAATACCGGGAACACATGCGGAAGATCAACGCAGAGAAGCGGCGGAGGAAAATTGCCAGGCGGCGGATCGCTTTTCTGGCCTGCATGGCCATCCTGGCGCTGGCCCTTGTGTGTGCCCTTGTAACGGCCTGTTCGGCGCGTGGCAGCGGACCGGCAGAGGAACGGGAGATCAACGGAGCCGCCACCGTTTCCCCGCCGGTTACACTGGTAAGCGCAGAACCGGACATGTGGGACGGCGAGGGAGAGGATCCGCTGGAGGCAGAGAAGATCGAGGAGGCCCTGCTGGCCTCCGGGTATTTCTCCATAGCGGTGCCCATGTGCTACGAATACCAGGACTATATGCGGACCTACTGCGCGGCCTATGAGTGCCCCTATCCTCTGGCCCTGGCCGTGGCGGAGGTTGAAAGCCACTTTAACATGGAGGCCGTGGGTGCCGCCGGCGAGGTGGGGATCATGCAGTTAAATCCGGGGCCGGATGGTGCCTACCACGCAGAGCTGGAGGCGGCCACGGGACTGGACCCCACCACACCCTCCGGGAACATTGCCGCCGGGTGTTACCTGCTGGGAAAGTACATGCAGGAATACGGGGACGCAAACAAGGCGGCCATGGCGTACAACATGGGAGTGAGCGGAGCGGAAAACGCCTGGGCGGAGGGTATCGCCTCCACTGACTACTCCACCGCCGTGGTGGAGGCCATGGAGCGGTGGGAGGTCACAGTGAACGCATGGAATGGAATTTGAACCAGGAGGCAACGCGCACCGCAGCGGCCAGGAGGGCAAGGATCCACCGCTGGCGTGTTCCTGGCCGCTCCAAGGTGGTCCACCCTGCCCATGGGGCCGTGGTGGTCCCTCACGCCTCCAACCTGTGCGCGATTATGAACGCGGCAGAGGTGTGGGGATGTGACTGGGCGGAGATCCTGGACGCGCAGGTGTGGGCGGCACCAGGGGAAAAGGCGGCCCCCATGCCTACATTATATAAATAAAGGAGGCGGCGAAATGCTGATCAATGAAAGCGGCCTGGTGCGCTGTATCAAGCGGGCCTATAAATCCGCCGGGTATGCAGTGGCCGCAGAGGGCGATTGCATGACGATCTACACAGAGCAATGGTATATCCAATGCAAGCGGGCGGCCATCCCCCGCAAGGTGCTGGCCACCATCGTGGAACACATGGGCATGATACCGGACACAGAACCCGTGTCCATCGTAAAGGATGGAGAGCCGCAGCTGATCATGCCGGATGTGGCGGCGGATGAAATTGCACACTGGAGGACCGGAGAGCGCACCGACGCGGTGACCATGGCAACGGTTATCATGCAGGGCTACCAGATTTTCCAGCCGGACGGCGGCGGGGCCTGCTACGGGGTGAGCCTGCTTGACCTTGCGATAATGGAGCGGGACATGGTGGAGCATGGAGCCGCTGCTGTGATCGACGGGGACCGCCTGCTGTGGCGCGGGGACACCGAGGTGGTGGCCATGGGCGCAGTAAGAAAAGCCCGGTCAAGCTGGGCAAAGGAATGGGAGCGGGCCGTGTGGAACGCCCTGGAGGGCGTGGACCTCCACAAAGAGGAGGCATGACAATGGGAAAGACGAATTTTGACCGGATCACCGCCTCCCCGGAGGCTCTGGCCTCTTTTTTGGCCTCCCTCCCCTGCCTGGACGCGCCATGGGATGACGATTTTCACCGGATTTTCTGCGACAACTGCCCCATGGAGAACTGCCCAAATGTATGCCCACACGAGGGAAAAAGAAACAGCCCCGCGTGGTGGCTAGGGCTGGAGGTATCAGAGTAATGGAAGTAACTGTAAACATGAGCGCCGAGGAGTTCCAGGAGTTCATGGCCTGGAAAAATGACCGTGAGCAATACAACAAGGAAATGGCCATCAGGTCCGAGAAAATGGAACTGCTGGCCAAGAAAACATGCTGGGCCATTGAGAAAGATCCAAAGCGGCCCGGCAAGGTCAAGATCGTGGACCAGGAACACGCGGCGGAGCTGCTGGAGCTGGCCAATGACTACCTATCATAAAAAGAAAACCACCTGCGCCCGGTGCTGACAACACGGCGCAGGTGGACAGATACGAGGCGGCGCGGAGGCCGTCCTGGATAGTTGCATTATAGCATACTCCCGGACGGCCTGCAAGCCGCAAAATTCAACGGGGCCGCGGCCCCGTATAGCTCCGGTAAGAGCTATTAGTAAAGTGACCAGCAGGCCCAAAGGAGGAGTACAGCATGGCCTATGTACATAGGCGGGTAAAGGCTGGCCGCACCATCGAACACAGGAAAATGCAGTCATACCGGATCCACACAAAGGGGGTCCAGAGAGGCCCCAACCATGGGACCACATCGGCGAAGCAGGCCAAGATCAACGAGCGGGTGGCGGAGGAACACCTGCGCTGGGACCTGAACGCCAACTTTGACCACCGGGACCTCCACGCCGTCCTGCATTACTACGACAAAGACACCAGCTTTGAGGAAATCCTGGAACACAAAGCCGTGTTCCTGCGGAACCTGCGGAAGATTTGCAAAAAGCACGGGATCAAATACAAGGCCGTGGTGGTCATCGAAACCAAGCGGATGACAAACCCGCACATTCATGTGGTAATAACGCGCATGGATCCGGAGATCATCACGGAGGCGTGGGAATTTGTACCAAAGGGCGGCGGGGGTGTCAGCTTCAAGCCGTTGGACCGCCGCGGGAACCATGAAAAGTTGGCCTCCTATCTGGCCAAGGAAAGCCGGTCCACCATGGAGAAGTACCGGGAGGCAGGAAAGCGTGGAAAGCGGTACAGCAAGACCCAAAACATGGACAAGCCCGTGATTACATACACCCCCGTGCCTGCCTCCTCCTGGCGCAAGGAGCCAAGGGCCAGCAAGGGCGCCGTGCTGTACAAGTTCGATGACGGATCCACCACCCGGAGCGGGTGGCATGAGATCAGCGGCTACCCATACCAGGAATATTTCGAGGTTTTCAACGAATAGGAGGACAAGCCCATGAAAATTTACATAGCGGGAAAGATTGCCGGGGATCGGCGTTATCGGGCCAAGTTCCGGGAGGCAGCCAAGGACCTGGAGGCGGCGGGCCATGTAGTCCTGAACCCTGCCACCCTGCCGGACGGCCTGACCGACGGGGACTATATGCGGATCGCACTGGCCATGCTGGAGGCGTCGGACCTGGCCGTGTTCCTCCCGGACTACCGGGAGAGCCGGGGCGCCATGGTGGAATGGGCCTGGTGCCAGCGGACCGGGAAAGAGTGCGCTCTGTATCTGGAAATGACAGGAGGGAGAACAAAGTGAAAGACTTTGCGGAAGCATACAAAGCGGCCCACGCAAAAGCGCGGGAATACCTGGGGGTAAAAAGGGCCGGATGGGCAGCGCCGGGGAAACGGACGCGGGAAAATCATGCAATCCTAATCCCGCGCCGGGAGGCTGTGGACATGGCGAACAACCTGGCAACAGCAATCTACGCCAAGGAGGTATATATAACCTGGGCCATGAATCTGCGGGGCTTTATGGTGCAACTGGCCACGGGAGAATACGACGCCATGACATGCCGGGAATGTGGCGGCATTTTCCGCGCTGGGTGGATGAATGGGAAATGCCCATACTGTGAGGCGAAGCAGGCAGCCACCGGGTATGTGGACGGCATGAGAGAGGCGGCAGAAAAATGAGCAAGGCGCAGATCAGCATGTGGGAGGAAAAGATCGTGGACAGTTTCGCCGGCGGCGGCGGAGCTTCCACGGGAATTGAACTGGCCACGGGCCGGGTGGTGGACATAGCGATCAACCATGACCCGGACGCCATCCTCATGCACAAGACCAACCACCCGCACACCGTCCACTATCAGGCCAGCGTGTGGGATGTGGACCCGCTCGAAGTCACAGGAGGCAGCCCGGTGGGGTTACTGTGGGCCTCCCCTGACTGTAAGCATTTCAGCAAGGCCAAGGGCGGGAAGCCTGTGGACAAGAACATCCGGGGGCTGGCCTGGATCGTCCTGCGGTGGGCTGGGACAGTCCGGCCCCGCGTGGTCATCCTGGAGAATGTGGAGGAGTTCCAGACCTGGGGGCCGGTCCGCCGCGGGCACCCGGTAAAGGCAAAGGCCGGGCAAACATTCCGGCGCTTTATTGACCAACTGGAGGGCCTGGGCTATGCGGTGGAATGGCGGGAACTGGTGGCGGCTGACTATGGATCGCCCACAACACGAAAGCGGTTTTTTCTGATCGCAAGATGTGACGGGAGGCCCGTTGTGTGGCCGGAGCCTACACACGCGCCAGCGGACAGCCCGGAGGTGCTGGCCGGGAAGAAATTGCCCTGGCGGAGCGCGGCGGAGATCATAGACTGGAGCCTCCCCTGCCCCTCCATTTTCGACACGCGGGAAGAAATCCGGGAGAAATACGGCCTTTCCGCCCAGCGGCCACTCCGATCCAACACCATGCGGCGGGTGGCCAGGGGCGTGGACAAGTTCGTGGTCAAGTCTGCAAACCCGTTTTTGGTGGTGGTCAACCATGCTGGAGAGTTCCGGGGACAGGAGATTGTGGACCCGCTCCAGACCATTACAGCAAAGCATGGGTATGGGGTGGTAAGCCCGACCATAGCGCCCTGGACAGTGACCAACACCACCAACTCCACGGGCCACCCAGTCAATGAGCCAATAGACACGGCGCGGACCGGCGGCGGAGGCGGGCAAATGTTTTTTGGGGCCTCCCTGATCCAGTACCACACGGAACAGTCCGAGCATGTGAGAGGCCAGGAGATCACCGGGCCGATTATGACCATCGACGCCGCCAACCGCTACGGCTTAACGGCGGCCAGCCTGGTCAAATACTACGGGAGCGACCAGCACGGCCAGAACATCCAGGACCCGCTCCACACGGTAACGGCAAAGGACCGGGAGGGGCTGACAGCTGCCCACCTGGTCAAAATGAAAGGAACAAACCTGGGAGGATCGGCCACGGAGCCGGTGCAGACTATCACCGCCGGAGGAGGCCACCATGGTGTGGTCACCACGCAGATCACCAGAGCGGAGCCGGGGGCGGATCTCCGACACTGGCCGGAGATCCGGGAGCTGCTGAATACATATTGCGGCTATGACCTGGGGCCGGAGGATGTGATCCTGTTCCGGATCGGCGGTGCCTGGTATTTCATGGCGGACATTGGCCTGCGTATGCTGACGCCGCGGGAACTGTACCGGGCCAACGGTTTCCCGGATGATTACAAGATCGAGCGGGACTATACCGGACAGACCTACGGAAAAAGCAAGCAGGTGGCCCGGTGCGGCAATGCGGTGCCGCCTCCATTTGCCACGGCCCTGGTGCGGGCTAATCTGCCAGAGTGGTGTGCAGGGGTGCAGATCAACACCATGGAGGAACTGGAAAGGGCGGTGGCGGTGTAATGCTGGAAATCGTCCCCATGACATTGCGAGAGGCCAACGCCTTTGTGGAGCAAAACCACCGCCATCATGGGCCTGCGGTAGGGCATAAATTCTCCATAGGGATTTCAGATGGGGAGAAAATCGTGGGTGTGGCCATTGTGGGGCGCCCGGTGTCACGCCACCTGGATGATGGATGGACCCTGGAGGTAAACCGCCTTTGCACGGACGGGAGCCGCAATGCCTGTTCTGCGCTTTACGCAGCGGCATGGAGGGCGGCCAGGGCAATGGGGTATAAGCGCCTGGTGACCTACATCCTGGAGAGCGAGAACGGCGCAAGTCTGCGGGCGGCGGGGTGGAAGTGCGTGGGGCAGGCTGGTGGCCTGCGCTGGACAGGACGACGGCGCCCGGAGGTAGACCTATACCCCGCGCAAATGAAAATCCGCTTTGAACGGACGGCGGAATGAGGTGGAGCCATGGATGGAAAGAAAAACATGCGCCGGATCAGCGTCCTGGTGACTGCGCAGACGGCCTATAACCTGGACAAGCTGGCAGCCATGTGCGGCTACAAGGAGCAGGGACGCATAATTGACAAGCTGGTAAGAGAAAAAATGATTATGCTGGGAGGCCAGAGAAATGAAAATGTGCGATAGGTGCCCAGGCGCCGGCGGGTGCCTGCTGAACTACATGGGGGAAGCCTGCAAACACTGGAGAAAAGAAAACGCACCGGAGGTCCTGGCCACCATGGAGGACATGATCGGGGTGGCCTCCCGCGAGGAGCTGGCCAGGATCTTATGCACAGCTGAATTTTGCGAGTGCTGCGACTACAAAAAAGACGGCGGCGTGTGCCATTACATCGAAGAACACCCGGACGGCCTCCTGTTTGACGGCTGTGTGGAGGCCGCCAAGCGGTGGCTGGGGAAAATCGTGGAAAAACTTTGAAAGGGGAAACGACATGAACAAGACGAAAATTGACTGGGCCACCATGAGCTGGAACCCTGTAACCGGGTGCCGCCATGGGTGCCCATACTGCTACGCCAGCCGCACCGCCCACCGCTTTGACGCCGGGTGCGCAGATCCCGATCTGCCGGCTGACGGCCTCCATGTGCTGGAGGAGAAGATCAAGGCCACGCCATACCCATACGGATTTGAACCCACCATGCACAGATACCGCCTGAACCAGCCAGAACGCCAGGCGGAGCCGCAGACGATTTTTGTGTGCAGCATGGCGGATCTGTTCGGGCGCTGGGTGCCGACCTCCTGGATCGTGGAGGTCCTGGACGCCTGCCGCCGCGCACCGCAGCACCGCTATTTGTTTCTGACAAAGAACCCCGCCAGATACCTGCAACTGGACTACATGGGCTTACTCCCGCATGAAAATAATTTCTGGTACGGCAGCACCGTGGCCAATGAGGACGCGGCGGCCATGTACACCATGCAGGGCGTGGCAATTAACAGCTTTTGGTCCATGGAGCCGCTGCTGGGGCCGGTGGACATGAGCGCGGCGGAGGGCCTGCCCCAGTGGGTGATCCTGGGGGCCGAAACCGGGAACCGGGCGGACAAAGTGACACCGCGGCGGGAGTGGGTGGATCAGATCACGCAGTTCTGCGCGGAGAACGAAATCCCGGTTTTTTACAAGGACAACCTGCGGGCGCATTTCCCGGATCTCCCGCCCTCTGCCTTTCCGTGGGATGACCAGGAGGCCGCAACAACGGAATGGGCCGCCCACTACATGGGGCGCTTTGAAAGGCAGGTGTGACCCGTGGGAAAAATCGAAATTGGCTACACCGTGGAGAAAGAGCGGTGGCTGGAAGCGTCGAAAAATTTGCACGAGTTTGGCCAGATCATGGCGCGGAACCTGCGGAGCATGAACAGGGACGGACGCGGACAGGAGGACGCGGACGATCTCATGGCAGACATTATGCTGGCATGTACGGCCATCGGATATGTGGCGGAATTTGCCGCAGACAAATGCCGGTTTATTCCTTTGCCGGGAGGTGGCCAGAAGTGACCGAGCAGAAAAGGCCGCGGCAATGCGAGGGCTGCGCACTGGCAGAGCATGACGCATATATCTGCGCCCGCTGGCGCCTGTCCTATGCGGTGAATGAACTGAAAAAAGCCATCCCCCTGGTGCGGAGGACGGCGGCGGAAAATATGAAATGCCCATACCACTACCCCGCCAGCCTTTTGGGCACCGGGGTGGTGATAATGGACGAAATAGGGCCATGGCCGCCGAAAGGAAAGGGGCGCTGACTGTGCGGGCGGTGCTTTTGAGCATAAAACCGGAATGGTGGGAGAAAATCCTGGCCGGGGAGAAAGACCTGGAAATCAGAAAAACAGCCCCGCGGGGCGGAGCCAGAGGAGCGGAGCCGTGGCCGCTGCTGGTCCTGGCCTATGTGAGCGGGACCGGGGCCGTGCTGGGGCAGTTCCTTTGCATGGGGTGGGTAAAAAGCAACTGCTGGCGGTATCTGTCCTCCCGATCCTGCGTACCGGCGGAGGACCTGGAGAAATACGCCGGCGGGAAATCCTTGTATGGCTGGATTGTGGGAGAGGCGGAGGAATACGACACCCCCAGCCCGCTGGCAGAGTTCGGGCTAAACCGTCCGCCTATGTCGTGGCAATATGTAGAGGTCCCGGACCTGGAGGACGAATAAATGGCCATCAACCTTTCGGACCTGCCGCCCAAATATCAGCAGCAGGCCGTGGAAAAGTACATGAAGCAGCAGAAGCGGCGGGGGCCTGCGCCTCCCGCCGCCGCTGTGCAGAATACGGACAGGGCGGCGAAATATCGCAACACCCCCACCGAGCGGGTCACCGCCTCCGGGGCCGTTCTCCGCTTTGACAGCCAAAAAGAGGCCCGGAGATATGACCACCTGACCCTACGACAGCAAGCCGGAGAAATCCATGATCTGCGCCTCCAGGTGGATTTTACTTTGCAAGAGGCATACACAGACCCGGAGGGGCGGAGGGTCCGGGCCATTCGCTACCGGGCAGATTTTACATACAGGGAGCGGGACGGGCGGCTGGTAGTGGAGGATGTAAAAAGCAAGCCTACCAGGACGCGGGAATATCTGATTAAGCGAAAGCTGATGAAAGAGCGGCGCGGAATTGACATAACCGAGGTGTGAACATGAAGCAGCAGGCAACGGGCGGGGCCACCCGCGAAGCCGTAAAAGAATATTTACAGCAGTACCACATGGCGCGGGAGCGGCGGCGCATACTGGAGCGGCGGCACGATGTACTGGCGCGAGAGCTAAAGGCACCGGCGCCCGGATCGGCATACATGACCATGCCGGCCTCCCACTCTGCGGCAGACAGCGAGGGGGCCGTGTCCGTTGTCTTTCGCTTGTCAGAGGTTGAGGAGCGCATAGAGGCCCAGCGGATAGCCATGGGCCGAGCTGTCACCATGGTAATGGATCTCATTGACCTGTTGCCAGAGAACAGCATGGAGCGCACCGTGGTGGAACTGCGGCATATAGATTGCAAGAAATGGGAACGGATCTGCAAAGAGGTCCACATGAGCAGGTCAAGGGTAAATGTCTACTACAACGCCGCCCTGGATATTATCCTATCCAATGCACGGGCGCAGAAGTTAGTACAAGAGTTTGAGCAAGGGCAGACACCGGAGGTATGCACAGAAAAAAATGGGCCATATTGAAAAGACAGGACACAACAGGACATTCACCTGTGGTATTCTGGTATCGTGGAAAACGACAGGGGCAAGAGCAAAGCCCCAGCCAAATAGAGAAAGCCCGCCAGGGCGTGAGAACCTGGCGGCCTTTCTGTTTCCACACCATGGGCCGGGGAGCAGAACCGCAGGGGCTTTTCTCCTTTCACCCTGCCCCGCCGCATTGTACACGAGCGCGGCGGGCCGGCCCAAACACCCTTTGCCCTGGGCTGCTCATGCCGAGGGGCGGCCCAGGGCCTCCCTTGTGAATTTGCCACCCCCTCCCCTGTTCGGGTCCTTTCTGAAAAATAAATCTTTGCGGGGCAAGTGAAGTCCGATTATTTTCCACAAAAAATCAAAAATTTTTAGGGGTGTTTCGTTACGCTTTTTCAAAAAGCGGGAAAACCATACCCCCTAAAGGGGGTATCGGGCGGAAAGGGGATGAAGAAAATGCGAAATCGCCCACGCCGAAAAAGCGAAATCCGGCAGGGCGGGGCGAACCGGGCCAGCGGCACAAAAGGAGGTGCAGCCGGTGGCGGAGAAAAAAGGGGCCGGAAAGGCCAAAACAGGGGCGGCCAGTAAGGCGGCGAAAGCGCCGGCGGCCCTGAATACAGTCCCGGAGTGGGCCAGCACCACGGCGGTGGCCAAGCTGCTGGGGAAAACCACCCGGCGGATCCAGCAGCTCACCCAGGACGGCGTGCTGGAAACCGAGGTGCCGCCCGGCGGCGGCGCCCGAAAATATAAAACCTGCGAAACGATCCAGCGTTATATTGCCCACATCGAGCAAAAGGCCCAGGAAACGGCGGCGGCCAGCTCCACCGCGGAGCTGAACCTGCGGAAGCTGGAGGCGGAGGTAGAGCTGAAAGAAAGCCAGGGCCAGCTCCACAAGCTGAAAACCGCCATTGCCGAGGGGAAATACATCAAGGCCGAGGAGGCCACCAGGGATCTGACGGACTTCATGGCCATGTTTAAGAAATTCGCCATGAACATCCCACCCCGCGCCGTGAAATCCATAGCCGGATATGCGGACCCGCAAACGGCCAGGGCCATGGAAAGGGCAATGCGCAAGGAACTGGAGGATATGCTGGCCGTATTCGTTGACGCGGCGGAGATCGGACCGGAGGAGGCAGAGCCATGAGGCCGTACAGGGTAAAGCCGTACACGGTGCCGTCGTGGATCCACCGGGCGCTCCTGTCCCTGCGGCCAGCGGAACGCCTGCCGGTTTCCAAATGGGCGGAGAAATGGCGGGTCCTGCCCGACACCAACGCCATACCGGGGACATTCCGCAACAGCGTGACCCCGTATCTGGCGGAGATCATGGACGCATTTTCCAACGAGGATGTGGAGCGGATCGTATTTGTAAAGCCCACCCAGGTGGGAGGCACCACGGCCCTGGAGAATATGCTGGCCAGCGCCATTGACCAAGACCCGGCACCGACTATGATCGTCTACCCCTCCAAGGAACTGGCAGAGCGGACGGTGGAGGCGAAGCTGGAGCCGATGATCCGGCAATGCAAACCGCTGGCAGCCAAGTACCGGGAGGCGGAAAGCCAAAAGCTAAAGCTGAAATTTGAAACCATGTTCGTTTTTCTTTCGGGAGCAAACAGCCCGGCCTCCCTGTCCTCCACCCCGATCCGGTATTTGTTTCTTGACGAAGTGGACAAATTTCCGGGAGCCTCCAAAAAAGAGGCGGATCCGGTTTCCCTAGCCATAGAGCGCACCAAGACCTACACCACAAACCGCAAGATCTTCATGGCCTCCACCCCTACGCTGAAATCCGGCCACATCTGGAAAGCCAAGGAGGAGGCGGAAGCGGAAAAGCATTACTTTGTGCCATGCCCCCATTGCGGGGAGTACATCGAATTTGTATTTGCACAGCTGAAATGGCCAAGCAAGGACGATGTGCCGGACAGCGCCGAGCGGGCGGAAATGGCAACCTATGTCTGCCAAGCCTGCGGGTCCGTGATCACTGACCAGGACAAGGGGAAAATGCTGGCCGCCGGCAGGTGGCAGACGGTCCGACAGACCGCCGCCAGGCCCTCCAGCGTGGCCTATTGGCTGAACACCCTGTACTCCCCTTTCACGCGGTTTTCAGAGATTGCCAAGGAGTTCCTGCGGTGTAAGGATGACCCGGAGCTGCTGCAAAACTTTGTCAACAGCTGGCTGGCGGAGCCATGGGAGGACACCAAACTGCGGACCAATGCGGAGCTGGTGCTGGAGCGGCAGACCGAGGTGGAGGCATACGCCCTGCCGAAGTGGGCGAAGCTGATCACCGCCGGCATAGATGTGCAGGAAAATTGCCTGTACTGGACGATCCGGGCCTGGGGCGATTATATGACCAGCCAGAACATTGCCCACGGCCAGGCGCTATCCATGAACGAGGTGGCGCAGATCATGAACACCGAGTTTATACACCCGGACGGGCAAAGACTTTTGGTGTCGCTGGCCCTGATGGACAGCGGCGACCAGACCGAGGAGGTTTACGAGTTCTGCGCCCTAAATGCGGACTGGGTGCTACCGTGCAAGGGCGTACCCACCATGCTGTCCCACTACCGCCTGTCAAAAGTCAACAAGGCCGGAAGCAATGCCTACGGAATGGACTTGGTGCTGGTGGACGGCGGGAAATACAAGGACATGATCGCCGCCCGCATGAGGAAGCCGAACGGGAGCGGATCCTGGATGGTCTACAAGGACTGCGATCTGGAGTATGCGGAGCAGGTCACCGCAGAGCATAAGGTGACCGAGCGGGCCAATGGGAAAGTGGTGCAGAAATGGGTGCCGAAAACCACCCACGCAGACAACCACTATCTGGACTGCGAGGTGTACGCCGCAGCGGCGGCGGACATGCAGGGCGTCCGGTCCCTATACCTGCAAAGTCAGGAGCCGGAAAAGCCAAAGAAGCCAAAGCCGGAGCCTGTGCCGACACCGGAGGAAAACTGGATCCGGCAAAATGAAAGCTGGGTATAAAGCGGGAGGACAAAATGGAACACACACAAATGAAGCCGGCGGAAATGCTGGAACAGGTCAATAAGGCCATTGCGGCGGTGCTGGTAGGCGGCCAGTCATACAAGATCGGCAGCCGGTCCCTGACACGGGCGGATCTGTCCATGCTGAAATCCATGCGGGATGATCTGGAGGCCCAGGTGGCGGCGGGGACCCCCTCCCACCTGCTGGATCGGACCTTTGTGGCCTACTTTGACGGGAGGTGACCGTGCCGCATGGGAATTTTGGATAACATCATCACCGCAATTTCGCCGGAAAGAGGCTACCGGCGGGAGGCATGGCGGCAAGCCCTGGAGGAGCTGCGGGGATATGACGCGGCCAGCCACGGGCGCCTAAATGCCGGGTGGCGGGTTTTCAACGAAAGCGCGGAATTAACAGACCGTTACAGCCGGGATGTGATCCGCGCACGCGCACGCGATCTGGAACGCAACAGCGACATTGCCCAGTCTGTGATCCACGCCTTTCGGCGGAATGTGATCGGGAAAGGCTATAAGCTCCAGCCAAAGACAGAGAGCGAGCTGTTAAACGACCAGCTGGAAAAGCTGTGGAAACAATGGTGCCGCAAGGAAAACTGCGACATAACCGCGTCACAGTCTTTCAACCAGATCATGCGCATGGCTGTGACACGGAAGCAGGTGGACGGCGGGATCCTGTTCATCAAGCGATACACGAGGGGCGGCCTGGTGCCGTTCAAGCTCCAAATGATCGAGGTGGACGAACTGGACACCACCGCCTCCATCCCCAGGCACAAGGGAAACACCGTGGTGGGCGGGATTGAGTATGACCCGGCCCGCCGGGCGGTGGGCTATTTTATCCAGCAGTACGATGTGGAGGGCTGGAAGCTGACCACCCCGGTGTATATCGAGGCCAAGCATGTGATCCCGTACTGGACCAAGCACCGCCCCAGCCAGCTGCGTGAGGTTTCGGACCTGTCCCCTACCATTACGCGGGTACGGGACACAAACGAATTTATCACCGCCGTTTCCGTCAAGGAGCGGATCGCGGCCTGCCTGGCCGTGTTCATTAAGCGGGCAACCCCTACGGGCGGATTTGGCCGCGGCGGCGTGGTGGCCGGCGGGGATCGGGTGACCTACGAGGGCAAGAGCCTGACCCCCGGCATGATCAAGGAAATGAATGTGGGGGACAGTATCGAAACTGTGGAGCCAAAAAGCGCGGGATCGGACGCCTCCCAATTCCTGAAAATGCAATGGCGTCTGATCGGAGCCGGCCAGGGCATGAGCTACGAGGCCACCAGCCGGGACATGTCGGAAAGCAATTATTCCAGCGCACGGCAGGGAGCGAATGAGGATGAAGCCACATTCGCGGCGGAGATCGAGCTGCTGACCGAGATCATGAGCGAGATCTACGAAACTTTTGTTATTTCCTGTTATCTCACCGGGCTGATCAACCCGCCCGGATTTTGGGATAAAAAGGCGGATTACCTGGCGCACAAATGGGTGCAGGCACCGAAAAAATGGATCGACCCGGCCAAGGAAACCACCGCCACCAAAACCGCCCTGGCAACGGGCCAAAAGACATTCCAGGATGTCGCAGCCGAACAGGGCAAGGACTGGAAAGAGGCCGTGGACGAAATGGCCGAGGTCCTGAAATATGGCCGTAAAGCCGGCATTGAGATGGGAGGTGTAATTTATGGCCAAGGAGCAGCAGCACAGCAGAACGCCGGAACCCAGGGACAAGAGCCGGGGAACCAGGAGCATGGGGGAAATCCTGATCCGACGGGAGGAGGGGCAGGACAGCCGCCGGAGAACAGTTAGTTTCTCCAGCGAAACGCCATACCGCCGCTATTTCGGCATGGAGATCCTGGACCATGCAGAGGGCGCCGTAGACCTGGGGCGCCTGAACAGCGTGGGTGTCCTGCTTTTCAACCATGATGTGGACAGGGTTGTAGGCCGCGTGGTCCGCGCCTGGGTGGAAAACAACCGCGGTATGGCAGAGGTGGAATTTGATACCGACGCGGACGCGGAAAAGATTTTCAGCAAGGTGCAAAGCGGGACCCTGAAAACCACATCGGTGCGGTACAGAGTAGACAGCTGGGAGGAAGTCCGGGCCGGGGCTACATCGGCAGACGGACGATTTACCGGCCCATGCAGTATCGCCAGGCGCTGGACACCCATGGAAATCTCCGTTGTTTCTGTGCCGGCAGACGCAACCGTGGGCGTGGGCCGATCCAGTGAAAGCGCAGACACACCGGACCTGTCCGCATACGAGCGGCAGATCCAAATCAATCAAAATACTTTTAGGAGGTAAAGAGCAATGACCATTCAGGAAATGATCGCCAGACAGCAGGCGATTGTGGCCGGCGCCCGGAACGAGGGCCGGGGCCTGACCCGCGAGGAGCAGACGGAGTTTGACCAGCTCCAGGGAAAGATTGACGCCGCCCGGAACGCGGGAGGCCAGGACGGCCACCAGGGCGGCGGAGAACCCCCTGCGGAGGGGAACCGCGGAGCCGGTGAGCCTGCCGGCGCAGAGGGCCAGGACGGCGGAAACGACGAAACCCGCCAGGCGGCGGTGCAGGCAGAACGCCAGCGCAACAGCGAAATTGTGGCCCTGTGCCGGCAGGTGGGCATGGATCCGGCGGAGTACATCCGCGGCGGCCAAACCATGGACCAGGTGCGCCAGGCGGCGGTGGAGTTCATGATCTCCCACGGCGGTCCCGTGGGCACCCGGACCGATGACGGCCAGGGCGATGAGTTCCGCAACGCGGCGGTGGACGCTCTGCTGCTGCGTGCCGGCGTCCCTGTGAGCAATCCGGCCAGAGAGGCGGACAGCCTGCGCGGCATGTCTGTGCGGGATCTCATGATCGAGTGCATGGCCCGGAGCGGCGAGGGGTCCACCACTTCCCTGCTGCGCATGGGCAAGAATGACCTGTGGGGCATGGCGGTGCGCCAGTTCCTTTCCCCCACGGCCTCTTTCCCCGCCATTCTGGATCAGGCCATCCAGAAATCCATTGTACACCAGTACCAGCTTGTGCCCACCACCTTTGACCTGTGGACCAATAAGGGCAGCCTGCCGGACTTCAAGCCCAGCAAGTCCCATGAATACACCATCGGCGGCGGCCAGTTCGACAAGGTGACCGAGGGCGGAGAGCTGAAGCACAGCACCCTGGACACCGACATGAACCCCCTGCGCAAGCTGGACACCTACGGGACCCAGTTTACGATGACCCGCGAGGCGTTCATCAATGATGATATTGGCTTTTTGTCCGAAATGCCGGGCCAGTATGCCCGCGTAGCAAAGCGGAAGATCAACAAGCAGGTGTATGAGGTCATCGTGAAGAACCCCGCCGTATATGACGGCGTGACCCTGTTTGAAGCTGACGCACACAAAAACCTGATCGCCACCGGCACCGCCCCCACCATTGAGAGCGTCCAGAAAATGATGATGAAGCTGCTGCGCCAGACGGATCCTTTCGGGGAAAGCATTATGGTACAGCCCAAGTACATTCTGGTGCCCGTGGGGTACGGTTTCCTTATGTCCCAGCTGCTTGAAACCGCGCAGGTGGATGTGGACGGCATTGGCAGCCACACCGCAAACGCGCTGTACAAGTACCGGACCCAGCTCCAGGTGGTGGAGGAGGGCGCGATCAACGCCCTGGCCGGATCCAGCGCGGTGCCCTGGTACATCGTGGGCGATAAGACCACGGCCAAGAGCGTACAGGTGGACTACCTGAACGGCGTGGAAACCCCCAGTTTCCGCCGGAGCGAAAAGGCCGGTTACCTGGGCTTTGTGTGGGACATTTGGCTGGACTGGGGCATCACCGTCATGGACTACCGGGGCATTGTACGCAATAACGGCGTAGCTATTGCCGAGTAAGGAGGTACAGAGAAATGAACGCAAGATACTGGCAGAGAGGCGAAACCCTGGACTACACCGCCGAGGAGGCCGTGGTCAACGGCCAGGTGGTGAGCCTGGGAAATCGGATCGGCGTGGCCGGGAATGACATTGCGGAGGGCGCAACCGGCGCCCTGCATGTCACCGGCGTGTATATCATGGACAAGAAAGCCTCCGAAAAGATCACCATGGGCGCCCCGGTGTACTATGACGCCACGGCGGACGAAATTACCGCCACCGAAAAGGGCAATGTCCCCGCCGGCTACGCAGCCGCAACGGCGGAGGCCAGCGACGCCACCGTTCTGGTGAACATCGGGGACCCGGACGGCGCCCCGGCCATCCACAACAGCCTGGCCCTGAAATGCACGGACGGCAAGGTGTACGACATTACCGTGGCCACCGGCGGCACCCTGACGGCTACCGAGCGGACATAAGGAGGGCGTAAGGCATGAAAAAGCTGATCGCCAAGCGCCCCGTGCTTTACCTGGGGCGGATGTATGACGCGGGCGACACCCTCCCCGCCAATGACCAGAAGATGGTCACCGCATGGCTGAACGCCAAGAGCGCGGCCTGGGATGGTCAGGAGGCCGGGGAACGCCACCAGGAAGCCCAGGAGGACGCAGAACAGGCGGACGGGTCCCAGGATAGCCGGAGCCAGAACGGGGGCCAGGAGGCCCAGGAGAACGGCCAGGAGGCCAAAATGCTGGAGGGGCACCTGGACGCCGAGCAGCTGGCCACCATGAAAAAGGCCGATCTGGAAAAGCTGGCCGACCAGCTGGGCGTGGACATTTCCAGCGCAAAGAACAACAAGGAACGGGCGGAGCTGATCGCAGCGGCCCCCGTTCAGGCCCCCGCAAATGAAACAGGGGGCGCCCGCTGATGGGCGCCCCCAGCTTCAAGGATCTGGTGGCGGCTGACATTTCCGCTGTGTTTCTGAATGGCCAGGAGTTCGCGGACACCCACACCATAGACGGGAAGCCCATGACCGTGGTGGTGGATGAAAACGAACTGCTGGAGCGGGACAAGTCAAAAATGGGGATCCAGGTGGATGGGACCTACAAGGCCCGCCGGCTGATTTATGTGGCCAAGGAGGAATACGGCCCACGCCCGGCCCATGGGAAACAGCTTAATTTTGACGGGCGCCTGTTCCGGGTGGCCGATTGCACCGAGGAGGCCGGTATGCTGGCCATTACGCTGGAGGCGGTGAGATCGTGAGCGAAAGCGTGATACAGATTGACACCCAGGCGGAGATTGAAAAGATCATCCGGCAGCTGGACACTCTGCCCAACCGGCTGAAAGCCCCCGATGTACTGGCCAGCGCCCTGAACGCGACGGCCAACGAAATGAAGAAAAAAATAGGGCAAAGGACCAGGAAACGCTATGCAATCAGCAACAAGAAGATCCTGACTGACAGGAAAATGGGTGGCATGTACACGAAAAAGGCCACCGGGTCCAATGGAGAGGCCGCCCTGTTTTCCAGAGGCGGTATGCTGGAAGTCATGAACTACATGACCAGGAGGAACACCGAAACCACCGCGGCCATGCTGAAAGTGCTGAACGAAAGCGCCATGACCGCGCTGGAGGTGGACGGGCGGAAAGCCTTTGAGGCCACATTTCAGAGCGGCCACACGGCCATTGTGCAGCGCGTGGGCCGCTCCCGCCTGCCGGTAAAATCCCTCATGGCCCCGGCGGTGCCTATGCTGTACGGCAAGACATACGAGGAGGCCACCCAGGATTATTACTCCATCCTGCAAAAGCACATCCAGCGAGAGGTGGAGCGGGTCCTGGACGGTTTCGGGAGAGCGGCATAAAAAAGCGGCCCCGCAGAGGGGCCGCAAAAGTCAGCAATTATAAAAATCGTCGCTGGTGTAGCCCATTTGCAGGGCAAGGAAATAAATGTGCTTGCACGGTTTACTGCGTTTATCAAAATCCGGGCAAGAGCAATAGTCCAGCGCGGTGGTGTATTCGGTGCCAGTGGATCCGCTGACCTTTGCCAAGCCGCTGTCTACATCATAGCTGATCAGCCCCAACCCCTCATGGACTGCCTTTTCAAAGCGGTCCGACTGGGCGGATCCACGATGTACTTTTTCGTTCCATTCCCCAAAAGAGTGCCCAACCGGGCAATGCTGGCTACGGATAGAAACAAGTTCGGTTTTTTTACGCGGGAAAATCAGGAAATACGAAACCGTTTCACGGATCGTTTTACTCCCCTCTCTCCCCTCTATCGTGCGCAGTTCGCTTGTTTTGCTTACAGGATGTTTCTTTTTCCACTGGCTATATGCAACCAGGGCAGCGGCGAGTATGACACCACCGCAAAATGACTGCACCTCCCCAGTAAACAAGCACCCAAGCGCGAGAACGAGAACGACACCAGCGGCAATGTACAGCCCTCTCCCTTTCATTTTACCACCCTTTCCACGCTCTTTTATGCTGATTATTACCACATTTTTCTGATTATTAACACATCCGTAATTATACGAAAGAAACGGTAAAAAGTCAAGGAGGCGCAAGCATGTGACCCAAGAATTTTTGCAGGACGCCATGGTGGCGGACCTAAAGGAGCTTTTCGCCCATGAGAGGCTGAAAAGTTCCCTGGGCGTCGAGCGGGAGATCCAGATCTACCCCCAGGATGTGCCGATCCGGGAAAGCGACGATGAAGCCCAGGACAAGGAAGCACCGCCGGAGCCGTATGTGGTGGTGCGCCTCCGGGGTGGAAAGACCGAGAGCGACGATGACCAGCAGATCATTGACGCGGTGCTGGTGGCCTGTGTCTACGACCCCGATCCGGGGCGCCAAGGCTACCGGGACGCCCTGCACATCATCAACAAAATTTACCATCACTATTCCGCCTACGCCGTGATCGGCAACCGCTGGGAGGTCCTTTACCCTATGGAATGGACCACCCAGGAGGAGGACACGCACCCGTACTATTTCACGGCCATGTCCCTGCGGATCCAGGCACCGGCGGTCCACAAGGAGGTGCCAGAAGCATGACAGCAAAGAAACAGACCAAACCGGCGGCGGAGGCCGGCACGCTGGTGTACTGCGGCCCCACTATCCCCGGAGTGGCCAAGCAATTCACATCCTACCGGGGCGGCATACCGGAGGCCCTGGCGGCGGCGCGAAAGCAAACCCCGGTGCTGGGCGGCCTGATCGTACCGCTGGACCAACTGCCGGAGGCCATGCGCCAACTGCGGGAGAAAACCGGCTCCATTTATGCCCTGTACCGAAAGGCACAGAAACGAAACTAACAGGAGGTAAAGCAACATGGCAACCTATCAGCATGGCGTGTACAACCAGGAGCAGGCCACGAGCCTGACCACGCCGATCCGAAGCAGCGCCGCCCTCCAGGTGATTTTCGGCACGGCACCCGTTCACCTGGCGGACGATCCGACCAAAGCGGCCAACACCCCGAAGCTGTGTTACAGCTTTGCGGAGTGCCAGGCCGCTGTGGGCTATTCCGACGATTTCAAAAACTTCACCCTTTGCCAGAGCATTGACGCCAATTTCCGGGTGTTCAATAACGCCCCCATTGTTTTGGTGAATGTGCTGGATCCCGGCAATTCCAAGCACACCAAGAACAACGAGGAGGAGAGCTGCGCGGTGGCCAACGGGCAGGCGGTCTATACCAAGCCCTATGTGCTGCTGGACACCCTGGTGGTGAAGAAAGACACCACCCCGCTGGTGGCCGAAACGGACTACACGGCGGCCCACGACGATGACGGGAATGTGGTGATCACGCTGATCTCCGAAACAGCAAAGGAGGCGGAAAGCCTGTCTGTTTCCTCCACCAGCCTGAACCCCGCAGGCGTGACCAAGGAGGATGTTGTGGGCGGCGTGGACGCAGAAACCGGAAAGGAAACGGGCCTGGAGCTGGTGCGCCAGATTTACCCCAAACTGGGCCTGACCCCTGGCCTGCTGCTGGCCCCCGGATGGTCCCACGATCCCGTGGTAGCCGCGGCCCTCCAGGCCAAGACCACAAAAGTCAACGGGAATTTCGATTGCAACACCTATCTGGACATTGCGGCAGACAGCACAGGCGCCACGGTGTACACCGCTGTAAAGACTGCCAAGGAAAAGATGGGCGCAAGCTCCAGCCACGCGGCGGTATTCTGGCCCAAGGGGGCGGTGGGCGAAAAGATCTATTGCCTGTCCGCTATGGCGGCGGCGGAAACGGCGGCCACCGACGCGGCCAACGGGGATGTACCCCATGAAAGCCCCTCCAATAAGGACCTGAAAATCACCGCCACTGTGCTGGATGACGGCACCGAGGTGGCGCTGGATCAGGAGCAGGCCAACCTCCTGAACGGCCAGGGCGTGATCACGGCTATCAATGCCAACGGTTTCAAACTGTGGGGCAACAACACGGCAGCCTATCCCTCCACCACGGATCCGAAAGACCGCTGGCTGGCGGTGCGGCGGTTTTTTGACTGGGATGGAAACAACTTCATCCTGACCTACTTCCAGAAAGTAGACAAGCCGGGAAATAAGAGGTTGATCCAGTCCATCGTGGACAGCCAGAACATTATTGGCAACGGGTATGTGGCCCGCGACTACTGCGCCGGGTATCGGCTGGAGTTCAAGGAGGACGAAAACCCGATCACCGACCTGCTGGACGGGAAGCTGACCACCCACACCTATCTGGCGCCCTACATCCCCGCGGAGAAGATCGTGAACATCCGCGAGTACGACACCGCGGCCCTGGAGGCCGCGCTGACCGGAGGAGGCGAGTAACCCATGAGCAAGAATATTCCGACCAAGATAAACAACTACAATGTGTACAACGAGGGGGAAAAGCTGCTGGGCGTGGGGGATGAATTGACCCTGCCGGACTTTGAGGCCACCAGCGAAACGGTGAGCGGCGCTGGGATCCTGGGTGAGATCGACGATCCCACCATCGGCTATTTCGGCAATATGCAGCTGGAGGTCCCTTTCCGCACCCTGGACAAAGAGGCCACCGACATGATGGACCAGACCAAGGCGGTCCAGCTGACGATCCGGGGCGCTATTCAGGAGATCGACAGCGCCGGAAACATTGTACCAAAGGCAATCCGCATTGTGGTGGGTGGCCGGGCGGCAAAGCTGACCGGCGGCAAGCTGAAACGGGCCAGCACCATGGACAGCGGCGTGACCCTGAACATCCTTAACATCTTGATTGAGGTAGACGGGGAAAGCGTCGTGGAGCTGGACAAAATGAACCCCACATATAGGGTCAACGGAGTGGATCTGCTGGCCGCATACAAGGAGATGTGCTAAATGGACGAAATCAAGAACAACGCCGCCCTGGAGGCGGAGCAGACCGCCGCGCTGGTCCCTGCGGCCCCCGCAGAGGAACCGGAGGAGGAAAGCCTGATCCTGAAATTCCGAAAGCCGTACAAGTTCGAGGGGCAGGAATACACCGAGGTGGACCTGTCCGCCATGGAGGACATGACGGCGGCGGACCTGTGCGCCGTGGGCAAGATCATGACCAGACTGGGCATTGTGAACCCTGTGGCGGAAATGACCGTGGATTATGCCATTTATATGGCGGCCCGCGCCTCCGGCAAGCCGGTGGAGTTTTTCCAGGGCCTCCCCACCAAGGAGGGCATTAAGCTGAAAAACATGGTCACGGGTTTTCTTTACGGCGGGGACGGAGAGGACTGACCCCGCCAGAAATCAGAAAGGCTTGCGTGGGCCTGTCCTATCTGCTGCGGACAGGGGTTGACTACTTTATGGGGCTGTCCATAGAGGAACTGCAAGAACTGGCGGAGGAGGCGATCAAGCTATATGGCAAAAGGAAAAACCTATGAGCTGGCGCTAAAGATCGCCGGCAGAGTGGACAGCTCTTTGAAAAAAGCCTGCCTGGACGCAGACGAAAACCTGGGCAAGCTGGCCAAGACAGCGGAAAAAATCGGGAAAGCCGCCAAGGTGGCCGCCGGCATAACTGCGGCGGCGGCCACCGCGGTGGGCGTAGCCGCTGTCAAGTCCTACACAGAGCATGAGCAGGCCGTGAACAGCATGGCAGCGGCCACCGGAGCCGCCGGCGAGGAGCTGGAACACCTCCAGGCCGCCATGGAAGGCGCCTATCAAAATAATTTTGGGGACAGCCTCCAGGACACGGCGGACGCCGTGGCCATGGTAGACCGCAATCTGAAAAACATATCCCCGGATGAAATCCAGGAGGCCACGGAGGCAGCCCTGGCCCTCCAGGACACTTTCGAGTATGGCGTGGAGGAAAGCACCCGCGCCGCGGCGGCCATCACAAAGAATTTCGGCGGATCCGCAAAAGAGGCGTTCAGCCTGATCGCGGCGGGCGCGCAAAACGGCCTGGACTATTCCGGGGAGCTGATCGACACCATCAACGAATATTCCAGCCAGTTCTCCAAGCTGGGCTTTACGGCAGACGGCATGTTCCAACTGCTGCAAAGCGGCGCGGACAGTACGGCGTGGAACCTGGACAAAGTGGGCGACGCCATCAAGGAATTTAGCATAAGGGCCATTGACGGGAGCGACACCACGGTGCAGGCGTTCCAGGATTTGGGCTACAACGCCAACGCCATGATGGAAACCTTTGCCGGCGGCGGAGAGGACGCAAACAAGGCGTTTTTCGATGTGTTAAACACCCTGATGGACATGGACGATCAGGTGAAGCGGGACGCCCTGGGCGTGGCCCTGTTCGGGACTATGTGGGAGGACCTGGGCGCGGAGGCCATGCAGGCCATGGCGGACGCCTCCACGGCGGCCTATGACACCCAGGGGGCGCTGGAGCAGATCAACTCTGTGCGGTACAACGACCTGGAAAGCGCCATGCAGGGCGTGAAACGACAGGCGGAGGGGATCCTGTGGACCATCGGGGAGCAGCTGGAGCCGTACATACTGGACGGCCTGAACTTCCTATCGGCAACAGTTATCCCCAATGTGCAGACCGCTGTGGAAAAGCTGGGCGGATATGTGCAAAGCAATATCATTCCGACGATCAAGACAGCCGCCCAATGGATCGGAGAAAACAAGGACATGCTGCTGACCCTGGCCGGGGCTATTGCCACCGCCGTGGGGGCATTTATGGCCCTGCGGACAGCGGGACAAGCGGCGGGAGCCATTAAGGGGATCGGCACGGTATTGGGCACGGCAGTCAAGCAAGGCGGCCTCCTGAAAACCGTGGTGGGACTGCTGGGCGGCCAATTCACCATCATTATAGCAATTATCGCGGCGGTAGCCGGCGCCTTTGTGATCCTGTGGAACCGAAGCGAGAAATTCCGCACCGCGGTTATGGGGATCTGGCAAAGGGTCCAGCCACTCATACAGGCATTTGGCAATCTGGTGAGCCTGATCGCCACCAGCCTGGCGCCCGTCCTGTCCAATCTGGCCAGCGTCGTTCTGGCGGGGCTGGAGGCCGCTTTTGTGGCATTTGCCCCCTATATCGAAAATGTAATTGCCATCTTAACAAGCCTAATCGAGTTTGTAACCAATGTATTTTCGGGCAACTGGGGCGCCGCCTGGCAAAATATTGTGGATATTTTCGGCAATGTTTTCGGGATGATCGTGAACCTGGCGAAAGTTCCCATTAACGCGGTGATCTCTGCAATCAACTGGGTTATTTCCAAGATCAACAGCATTTCCGTGACGATCCCGGACTGGGTGCCGGGCGTGGGCGGCACAACCCTGGGCTTTAATATCCCGACCATTCCGGCCCTGGCCGCCGGCGGTATTGCAACGGCCCCCACACTGGCCATGATCGGTGAGGGAGGAGAGCCGGAGGCGGTCATGCCGCTGTCCAAGCTGGCGGCCCTGCTGGACGAATGGACCAAGCCGAAACCGCAAGGCGGCGGAAGCCCGGAGGACGGCGACGGGGACCGGATCGTGTGGTCCCCTGTGTTCAATTTCTGCGGCAACACCACCAAGGAGGAGGCCGTGGAAGCCGCCCGCATGAGTTTTGCGGAGTTCAAAAAGATGTACAAGCAGATGAAAGCCGAGGAGCGGCGCAAAAAGTTTGCCCCGGCGTAAGGAGGCCCGCACATGGCAAAAACCTACACCACCCAACAGGGGGACGCCTGGGACGCTATCGCGCACAAGGTATATGGAAGCGAAACATATACAGGCTGGCTTATGCAGAACAACCTCCCCCTGCTGGATATTTTCGTATTTGAGGCGGGGACGGTCCTGCAAACACCGGACCCGCCGGAGGATGACAAGGCGGAAAACCTGCCGATCTGGAGGACGGGAGCATGAGAACACGCAGCGCGGCGGTGGATCTGACCTGGAACGGCGCGGCAGTCAAAAGTAAAATGCTGGGCCAGACCACGGAGATCACCTACACGGACCCGGCCAGCGGAGAGGCGGACAGCCTGGATATTGCGATCCATGACAGGGACCGCCAATGGACGGTGGCCTGGATGCCTCTGGCGGGCGATACGCTGGAGGCCGCCATAAAACTTTCCGACTGGGAGCGGGAGGGCGACAACCGCGCCCTCCCCTGCGGGTTTTTCATCCTGGACAATTTCGAGTTTGCGGGCTGGCCCATTACCGGGACCATTTCCGCCGTGTCGGTGCCGGCGGACGGCGCTTTTCGGGAAACCGAGCGGACAAAGACCTGGGAAAAGGTGACCGTCCAGGAAATCGGTAAAGAGATCGCAAGCCGTGCGGGCATTGCCCTGGCCTGGGATGTGGAGGGAACCCCTTTCACGATCCAGTCCATTGAGCAGTCCGGGCAGACCGATTGTGATTTTTACATGGAGCTGTGCGACGCTTACGGCTATGCCATGAAAGTGTACGCCCAAAAAATCGTGGTATTTGACCGGGAGGCGTACAAGAAAAAGGACCCTGTGCTGACCATACGGGAAACCGATATTGAGAGCTGGAGCTGGAAAAAGACCCTGGCCGGGACCTACACCGGCGGGGAGTACACCTACACGGACCCGATCACCGAGGAGGAGATCAAGGCCACTGTGGGGACTGGCACACGGATCCTGAAACAATCCGGCAAGGCGGACAACCTGGCCGACGCAGAGCGGCGGATCCGGGCGGCGGTGGACAAGGCGAACCACGGCGCCACCACCCTGTCCGTGACCATGACAGGCAACGCCGCCCTGGTGGCCTCCCAGTGTGTCACTGTGGTGGGCCTGGGGCGCCTGTCTGGAAAGTATTACATAGACAGCATTACGCACCATGTCGGGGCGGGGTACACCATGGACCTGGAGCTGTCTCTGGTGGAAGCCATGAGCGAGGAAGTGATCAAGGACGCCACCGAGCGGCTGGCCGCCGTGGGCGTCATGGCCTCCCCGGAGTATTGGGTGGCCCATTACAAGGATGTGAAAAACCTGGACGGCCTGATCCTGAACATGGCAACCCGGATCAAGGTAAACCTGGGCGGGACAAGTATCACGACGGTGGACGCGGCGCTGAAAGTGCTGACCAACACCGGGGTGATCAACTCCCCGGACTACTGGGCCACCGCTTACTCCTCCCTGGCATGGCTGGACACTCTGCTGATCAGCGCGGCCAACGCCCTGACAGCGGATTGAGGAGAATGACATGGCAAATGAAATTTTCAGGGTGGGCAAGGTTTCATCCATTGACTACGCCGCCGGCCTGGTGCGGGTGGTCTACCCCGACAAGGACAACAGCGTGACCGCCCCCCTGCCCATGCTCTGCACAGAGTACAACATGCCAAAGGTGGGAGATCCCGTCATGGTGCTGCACCTATCCAACGGGACCGAGGCGGGGCTGGTCCTGGGCCGGTATTGGTCCGGCAATAACAAACCCCCGGAGGGCGCGGAGGGCCTGTACCGCAAGGACCTGGGCCGGACGCCGGGGGAGGCCATGATCCGGTATGACGGCAGCACCATGACCATCCAATGCGCCGGGGCCATCAAAATAGAGGCCGGCGGAGCGGTGACCATAAACGGCGCCACCATCGACCTGAACTAAAGGAGGCGGGATCCATGCCGCAGGCGGCAAGAATAACCGACGCGGTGGCGGGAACCACCGCCGGGGAACACACGGGGCATGTGCCGCCCCACTCCCCGGAACCGTTCAGCGGGGAGATCTCCGGGGCGTGTTCGGGGACGGTGCGGATCAATGGCCTGTCCGCCGCTACGGTGGGGAGTATCACCACCGAGCGGGACGGGTGCTGCGGGTCCAGCCAGGGCGCCGTGGGCGCCGGGAGCGGGACGGTGCGGATCAACGGGAAGCCAGCGGCCCGCACGGGTGACGCCCTGACCGCGCACAGCGGGAGCGGAACCGTGACGGGCGGCAGTCCCAATGTGAGGATAGGAGGGTAAGCTGTGACCATTGGAACGCTGGGGCGGAACATCGTCTTTGAGGTGAGCGACGAAACTGCCCTGATCCTCCAGGAAATGACCAGGGAAACCTCCGGGCGCTGGGCCATCCATGAAACCATGGGAGCAAAACCAAAGGCTGAGTTTTTAGGCCCTGGCCTCCAGGCTGTAAACCTGACCATATACCTGTCCGCCGGCCTGGGGGTGCGCCCCCGGTCCGTGCTGGAGGCGGTGGAGGGCATGGTGGAAGCAGGGGCGGCGGAATATTTGGTTATCGGCAACAGGCCGGTGGGGAAAAATCCGTTTCGGCTGACTGGATCAAGCGAAACCTGGTCCACCATATTCAGCCGCGGGGAGCTGGTCAAGGCCGCCCTGTCCATCACGCTGGAGGAATACGCATGAATATTTCACCTTTTGATTTTCAACTGCAATTCACTTTTGCCAATGACGCCATGGCGGAGCTGGACCGCAAGCTGGCCCTGCTGTACTCCACCAGGGAGGGAACCATGCCGCTGGATCGGGAATTTGGGATCAACATGGATTTTGTGGACATGCCGCCGGAGGTGGCCAAGAGCCTTTACACGGCGGAAATCACGAAAAAGACGGCCCAATTTATCCCGGAGGTGCGGGTGCAGTCCGTCCAATGGACCCATGGCGGCGAGGGCGTATTTTATCCCAAGGTGGTGATCACAAGTGCCTGATATGTCAGCAATCAAGAACACGCCGGAAATCAGCTTTATTGACAATAAGACGGTGGAGGATGTGCGGGGCGAAATGGTGGCCGATTATGAGGAATACATGACACAGGCCCAGGGCGTGACTGTTTCCCTGGATCGTGCCAGCGTCCACCGCATGATCCTGTACGCCGCGGCGGCGCAGATCTACCAGGCCATGCAGTACATAGACCGGCAGGGCAAGCAAAGCCTATTGAAATACAGCTATTCCGACTACCTGGACAACCTGGCGCTTTTTAAGGGCGTTACCAGAAGCCCGGCCACGGCGGCAACCTGTACCCTGCGCTTTACCCTGGCGGCGGAGCGGGAAACGGCAACGGCCATCCCGCAGGGCACCAGGGTGGCGTCCTCCGGGTCCGTGTACTTTGCCACGGACGAATACGCGGAGATCCCACCGGGCAGCACCGAGGTGGAGGTGGCGGCCACATGCACCGAAACCGGAACCGCCGGAAACGGCCTGACCGCCGGGGAGCTGTCCGCCATGGTGGATCCCGTCCCCTATGTGGCCAGCGTGACCAATACCGCGACCACGGAGGGCGGGGCGGAGATCGAGAGTGACGCGGACCTGGCGGAGCGGGTTTTCCTGGCCCCTGGCGCCTATTCCACGGCGGGACCGGAGGACGGCTACCTGTACCACGCCAAGGCGTACAGCCCGGCCATTGGGGATGTGGTGGCCACCAGCGACCAGGAGGCCGGAACAGTGGACATTGTTTTCATCATGGCGGATGGAGCAAAGCCTGGGCCGGAAATGATCAACGGGCTAAAGGGCTATCTGCAAGACAAGACGATCCGGCCCATGACGGATCTGGTCAATGTATCGGCCCCGGAGGAAGTCCAGTACACCATCAACATGACCTATTACATCAACCGGAGCGACAGCGCCAAAGCCGTGACCATCCAGGCGGCGGTGGCCCAGGCCGTGGCGGATTATCAGACCTGGCAGCGGGCCATTGGACGGGACATAAACCCCTCCAAGCTGGTGGCCATGGTCATGGAGGCCGGGGCCAAGCGGGTGACCGTGACAGCCCCCACATACACCGCCGTGGCGGCCACCAAGGTGTCCGCCCTCCAGGGAGAGGCCACCGTAACCTATGGAGGGCTGGAGGATGATTAAACTTTCCGGGAGCCGCTTTACCGACATTATGCCGGAGAACCTGGCCGGCCAGGAGGAGGTCCGGGCGATTGCCTACGCTGTGGGGCGGCAGGTGGAAAAGCTGTGCGCCTATTCCGACGCCGCCCGGACCTATGCGGCCATTGCCACCATGCCGGAGTGGCTACTGGATTACATGGCCGTGGAACTGCGCACCCCGTCCTATGATGAAAATTATTCCATCAAGACCAAGCGGGCGCTGATCGAGGGGTCCCTGCTGTTTTACACGCAGATGGGAACCCCGGCGGCGGTCAACCGGATTATTGAAACCATCTTTGAAACCGGGTACATCGAGGAGTGGTACGAGTATGACGGCGATCCGCACCATTTCCGGGCCTATGTGGGGGACGGCGGCGAGGTAGGGCCGGGAGAGCTGGAGGAGTTCCGGCGGGTCCTGGCCTCTGTCAAGCGCCGTTCCTCCTGGCTGGATGATATTATCACCATTTCACAGATGGATCCGGCGGCCCTGACCATCACGGGCGCCATGGGGCGGGGCTACATGTCCACCGCCCTGCCGGCGGCGCCCATGGACTACGGCATGGAGGCCCCGATCCGAGCGGGCGGGGTTTTCGGAACCATCACACAGACCGCCATACCGGCGGCGGAGTAAGAGGAGGCAACCATGTTTTACGGATTTGTAATCACAGAAGCCGGCAATAACCTGCTGGCCGAAATGGTGGCCGGCGATAAGCTGACCATCACCAAGGTGGTCATGGACAAGGGCACCGCGGAGAGCGCGGAAGCGGCCCGGAAGCTGACCGCCCCCATTGACCCAGGCCCCAACGGCACCAGCACGGAGCCGACGGTGGAGGGCGCAGCCGTCAACATGCTGGTGGAGTACCGCAGCGACCTGAACGGCGGATTAAAGGAAGGTTTCTGGATCGGCGGCTTTGCCGTGTTCGGCAAGGTGGAGAACGGGGCCGAAACCATGATCTACTACGGATCCCTGGGAGAGCAAAAGCAGTATGTGAGCGCCTATGTGGAGGGGACCGCCCCGGATGTGCGCCGCTACCCCGTTTCCATCACCGTGACTGCCGGAGTGGAGGCGGAGGTGTCCTACCCCGCGGAGGCGTGGATGACCGCCGAGGAGGTGGCGGCCTATTTCAACGGGACCCTAAAGCCGGAGCTGGAGAAGAGCCTGGGCGGCCTGATCAAAACGCACAACGAGGATCCCGAGGCCCACAACGGCGCCCTGAAAGACAAGCAGGACGCCATCAAGGCGGAGGGCCTGCTGAAAGGGACCAAAGCCACCGGAGAGGACGGGGACACCTACACCATAGGGACGGCTGAACCGGGCACCGACTACCAGAAGCCCACCAACAAGCTGACACTGGCGGAGGCCATGACCACACAGGACTTTATCCCGTTCTACGACCACGACAGCGGCCAGCACATGCGGGCCACGCTCCAGAGCCTGAAAGAGGCCATCGGCGTACAAAGCCCCACCATCAAGGTGACCACCTGTGCAGGCGCGTCCGTGACCTGTTCGGACGGCGTGACCAACCTGGAGGGCACGGGATCCACGGAGTTTGAGCTGCCCTATGTGGGAGACTGGACCGTGACCGCCTCCATGGGCGGGCAGAACGCCAGCGAGGAGGTACATGTGAGCGGCGCCCTGCTGTACGAGGTGGACCTGATGATCACCAGCGGCATTGCCGTGACTACACAGCCAGGTAAAAAGACCTACTACATCGGGGAGGCATTCGATCCTGCGGGCATGGTGGTGACGGCCACGTTTGCAGATGACACCATCGAGAATGTGACAGGTGACTGTACTTTCTCCCCCGCCACCATTGCCAAGGACACAACGGCCATCACGGTGAACTATCAGCGGGCAGGGATCCGCAAAACCGCCAGCGTGCCGGTGACAGTGCGGGTGCTGGCCAGCATTGAGATCTCCAACCCGCCCACGAAAACCGCCTACAAGTACGGGGAAGTGTTCAGCCCGGCGGGTATGGCCGTCACGGCCCGCTATACAGACGGCCAGAGCCGGACGGTGACCGGGTACACCTATTCCCCCACCGGCGCCCTGAAATTGAGTGATACCACCATCACCGTTTCCTACACGGAAGGGGATGTGACCAAGACCACAACCCAAGCCATCACGGTGGCCAAGGCGCTGGACCGGATTGCAGTCACCACGCCCCCCAACCGCACCAGCTACTTTTCCGGTGAGCAGTTCAGCGCCGCCGGCATGGTGGTGACTGCCTACTACACAGACGGAAGCAGCGGCGCGGTGACCGGGTACGCCTATTCCCCCGCCGGCGCCCTGGCCGCAGGAAATACCACCATCACGTTTTCCTACACAGAGGGCGGCGTGACCAAGACCACCACCCAAGCCATCACGGTGACCACCATCAACACCACGCTAAACTCCAACAGCTGGGCCACGATCAAAGCGGTTTCGGATGCCGGAAAGGGTGATAATTACTGGGATGTGGGCGACACCAAGACCATCACCATCAACGGGACGGTGCAGGGCTTTACATTCTCCAACCTGTCCATTGCCGTCTTTATCCTGGGTTTCAACCACAACAGCAGCCGGGAGGGAAACAACCGGATCCATTTCCAGATCGGCAAGATCTCCAACAAGCTGGTGGGCCTGTGTGATAGCAATTACGGCAACTATGTGTCAAGCGGTTTCTGTATGAACACTGAACAGACTAACCGCGGCGGATGGAGCAACAGCCACATGCGGAAAACCGTACTGGGCAACAGCGGAGCGCCGTCCAGCTCGCCGGCCAACTCCCTGCTGGCGGCCCTGCCGGCGGACCTCCGGGCCGTTATGAAATCCGTGTCCAAGTACAGCGACAACAACGGCGGCGGATATGACACGGCCAGCTATGTGACGGCCACCACCGACTGGCTTTTCCTGCTGGCAGAGTTTGAATACCACGGCAGCCGGAGGAGATACGCCAACAGCGCCGAGCAGAACTACCAAAAGCAGTATGACTACTACAAGGCGGGCAACAGCAAAGCGCATTACAGGCACGACAGCACGGGAACGGCGGTCGCTGCGTGGACCCGTTCCGCCAATGTCGGCAACGGTGGCTCTTTCTGCCTTGTCAACGAGGACGGCACGACCGCCGGTATCAATGCAGACTATTCATGGGCGCTGGCCCCCGGCTTTGTGGTTTAATCCACAAGTGAGCGTTTATATTACACCAAAAGCAGGAAAACCGAGGAGGAAAAAGCATGTATCGGATTGTAAAAGACGGGACCGAACTGGCACTGATTGAGGCCCCCAGCTATGTGCGGCAGGCCAGAAACGGGTGCTTTGTGCTGTGCCAGGAGGCGGAGGCCGCGGGGATTGCCTATAACGGGACCGTGTACCACCTCCTGGGCCGGGAGGTCCTGGAGGGCGCGGAGAGCGTGATCCTGGAGGTGGCGGACGCGGGCGTGGAGATCCAGGCCGCCAGGGAAAGCGCGGCCCAAAGCGCCAAACTGTCCGGCCAACTGTCCGCCGCGGCCCGCCTGTATGTCCAGGCGGCCACGGATGTGCCGGACGAAACGGCGCTGGAAATGCCGGATCTGTTCCGCACATGGGAGGAGGTCCTGGCGGATGGAAAAACCGTGGCGGAAAATTCCATCATCAACGACGGCGGCACCCTGTACCGTGTCGTGGCACCCGGCGGTGTGCTTCCACAGGCACACCAGCCGCCCCACGGGGAGGGTATGCTGGCGGTGTATCGGCCCATTGACACCGCCCACGCGGGCACTCTGGAGGACCCGATCCCGTGGGTGTACGGGATGGACTGCACCAGCGGCCTGTATTACTCCTATAACGCCGCTGTGTATCTCTGCAAGGCGGATATGAAGCCGTGCGTATGGGCACCGGGAACCGCCGGCCTGTGGCAATGGGAGGCCGTGGCCGCTGGAGAAACGGAGGCGTAACCAATGGGCCGGAGGTACATTGTTAAGCAGCGGGCCAGGATCGACACCATCACCGGCCCGGTCAATCTTCCATACGGAACCACGGTGGAGGCCGTGGAGGATTACCTAATCCACCAGGGGCGCCAGCTGTGTACAGTAGCCAGCCGAAAGGCCCACCTGTATTTTGCGCGGGATGATGACGGCCAGGGACGGGAGCGGGGCGCCCTGACGCTGGCCATCACCAAGCGGCTGGAGAAGCGGGACAAGGACCATCAAGCCCGCTGGGATCGCGTGTGGGAGGATCCCGTGTGCCAGCAGTACCGACACCCGGAGCATGAGGATCACTTTATATGGGGCCACGCATTTTTTGAGGCCCCGGTGGAGGATCTGCGGCACATTGCCGCCCTGATCGGCACGAGGGGGTGACGGCCATGGACAACACCAAACTGGCGGCGGATCTGTGCGCCATCATCGACAGAATGAATGTGATCATACAGGCCCAGGCCATGGAGCTGGCACAGCTCCACGCGCTCCACCATGAGGAGGAGATCGCGGCGATCCGCCGGGACTATGCCCAGGCCATCGGGGAGGTGTCCACATGACAGAGGCAGAAGTGCTGACTGGCGGCGGGATCGTCCTGGTGGCCATGACGCTGATCCAGATTTCCCCCATTAAGCTGGATCCATGGTCCGCTATTGCGCGGGCCGTGGGGCGGGCCATCAACAAGGATGTGATCGACAAGCTGGACGAAACCCGCGAGATCCTGGACGCACACATAAAAATGGATGGAGCCAGGACGGCGGACACGCACCGGGCCAGGATCTTGCAATTCAACAATGAGCTGCTGCGGGACATTCCGCACACACAAGAGGAATTTGTGGAGATCCTGGCGGAAATCGACCAGTACGAAAAATACTGCAAAGCAAACCCGGATTACCAGAACAACCGGACCACCCATGCGGTGGCGAATATCAGCCGGGTATATGATGACCGACTGATCAAGCACGATTTTTTGAAGGAGGACGAACCATGAAAACCATGCTGCTGGCCGTTGCCTCCATGACACTGGGGACCGTGCTGGGTTTCCTGGTGTGCGGAGCTACGGCGCGGCGCCTACGCCGAACCACACACGGCCAGAGAACGGCGCAAAAGGCAAGGGACGCCCCCAAGAAAATGGGCGTCATGGACAAGGTGCTGGTGCTGGAGGGTGTGATCCTGGTGGCCTATACCGTGGCCGCCCTGGCTGTGTTCTGGCACACCGGCGGGGAGCCGTCCACCCTGACCGCCTGTGTGTTCGGCGTGTGCGGCCTGGAAAACGGCGTCATGGGATGGATTAAGACCAACAAGGACAAGGCGGCGGAGGCCGCCAGAACGAGCGGGAGCGGCCGCGGGGCCGCCCCGGTGGAACCGCCCACGGAGCGGGAGGAACCGCCAGACGTGGGCCTGTAAGGAGGGAAAACGCTATGACAGAAAACCAACTGCGGCAGAAGGTGGCCGACATTATCAACGCATGGGTGGGGGCAACCAAGGGGAGCGCCAAGCACCTGGAGATCCTGGAGATCTACAACGGCCACAAGCCCCTGGCCCGCGGCTACAAAATGCAGGTGAAAGACGCCTATTGCGCGGCCACGGTGAGCGCGGCATACATAAAGGCCGGGATCGCGGAGTACACCGGGACCGAGTGCGGCGTGGAGAAGTTCGTGCAGATCGCAAAGGGTAAAGGCATTTGGGTGGAGAATGACGCCCACTTCTGCCATGTGGGCGGTGCCTGCGTGTATGACTGGGACGATACCGGAAAAGGCGACTGCACCGGAGCCGGGGACCACATCGGCATTGTGACCCAGGTAAACAGCGCGGCGGGCACCTTTGTGGTGACAGAGGGCAACATGAGCGGCGGCAAGGTGGGAAAGCGTACCATGGCCATCAATGGAAAGTACATCCGCGGCTTTATCTGCCCGGACTTTGCCGCCATTGCCAAGAAGCTGGGCGGGACCTCCGGGGGAACGGCCACGGCGGGCGGCCCTACCATTTACACGGTGAAATCCGGGGACAACCTTTCCAAGATCGCCGCCAAGTACGGCACCGCCGTAGACACCCTGGCGGAGATCAACGCAATCCAAAACCGGAACCTGATCCGGGTGGGCCAGGTGCTTATGCTCCAGGACACCCCCCAGGCCGCGGCGGACAAGCTGGAGGCCCTGGGCGTGATCAATTCCCCGGACTACTGGGCAGACGCGGCGGAGGCTGGGAAAGTCCAATACCTGGGGATCCTGCTGAAAAAGGCCGCGCAGACTATCACCAAGGCAAAGCCGCGCACGGACACCCCCCAGGAGGGCGTGGCCGCCCTGGTGGCCGCCGGCGTGATCAACACCCCGGACTATTGGCTGGCCAACTACGACACATTCCCCTCCCTGGACCTGCTGCTGTGCGCCCTGGGCGGGGCTGTGCAATAATTTTAAGGAGGACATACACATGGAAACCATTATGCAGTACATTCCCCTGGCGGTGTCCGCCATCCTGCTGGCGGCCCTGATCCTGACCGTGATCACCAACATCATCACCCAGGTGGTCAAGAAAATCACCTGGGACAAGATCCCCACCAATATCCTGGCGGTGGTGGTGGCCATGGCCGTCACCCTGGTGGCGTTCTTTGCGGTGTTCCAGATCATGGGATGGGCCGTCACTTGGTACATGGTGGCCGGCGCGGTGGCCCTGGGCCTGTTCGTGGCCTATGCGGCTATGTTCGGATTTGATAAGCTCCGGGAGGCCCTGGAGCAGATCACGAACTGGAACAAAGACAAAACGGAGTAAGATAAACCCCCGGCGCCTGAACGGTGCCGGGGGTTATCTGCGTTCACGCGATTGCCTCCAGTTCCATATCTTCAATTTCGGCCCAAGTGAACCCAAGGCGGTGCATATCGTCCCCAACATCGGAGAGGACCACGCTGGCCTCCATGGTGAGATCCGCATAGCAGCGGGCGGCGAACATCTTATAGACTTCCACGGCCCGCTCCATGGTAAAAACCCGGATATTTCCAACCATGGCCCCGTACTTCCTGTTTTGCTTAATCAACATGATCTTTACCACCTTTCAAAATTCTGCGGAACAACCGCCGGAGCGGGACGAACACCGCCACAAATATAATCAGAGAAATTAGAAACTTCATTGTTTGCCCTCCTATTGACAAAACCGGATGAATTGTTTTATATTTGGGGTGCGGGGGTGTGGCCCCGCACCCACTGGCCTTTACCAGTTCAGCAATTTTTGGATTGCCAGAACTATGAGGCCGGACACCGTACCCGCGAGAATGTCAGCGCCTAACTGTTTCATTCTTTCGGGCCGCGCCGTAGGCTTTCGCCTACGGCGTTTTTTCTTGCTCATCTCAACCACCTCCTTTCCTCTTGAACTGATTATATTATACACTATATTATGTGTATAATCAATTGGCAACATACACAAAATAAAGTGTATCTTTTTGTTACTTGTGTACACTTTACAATGTGTATGTTGCGTGATAGAATAACCATGAAAGGAGGGGATCGGAATGGCGATTAGCTATCAGGGCGCATTTGAGAAAATGAAAGAGGCCGGGATCTCCACATACCGGATCAGGAAAGAAAAAATAGTATCAGAGGGGACCTTGCAAAGCATGAGAGAGGGACGGCCTGTTTCAACTGAAACCATTGAAAAGCTGTGCCTGTTGCTGGACTGCACCCCCAATGACCTTATGAAGATTACCCGCTGACGGCAGGCCGTGAACCTGCCTGCTCAATGAATAACCACGCGCCCGACAACCTTCTTATAATTTTCTTGTGCTGAATATTACCACGGGTTTTGACGCCGACCTGTGCTAATATCAAGAAAAATGTGGGTCATATCCACAACGGAGGGGCGCCGGGTGAAGTTTTACGAAATCAACGGGAAAAGGAATTTGTGCGGGGACCGGATCCGAGAGGCCAGGCAGAAAAGGAGACTTTCCCAGTCTGAGCTATGCGAACTGCTGCAACTGCGGGGGATCATGGTGGAGCGGGATGTGATCAGCCGTATGGAGAGCGGGGCAAGGATTGTGACGGACTTCGAGGCTGTGGCCATTGCGGAGGTGCTGGAGGTCCCCGTGCTGTGGCTGCTGGACAAAGAATAGGCCGGCGTGGTAGAAAGAACCACGCCGGCCTATTGTCATATTACAGAGAAAGAGAGGCCGCCCCCATGAAAGGATATAAGCACTTAACCGCCCATGATCGGAACAAAATGGCAAAAATGCGGAAAGAGGGAGCAACTATGCGCCAGATCGGCGCGGCCCTCCATGTGAGTGCGGCCACCGTCTGCCGGGAGCTGAAACGCGGCACATACACCTACATGAACGCGGATTACATCGAGGTGACCGAGTACATCCCGGAGCGATCACAAAAAAGGTACGAGGCCAATCTGGAAGCCAAGGGGCCGGGATTGAAGATCGGAAACCATAGGGACTACGCCGAAAAGCTGGAGGAGCTGATCGTGGATTACGATTACAGCCCCTCCGCCGCCCTGCATGAAATTGAAAACCACCCGGAAATATATGGGGAGTTCGGGGTGCGCGTCTGCCGGCAGACGCTTTATTCCTATGTGGAAAAGCGGATCTTTGCCCGGCTGACCAATAAAGACCTGCCTTTTAAGGGGTCCAGACAGAAAAAGAAAACCAAACACATACGCCGCATGAAATCCGCCGCAAAGGGGGACAGCATAGAGAAAAGGCCGGAGGAGGTAAACACACGCCAAGAGCCTGGCCACTGGGAAATGGATCTGGTGGTGTCCTGCCGAGGCGGCCACAAGTGCCTTATGGCCCTAACCGAGCGGGTGACCCGCCAGGAGATCATGCGCCTGATCCCGGACAAGAGCGCCGCCAGCGTGGTACGGGCCATGAATACGCTGGAGCGAAAATACGGGAAAATGTTCCCGGAGGTATTCAAGACCATTACCGTGGACAATGGCACGGAGTTTTCCAACTGTGAGGGCATGGAAACCTCCATATTTAAGGCAGGCGGCCAGCGCACCAAAGTGTATTACTGTCACCCCTATTGCAGCAGCGAAAGGGGGAGCAACGAAAAGCAAAACCAGATGATCCGGCGGAAGTTCCCAAAAGGAACCAACTTCGACAAAGTTTCCCCCAAAGAGGTCCGCATGGTGGAGGACTGGCTGAACAGATACCCCCGCAAGATCCTGGGGTGGTATAGCAGCGCAGACCTGTTCAACCAGATTTTTGGGGGCGTTTGAAATTTTTTTACTTTTTGTTACGCTTACCTATTGACATTTGCCAAAGTTTTGCGAAATTTCCGTATTTTTTTCTTTTTTCAGTTGCAATTCTCGAAAATTTCAAAA
>OOAQ01000124.1_pt1 | contig 60917 bp, 50 predicted proteins | sample 1671051 | NCBI WGS metagenome assembly OOAQ01 (sample SAMN06348117, study PRJEB24527) | human gut metagenome | biome: human gut; feature: ankylosing spondylitis patient; material: feces | host: Homo sapiens | place: China | collected 2015-10
CAGTACCCAGAGCCAGATTCAGGGTGTTCTGGCAGACCACACGAACCGGGGTCATAGCGACTTTTACACCAGAACTGCCATCGTGGCTGTTAAAGAACACAAGATATGGGGTCACTTCATCTCCGGCGATGATGTACTTCTCCGGCAGCTTTGCCAGCATCCAGACCTTCTTGCCGCCCTGCAAGGAACCGGCAGTTTCGTAAGTAATGCCCTCACCCAGCAGGTCGTCGGTGAACTGGAACGCTTCTTCGTTCTGCACAATGCGGTAGCGGTCAGACACCACACCCAAAACAGCATCATCGGTGCTGCGGACGTTAGCCCGATATGCCTTTCTTGGAGAAGCCGTGGATGCTTACGCTTTCGAGGCAAATGCCGCGGTTGCAGAAACGTTTGAAACCATACGGAAAGCACTAGCACTCTGTATCGAAGTGATGCAAGCGATTTGAAGGTTTAAGTGTTGTTGGTCATGCTTCACCGCAAAAATTGCTTCCCGGATCTTGTACAGGATGACAATGCGGCTTTCCATCTGCAGCGGAATGCTTTATAATAAAAGAAAAGGCTTATCAAGCAAGAAACACGGTTTTGTGGAGGATGCCGCTGCAGCGGCGCACAGGAAACCGGAAAGGGCCGTGTTGAAAAAACAGCGTGAGAAAGGAATGTCCTGCTATGACCCAGATCCTTCTAGTGGAGGATGATTTGGAGATCTGCGAAATTCTGCAGTTTTATCTCCTCAAACAGTCGAATTACAATGTTACGGTCGCGCACAGCAGCAAGGAAGCCCGGATGCTGACCGGGCTGCGGAACTATGACCTGATCCTGATGGACATCATGCTGCCCGACCAGGATGGACTGAGCCTGTGCGAGGAACTGCGAAAAACCATGTTCTGCCCCATCATTTTCATCAGCTGTCTGAGCGATGACGAGACGGTCATCCGGGCGTTGAACATGGGCGGGGATGATTATCTGATCAAGCCGTTCCAGGCACCGGTTCTTCTGGCAAGGATCGAAGCCAATCTGCGCCGGTGCGCAAGGTCCAACACCCGGGATACAGAGACCTTCCGGGTGGGAGCGCTGCATCTGGACCCGGCGCTGAGAACGGTGACGAAAAACGGAGAACCCGTGACGCTTTCGCCGACCGAATACGAGCTGCTGCATTTCTTCATGCGGAATCCGGGCCGGTTCATCCGGTTTGAGGAGCTTTACAGCGCCGTCTGGCAACGGCCCAGCATGGGGGACCTGCGCACGCTGTTCGTGCACATCGCGCATCTGCGCCAGAAGATCGAGGACGACCCGTCCCACCCGAACTATATCCGGACCTACATGCGGGACGGCTACATCTTTTCAGAAGGTTGAGGGGGCCTGCGTTTCATCCGGGCGCGGGAGCTTTACGGTAAAGACGGTGCCTTTTTCGGGCTGACTGGTGACTGCAATGCTGCCGCCGTGGTGCGTGATGATCTCTTTGGCGATGGTCAGGCCCAGACCGGACGAGCTGCGTCGGCCGTGATGGTTGGAATAGTAGCGGTCGAAGATCCGGGGCAGGTCCTCGATGGCAATCCCACAGCCATTGTCCGCAAAGGCAAGCACCCACTGGTCAACCGTCCCCTCAAGCGAAAGCCAGAGACTTCCGCCCGGATGGGTGTGCTCCACCGCATTATCGGTGATATTCTGGAACGCCTGCTGCAGATACAGCGGGTCCCCTACACAATAGGCATCCGGCTGGGCCGTAAGGCTGACCCGGATGTCTTTTTCTTTGCCCTTCAGCCGGGTCGTCTCGGCAATGGTCTCCAGCAGACCGGTCAGGTTTACGGGCACCTGCTGGAACACCACCTGCTGGGCATCCATCTGGGTCAGCAGGAACAGTCGGTCCAGCAGGCGGCTGACATACTGTGCTTTGTCGCTGACCTTTGCCAGATAGTGCCGGGCCTGCTCCGGGTCCTCCAGGCTGGCGGCCGCCATGTCGGAGTAGCCGGTCAGGGAAAACAGCGGGGTTTTCAGGTTGTGGAGCATGCTGCGGATGAACAGGCTCTGCTCCTGGGTCTTTTCTGCCACAGCGGCCTCCAGGTGGGTGTTCAGGTCGTCTGCTTCCTGGAATTTGGTGGCAAAGCGGCGGCAGGCGATGAGGAAGAACGCCACCGGGAAGATGCAGGAGACGATGGGCGGGATATGAAACTGCAGCCCGACCGTGCCGGGAGGGATCACACCATGGCTGGTGAGGATGTGGAAATACTGGAACACCGCAGTGAGCACCCAAGCAACGGAAAGCGTGTGCCGCTCGATGGTGGGCAGTTCCGGGTCCTTCTGGATGCAGACGATCTGACAGGTGTAGAAAACGGTGAAATACAGGATCTCCCAGAAAAGGTTGTGCCCGAAGCAGGCTTTGCCGACGGTGAGAAGTACGGCTGCGCTGACGATATAGCACAGGATGGAATGGCCGAAAAGTCTTACGGAAAGGAACCGCCGCATCACCTGATAGTTGAGCCACGCCGACAGAATGAGATAGATCAGCCGGAACACATCGCTGGAAACGACAAAATTGTCCAGTGCTTCAAACAGCGGATTCTCAGTGCCGATGAACAGTCCGATGCCAAGCGCATCCTGCGTGCGCAGCAGCATGCAGGCGGCGTAGAGCGCGAGCCAGAACAGGTACTTTTCGCTGCGCTTCCAGGTGTACAGCAATGCAGAAAACAGCATGACGCACAGGCAGATACCGGTGACCATGAAGCGGCTGACGATCTGACTGCTGACACAGGCACTGACGGCGGCCAGCGGCCCAAGGTAAAGGCAGCGCCCGTAGCGGTCCAGCGTTTTTCCTCTGCTGCGGATCTCGACCTCGTACCGGCCATCCGGCGCAGGAGCGTCCTGAAACTGGAACAGCCGCAGCTTGCCGTCCCGCAGGTCGTCCCAGGCTGTGCCGTTGACAAGCAGAGTGCAGCCGCCCGCTTTTGGCAGAAAAAGGCAGCCGCCGTCCTGCCATTCCAGCGTGAAATACAGGCTCTCGCCGCCCAATTGGTTCTTTTTCAGGGTACCGCCCTCCAGCAGCACAAGCTGGTCCGGCAGGGCAGTCTGCGCGGAAAGCGCGTGCACATCCACCCGGGGCGAAGCGGCGTTGATGCGCAGCAGCGAGCCGAAAAGCAGCAGCATCAGCAGGGCAACGAACACACGGTTCCGGAGCTGGTCTTTTTTCATAGTCTCACCTCTGCCTCCAGCATACCGCATTTTGCCCCAAAAGCCAACCCGCAGGGGACGTTAATCGAAATTTAATCCGCGTTAGGGTACATTTAATCCGGACTTCTCTGCTGTATGTTATAATTTTAACATCAGGAGAAAAAGGAGGAGTATTTCCATGAGTGATTTCATTTCCCGTCGCAGCTTTCTGAAAGGCGGCATGACCGGTGCAGCAGGTCTGGCCGCACTGGGCATGCTGAGCGGCTGCTCCGGCAGCAGCCAGGCCGCTGCCTCCGGTTCCGCTGCCGGTGCAGCCACAGAGAACACGGCTTCTGCCGCACTGTTCAACGCCGGTACCTACACCAGCATCCAGAGCAGCTCGTTTGCCAGCGTGGAAGTCAGCTGTACCTTCAGCGAGACCGCACTGACCGATGTGAGCTACAAGGTGCTGCATGCCGCGGATGCGGATTACTTTACCCTTCTGGCTTCGCCGATGGAGCAGTACTGCCAGAGCATCGTGGCAAACGGCAAGGCCGATGGCGTGGACGGCGTGAGCGGCGCGACCCTGTGCACGAACGCCATCCGCAGCGGTGTCAACGCCTGCACGGCACAGGCGCTGGGACTGCCGGCCGCTCCGGCCCTGGTCAACCCGCAGGAGGATGGGTTCGATTCCTTTGAGGGCGACTGCGCCGAGGTGTTCTCTCCGGTGCAGCTGGGCACGATGACCCTGCCCAACCGCATCATCAAGTCGGCAGGCAGCGGTCCGTGGAAGGACAGCACCGGCAGCAACGTCAAGCCCGCGACCGACTGGTACGGCACCATGGCGGAAAACGGCGTTTCGCTGAACATCTTTGCCGGCGGTGTGGTCAACGCCTGCGGCCTGCTGCCGGACGGTCTGGACAAGGAAGGCCGGGAGGACGCCGTGAAGGCGATCGCTCCGCTGATCGACCGCATCCACAATGCCGGTGGCAAGATCGGTGTGCAGTTCTGCTATGGCGGTCTTGCCCCCACGGTACCGGATGAAAAGATCAACGAGTCTACGGTGGAAGAGCTGGATGCCTTCATTGAGCGCGTGGGCGTTGCCGCACAGCGCGCAAAAGAGGTGGGCATTGACTGTATCGAGATCAAGGGCGCCAGCGCCGACGGCCTGAACGGCTTCCTGACCCGCCGCATCAACAAGCGCGAGGACGAGTATGGCCCGCAGTCCTTTGAGAACCGCACCCGCTTGTTCCGCCGTATGATCGAGAAGATCAAGGCGGTGAACGGTGCGGATTACCCGGTGGGTGCCCTGATCAACGGCGTGGAGGAAAACGACGTCACCCTGGGCGACAACGAACTGTTTACCACCATCGAAGAGGGCAAGGAGATCGCAAAGTGCCTGGAGGCAGCCGGTGCAGACTGGCTCCAGATCCGCGTGGGTGCCAACGGCCAGGAGATGAACATCTGGGCACCGGATGTCCAGCACATTGCCGAGGGCTACGACGGCCTGACCGGCTACGGCACGCAGTTTGATTTTGACACGCACTTCGGCGGCATGCTGGATGGCAGCCACTCCGGCTTTGGTTCCTTCCTGCCGATGGTCAAGGAGATCAAGTCGGCGGTCAGTGTTCCGGTGGGCTGCGCCGCTTACATGGACCTGCGCGTCGGCCCGGACTACCTGAACGATGCGATCAAGCGCGGCGACCTGGACCTGATCTTCATGAACCGCCCGCTGAACTGCGACCCGGAGCTGGTGACCAAGATCAAGGAACACCGCCGCGAGGACGTGCGCCCCTGCATGAAGTGCATGCACTGCCACGACAACAACAGCCCGGCCCATGTGCCTTCTTCCTGCCGCATGAACGCCGCCTACTTCAATGCTTACACCGATACCTTGCCGGAAGGCTTTGACCCGACCCCGGCTGCAGCCCAAAAGAAGATTCTGGTCATCGGCGCGGGCCCTGCCGGTATGGAAGCTGCCCGCGTTGCAGCGGAGCGCGGCCACAGCGTGACCCTGTGCGACTCTGCCGATAAGATCGGCGGTCTGCTCCACTTTGCCCGCGGCGTAAAGGGCGACCACGAGCGCTTTGACGATTACCTGACCTACATCGGCCATCAGCTGGAAAAGGACGGGGTGGAAGTCAAGCTGAACACCACGGTGGATGCCGCTGCCGTCAAGGAGATGGCTCCGGATGCGGTGATCGTGGCTGTGGGCGGCACACGCGAAAGCAAGCTCTCCGGCACCGGGGTCTTTACTCCGGAGCAGGCCTTTGGCTCCACTCAGCTGGGCGAGCATGTGGTGATGCTGGGCGCCTCGGTGCAGGCCATCGACCTGTCGGCATGGCTGGTGGCACACGGCAAAAAGGTGACCATCGTCCATTCCGGCACCGCAGCTGATGTGGACAAGGGCCAGTCCGGCTGGTTCCGCACCTACATGCTGCCGCACCTGCGGAGCAAGGGCACCAACATCATCAACGGTGCCACGGTCAAGGGACTGGACAATGGCGTGCTGACCATCACCACGGACATGGGCTTTGAGCGCACGATCTCCTGCGACAGCGTAGTCGAGTGCTACGATATGGTACCGAACACCGACCTTGCCGAAGAGCTGGAAGCTGCCGGTTACGAGGTGCACACCGTGGGCGACTGCGCCGAGCCGTATAATATCCAGAAGGCTGTCCTGTCCGGCAACCTGGTCGCACGCGCACTGTAAAAAAGAATAACCCACACGGAAAATTCTGCGTAAGAAACACCCCCATACCGGGCACCCGGTATGGGGGTGTTTTTGTCGGCGCAGAGGGCAGAGAAATGCTCGGAACTGAGCAGTTTGCATGAAAATTGGACGGGAAAATCAGAAAAACTGCTCAATGAAACGCCGGAACGGTTTGTGTTACAATCATACGGGAGAACCAAACGGAAGGGGGAATCGGTGTTGAAGATCGCCATCGTGGAGGACGATGAAGCGGCAAAGCAGCAGCTGGAACAGTGCCTGGACCAGTACGATGCAGAGTATCACTGTGGGTTCGAGATCACCTGGTATCCGAGCGGGACGGAGTTTCTGGAGCAGTGGAACCAGAACGCCGAGATCGTGTTCATGGATGTGGAGATGCCCGGCCTGAACGGTGTGGACACCGCCCGCAAAATGCGGGAGACGGCACCGGATGCGGTGCTGATGTTCGTGACCAATCTGGCGCAGTACGCCATCGCTGGGTATGAGGTGAACGCGCTGGACTTTGTGCTGAAGCCGGTCAACTACTTCTCATTCAAACTCAAGATCACCCGGGCGCTGGAAGCGGCCCAGAAAAACCACGGCTCCATCCTGCAGGTGAACACAGACCACGGGACCGAGTACATCAAGGCAACGGAGGTCTGGTACATCGAGGTGCAGAGCCATGATCTGTTGTACCACACCGCGCACGGGGTGCTGAAAACCTCCGGCGCGCTGAAAAAACTGGAAGAAAAACTGCAGCCGGAAGGTTTCTTCCGCTGCAACTACTGTTATCTGGTCAACCTGCGGCATGTGCAGTACCTGCACGGCAACGTGGTGGCGGTGGGCAGCGACGAGCTGCAGGTCAGCCGCAACCGCCGGAAGGATTTTCTGCTGCGGATGACCCAGTTCTATGGTACGGGAGGAAAGTGATATGATCGAATTTTTGTTCGGGCGGCTCTTTTTTCTGGATATGCTGGTGATCGGCTTTTTTCTCACGGCGGCATTTCCAAAGCGCGACGGGTTTGTCTGGCGTGCCCCGGCGGCGGTGACCGGATGCCTGTTGGTGTCGGGTGTGTGGACGAATCTGTTCAGGACGGATATGGGCACGCTGATCCCGCTGCGGATGCTTCTGGCCACGGTCAATTATCTGGGGGCGTTTTTTCTGGTGCTGGCGGCGCTGTCCTTCTGCATCCGGATCGAGGGCTGGACCTATGCCTACATCGGTGCCATGATGTGGTTCACCCAGCAGGCGGGCAACAGCCTGAACTTTATGGCGGAGCTTGGGTTCGGGATGACATGGCTGGGCTTTGCGACCCACCTTGGTTTCATCTTTCTGGCGGCGCTGCTGGTCTACTTTGGCATTTCCAGCCATCTGGATGTGCAGGTGCTCCGGCGGATGCCCCTGCAGGAGGTGGCCGGGGTATGGATCCTGATGTGTCTGGGCTGCCTGGAACTGAACGCCTATGCCTCCGACGCCAACCAGACCACTACCGCCTACTATCTGGCGGTGCTGCTGCTGGACCTGCTGGGGCTGCTGTACCAGAAGAGCCTGTATCAGTTTGCCGGTCTGGAACGCGAGAACGAGAGCATCCAGATGCTGCTGGCCCAGGGGGACAAGCAGTACCAGACCGCCCGCGAAAACATGGAGCAGGTGAACATCAAGTGCCACGACCTGCGCCATCAGATCCGGCACTTCCGGCAGGAGGGGCGCATTGACGAGCACGCCCTGAACGATATGGAACAGGTGATTGAGGCCTACGACACCACGGTGCGCACCGGCAACCCGGCGCTGGACGTCATCCTGACCGAAAAGAGCGTCAGCTGCCGCAGCAAGGGCATCGGGTTCACCTGCATGGCCGAGGGCAGCGGCCTTGCCTACATGGAACCGGCCGACCTGTACGCACTGTTCGGCAATGCGCTGGAAAATGCCATCGAGGCCACCGAGCAGCTGGAGGACCCGGCCCAGAAGCAGATCTCCATTACGGTGCGGCCCGTGAACGGTTTTTACAGTGTGCAGATTCAGAACTACACCCGTGCACCGCTGCAGCTGGAACACGGCCTGCCCCAGACGAGCAAGGCCGATGCCCAGAACCACGGCTACGGGGTGCGCAGCATGCAGCTGCTGGTGGAAAAATACGGCGGAGAGCTTTCCTTCCGGCAGGAAGGGGAGATCGTGAGCCTGTATCTGCTGCTGCCCTGCCGCACCGCCGAAAAATGACAAGATACGAATTACGACGTACACCTTATGCAGGAGTTGTTGACTCCTGCATATTTTTTGTTATAACCGAAGCATAAAAACTGACCGAAACGCCGGAAATGGCGCAAAGGAGGTGGAATTCTGCCGCAGAACGGAGCCTGCGGCAGGCGGATCGCGCAAGTGCACACAAAAGAACAAGGAGGACACTATGAAACAAAAACCGTCTTATCTCTTCCGGGGTTTGTCGGCGGTTCTGGCGCTGCTGATGCTGCTTTGCACATCGCTCACAACGCTGACCCTCGGGAACACGACCTGGATCAATTCCAACCTGAACATTCAGGATACCAAGACTGTGGGCGGCACCGGTGACTATGCGGTCTACTGGGCCAATGATTACGGCTACGACAACACGGCTCTCATCGAGGTGTACCACGATGCCGCCGAGGCCAACAAGGAAATCGCAGCGGAGGGCATCACCCTGCTGAAGAACGACAACAGCGCTCTGCCGCTGGCCAGCGGCTCCAAGATCACCCTGTTCGGCAATGCAGCGGTCAACTCTTCCATCTACAAGACTGACTGCCCGGACGATGACCCCTATGTGGATTTCGTCAGCGCCATGAAGAACGAATTCGGTGACAGCAGCGTCAACACCACCCTGTGCGACAACGTCTATCAGGGCATGAGCGCCACCGGCACCAGCAGCGTGGCCGAGGCTGCCATCTCGGACGTAAAAAAGTACGAGAGCACCTGGCAGAGCGACTACAACGACGCGGCTGTTGTCGTGTTCGCCCGCAACGGCAGCGAGGGCAACGACGTGTACCAGTACTCTGCTGATGACACCTATTCCGACGGTTCCGCCCGCCGCATGATGGACCTGTCCACCAACGAGCAGGCTCTGATCGAATATCTGTCAGCCCAGAAGAAGGCCGGCGTGTTCAAGTCCATCGTGGTCGTCATCGCTTCCGAGTTCCAGATGGAGCTGGGCTTCCTGGATGAGTACGACATCGACGCCTGCCTGCTGACCGGCATGACCGGCAGCTACGGCTGCGAGGCCATTGCACAGGTGCTGGACGGCACCGTGAACCCCTCCGGCCGCACCGTGGACACCTACGCTTCCAACTCCCTGTCCGCTCCCTCCGTGGTCAACGGCGGGGTGGAAGGCGTGAGCACCTGGGGCAATGCCGCTGAGCTGAACGACTACGACAAGATCAACGGCGATGAGAACATCGACTACTACATCATCTACTCTGAGGGCATCTATGTGGGCTACAAGTACTACGAGACCCGCTACGAAGATACCGTCATGAGCACCGGCAATGCCAACGGCACCGCCGGTACCTTCAACAGCAGCAACGGCTGGAACTACGCCGAGGAAATGTGCTATCCCTTCGGCTACGGCCTGAGCTACACCACCTTTGACGAGACGCTGGACAGCGTGCAGTACGATGCCTCCACCGACGCCTACAAGGTCAAGGTCACCGTTACCAACACCGGTGATGTGGCCGGCAAGCACGTTGTGGAAGTGTACGCCCAGACCCCCTACGGCGACTACGAGAAGCAGAACAAGGTGGAGAAATCCGCCATCCAGCTGGTGAACTACGACAAGACCGATCTGCTGCAGCCTGGCGCAAGCCAGACGCTGGAGATCCCCGTCCGCCGTTACTTCCTGGCCAGCTACGACACCAACGGTGCCGAGACCTACGTCCTCAGCGCAGGCGACTACTACCTGTCCATCGGCTGCGATGCTCACGACGCCCTGAACAACGTTCTGGCCGCCAAGGGCTACACCACCGCCAACGGCATGACCGCCGACGGCGACGCTTTCAAGACCTACACCTGGAACCAGGAGGCTCTGGACGCCGAGACCTACAGCGTTTCCACCCAGACCGGCTATGAGGTCACCAATGCCTTTGACGATGCCGACCTGAACTACTACGACGGCTACGAGTACACCTACATGACCCGCAGCGACTGGCAGGGCACCTGGCCGGAGAAGGTCCAGCTGGATGCTACCCGGCAGATGATGGATGCCATTTCCAACTACGACTACGAGCAGCCTGCCGATGCCCCCAGCGTGGACGACTTCACCCAGGGTGCCGACAACGGCCTGAAGCTCACCGACATGATCGACGTGGATTACGACGATGACGAGACCTGGAACAAGTTCCTGGATCAGCTCACGGTGGAGCAGCTGTGCAACACCGTGACCGACTCCAAGAGCACCAACACCATCTCCACGCTGGACGTGCCCGGCAACACCAAGGGCGATGACGACACCAACGCCGCCGGCGGTGCCATCCAGTTCGTTTCCCACCCGCTGACCGCCCGCACCTGGAACACCGACATGAACGAGAAGCGCGGCCTGTACGAGGGCCTCATCTGCACCCTGAACGGCAAGGATGAGATCTGGTACGGTGCCGGCAACCTGCACCGTCACCCCTACGGCGGTCGTGCCGGTCAGTACTGGAGCGAGGACGCTACCCTGGACTACTACAACGGCTACTACGAAGCACAGGCCGCCCAGAGCGTGGGCTGCATCACCTGTGTCAAGCACATGGCCTGCAACGATCAGGAAGCCAAGCGTACCGGTCTGAGCGTCTTTGTGGACGAGCAGGCACTGCGCGAGATCTACCTGCGCGCCTTTGAAGGTGCCTTTGACGGTGGCGCTCTGAGCGTGATGACCACCACCGGCCGTATCGGCACCCGCCTGGGCAAGAACTACAGCGCCCTGCTGACCACCGTTCTGCGTGATGAGTGGGGCTTCCAGGGCCACGTCACCAGCGACGGTTACGTCAACACCGGTTACTACAACAACACGCTGGAAGAGCTGGAAGCCGGCATGGACTACAGCTGCTGTGACTCCGCCGGTTCCAACGCACAGCGCATCCTGAACGCCATCAAGGCAGGCGACGGCAACATGCTCAAGCAGGTGCGCCGCGCCGCCAAGAACAACCTGTACGTCATGACCAAGACGGCCAGCATGAACGGCCTGGGCAACGGCTCCGCTGTTGTGGCCATCGTGCCCGCATGGGAGATGGCTGTGGCTGTGACCAACATCGTGGTGGCTGTGCTGCTGGCGGCCTGTCTCATCATGACCGTTGTGCAGACCCGGAAGAACGGCAAGACCAAGAAGGAGGAGATCGAGGCATGAAAGCATCCGATGCATTGAAAAGCAAAAGTGCAAAGCTGGCCGTTGCCGGTGCGGTGCTGGCCATCGCGGCAGCCGTGGGCGAGACCATCTACGGCTTTGCCTACGCACAGTATGCCGACTTTGTGGTCGTGCTGAGCTATCTGCTGGGTGCCGCACTGCTGGCAGCCTACGCATTCACCAACAAGAAATTCACCTACTGGCTCAACCTGCTGGGCGTAGTGGCAGCCGGGTTCGGCCTGGGCCTGTTCATCACCAACAGCTACAACGTCTGGGCCGATACCTGGGGCAACCTGAACCAGTACGGCAGCCTGACCGGCGCATTCAGCTTCTTCAACTCGCAGGGCGGCCCCTTCCCGGCGGCAGCACTCATCGTGCTGGGCCTGGCAGCCTCCATCTGCGGCGTGATCAGCTGTTTTGGCGGAAAGGAGAGCGCAAAATGAGACTGAAAAACACCCGAAAAATGGCCCTGATGCTGGCCGGCCTGCTGTGCATGGGCATGCTGTCCGGCTGCAGTACCAAGGTGGGCGAGCACAGCAGCACCTACTTCAAGCAGATGTCCTATGTGTTCACTACCGCCGCCAAGAACGCTTCCGGCGCGGACGTTGCGTCCAGCCTGGACCCCAACGCCCTGCTGGCCCCGGGCAACTTCACAGTGGACGAGGACGGCAGCTACTCCTTTGACGGTGTGGAGAATGCCCAGTACTACTACATCTACGTCTACAGCAACTCCACCACTAAGGACGCTGCCGCCCAGAGCGAGAAGATCGTTGAGGACGGCAGCGGTACCTACACCGGCAGCCTGAGCGACTTTGCCAACCTGACCTATCAGGACTGGACCGTGCGCGTGGTGGCCTATCCGGATGCGAATGGGGAGCTGAAGGCCTCTCCGGCTTCCTCGGTCACCTACACCAAGTCCGGCGCAGTGGACTACGGCGAGCCGCAGCTGTACTACATGTGGAGCCTGGCCTCCAAGACCCTGACCATCAAGGTGGATGATATGGAGTACGGCAACACCGCTTACCCCACCAACATCCATCTCACCCTGACCAACGATGCCGACGCCGGCGATGTGATCGAGCTGGACATTGACGACATCAGCTCGTCCAGCGCAACGGCTTCCACGACTGCTGCCAAGGAAGATGCCACCTACAGCATCAAGGCCGACTTTACCTGGGATGCCGACTTCGTGAGCAACCCGGAGTACTCTGTTTCCGGTGCCGAGGCCCAGACCAGCAGCACCGAGAACAAGATCGCCGGTGACTTCTACTACAGCAGTGCCATCTTCAAGGCTTTTGACTTCCCCCATGTGCAGGAGAACTTTGACCCCGTCCAGGGCGGTCAGGCCGGTATGTGGTTCAACAACGGCTCCGAGTCCAGCACCAGAATGCCCTGGGAGACCGAGGCCGAGGACGACGACACCGACACCAACGCCTACTTTGAGGCAACGCCCAAGGCAGCGGAGAACGGTGCGGAGTATTCCTACGACATCATCGTGAGCAGCCCCAGCGGCTCCATCACCGCAACGCCCAAACTGTCGCCGGGCGGCGCAACGACGAAGCACATCTTCGGTACGCTGGACATCTATGCCGACGGCACCTTCAAGATGAACATCGAGTACCAGTACCTGCGCACCGACAGCATGAACGCCGCTGTGTACTATGTGCCCGGCGTGGAGTGCGACGGCATCTACTCGGTGAACGCCGACGGTACCCTGAACCTGAGCTACGACCATGAGAACGCCAAGGAGACCGACTACGACATCGTGCAGGAAGTGACCGGCAAGGCCGCAGAGTGGCTGGCCGAGCACCCGGACGAAGTGCTGTCGGAGTCCCCGATGATGGGCGGACCCATGCCCGGCGGCCCGGGCGCAGGCGGCCCGGACGCAGCAGGCGGCGATGAGAACGGTGCTCCCACCGAGGAAGGTGCCCCCGCTGAGGGCGGCGCACCGGCCGAAGAGGGCGCAGCCGCCGAGGGCCCTGCCGCCTGAAGCTGAGCTGACCCGCTGAACCCCTTTCGTTTTCCTTCGATCTTCTTCTTCGGAACACGGCTGTGTGAGCAGCTATAGCTTTTGCAGCCGTGTTCCTCTTTTGGAAACGGGACCGCGTTGTAAATCACGCGGCCCCGCTTCCAAAGGACTTGGTTTCCACAGAAAGGAGCTTTTCCGTGAAACATCAGGATATGATCAAAAAACTGACGCTGGAGCAGAAATGTGCACTGCTGTCCGGCAAGAACACCTGGCAGACGCAGACTTACCCCAAACAGGGGGTCCCGGCCATCTGGCTGTCGGACGGCCCCAACGGCCTGCGCAAGCAGGCCGGCGCGGCCGACCACCTCGGCCTGAACCCGTCGGAACCCGCCACCTGTTTCCCACCGGCGGCCACCATCGCCAACAGCTGGGATCCGGAATTGGGCGAGGCCGTCGGCAGGGCGCTGGGCGAAGAAACGGCCTCCTACCGGGTCAATGTGCTGCTGGGCCCCGGCCTGAACACCAAGCGCAGCCCGCTGTGCGGCCGCAGCTTTGAATATTTCTCGGAGGACCCGTACCTCTCCGGCAAGATGGCCGCAGGGTATGTGCGCGGCATCCAGTCCACCGGTGTTTCGGCCTGCCCGAAGCACTTTGCGGCCAACAGTCAGGAGCTGCGCCGCATGGCGAGCGACAGCATTCTGGACGAGCGCACCCTGCGGGAGCTGTACCTGACCGGGTTTGAAATTGCGGTCAAAGAGGGCAAGCCCAAAACGGTCATGACCTCTTATAATAAGGTAAACGGTGTGTACGCCAACGAGAACGAGCACCTGCTGGACATCCTGCGCAGGGAGTGGGGGTTTGACGGCGTGGTGGTCACCGACTGGGGCGGGGCCAACGACCATGTGGCAGGGCCGAAAAACGGCTCCACGCTGGAAATGCCATCGCCGGGTCTGGGGGTGGCCCGCCGCCTGCTGAAAGCCGTGGAGAATGGCGAACTGAGTGAACATACCATCGACGAGCATGTGGACGAGCTGCTGGAACTGGCTCTGTCCACCGACGAAGCCCTTGCAAAGGCCCCGAAGAAGTTTGACGAAGCGGCTCACCACCAGCTGGTGCGGAAAGCCGCCGCGGAGAGCATCGTACTGCTGAAAAATGAGGGCGGTATCCTGCCCCTTGAAACCGGTAAGAAAATTGCGCTCATCGGTGATTTTGCCAAGAATCCGCGCTATCAGGGGGTTGGTTCCAGCATGGTGAATCCCACCCGGGTGGACAGCTTGGCGGATCTGGCTGAAAGTGCCGGGCTGAACCTTGTGGGTTACTGCGCTGGTTACGAGCGCAATGGCAAGCCCAACAAAGCCTATCTTGCCGAAGCCGTGGCGCAGGCAAAGCTGGCGGATATCGTGATTTTTTGCATTGGTCTGGACGAATCCAGCGAGAGCGAAGGTCTGGACCGTACCCACATCTGCATCCCGGCGGTGCAGAAGGAACTGCTGGACGCCGTGACAGCGGCCAACCCCAATGTGGTGGCAGTGGTCAGCGCGGGAAGCGTCATTGAGACCAACTGGGTGGCAAAGTGCAAGGCTGTTGTGCACGGCTACCTGGGCGGTCAGGCCGGAGCCGGGGCCATGCTGGACGTGCTGACCGGCTGGCAGAACCCCTGCGGCAAGCTGGCGGAGACTATTCCGCTGAACTATACCGACACCCCGGTCGCCGCCTATTACCCCGGCAAGCGGCAGAATGCGGAGTACCGCGAGGGCCTGTACGTCGGCTACCGCTACTATGAAACCGTGGACAAGGTCGTGCGCTATCCCTTTGGCTACGGCCTGAGCTACACGACCTTTGCCTATTCCGACCTGAAAGCAACCGAAAAAGAGGCAACCTTTACCATCACAAACACCGGCGAAAAGGACGGCGCAGAAATCGCACAGCTGTACATTGCAAAGCCGGATGCGGAAATTTTCCGCCCGGCGAAAGAGCTGAAAGGCTTTGCGAAAGTATTTCTGAAGGCGGACGAAAGCAAAACGGTGACCATCCCGCTGGATGACAAGGCGTTCCGCTACTGGAATGTCAAGACTGACCGCTGGGAGATCGAGGGCGGCAATTATCAGATCCTGATCGGTGCCAGTGTGCAGGATATTCGTTTGAAAGCAGAAATTGCCGTGCAGGGCACCGGTGCCCCGGACCCCTATGCAGGCAAGGGCCTGTTCCATTACCAGACCGGTGACATCAAGAACGTGCCGACGGCAGAATTTGAAGCCCTGCTGGGGCACCCGGTGCCGGAGGAAAAGCCGGTCATCGACCGCACCATGACGCTGGGCGAACTGAACCACAGCCGCAGCCCGCTGTGCTGGCTGATTGCCGGGGTGCTGGCCTTTTTGCTGAAGTCCGGTGAAAAGCGCGGTAAGCCCGACCTGAATATCCTGTTCCAGTACAATATGCCCCTGCGTGGATTGGCTCAGATGACGGGCGGCATGATCGGGGATGAATTTGTAGACGGTCTGGTGCTGGAGGCAAAGGGTTTCTGGATCGTTGGCATTGTGCGGGCACTGGTGGGCCTTTTGCAGAATTATGTGGCGAACAGCCGCTATCAGGCAAAGCTGGACGAGCAGTCCAGATAAGAGGGGAATCACGATATGAATTTCTGGAACGATTTTGCGGCAAAGCACCCCGCCGCTGCCAAGTGGGTGCGCGAGGGCGGGTTGTTCGTCATCGTGTCCAACCTCATCACCGTGTTCAAGTACCTGCTGCTGCAATTTCTGCCCAAGGCCTTTGCAAGCCTGCCGGTGGTGGATTTCGGCTGGCCGGGCATCGACATTCCCCTGTTCGGCGAGACCTTCAAGTGGAACATCCTCGGCTACGATGCCGCCCACGGCGGCCTGCCCTACTTCTGCGCTTACATGGTGGCTATGGTCATCGGCGAGTGCATCAACTTCCCCATCCAACGCAATTTCGTGTTCCGCAGCAAGGGCAATCTGACAAAGCAGATCGGCTGGTATCTGCTGGCGTTCTGCGTCATCACCTGCATCGTTAACTCCATCAACTGCATCTGGGTGGCGGTGGCTGGTCTGTTGGTGCCGGACTTCATCTATAACATCGGCACCACGGTGCTCAACGGCGGCATCTCCATGGTGATCTTCTTCTTCGTGAACAAGATCATCTTCCCGGAGGGTGAAGCAAAGGCCGCCGCATAACAATCATACTATTTCCGAAAGCTTTTTCTTCACTTTTTCTCCTTCATGCAGAATCCCCCTGTCCATCCCGGCAGATGCCGGAACGGGCGGGGGAATTCTGACTTTGCGAGGAGTTGCGGGGATTAGATCTCGTCAATGGGGAACATTGGGCGCATGATGCGCTTGAAGCGGATCAGGCGGGTGTCCTGCGGGGTCGCACCATCGGTGAGGGACATGACGCACAGTGCCCCGGCTGCCTTGAGCTCCGGGTGGATGTAGCCCTGTTTGACCACAATGATGTCAAAGTTTTTCCAGTCCACCCCGCAGGCGTCTAACTGGTGCTCTTCTACAAAAGAGTGATTGTTGTCGGTGAACACCAGTACAAGGGAAGTGCCTTCCACAGCTGCGGTCACCAGCGGGCCGTAGCTGCCGTCCTCGCCGTACATATGGGTGCCTTCCTGTGTGCCTTTATACAGCACCCGCAGGGTGAGCGGTACGGGAGCGGACAATGCGTCCAGACCCATGCCGACGGACGCTGTTGCTACGGCGTCAACGGGAAGACTACGCAGGGTGTGGCAGAGGTTTGCATCATGGATGGCGGCAAACAAAACCTTTTTGTGCAGATCCGGCGCGGCCAGTACCTGACGCAGGATGAAGGTGTTGGCGCCTTGTGCACCGCTGGTCACATTGTCGCCGGAGTCCGTGATGAACACCGGTTTGTCCGGGCAGCGCAATGCCATCTCCAGGGCCTTGTCCGGCTGCGCCGTCGTGCCGGTGTAATGGAACTCATGCCGTTTGCTCCACACAAAAGCGGCCAGCTCATCAGCTTTTTGCTCTGCATAGGCGCGGTCTGCCCCTGAGGCAGGGATCACCACCACACCGCAGCCGGCTTCAGGACAGTCGTGCCGGAGATAGCCTACATGCCAACTGGCGCTGAGGATGCGGGGATCTTTTTCCAGCTCATCCATGTACCTGTTGATGGAGCGCACGGGCTCATCGGTGGAAACGCTTTGTTCACCGCCCAGGATCAGCGGAAGCTTACGGTACACCGGGGTGATATTCTGCCGGTGGCGGATCAGTCCGATCAGCGTGCGGCAGGTGCGCTGTACGGTTTGGGCGATGTCGGTGTGAGGCGCTTCGCGGTAGCTGCGCAGGAAGGTGGTGTTCTCCACGTATTCTCTGGTCAGATTGCCGTGGGGGTCGCAGGAAACAGCCAACGGCAGATACGGCCCGGTGATCTGCCGGATGGCAGCTACCAGATGGTGCTCGCCAGAGCCGATCTCTTCCACATAACTGGCACCGTGCAGATGCAGGTAAATGCCATCCAGATCCCGCAGATTATCACGCACAGCGTTCAGGATGGTCTGCTCGATATAGTCGAAGCAGGTCTTTTTCATCACACCGCTGCAGGCGGCATCCGCGCAGATCGCCGGCACAAGTTCAATGTCCGGGCTGTTGAATACATCGCCCAGCTGCATATGCGTCAGGGCGTCCTGATCGTAGGAAATGGCCACATTGGGCAGGTCACATTTCATAGCCACATGCTCGTTGGCTTCCAGCTGGAACTTTGCTACAAGGATCTTCATAAAGTTGTTCTCCTTAAAAAATCAGATGTCATCGACCGGGAACATGGGGCGCATGATACGCTTGAAGGACAGGCGGCGGGTATCCTGCAGGGTGGCACCGTCGGTCAGAGACATCACGCACAGTGCACCCTGCTGCATCGGCTCCGGAAAAGCATAACCGGTCTTGACGATCACAACATCGTAATCCATCCAGTCCACACCGGCAGCAAGGGCCTGATGCCGCTCTACAAAGGGATGGTTCGTATCGGTCACGATGATATCAATGGGCAGGCCTTCTACCGACACGGTGGCACAGCCGCCGAAGTCGCCGTGCTCTGCAAACAGACTGGTGCCCTCCTGTCGGCCCAGGTGCCGCAGGGTGACGATAAGTTGTACCGGCTCGGTCAGGGCATCCAGACCCATTCCGAGGGTCAGTGGCAGGATGTCACCGGGAGTGTGGTTTGCCAGCAGGGCATAAGCAGCAGGATCCTGAATGGCAGCAAACAGGACACGTTTGTTCTGCGGAGCTTCTTTTTGAGCCAGGACCTGCCGCAGCACCCAGGTGTTGGCACCCATGGCACCGCTGGTGGTGTTGTCACCGGAGTCGGTAAGAAAGGCCGGTTTGCCGGAACAGTTCAGGACCGTCTGGAGGGCTTCGTCCGGCTCCTGGGTCAGACCGGTGTAATGGAACTCGTGGCGGCGTTCCCATACATAGGCAGCCAACTCATCGGCTTTTTGTCCGGCATAGGTACGGAACTCGTTGGAGGTGGGAATGACCACCACGCCACAGCCGGCAACATCGGTATCGTGGCGGATATAGCCCACATGCCAGCTGGCACTGAGGATGCGGGGGTCTTTTTCCATCTCATCCATGTACTGGTTGATGGAGCGCACCGGTTCATCAGCCGAAACACTTTGCTCGCCGCCCAGGATCAACGGCAGTTTGCGGTAAACCGGAGTGATGCTGCGGCGGTGCTCCAGCAGTTCCAGCAAGTGGGAGCAGACAAAGTGAATGGTCTGCTCTACGTCAGTGTGCGGTGACTCCCGGTAGCTGCGGATCAGTGTGGTGCCCTCCACGTACTCCTTGCACAGGTTGCCGTGGGGATCGCAAACCACGGCGATCGGTAGGTAAGGGCCCACGATGCGGCGTATCTCTTTTAAGATGTGGTGGTCACCGGAGCCAATATCCTCCACCTCACTGGCACCGTGCAGGTGCAGGTAGATGGCATCCAACTCTGAGAGATGCTCCCGCACAGTCTGCAGGATCGTGGACTCGATGTACTCGAATGCGGTGCGCTTCATGACGCCGTTGGAACCGGCGTTGGCGTCCAGTGTGGGCACGAGTGTTACATCCGGGCGGTTGAACGCATTGCCCAGCTGCAGGTGTGCGATGCAGTCCTGCCCGAAGTGCAGGCTGACATCCTTCAGATCGCACTTTTTGGGGATGTTCTCATTGGCTTCCAGAATGAAACGTGCAACAAGGATATGGAACATAGACAAACCTCCTGTTTTGATTGGGCCGTCGGAAAAAGAACTTATAAGACATTATAATACAATATGAGATGTTTTGCAACGGGAAAGTGCGCAGGATCTGACACGGAAAAAGACTGGATTTTACGGCGTAATTGTGTTATGCTCATACTGATATAAAATGAGTATCTGCCTTTGGAGGAAAAACGATATGCTGGTGCCGGACAGCGCGACCCCGCTTTATCTGCAGTTGGAGGAGATCCTGCGGCAGGAGATCCTTTCCGGCAGCCGCCGGGAGGGAGACAAACTCTCCACAGAAAATGAACTGGTGGAACAATATAAGGTGAGCCGTATCACGGTGCGGCGGGCTGTTGAGGAGCTGTGCAAGGAAGGAATGGTTGTGCGCCATCCGGGCAAGGGCACCTTTGTGACCGGTGTGGTGATGCGCAACGACCTGAACGAACCCCGCGGATGGACTGAAAATGCAGTGGCCAATGGGTACCGGCCTTCTACGGTGTGCACAGAGCTTGGCATGGTGCCTGGCGCGGCAGTGTGCAGGCTGTTTGAGCTGAAGCAGGGGGAAGAAGCTTATTGCTGCGCCCGGCGGGTGCGTGCGTTGAATGAAAAGCCTGCCGTGTACGAACTGGATTACTTTCCGCCACAGGACGCGGAGTTCCTGACAAAGGAGTTGTTGAGCGGATCTGTGTTCCGGCTGTTGCGGCAGTGGAAGAAGCTGCGGGTCATCCGCGAAAAAGAAACCATCATCCGGGTGCGGTATGCTGACGCGGAGACTGCGGATGCACTGGGCCTGGTCAAGGGACAGCCGGTGGTGTACACCCGTACCTGTTATCTGGACGGCAGAGATCAGGTGGTGTTGCTGAACGAGCAGTACATTGACAGCGAACGCTATGTGATCCGTACCGGCGGACATGAGCTGCGGTTGGATGAAGCGGAAACGGGTAAGCGACGCGTTGTAAACAGAAATGGTGGAAGAAAAGGCTGCAAGGCGGCCCTGTGAGGAGAAACTATGAATGCAATTGAACGGAAACGCTACATTCTGAATGAGTTGCAGCGCAACGGCAGTGTAGTGATCACAGATCTGGCGGAACGAATCCAGGTGTCCTCCATGACCATCCGGCGGGATCTGAATGCCATGGCCGAGGATGGCATGGTTACACTGGAACACGGTGGAGCAGTGCTGAACAATGGCTCACTGTTTGAGTGCAACATGAGCTTTAAGAGTGAGATCAACGCAACCGAGAAACAGCGCATTGCGGCCAAGTGCATGGAATATATCAACGAAGGGGATTCCATTTTTCTGGATGCAGGTACGACCCCCAATGAGGTGGCTGTGCTGCTGCGTGGTAAGCGCAACATCAGTGTGCTGACCCACTCGCTGATGGTGGCCAACACCACTGCCAATATGCGGAACATCAAGCTCATCATGTGCCCAGGGGAATTCCGCGAGAATTCCATGGCGTTTCTGGGCCCGCTGACCGATGATTTCATCCAGCATTTCCAGATCGACACGCTGTTTCTTTCACTGGAGGGCATTGACCTGAACGACGGCCTTTCTGTGGTGGACGTACAGGACGGCCACACCAAAAAAGTGCTGGTGGAAAAAGCCAAGCGTGTGATTTGTATAGCGGATCACAGCAAGTTCAACAAATCGTTTTTCTATAAGATCGCGCCCGTTGCGGACGTGGATCTGGTGGTGACAGACACCGGCCTGGACGCAGCAACACAGGAGCTGTTCCGGCAGAACAATGTTCCGCTGGTGCTGGCTTGAAATTGAAAATAACAAAAAATAACATTTTTGAAATGAGCTTTCCGACTGAAATGTGAATTTCATACGGGAAACTCATTTTTTTTGCGTAAACAAGCCGGAAAATTGGTGAAAGTGATATCTAACTTGTTGAAATATTTGTTAAAAGCAACAAATAATAACATTTAAGAACAAAAAATAACAAAAATGGATTGACTTTGCATCGGGATGTGATACAATGTAGAAAAGACGATGAACGGTTAAAACCCAATGGATTCCTGCGGGTTTTCGCTGCGGCCGAGCGGTGGAGGTCTTTCACAATGGTTCATCTCACAAAGTGTTAAAAGTAACATTTTGTAACATTTGCTGTACGAAAGGGAGGCATTTACTCATGGGCAAATACACAAAGATGTCCCAGCAGGTCCTGGAAAAGGTCGGCGGGTTGAGCAACATCACCTTTGTCGAACACTGCGCAACGCGGCTGCGCATCCATTATGCAAGCAAGTCCAAGGTGGACGTGGAAGCCATCAAGGGCATTGAAAATGTAGTGGGTGTTGTGGCCAAGACCGGCCAGGTGCAGATCATCATCGGACCGGAAGTCAACGATGCTTTCAATGATTTCCTGGACGTTTCCGGCTGGAAGCCCACCGATGACCGTCCTACAGTCGTGGAAGAAGAACCGGAAAAGAAGAATGCGCTGTACTACGTCAATAAGTTTGGCAACTTCTGCGCCGGCATTTTCATGCCAATCGTCCCGGCTCTGATCACCGGCGGCCTGATCCTTGCCATCAAGAACCTGCTGGTGAACTACTTTGGCATGAGCACCGACAGCGGCACCGCAAAGATCTGCCTGGCCATCTTCAGTGCCGGTTTCTCCATGCTGCCTGTCTGGATCGGTTATATGCTGTCCAACAAGCTGAAGATGGAACCCATCATGGGCGCATTTCTGGGCGCTGTCCTGGTCAGCAACTCTATCAGCGGCGTAGAGGGACTGGACTTCTTCGGCATCCCCATTCCCACGGTCACCTACACCTCCAGTGTCCTGCCCATCGTCATGGGCGTGATCCTGATGTACTGGGTGGATAAACTGCTCAAGAAGATCATTCCGGAAATGGTGCGCTACTTCCTGAAACCGCTGCTCACCATGCTGATCGTTGTTCCCATTACCCTGATCGTTCTCGGCCCCATCGGCACCGAGCTCAGCGGCGTGGTTGGCAATGCCATCCAGGCATTCTTCAATGCAGCCGGCTTCATTGCACTGCCGATCTGCGCAGCCATCAACCCGTACCTTGTGATGCTGGGCCTGGATAAGGCCATTACCCCCATCCTGGTGGAGGGCATCTCCAGCATTGGTTATGATCTGGCCGTTGTCCCCATGAACTACATTTCCAACCTGGCAGTCGGCGGCAGTGCACTGGCCGTTGCCATGCACCTGAAGGACAAGGGCCGCAAGGGCATGATCGCTTCTTTTGGTGTTACCGCACTGTGCGGCGTTACCGAGCCCGCTTTCTACGGCTCCCTGATCATGCGTCCCCGTGTGCTGATCGGCACCGCCTGCGGCGCTATGGCCGGTGGTCTGATCGCAGGTATCTTCCAGCTGAAGAACTACGTGGTCGGCGGCTGCCCTGGCTTCCTGGCTCTGCTGTTCTTCCTGCCTTCGGATGGTTCCATGGGCAACCTGATCCTCGCTCTGGTTTCCGGTATTGTGACTGTGATCGTTTCCTTTATCGCCTGCACAATTGTCCTGAAAAAGGCATACAAAGAAGATGTCTGATCTCCGCGCTGAACCTTAACAGCATACAATAACTTTATCAACTTCATCATAAAGCCAAGCACATTGATGCCTGTCGCCGCTACGGCGGCGGGCATCAACGTGTGCCTGGGCTTCTTTCGGGAGGGAAAATCTGCGATGCGTAAAAAAGTTCTGGTAGCACAGTTTGTGACCGAATCCAATGCAAATATCCCCTATAAAACAGATCTGGAAAATTATGACCTGCGGTTTGGTGAGGATGCCATTTCTCAGATGAACCTGGGCTCCGTATTTGCGGATGCCGACATTGAGGTGGTGCCCTCGGTCTACGCCAATGGTTTTTCGGGCGGTGTGGTTACCCGCAACGCCTTTGATTATATCGAAAACCGCCTGCTGAACGATATCCGTGCCAATCTCGGCACGCTGGACGGCATGTTCCTGCATCTGCACGGTGCCAGCGAGGTGGAGGACATCGGTTCCGGCGACCACCATATCCTGAAGGAAGTGCGCAGGCTGGTGGGTCCGTATATGCCGATTGTGGTGGCCTGTGATCCCCACGGCAACTTGTGCAAGGAGTATGTGGATGGCTGCACGGTGATCCGCAGTTACCGCGAGTCGCCCCACACGGATCTGGCCGATACGGTCAAGACCTGCTGCCGGTATCTGGTGGACCTGCTGGAGCATCGCCGCAACATCCACCCTGCTTACCGCAAATTGCCGCTGATCCTTGGCGGAGAGCAGAGCGTCTCGGCCGATGAGCCGGTGCGCTCCATTAACCAGTACATGGATGAGATGGAAAAAGACCCCCGCATCCTCAGTGCCAGCTGGCATGTGGGTTACATCCGCCATGACACGGATGTGGCCGGCTGCGGCGTGGTTGTGGTGCCCAATACGGAGACCGACCAGGCGTATGCTGAACAGAAGGCGGACGAACTGGCTGCCTATGTGTGGAATCGTCGTCACGAGTTCCACTACACCGGCCTGACCCAGGAGCCGGAACAGGCCATGCAGACGGCGCTGGACTGCCCCGGCAAACCGGTGTTCCTCACCGACTCCGGCGACAACACCACCAGTGGTTCTGTGGGTACCAACACCTGGGTACTGCGGCAGGTCATGGCACTGCCGGACACCAAAGGCAAAAACTTCCTGTTTGGCTGCATCACTGACCCGGCTGTGGTGGCACAACTGGCAGATGTGCCGGAAGGCACAAAGACCCACATCCGGCTGGGTATGAATCTGGATGAACTGTCCCGCCCGGTGGAGCTGGACGTGACGGTGAAGCATAAGGGTCGTCTGGAAGGCTTTTTGGGTTATGTGGGCGATTACGGTGCCTGTGTGCTGGTGTCGGTGGAGGGATATCCCATTGATATCATCGTGGCAGAGGTGAGCCACGCGGTAGTAGAACTGCACCAGTTTGAGGCTGCCGGTGCCCATTGTGCCGATTACGGCGTGGTGATCGTCAAGCAGGGCTATATCTTCCCGGAACTGAAGGAACTGGGCGCGCTGAGCATCATGTCCCTGACAGATGGTGCCACCCTGCAGGATACCCGCCGCCTGCCCTTCAAGCGTATCATGCGCCCCATGTTCCCGGTGGATGATATCTGAAGCACGAAATGTAATCTTTGAAAGGAATATTGAATTATGGAAAAGCAAAAGTTTCTCTGGGGCAGTGCAACTGCCGCTTACCAGTGCGAAGGCGCCTGGAACGAAGATGGCAAAGGCCTGGGTGAGTGGGATGTGTTCTCCCACGGGAATCCGCTGAATCTGAACGGTGCCACCGGTGATGTCTCCTGCGACTTCTACCACCGCTATAAAGAAGACATTGATATGATGGCGGCCGGAAAGCAGAATACCTACCGCTTCTCCATTGCGTGGGACCGCATCCTGCCCAATGGTCGTGGCGAAGTGAACCCCAAGGGTATTGCTTTCTATAATAACGTCATCAACTACTGCCTGCAAAAGGGCATTGAACCCAACGTTACCCTGTTCCATTACGATCTGCCGAATGCCATTGCAGAAGAAGGCGGCTGGGAGAACCGGTCCATCGTGGATGATTTTGAGGCATACGCTAGGGTCTGCTTTGAGGCTTTCGGCGACAGGGTCAGATTGTGGAGCACCATCAACGAGCCGAAGTATTATGCCTACTGCACCAACATGGTCGGCAACTATCCGCCGAACCACAAGCTGGATTTTGACCGCTATTTCAAGCAGCTGTATTATGAGGTGCTGGCCAGCGCTAAGGCGGTTGCCCTGTACCACTCCATGGGGCTGAAAGGCAAGATCGGTATCGTGCACGACAGCAGCAACGTGGAGATCGCTCCGGGCACCAGAGAACCGGAAAAGGTCCGTCTGCTGGGCGACCTGTTCTACAACCGGCTGGTTCTGGATACCTCCATCAAGGGCGAGCTGCCCGGTGAACTGATCCCGCTGCTGCGGGAGAACGGCATTGAAAACGACTATATCAAGCTGGAAGATGCGTTGACTTTTGCCAAAGGCAAGGTGGATTATATCGGTATGAACGTCTACAACCGGATGTATCTGACCGACTGGTCGGAGGGTGAGACGGAAGTGTTCCACAATAACCGCGGCGCCGGCTCCAAGGCCAAGGAAGGCATGCGCATCAAGGGCTGGTACGAAACCGCCATTGCTCCGGACACCAAACGCAACCTCTGGGGCCGCGAGATCTACCCCGAGTGTATGTATAATACCCTGATGGAGATCCGTGATCGCTACGGCGATATCCCGGTTTACATTACGGAAAATGGCCACGGCTGCTACGAGACGCCGGACGAAAACGGCTATGTGCAGGACGATGACCGCATTGAGATGATGCAGGGCTATATCGACTACATGCTCAAGGCCAAAAAAGAGGGCTGCAATGTTCTTGGTTACTACGCATGGTCTACCATGGATCTGTACAGTTGGGTCAATGGTTACGAAAAACGGTATGGCTTTGTCCGCGTAGACTTTGACAATGACAACAAACGTACACCCAAAAAGAGCTACTACTGGTTCAAGAACCTGATCGAGGAATATCAGAAAACCGAGGAAGCAGGAGAATGATATGGAAACTGCCGGAGAAGGTCCTCTGAAGAAGCCGGGCCGCTTCCGCCGTGGTGTGGATGTGGTGCTGGATTTCATTGCCGGCTGCGTTTCGCCGGTCATTCCGGTACTGCTGGCGTCTGGTCTGATCGCCGCTGTGCTCAGTATCTGTGTGAATTTTTTTGGCATGGATGTTGGAAGCGGCACAGCGGTAGTACTCAGTGCCGTCAAGGATGCGGGGTTCTACTTCCTGCCCATTTTCCTGGGATTTTCCACAGGAAACAAGCTGGGCATCAACGGGTATCTGGGGGCCCTGCTGGGCGGTGTGCTGGTGTACAGCACCATCAACGGAGCACAGGGCCTGAGCTTCCTGGGGATGTCCATCTATCCGACGACTTACAACTCCACAGTGATCCCGGTGATCCTGGGGGTGCTGTTTGAGGCGGTTGTTTACAAGCTGCTGAACAAGGCCCTGCCCGGAACCGTCAAACCATTCCTGCTGCCGCTGCTCAGTGTGCTGGTGGCGGTGCCGGTCACGCTGCTGTTCCTTGGCCCGTTGGGTACGGTGCTCAGCGGCTGGCTTACCGATGGTGTGATGTGGGTGAGTGACACCTTCGGGGCATGGGCAGTGGGTCTGTACGCGATGATCAACCCGGTGTGCGTTATGTTCGGCCTGGATAAGGCCATTACTCCGCCTATCCTCACCTCCATTGCGGCCAATGGTTACGAGACGCTGTTCCTGCCAGGAAGTGTTGCTTCCAACACGGCGGTGGGCGGTGCAGCACTGGCTGTATGGTGCAAAAGCCGGAACGCAAAGCTCAAAAATACGGCGGGCCCGGCGGGCACCACTGCGATTCTGGGTATCACGGAACCGGCACTGTTCGGAGTGTGTGTGCCATACAAGCGCCCACTGGCGGCGGCAATGCTGGGCGGCGGCATCGGAGGTTTGTTTGGCGGGTTTGTACAACTGAAACAGTACGCCATCATTACGCCGGGGTTGTGTGCCCTGCCGGGTTACATCAGCCCGGACGGCAGCCTGACCAATCTGCTGCTGGCGCTGGCTACCATCTGTATTTCGGCAGGCAGTGCGTTTGTCCTCACGCTGCTGTTTTCCGCAAAGCAGACCTATGAATGTTGAAAAAGGAGAACAGAATGACAAATCGGATCCGGGGGCTGGCGGTACAGTTTGCCGAAATGATGATCGGTGTGGTGTTGGTATCGGTAGGCCTTTCCCTGATGATCAAATCCGAGCTGGGACAGACGGCCATTACCTCCTGTACCCAGAATATTGCCACCATCACCGGCATCAAGGGCGGAACCATGGTGGCGCTGCTGCACGGTGCTTCGGTGCTGCTGCAGATCGTGATGCAGAGAAAAGAGTTTGAACCCATTCAATTGTTTCAGTTTGCTGTGGCATGGCTGCAGGGCAAGATCGTCAATGCCATCTGCTACGACCTGCCGGGCATCAGCACCTGGCAGCCGGACAACTACCTGGTGCAGTGGGTGTGCATGCTGGCAGCCATTGCCATCACAGCGTATGGCGTGACGGTGACCATGGCAGCAGAGTTTGTCCGGATGCCGTTTGAGCAGTTTGCGTTTGTGCTTTCGGAAAAGCTGCACATGAAGTTCAGTGTGCTGCGTACCCGCTGCGACATGGTGGCGTTGGCACTGAGCCTCGCACTGGTGCTGGCCTTCCATCTGGACTTTACCACGCTGCGGGAAGGCACCTGGGCCAGCATGCTTCTGCTGGGACACTGCATGGGTTGGCTCCTGCCGACGGCCATGTGGCTTTCACTGCACCAGCGCATGAAAAAGGAGACCTGCCCGGCTGCGAACTGACGACCGGCGCATTACAACAAAAAGGAGAATGCAACGATGAAGATCTTGGTTGGTGAATTTATCACGGAATCCAATGCAAATATCCCGCAGAAGTGCGAGATCAGCAACTATAAGATGCTTTTTGGGGATGATTGCATCCGGGCACTGCACGTGGCAGATGTCTTTGAGCAGGCCGGCTTTGAGCTGATCCCTTCGGTACTGGCCGATGCTGGCGCTGCAGGTGTGATCAAAAAGGATACCTTTGATTACATCGAGTCCTGCTTTGTGCGTGCCGTCAGGGAGCACATCCATGAGATCGACGGCATGTTCCTGATGCTGCATGGTGCAAGCGAGGTGGAAGAGATCGGTTCCGGCGACCACCACATCCTGGCAGAGATCCGCAAGATCGTGGGCCCGTACCTGCCTATCTTCGTGGTGTGCGACCCTCATGGCAACCTGTGCAGGGAGTATGCAGAGGCCACGACCCTGATCCGCAGCTACCGGGAGTCGCCCCATACCGACAGCATTGCCACCATGCGCAAGGTGGCAGCCATGCTGTGCGACTTTATGAAGGACCGACAGAACATCCATTCGGTGTATCGCAAGCTGCCGCTGATCCTGGGCGGTGAGCAGAGCGTTTCCGGCGACGAGCCCGTGCGTTCCATCAACCAGTATATGGACAAACTGGAGCAGGACCCGCGTATCCGCAGCGTGAGCTGGCATGTGGGCTACATCCGGCACGACACACCGGTGGCTGGCTGCGGCATCGTTGTGGTGCCGCAGATGGAAGCGGATCAGGCCTATGCAGAAGAGGCCGCCGACTGGTTGGCGGCTTATGTCTGGAACAAACGCCACGAGTTCCATTACACCGGCCTGACGGCTGCACCGGACAAGGCTCTGCAGATGGCACTGGAGTCTGAAGGAAAACCTGCCTTCATCACGGATTCCGGTGACAACGTTACCAGTGGTGCCACCGGCTGGAACACCTATATCCTGCGACAGGTGCTGGCAGAGAAGGAACTGAAAAAGAAGATCCTGTTTGCCAACATCTGCGATCCCATTGCCTACCAGAAACTGGAACAACTGGAGATCGGTGCAAAGACGCACCTGCACCTTGGCGTGGATCACGACGAAATGTCCCGCCCGGTGGAGCTGGATGTGACAGTGAAAGCAAAGGGCACGCTGCGCGGTTATCTGCATCACCCGCACGATGCGGTATATGGTTACTCGGTGGCGGTGGCCGTGGACGGCCTGCCGCTGGAAATCAATGTGGCAAGCACACGCCAGACCATGTGTGAGGAGCACCAGTTTGTGGGAGCAGGACTGAACTGGGATGACTACGATGTGATCGTGGTCAAGCAGGGCTATATCTTCCCGGAGCTGAAGGAAAAGGCTGCGTTCTCGGTCATGTCCCTGACGCAGGGAGCGACTCCACAGGATACGCGGATCATTCCGTTCAAGCAGATCATGCGCCCCATGTACCCCATTGATGAGATCTGAAAGGGCCGCGGGCCCGATACAGGAAACCAAGAGCGAGAGGTGTAAGAAGATGAAACAGTACAATATCTGCCTAGCCAAGGTGCCGCAGCCGCCCAAGGACTGCACGGGAGAGCCGGTCATGCTGACCGATGCCACCGTTCAGGAGCGCTTGAATAAGGTGCTGCAGGGCATGAAGGAACGCAGCTTGGAACAGCTGGTGGTGTATGGCGACGCCGAGCACTGCGGCAATTTTCAGTATCTGATGGGGTATTTTACCCGTTTTGAAGAGTCGCTGCTGGTGCTGGATGCCGATGGCGCCGCCCGCTTTGTGCTGGGCAACGAGAACCTGAACAAGGCATCCAAGGCCCGCATTCCGGGGCAGGCTGTGCATGTTTCGCTCTTCTCACTGCCCAATCAGCCCAACCGCGCGGATAAGCCGCTACGCACCCTGCTGGAAGAGGCCGGCATTGCGCCGGGCCGCCGCATCGGCATTGCGGGATGGAAGCACTTTACAAGCCCGGTGGAAAATAACGAAAAACTCTTCGATATCCCGGCGTTTATCCTGGATGCAATCCGAGCCATTACCGGTGGCGATGACAATCTGTTCAATGCCGGTGACCTGTTCCTGGGGGAGGGCGGTGCCCGTACCACCAACAACGCCAATGAGATTGCGCACTACGAGTACGGAGCGGCGCTGGCTTCAGACGGTGTGCTGGATGCAATGAATCTGCTGGCTCCGGGCGTGGCCGAAACGGCGCTGGGTGCACAGCTGAACCGGCAGGGACAGCACAACAGCATTGTTACCATTGCGGCCAGCGGTCCGCGTTTTATCAAGGGCAATATGTTTCCCACACAGAACACCGTCAAGGTGGGCGACAGCATTTCGCTGACGGTGGGGTATCCGGGCGGCTCCTCCAGCCGCGCAGCCTATGCCGTGCACGACGCTGCAGAGCTGCCGCAGGGAATGCAGGATTATGTGGAACGGGTAGCTGCTCCGTACTTTGCGGCCTATACCCGCTGGCTGGAAGAAATCCATGTAGGCATGACCGGCGGCGAGATGTTTGATAAAGTGGAAGAGATCCTGCCCCGTGCAACCTATGGCTGGTCGCTCTGTCCGGGCCACCTGGTGGCAGAAGAAGAGTGGCTGAGCTCCCCGATTTATGAACACTCGGCGGAGGAGCTCCGCAGCGGTATGATGCTGCAGATCGATATTATCCCCTCGGTTCCGGGCTACGGCGGCAGCTGCGCCGAAAGCACTGTGGTGCTGGCAGATGAAGCACTGAAAGAACAGATCCGGCAGCAGTACCCGGAGATGTGGCAGCGGATGCAGGTGCGCCGGCAGTACATTGTGGAACAGCTGGGCATTCAGCTTTCGGAAGATGTCCTGCCCATGTGTAGCACGGTGGCATACCTGCGGCCTTACCTGCTGAGCAAGGAGCTGGCCTTTGTGAGCCGCTGAGATCCTGCTCCTATTCCAGAAGCAATCCACACAGATTCCGCCTTTTATAAATCCCCCTTTAAGAGCAAACGCCCCTGCTTCCTCTTCCGGAAGCGGGGGCGTTTGCGTAATATGGCCGGGCAGAAATCGGTTGACTGTTTCAGTGGATCAGATCAGGCCGAGGTGCACAAAGGCGTTGTACAGGCCGTCTTTGTCCACATCGTCGGTCACATCGTCGGCGGCGGCTTTGGCTTCCGGGCCGCCGCTGCCCAGAGCCACGCTGTACCATAATCATAGAGGGTTTTTGGCTCCGGAACAAGGGTGGAATCTGCCGAAAAACAACGGCTGAGGTTGGTACAGTTGCACAAAGGCGCGCGGCCCTGCAAAGAAGCTGTAAAATTTGCGGGGCGGGGTTGACGAACGGCTCCGGCCGTGGTAAAGTAATGGGCGGAAAAGGCCAAAGTGCCTTTTTACGACAGAAAAACGAGGTGGTCGTCATGGAACCTGCTGGAAGCAGCGGCAGTTTATATCCCCGATCAAAGAACCAGACGGCAGCCTTTTTGCATGCCGGAGAACGGCCCGGCTGTGCGTGAGAACGCACGGTGTGTTTGCCTTCCCCGGAAATGAAAGTGTCCGCTGCCGCCTGGTAAAAAAGGAGGCAGCTTTTTTATGTCTGAAATTTCGATTAATACCCTCAAGACCATGCTGGCGAATCTGGATGACGCCAAAAAATACCAGAGCCTGCGGGATGTGATGGAGACCCTGCCGGCTCCCGACCTGGCCGCCGTGTTCGAGGACCTGCCGGCCGAAAAGCTCCCGGTGCTGTTCCGTCTGTGCCCCAAGGACCTGGCGGCGGATGTATTCACCGAGCTGACCCCTGCCACCCAGCAGAAGCTGATCGACGGCCTGACCGATACCGAGCTGAAGGCCGTGGTGGACGAGCTGTGCGTGGACGATGCGACCGACCTTGTGGAAGAGATGCCGGCCAATGTGGTCAAGCGCATTCTGAGCCAGGCCGACCCCGCCACCCGCCGCATGATCAACGAACTGCTCCAGTACCCGGAGGACTCTGCCGGCGGCGTGATGACCACTGAGCTGATGGAGCTGCGCCCGGACATGACGGTGGCGCAGGCCATGGAGGCCATCCGCCAGAACGGCTTTGACAAGGAGACCATCAACAACTGTTATGTGACCGACGGCAGCCGCAAGCTGGTGGGTGTGGTGTCGCTGCGGGCGCTGGTGCTGGCCAAGGACACCGCAGAACCCATCCGAGACCTGATGGACACCAATGTGGTCAGTGTGACCACCACCACCGACCAGGAGGATGTTTCCCACCTGTTTGAAAAATACGGCTTTCTGGCCATTCCGGTGGTGGACGCCGAAAACCGGCTGGTGGGCATCGTGACCATTGACGATGCCATCAGCATCCTGCAGGACGAGGCCAGCGAGGATATCGCCAAGATGAACGCCATCGGCCCGTCCGACAAGCCCTACTTCAAGCAGAGCATGTGGGACCTGTACAAGAGCCGTGCGCCCTGGCTGCTGTTTTTGATGATCAGCGCCACCTTCTCCAGTCTGGTCATCCGGGGGTATGAGGACGCACTGGCCGCTGTGACCGTGCTGACGGCGTACATCCCCATGCTGACCGATGCCGGCGGCAACGCGGGCAGTCAGAGCACCTCCACCATCATCCGCGGCATGGCGGTGGGCGAGATCCAGCCCCACGACCTGCCCCGCATCCTGTGGAGGGAGAGCCGGGTGGCCCTGCTGTGCGGCGCAACGCTGGCGGTGTGCAACTTTACAAAACTGCTGCTGTTCGACAAGGTGACCGCTCCGGTGGCACTGGTGGTGTGCCTGACCCTGATCTGCACCATCCTGTTGTCGCAGCTCATCGGCGGCATTCTGCCCGTGGCGGCAGAAAAACTGCATGTGGACCCGGCCGTGATGGCATCGCCGCTGATCACCACCATCGTGGATGCCACCACGCTGCTGATCTACTTCAATGTTGCAAAGATCGTGCTGCATCTGTAAGCGCAGAGCAGAACGTTACGACCCCCGGAAGCTGTACGCTGCCGGGGGTCATGTTGTTTTTGAAAACAGGAAAAATATCCTCTTTGCATGGATAACTGTTGCACAGCGCGACTTGTAAAGTCGTACTCTTTCGACAAAAACTTCCCAAAACGCATTATTTTGTTTCTGAGCTGTGGACATTCTGTGACGATTCGTGCTAAAATGAAACCTGTTCCTCTTCTGCCGCCGCAACCGGCAGAAGCAACCAAAGAACGGAGGTTTTTTCATGTTAGAAAATGTCTTTCATCTGAAGGAAAACCACACCGATGCAAAGACCGAGATCATGGCAGGTATTACCACTTTCATGACCATGGCCTACATCCTTGCGGTCAACCCCAACATCCTGTCGGCGTCCGGCATGGACTCCGAGGCTGTGCTGATCGCCACCGCACTGGCATCCTTTGTGGGCACGGCCCTGATGGCTCTGCTGGCCAACTACCCGTTTGCTCTGGCCCCCGGCATGGGCCTGAACGCCTATTTCTCCTACACGGTCGTGCTGACCATGGGCTACAGCTGGCAGCTGGCCCTGATGGCCGTGTTTGTGGAGGGCATCATCTTCATCGCGCTGTCCCTGACCAATGTGCGTGAGGGCATCTTCAACGCCATCCCCATGACCCTGAAGAGCGCGGTCAGCGTGGGTATCGGCCTGTTCGTGGCCTTTGTCGGCCTGCAGAACGCCAAGCTGATCGTGAACAGCGACTCTACGCTGGTCACCTACCAGCACTTCAAAGGCGAGACCTTCCACAGCGTGGGCGTGGGTGCCATCCTGGCCCTCATCGGCGTGGCCATCACCGGCATCCTGCTGGTCAAGAAGGTCAAGGGCGGCATCCTGTACGGCATCCTGATCACCTGGGTGCTGGGCATCCTCTGCGAGGTCACCGGCATCTATGTGCCCAATGCGGATGCGGGCATGTACAGCGTGATCCCCACCGCTTTTGTCAGCTTTGACTTCTCGGCCCTGGGCAAGACCTTTGGTCAGGTGTTCAAGACGGATTTCTCCCACTTTGACTTCCTGAACTTCTTTGCCGTCATGTTCTCCTTCCTGTTCGTGGACCTGTTTGACACCCTGGGCACCCTGATCGGCGTGGCATCCAAGGCCGACATGCTGGACGAGGACGGCAAGCTGCCCCACATCAAGGGTGCTCTGATGGCAGACTCCATCGCCACCTGCGCCGGTGCTGTGCTGGGTACTTCCACCACCACCACCTTTGTGGAGAGCGCTTCCGGCGTGACCGAGGGCGGCCGCACCGGCCTGACCAGCATGACCACCGGTGTGCTGTTCCTGCTGGCTACCATCTTCAGCCCGCTGTTCCTGACCATCCCCAGCTTTGCAACGGCTCCGGCTCTGATCATCGTGGGCTTCTACATGATGGGCTCCGCAGTCAAGATCGACTTCAACGATCCCAGCGAGGGCATCCCCGCCTTCCTGACCGTCCTGGCCATGCCCACTGCATACAGCATCTCTGAGGGCATTGCCATTGGTGTGATCTCCTGGACCATCATCAATGTGGTCACCGGCAAGGCCAAGGAAAAGAAGATCAGCCCGCTGATGTATGTGCTGACCGTGCTGTTCATCCTGAAGTACATCTGCCTGTAAGGCTCCATACAAACACAAAGCAAAAAGCTGCTGTCTTCCCGCAAAGGGAGGGCAGCAGCTTTTTTGTCTGTGGAGCTTATTGGTGCCGACGGGGGCGGATGTGCACCTCGGGAATGGCCACGTTGTCGTAATGGATGGGGTCCTCGGCGTGAGGATGCTCCCCGGTGGCATGAGAGGTGTCTTCTGCGGGGTGGTGTACCTTGCCGGTATGGACCTCCGGCAGAGCCACCGTTTCCTCCGAATGAGACTTGTCCGGCTTGCTCCAGATCTTTTGTTGGAACCACATCTTCAGGTGGTGTTTCAGCGACATGACGATGCTCCTTTCCCGGTGTGCGGGGCACACCGAAAGTTCAAGACAGGATCAGATAAAGTTGATGAATACCGTAATGACAAGGCTGTTGATGAAATCCGCGAACAGACTGCCCACCAGCGGGATGAGCAGATAGGCCTTGACGGAAGGGGAATACCTGTCGCACACGGCCTGCATGTTGGCCATGGCGTTGGGGGTGGCACCCATACCGAAGCCGCAGGTGCCGGAAACGATGACGGCCGCGTCGTAGTCGCGGCCCATGACATTGTACACGATCGCAAAAGAATACAGGATCATGAACAGGGTCTGACCGGCCAGCAGCACCACCAGCGGCAGAGCCAGCTCGGCCAGCTGCCAGATCTTCAGGGTGATCATGGCCATGCCAAGGAAGAGCGACAGGCAGATGCCGCCGATGTCGTTGATCTCGCCCATATATACCGTGAACTTGCCGCCGTATTCGCCCAGATTGCGGATGCAGGCAGCGGCGATCATGGCACCGATGTAGATGGGGAAGGTCATGCCGGTCAGGCTGAGCAGCTTGCTCAGCACTGTGCCGATGCCCATGGCGATGATCAGCTGGAAGCTGGCGGCGGGGTACATGCTGCTGTGACGCTCGTGTTTGATCTCTTCTTCCACCAGCAGGCTGTCGTCCTCGGGCACGATGGTGTCCAGCAGGTGGTGGCGCTCAATGAGCATCTTGCCGAGCGGACCGCCCATCATGCTGCCGGCGATCAGGCCGTAGGTGGCGGCGGCGGTGCACAGGGTGGTGGCACCCTTGATGCCAAAGTCCTCCAGCACCGGGCCAAAGGCACCGGCGGTGCCGTGGCCGCCCACCATGGGGATGGAGCCGGTGCAAAGGCCCACCAGCGGGTCCACATCCAGCAGGTTGGCCAGCCCAACGGCCAGAAAGTTCTGGCTGACGATCAGCACGATGACGACGCCCAGGAACACGATCATGGCCTTGCCGCCGCTTTTCAACACCTTGAGGTTGGCCTGAAAGCCCACCGAGGTGAAGAACATGACCATGCACACCTCTTTGAGGGTGTCGTCAAAGGCGAACTCTGCCACGCCGGTCACATAGCAGATGCAGGTGAAAATGGCAAACAGCACGCCGCCGATGACCGGCGCGGGGATGCAGAATTTATCCAGCAGGCGTACCCGTTCCCGCAGAAACTTGCCCAGCATCAGCACCAGCACCGCAAGGGCCAGGGTCTGATACATATCCAATTCGATCTTCATTGCTTTCCCTCGATTTCCCGGCAGACTCAGTCCACCGTAATTCCGGCCTGCTTATACCAGGCCGCTGCGCCTGCGTGGAAGGGGATGCCAACGCCCTCTACTGCGTCGGTCTCCGGGTCCAGTGCAAGGCCAAGCTGCTCTTCCAGCGCTTCCCGGCTGGAGAACAGCAGTTCGGTGAGCTGCTGCACCTGCTTTGCGGGCAGAGAATCGCTGGCCAGCAGAACGGCTTTGACGCCCACGGTCTGCACGTCGGCGTCCTGGCCGGGATAAGTGCCGGCCGGGATGGTGACCTCACGGTAGGCGTTGTAGCTGCTCAGCAGGCGCTGCGCCGCGGTGCCGTCCACATTCAGCAGGCGGATGCCGCATTCGCCTGCCAACTCGGTGACCACCGGGCTGGGGGTGCCGACTGTGATGACGATGGCATCGATCTTACCGGCCTTGAGCTGGTCGGCAGCGTCGGTATAGTTCAGGTTGATGGTGTCCACCAGGCGGTCGTTCAGGCCGTAGGCAGACAGGATCTGAAGGGCATTCTGCTCGGAGCCGGATTCCTCCGCGCCGATGCTCACGGTTTTGCCCTGCAGGTCCTCGATGGACTGGATATCCGAGTCGGCCCGCACGATGACCTGACAGGCCTCGGTGTACAGGGCTGCTACCGCGCCGAAGCCGCGGATGTCCTCCTCCTCTGCAAAAATGCCGGTCTGGTTGCAGGCGTCCTGTGCGAGGTCGGCCTGCGCAATGGCCAGCTGCAGGTATTCGCCGGTGAGCAGGCGCAGGTTGGCGGCCGAACCGGCGGTGGTCCGGAGCTCGATGGTGCCGTTGGAAGTCTCGTTTTCCAGCGCGGCAAACTGCTCACCAAAATTGTGGTAGACACCACCCTCGCCGGCAACGCCAAAGCGCAGACGCTTGACCGTCTCGGCGGCAGAGCAGCCGGTGAGCAACAGTGCGGCCAACATACAACCGGCCAGCAGTGCCGCGATCCATTTGCGTTTCATACTTTTATACACCCCTTTTTCCGCTGCCGCAAACCCGGCAGCTTCTTATTATCGCAAGGCTAGAAATTAGCGCAACAGTAGCAGCATATCTGCGATATGCAAACCAACGTTGTTGCTGTTGCATTAAAAAGTTGGTTTGCTATAAATTATAATTATATTGCGGATGAAATGCAATCACTTTTGTAAAAGGATGCAGCGAAGAAGCGTTGGGCAGGGCATCAAAAAAGGCTCCTCCGTTTCCGGGGGAGCCGGACAGATTCAGCCGCCGAACAGGCCAAAGAAGCTGGTGTGGGTCACGCCCAGGATCAGAAACAGGGCAATGAGCGCAAACAGCACCCCGATGATGATGTCCATCTGATGGACGGTGAGGGGAAAATGATCGTAGAGCTTCTCCTTGGGATTGACAAAGTTCTTGTCGCCGTTGTCAAGCAGGGACTTTTTGCCCTGTTCAAAGTCGGCCCGCTGATCGGCAAGCTCGGCCTGCTCTTGTGCCAGCTGTGCTTCGCGGGCAGCCAGAACGGCTTCGCGCCGGGCAAGCTCTGCCTCGCGCTCGGCAGGGGTGAGGTCTTTTTGTGCCATACTGCACCTCCTGATGGTTGTTGCTTTTATGATAGCACACAAACATGAACAAAAAAAGGGGCCGTCCGCCCAAAAGGCAGACGGCCCACAGAAGAGAGGGCTTACTTCTTTGCCAGGTACTTGCGGATATCAATGGCCACAGCCACGATGATGACAAGGCCCTGGACGATGTAGGTGTAAGAGGAGTTGACGTTCATGAACTGCAGAGCGACCTTCATCAGCTCAAAGACCAGAACGCCGACCAGAACGCCGGGCACGGTGCCGACGCCGCCGGTGGTGGAAACACCGCCGATGGTGCAGGCTGCGATGGCGTCCAGCTCATAGCCCTGTGCGGTGTTGACGGATGCGCCGCCGGACTTTGCAGCCAGCAGGCAGCCTGCCAGACCGAACATGCAGGAAGCCAGGATGTAGATGCGGATCTTGGTAGCGTACACGTTGACACCGGCCACCTCAGCAGCAGCTTCGTTGCCGCCGATGGCGTACATGTACTTGCCGTGACGGGTCTTGTTGTACAGGAACCAGAAGCACGCGGCCACGACCAGAGCGATCCAGATCAGCACGGGGATGCCGATGATGGTGTTGGAGGCCAGGGAGGTGAAGTTCTTGTTCAGGGAGCCAATGGGGGTACCGCCGGTGTACACCAGGCAGATACCGTAGACCACCTGCTGCATGCCCAGGGTTGCGATGAAGGGCTGCACCTTCAGGTAGCTGACCACCAGACCGTTGCACAGGCCGACGATGGCGCAGATGGCGATGACCAGGATGAACACCACCGGGGTGGGCAGGGTGTGCATGTTGGGGTAGAACTTACCGGATGCGCCCTCGGTCTGCGCAAAGATGCAGGCCAGGCAGGCGGCAAAACCAGCCAGACGACCGGCCGACAGGTCGTTGCCGGTGGTGATCAGGCAGCCGGAAATACCCAGTGCGATGATGTAGCGGATGGACACGTTCTTGAACAGGTTGATCATGTTCGTGCCCGAGAAGAAGTTGGGATGCATGATGCCGACGATCAGGGACACGGCCAGCATCATCACGATAATGGCGTTGTTGCTGAGCCATTTGGTCACAGCCTTGCCATTCAATTTTTTGGTAGCTTCCACGATAGACAGCCTCCTTATTTACTGATTCGCCGCAGCGGTGGGTGCGGTCTCGAACTGGGTGGCCAGAGCCATGATGTTTTCCTGGGTGGCGTCCTTGCCGTCGATGAAGCCGGTGATGCGGCCGTCGCACATGACCATGACACGGTTGGACATACCAATGATCTCGCTCATTTCGGAGGAGATCATGATGATGCTCTTGCCCTGCTTGGCCAGCTCGGCAATGATGCAGTAGATCTCGTACTTGGCACCGACGTCGATGCCGCGGGTGGGCTCGTCCAGGATCAGCACATCGGGGTTGTTGGCCAGCCAGCGGGCGATCAGGACCTTCTGCTGGTTGCCGCCGGACAGGCTCTTGATCTGGGTCTTGGGGCTGGGCACCTTGATGGCCATCTTCTCTTTGTTGGTGGCCACCAGATCCAGGATCTTCTTGTTGTCCAGCATGATGGGGCCCTTGCGCAGGGCGTCCAGCGAAGCGATGGAGATGTTGTCGGCTACGCTCAGCACACCCATGATGCCGGTGGCGCGGCGGTCCTCGGTCAGCAGAGCCACGCTCTTCCGGATGGCGTCGCGGGGCTGCTTGATGGTGACCTCTTCGCCCTTGATCCACACCTTGCCGGAGGTGTGGGCACGCAGGCCGAAGATGCCTTCCATCAGTTCGGTACGCTGGGCACCCACCAGACCGGCCACGCCCAGGATCTCGCCCTTTTTCAGCTCAAAGCTGCAGTGGCGGAAGGAGCGGGGATGGATGGAGGTGAAGTCCTCCACCTTCATCATCACTTCGTCGGAGGGATGATTCTCCAGCGGGGGGAACAGGTTGGACAGCTCACGGCCGACCATCTTGGCGATGATCTGCTCCTTGGTCATGTCCGCCACTTCCCACTTGCCGATGTACTGGCCATCGCGCATGATGGTGACTTCGTCGGCGATGACCTTGATCTCGTCCATCTTATGGCTGATGTAGACCAGTGCGACGCCCAGAGCCTTCAGCTCCCGCATGATGCGGAACAGGGATTCCACTTCGTTTGCGGTCAGGGAGGAAGTGGGCTCGTCCAGGATCAGCACCTTGCAGTTTGCGGAAACGGCCTTGGCGATTTCCACCATCTGCATCTGAGCGATGCTCAGGGAGCCGAGCTTTGCATGGGGGTTGATGTCCAGCTTCAGCTTCTTGAGCAGCTCCTCGGTGTCCTTGTACATTTTGGGGTGATCCACCACGGTGATGGGGCCATAGCTCTTGGTGGGGTAGCGCCCCAGCCAGATGTTCTCGGCCACGGTACGGGCCGGGATGGGCTGCAGCTCCTGATGCACCATGGCAATGCCGCGGTTCAGTGCATCCAACGGGGTGGGGATGGTGACTTTTTCGCCTTCGTATTCGATCTCGCCCTCGTCCATCTTGTAAATGCCGAACATGCATTTCATCAATGTGGACTTACCGGCGCCGTTTTCACCCATCAGCGCCATGACCTTGCCCGGGCGAAGCTCCAGCTGTGCGTGATCCAGCGCTTTGACGCCGGGGAAGGTCTTGACCACGCCTTTCATTACCAGACGGTATTCTGACATTCCGCAGAAGCCTCCTTTTCTTTTTTCAGGCCGCAGAAAAACCTTTTTTCAAAACAAGGCGCGTGCGCGGAGAAGGATTTCTCGAACGCACGCGCTTTATAGCTTTTATCAAGCCGTCAAGGTCCACTGCGTACCTTGCATTTGCAATCGGGGAACTTTGGTCTTACTTCACATACTGAGATGCGTTGTCCTTGGTGACCTTGACATAGTCGACCCAGTAGTACTGCTCGACAGCGGAGCCTTCGACGTACAGCTTGGTAGCCTCGGCAGCTGCGGTGGCCTGGCCCACGTCATCGTTCAGCACGGTACCGGTCATGTTGCCGTCCAGAACGTCCTGAACAGCCTCGGCCAGTGCATCGACGCCGACCAGATAGATGTCCTTGCCGACGGTGCGGCCGGCCTGCTGGATGGACTGCAGAGCGCCCAGTGCCATTGCGTCGTTGTTGCAGAACACGACTTCGATCTGATCGCCGTACTGAGACAGAGCGTTTGCAACGTCCTGCTGAGCAGTGGTCTGATCCCAGTTGTCCAGGTATTCGTACAGGCACTCGACTTCCTTGCCGGCATCGGTCAGAGCCTTGATGGAGTACTCGGTGCGGTACTGAGCATCGATGTTCTCGGGGTCGCCCTTGCACATAATGTAAGTGATCTTGCCGTCGCCGTTGATATCGCCCTGGGTCTCGGTCTCCAGGATCAGCTGGCCCTGGTAAGTACCGGACTGACGTGCGTCAGCACCGACGTAGCAGCACTTGCCTGCGTAAGAATCCAGAACGCTCTTGTCGGGCTCACGGTTGATGAACACGATGGGAGTGCCAGAAGGAGAAACGGTGTCCACGATGGTCTGTGCGGAAGTGGTCTGCACGGGGTTGATGACCAGGACATCGACACCCTGCTGCAGGAAGGTGTTGATCTGCTCGGTCTGGGTGTTCTGGTCGTTCTTGCCATCGACGATGGTGACGGCGTAGCCCATGTCCTTCAGGTACTCTTCCAGATCGGTGCGGTACAGGGTCATGAAGTTATCAGCGAACTGATAGATGCAGACACCGATGTTGGCAGAGCCGGCAGCAGAAGCAGCGGTGCTGGAAGCAGCAACGGAAGAAGCAGTGGAAGCAGCAGTAGAGCTGGAGGAACCGCCACATGCGGTCATGGCAGCGGTTGCGCCCACGACAGCAGAAGCCTTCAGGAAGTCACGACGAGAAATCATTTTCATAATTGTGTTCTCCTTCATTCGTATCATAGCAATTTCACAGGCGCATTTATTGCACACACCTGGATTTCCTGCTTGTATTATAACCGCCTGCGAAGCGGTCTGCAAGAGAACAAGTCCACAAGAATCTGAGATTTCTTTTGTGCTGTTTCAACAAAAGGAATTTTCAAAGGACAAAATAATTTCCGTAACAAGCACAATTTTTCATAAACGTGCAACTTCTGGATAAATCGGTCGGAGCAGGGTCGGATTTCTTTCAAAAAGATTACAAAATGTTGCATGACACGGTTCGACCCTTCCGGACAAAAACCGTGCAGCTCCCGGAAATTACCGGGAGAACTGAAAAAACTTTTCAACTGTGGGGACTTTCCGGCAAACCGCTGCCGGGCAGCGCGCCCCGCAGTTTTTTTGCACTCCGGACGGAATTACTGTAAACGGATTTCTGGAAGAAAAAACAGCTTTTTCTGAAAGATGCGATAGAACGGAGCTTTTTAAGGCTCGAAATTATACGATTTGAAAAAATCGTGTTTAAAAATACGAAATGGCCCTGAAAAAGCACACACTGTTGCGGCAGCACGAGGCGTGGTAAGCTGTTGCCATAGCCCGGAGCCGCCGGGCAGAAAGGAGGAACCAACACGAACCATGGGGCAGAGGAAAACGTCCAAGGGGCTGGACAGCCTGAGCCGGGCCACCGACATCCTGAGCACGCTTCTGGCACAGCAGGTGCGGGAGCTGAATGTCCGGCAACGGGAGAACCGCCGCAGCGGGGCAGAGGACCCCGGGACGATGAAGGGCCTGAAGGAGGCCACGGCGGTGCTGAAGGATCTGGCTGCGGTGGCGCGGTCGCTGAACGACCAGGGCGTGCAGGCGGAAGGAACGGAGAGCGGTGTGGTGCTGCTGCCGCGGGTGGAGGAGGAAGAACCATGAACACAGAGGAACACCGGACCCCGGTGGTGTGGCGGCCCCAGCCCCGGCAGGCCGAGTTCATGCGAAGGCCGGAGCCGGAAGCACTGTACGGCGGCGCGGCCGGCGGCGGAAAAAGCGATGCATTGGTCATCGAGGCACTGCGTCAGGTGGATATTCCGCATTACAGAGCGTTGATCCTGCGCAAAACATACCCGCAGTTGTCGGATCTGGTGGACAAAAGCCAGATGTACTACCGCCGGGCCTTTCCGCAGGCGCAGTACAACGCCACGGCCCATGTGTGGAACTTTCCCAGCGGGGCCAAGATCTACTTTGGCTCCATGCAGTATACCAAGGACCGCACCAATTACCAGGGCAAGGCCTACGACTTCATCGGTTTTGATGAGCTGACCCATTTTGAATGGGAAGAGTACAGCTACATGATGAGCCGCAACCGCCCCACCGGGCCGGGCACCCGGGTGTACATGCGGGCCACCACCAACCCCGGCGGCATCGGCCACGGGTGGGTGAAGGCGCGGTTCATCACCCCGGCCCCACCCGGCACGCCCATCGTGGAGGAATACACGGTGCGGCGGCCGGACGGCACCGAACAGAAGCTGCAGCGGGCAAGGGTGTTCATCCCTTCCAGCATTTTCGACAACCCGGCTCTGCTGCAGAACGATCCCGGTTATCTGGCCAGCCTGGCTGCCATGCCGGAAGCGGAAAAGCAGGCGCTGCTCTATGGCAGCTGGGACAGCTTTTCCGGTCAGGTGTTCACCGAGTGGCGCAACGACCCGGCCCACTATCAGGATCAGCGCTGGACCCACGTCATTGCCCCGTTTGCCATCCCGAAGCACTGGCAGATCTACCGGGGGTTCGATTTCGGGTTTTCCAAGCCGTTCTCGGTGGGGTGGTATGCGGCCGATGAAGAGGGGCGGCTCTACCGCATCAAGGAGCTGTACGGCTGCACCGGCCGCCCTAACGAGGGCCTGCGCATTGACCCGGTGGAACAGGCCCGGCGCATCCGGGAGGCGGAGCAGAACGACCCCGTGCTGCGGGGGCGGGTGATCCATGGCGTTGCCGACCCGGCCATCTTTGATGAGAGCCGGGGCGAGAGCATCGCGGCCATGATGGAGCGGAGCCCCAACTTCCTGCACTGGAAGCCCGGCGACCACACCCGCCTTGCGGGAAAGATGCAGTTCCACTACCGGCTCAACTTTGACGCCGACGGCCGCCCGATGCTGCAGGTGTTCAATACCTGCAAACACTTCATCCGCACGCTGCCGAACCTCGTGTACGACGAGAGCAACGTGGAGGATATCGACACCCGGCAGGAGGACCACATTTATGATGAGTGCCGGTATGTGCTGATGGAGAACCCCATCAGCCCGCCGGCCCGGCGCACGGCCCTGCCGCCGCCGGATGACCCGCTGGACCTGCACCGGCAGGCAAGATTTTACAGGATCTGAAGGAGAAGAACGATGGACGATTATCAGAACGAAGCGATGCCGGTGGGTGCGGCGGAGGTGGCTGCGGCCACACAGACCCTGCAGCGTTACAAGGCCGGCAAGGCGGCACTGGACAGACGCCTGGTGGACAACGAACTGTGGTTCCGCATGGGACACTGGAAGAACTACCAGAACCCCATGATGCCCGGCAAGGCGCAGCCCAGCAGTGGATGGCTGTTCAACAGCATCGCCAACAAGCACGCCGATGCCATGGACAACTACCCGGAACCCAATGTGCTGCCCCGTGCAGCGGACGATGAGGCAACCGCGCGGGCACTTTCCAGCGTGCTGCCGGTGGTGCTGGAACAGGCAGATTACGAGCAGGTGTACAGCGACTGCTGGTGGCGCAAGCTCAAGCAGGGCACCGGGGTCACCGGTGTGTTCTGGGACCCGGCAGCCCGGGGCGGCGTGGGGGATATTGCGGTGCGGGCCATGAACTTGCTGATGCTCTACTGGGAGCCGGGCGTAGCGGACATCCAGGACTCACCGGATTTTTTCAGCCTGAGCCTGGAGGACACCGCACAGCTCACGGCCCGCTACCCACAGCTGGCAGGCCACACCGCCGGGGTGCTGGATGTGCCCCGCTACATCCACGAGGACGGCGCGGACACCGCTTCCCGCAGTGTGGTGGTGGACTGGTACTATAAGCGCCCGGACGAAAGCGGCCGCATGGTGCTGCACTACTGCAAGTTCTGCAACGGGGTGGTGCTGTACGCCAGCCAGAACGACCCGGCACTGGCACAGCGGGGCCTGTACGACCACGGGCAGTACCCCTTCGTATTCGATCCGCTGTTCATGGAAGAGGACAGCCCGGCGGGTTTTGGCTACATCGACGTGATGAAGGATTGCCAGACCGCCATCGACCAGATGAACCATGCCATGGACGAGAACGTGCTGCTGTCGGCCCGGCAGCGCTATGTGCTCAGCGACACCGCCGGGGTCAACGAAGAAGAGCTGGCCGACCTGAGCCGGGACATCGTGCATGTGGTGGGTCGTCTGAACGACGACAGCTTCCGCCCGCTGCAGACGGCCGGTCTGCAGGGCAGCAGTCTGAGCTACCGTCAGAGCCGCATCGAGGAACTGAAGGAGATCAGCGGCAACCGCGACATGACCCAGGGGGGAACCACCGGCGGCGTGACGGCAGCCAGTGCCATTGCGGCCCTGCAGGAAGCCGGAAGCAAACTGAGCCGTGATATGCTCAAGAGCGCCTACCGGGCCTTCTCTCGCCAGTGCTACCTGATGATCGAGCTGATGCGGCAGTTCTATGATGAACAGCGCATCTTCCGCATCGTGGGGCCCAGCGGTGAGAACCAGTTTTTGCCCTTCTCGGCGGCAGCCCTGCGCCCGCAGCCGGTGCGCGAGGTGGGCGGCGTGGAGCTGGGCAGCCGGGAGCCTATTTTTGACATCGTGGTCAGCGCGGCCAAGAAGAGCACCTTCAGCCGCCTGAGCCAGAACGAGACGGCAAAGGAGTGCTATCAGCTGGGCTTTTTCGACCCCGCCAATGCCGACGCGGCCTTGGCGGCGCTGGAAATGATGGACTTTGAGGGCATCGAGAAGGTGCGCCAGCGGGTGCGGCAGAACGGCACACTGGCCCAGAAGCTGGTGCAGCTGCAGCAGGCAGTCCCGCCGCAGACCGGCACCGGTGGTGCGGTGCTGCCCGGCAGTCTGCCGGTGGCCGCTGCGGCCCGCGCCATGAACGTGAAACTGTAAGGAGGTGAAACAAGAATGATGAAAGTATGTTACAGCGAGCTGGATGGCCCCGAGGGCCTGAGCTGCCGACTGGAGGCTGCCGGACATGCAGGCTTTGCCCCTGCCGGGCAGGACATCGTGTGCGCCGGGGCAAGCACCCTGATGCAGGCACTGGTGTATCTGCTGGCCGGGGAAGAAAATGCCCATGCCGACGCCTGGGAGGAACCGGACGGGCCGCGTCTGGCCGTGCAGGCCGACGCACCCTGTGCCGCATGGGTGCAGGGTGCCTTTGAGCTGGCCAAGGCGGGGTTCACCCTGCTGGCCGAGCGCTACCCGGACAATATCCGCTTTGCGGATGTGAGCCGCCGGGGCGAACAGAGCATGATGGACCTGCAGATGTTTGCAGAAGAGGCAGCACCTGCGGCCCCGGCCCTGAGCCCGGCACAGGCCCGGCAGGCCGTTGCCTCCGGGACGATGGAACCGGGGGAGAAAACTGCGCAGCCGGTGCCGGAAGCAAAACCGGATCCGGAGCCGACCGAACCGGAGACGCCCCAGCCGGAGCTGCCCCGCCCGGCGGTGCCGCCCCTGCCGCTGCAGGCCCGAAACGCGGTGCGGGAGCTGCATGCCCGCTGGGCGGCTGAGGAAGCCGACCTGCGCCGCAGCCAGCCGGAGTTCCGCCTGCAGGAGGAGCTGAAGAACCCGGAGATGCGCCGCCTGATGCAGCTGCCCGGCATGCGGATGCGGGACGCCTACCGTCTGGTCCACTACGACGAGAGCCTGCACCGTGCGGCACAGGCCGTGGAGCAGGGCGTGGTGCAGCGCATCCAGCAGCGGGCCGCCCGCCCCGCAGAAAACGGCATCCGCCCCGGTGGTGCGGCCACGGTGCACCCGGATGTGGCCAGCATGACCCGCGCCCAGCGCGAAGCCTTGGAGCGCCGTGTGCTGCACGGTGCTCAGATCGAACTGTAAACCCGACAAGAGAAAGGAAAAACGTATGATGAACTTCAACATCCAGCTGTTTGCCGACAACCTGCAGAACACCACGGCCACCATGTCCAAGGAGATGAAGACCTTCTATGAGAAGCGTCTCATCGACCAGGCAGAGCCGCGTCTGGTGCATGACCAGTTCGCGGATTACTACCCGGTGCCCCAGAACGGCGGCAAGACCATCGAGTTCCGCAAGTACGACAGCCTGCCCAAGGCCACCACGCCCCTGACCGAGGGCGTGACCCCCAACGGTCAGGCCCTGAACGTGACCACCATCACCAGCGACCTGCACCAGTACGGCGGCTGGACCCCGCTGACCGACGTGCTGCAGATGACCGCCATTGACAACAACGTGGTGCAGGCCACCCGTGTGCTGGCCAGCCAGGCGGGCCGCACCATGGACAGCATCACCCGCGATGTGCTGGCCGGCGGCACCAATGTGATCTATGCACCCAAGCAGGCCGCCGACGGCACCGAGACCGCCGTGACCAGCCGCAAGACGCTGGACAAGAGCTGTACCCTGACCCCCAAGCTGTTCTTCCAGGCGGCGGCCCAGCTGGGTGCCATGAACGCCGACCCCATCGGCGACAGCTATATTGCCATCATCCACCCCTATGCGGCCTACGACCTCAAGACCTGCAAGGAGTTCATTGAGGTGCATAAGTACGCCGACCCGGACACCATGTTCCGCGGCGAGATCGGTAAGCTGGGCAACATCCGCTTCATCGAGACCAGCGAGGCCAAGATCTGGAAGGATGAGACCTGCCCCACCGGCTTGGCGGTGTTCGGCACCCTGGTGCTGGGTGCCCATGCCTACGGTGTGACCGAGCTGGAGGGCGGCGGCCTGGAGCACATCGTCAAGCAGCTGGGCTACGGCGACGACCCGCTGAACCAGCGCGCTTCGGTGGGCTGGAAGGGCATGCGTGCTGCCGAACGTCTGGTGGAGCAGTACATGGTGCGCATCGAGAGCGTGTCCAGCTACTCGGCCAACGCCGCCGCAAACTGAGGAGGTGTGCAGGATGACAGAAAAGAACGTGCGCATCCGGCTGTTCAAGGACAACAGCCGCTATAAGGGCGACCTGTTCGTCAGCGTGAACGGCGTGAACTACAAGATCCGCCGCGGTGTGGAAGTGGAGGTGCCGCCCGAAGTGGCGGAGGTGCTGGAACACAGCCAGATGCAGGACGAGCGCACCGCTGCCCGCATTGCGGCAGCGGAGAACGCGGCACAGTAAGCAACAGGACCGGAGCCCGGCAGGGAGATGCCCCGCCGGGCTTTTTTGAAAAGGAGCGTGGAACGATGACAGTAGGACAGGCGCTGGAACGCGCCGAGGAACTGCGGCCCGGCAGCCGTGTGTCCGTGCACACCCGGCAGGAGTGGCTGCGGGAAGCAGACGGTATGCTGCGGGAACGCTTTTTCAAGGCCAGTGATACGGATGCTTTTGACACCGTGGGAGCGGACCGGGCCTGGGACGATGGCCTGCAGGACGAGGATGTGCTGCTGGCCCCGGCCCCCTTTGATGCCCTGTACCCGCATTACCTGTGCGCCATGACCGATGCCGCACTGGGCGAGACCGACCGTTACGCCGGGGAGCAGGCACAGTACAATGGCATTCTGGCAGAGCTTGCGGCCTGGCTGCGCCGGACCTATCCGCCGCGGGCCTGCACCCGCTGGCAGTGGTGAAAGGAGGGATAAGATGGTTCTGGCGAACCGGACCAGAGTCCAGAACAGCCGCACCCTGCTGCGGGCCTTCGGGGGCCTGAACGAGGGCTACGGCTGCTCCGAGGCAGAGTACAGTGCGGGGATCAATTTTTCGTCCCGGGATTTCCCGGCGCTGAGCACCCGCAAGCCCCGCCGGAAGCTGCGGACCCTCACCGGCCTGAATGGGATGTACCACCTGAACGGGCTGCTGACTGTCTGCGGGAAAGACCTGGTGTACACTCCGGACGACGGCGGGGAGACCGTGACCTGCACCGATGCGGTGGCCGACAGCAAAAAGGCGCTGGTGGGTCTTGGCACGAAAATTTTGATCTTTCCGGACAAGGTCGCCTTTGATACGGCAGACGGCAGCGTTTCGGCGCTGGGAGCCTGCTGGAAAGCGGAGGGCCAGAGCGTGGAGTTTGCTCCCTGCGATGCGGAGGGCAGGACCTGCACGCCCACAGGCGTGGGCCGGGAAGAGCCGGAAAGCCCGGCGGACGGGCAGATCTTCCTGAAGGTGGAGGACGAAGAGCACCCCTGGCGGTACGATGGAACATTGGAAGTGTACAGCGCAGCGTCCGGCAACTGGACGGCGCTGCCGCTGGACTATTGCCGCATCACGGCGGCCGGTGCGCAGGAAAAATTCTGCCAGTGGGACACGGTGACCGTGCAGGGCACGGCGGCAAAGCAGGCCGGACAGTGGGAAGCACTGGACGGGGACTGCGTGGTGTATGCCGTCACGGAGAACAGCCTGTGCGTGCGTGCCGATCCGGCGGGCGACTATTTTTACGGCACACTGGTGCAGGGGACCGATGCGGCCCAGTGGACCAGCCTGGACGGCAGCCAGACCCGCAGCATCGCGGCGGAACAGACTGTGCAGCTGGAACGCCGGGTGCCGGACCTGGACTTCGTGACCGAATGCGACAACCGGGTGTGGGGCTGCAGCAGCCGGGAAAATGTGATCTACGCCTGCAAGCTGGGCGACCCCACCAACTGGTTTTCCTATCGGGGCATTGCGGCGGACAGCTATGCGGTGACGGTGGGCAGCGACGGAGCCTTTACCGGCGCGGCCACCTGCATGGGCTATGCGTTGTTCTTCAAGGAGAACACCCTGCACAAGCTGTGCGGCACAAAGCCCTCGGATTTTCAGCTCACCTCCCTGCGCTGCCGGGGCGTGGCCAAGAATGCGGCCCGCAGCCTGTGCGTGCTGAACGAGACGCTGTATTATCTCTCGCCGGATGGGGTCATGGCGTGGGACGGCAGCATCCCCACCAAGGTGTCGGCGGTGTTGGACGCCAGCCGGCTGGCCAACGTGCAGAGCGCTGTGGGCGGTGCGCTGGACGGCCGGTATTATCTGCACATCTCCCGCACGGCCGGGACCCAGGGGCAGACCCGGCTGCTGGTGTATGACACCGAACGCGGGCTCTGGCACGAAGAGGATGTATGCTCCTGCGACATGGCCAGCACCGGCGGCCAGCTGTATCTGTGGGACGGGCAGGCCCTGTGGGCGGCGGATCCCAGCCGGGAGAGCGACTGGCAGAGCACCGAAGGTGTGGAACAGCAGGTGTCGTTTGAGCTGGTGACCGGTGACATCGGGCAGGACGGGGCGGAACAGCGGTATCTGTCGCGGCTGACGCTGCGGCTGGACGCGGCCTGTGCCAGCACGGTGGAGGTAGCGCTGAGCTACGACGGCGGCCCATGGGAGACAGTGGCAAGCCTGACCGCCCGGGAGGCCCGTCGCAGCTATGACCTGCCGCTGGTGCCCCGGCGGCACAGCACCCTGCGGCTGCGCCTGCGGGGCAAAGGGCAGATCACCCTGCGCAGTCTGGCGAAGAATCTGGCCGCGGCCAAAGGCGGCCTTGTGGAAGAACAGGAGGAAGCAACATGGCAAGTGTGAACGGTCTGAACCGGCTGGGCCTGCCGAAGCTGAGCGAAAACATGGACCCGGAGGACGCAAGAGCGCTGCGCAGCTACCTGTACCAGATGCAGGAACAGCTGCAGTATGTACTGACCAATCTGGACGTGGAAAACCTGTCGGAGGAGCTGCGCACCCGGTTGAATTCGTTGTAAAAGAAAGGAGAAGAGCATGGCGACCAAAAAGAAAGAGGAAGAGCTGGCAGCGCCGGAGGCGCAGAGCGGCTATGACACCAGCGGCCTGGAAAACCGACAGCAGGTGGAAGAGGCCATGGCAGGGGCCGGTTACCGCCCCGGCCAGAGCGTGACCAACGCCGCAAACGCGCTGAAGGAGTGGCAGGGCAAGCGCCCGGAGGCGTACCAGAGCAGCTACCAGGACCGCATCAATGAGGTGCTGGACCGTCTGCTGGCACGGGAGAATTTTGCCTACAGCTATACGCAGGACCCGCTGTACCGGCAGTACGCCCAGCAGTACACCCAGAACGCCCACAACGCCAGTGCCGATGCCGCTGCACAGGCGGCAGCCCTGACCGGCGGTTACGGCTCCAGCTATGCGGCCAGTGCGGCACAACAGGCCTACCAGCAGCAGATCGGTGCGCTGAACGAGGCCATCCCCAGCCTGTACAGTCTGGCACTGGACACCTACACCAGCGGCGGCGATGAGCTGGTATCGCGGCTGGACCAGCTGAACGCCCAGGAACAGAGTGCGCAGGAACAGTACGACCGGCAGCTCTCAGATTACTACACCCAGCTGCAGCAGAAAGGGGAGGATTACAACAACGCCTACGCGCAGGATTACGGGCAGTATCAGGACTATCTGAGCCGTCTGGACACCCTGCACGGCTACTATACTGCGCAGGAACAGGCACAGGCCAGACGCCGCCAGCAGACCTTCAACGGCATCATGACCGTGCTGGGGGTCATCGGGGATGCGATCCAGCTGGCCATCAGCGGCACCACCGGCATCGGCTCGCTGGCGGGCAGCCTGCTGAACACCGGATACAACATCGTGTCTGGCACCCGCGCCTACGAGGCCGACCGTGCCGACACGGCATGGAACCAGCAGATGCAGGAAAAGCAGCGGCAGGACAGCCTGACCCAGCAGCGCTACGAGAACGAGGCCAGCGAGCGCGCCTATCAGGATGCGCTGAAGCAGCAGGCCTTCAACAACCGCGTTACTTCGGAAAAGCTGAACATTGCCAAGGGCGAGTGGGCGCTCAAGCAGTCCAATGCGCAGGCAAAGGCCAGCCGTGCGGCGGGCAATGCGGCCGCAAAAAGCAGTGGCAGCGGCAAGGCATCGGGGAGCGCTGCGGGAACGAATGCGCTGAAGGGCAGCAGCGTGGTGCCCTTTACGGCGGCACTGCTGCGCAGCCGTGGCAAGAGTGACACGTCCATTGCCAATGCCCTGCAGAAAGAGGGCTACACCACCAGCGAGATCGCAAAGATCCTGCAGCAGATGAACCAGTAAGAGAAAAAGCGGAGGCGTCCATCATCTGATGGACGCCTCCGCTGCTGTATCTGTGATTTTGGGTTCGAGCCAACTGGGTACCCCACCAAAGAGAGCGGGACCCCGGTAGACATTCCGAATGGTTGGGACCCGCGGGCTAAGCAACAGCTCACTGGGCTGATTGCTTACGGTGCTGCGCACCGCCGCCCTGTTCTCGTCCCACTGGACACCCCACCAAAGAAAAAAACCGCCGTTGCAAAGCAACAGCGGTTTTTGGTGGGGTGCCCAGTGGGACTCGAACCCACGGTCTCCAGATCCACAATCTGGCGCGTTAACCGACTACGCTATGGGCACCACATAGATGCGCCCGAAGGGACTCGAACCCCCGGCCCACTGCTTAGAAGGCAGTTGCTCTATCCACCTGAGCTACGGGCGCACGTTGTTATCCCATTGGGTTCCTTTATGGCGGCAGTCGTGTGTCGGCACACGCTGCGAGAAGTATAATACCATACGGAACCCGGTCTGTCAAGAACAATTTGAAAAAAGTTTCGGATTTTTATGCGGCGCAGTTACAGCAGCCACATGCCGACAAAGCCGCAGGCAAACCCGAGGGCAAGCCCGGCGGCCACATCCCGGATATGGTGCACGCCGGTGAGCACCCGCACCACGGCAATGAGCAGGGCGATGACGATCATGCACCAGCCGACAGCCGGGTAAAAATACAGCCACACCATGGCCAGCACAGCGGCGCTGAGCGCATGCCGGGACGGGAAGGACCGGCCGTGGGTGTCCTTCTGGACCAGCGGGGTGAAACCTGGCTGGTCGTAGGGGCGGGGGCGGTCGAGCCGGGCACGGAGCGCGGTGCCAACCCAGAAGGTGATGCCCGGCACCAGAATGGAACGGGCGATCTCCGGCATCAAATCAGGAGCGGCGCTTTGCCGGGTCAGGAACAGCTGCACCAGCCGGACATTGAGCAGGCACAGCAACACCGGGTAGCAGACAAACGGCACCAGTGGGAGCCAGCGGTCCAGCGCGACCACGAAGCGCCGGGCGGCCGGGTGCGCGTCAAACCACCGGTACAGGGCATGATAGTGTTCTGCGGTCAAAAAAGGTCCCTCCGCATCGGGTCAGAATGAGATCAGAAACAGGTGTCCAGATAGTTTTCCACATCGAAGGGCTCCGGTGTGGAATCCTTGCGCAGGTACAGCGGGTGGTGCGGGTGGCCTTTTTTGCTGCGCTTGCCAAAGGTCACCCAGGGAATGTTCTTTTCCCGGGTCAGGGCCACCATCTCCCGCATGAGGCCGGGCAGGTAATCCCGCTTTTCGATCAGTGTGCCCCAGGCGGCCCACATGGTGGGTTCGGTCTGGGCCAGCACGGCCTGCAGCCAGCGCAGGTTCTCGTCGCACAGGGCGCGGTCCGGCACACGGTCCATGTCGTTGGGGTCGGTGGCACGCTGAGGGTACACGTTGAACATGATCCAGCTGTCAAAATCGTTGGCATTGGCCAGACGCTCCACACTTTTCAGGGTGGGGTCCAGCGCACCGGGCTGAGCGGTGCTGGGGTTGATGCCGATGCACACCAGCGGGTGCCGACCCACCCGGCCCAGCACATAGCGATAAGGCTGGTATGTATGGGGCTCGTAATACCACAGACCGCCGGGGTATTCGTCGGCTTTCAGCAGGGGAAGTGCGTCGGTGTGCATGGGTGTGCTCCTATCCTTCGATCAATTTCTTTTATCGTACCCGAAATGCGGGGAGAAATCAACACTTTTGTGCGACAAAGTCTCCCATAAAACTGATTTTCATGGTATACTGAGCTGAACAGTGCAGCGCAGCTGCACAGCGACCCACCGGAGACGAAAGGAGCAGGTTATGCTGGAAGATTACAAAAACGCGCTGAAGTCCGGACAGCGCGCCTATCGTGCCTGCGTGGCACGCGGCCAGTCGCCCTATCTTGCGGTGCTGGACGATATTCTGGTCAATGTGAACATCGTATCACAGGAGCCGCTGGGTCTGGTGGAGATCCCGGCCGAGAGCATCGTGGGCACCAAGACCAGCGGACGGCACACGGCCTTTGCGCCCAACTTCATGCCTCTGCTGGAGGCGGACACCGAGTTTGCCGCCAAGTGGTCCAACCTCTGCGAGGCCCACCTGGAAGAGGGCATCCACACGCCCATCATTGCCTTTGAGTTCATGAACCGGTTCTATGTGCAGGAGGGCAACAAGCGGGTCTCGGTGCTCAAGTATTACGGCGCGGTCAAGATCGCGGGCACGGTCACCCGGCTGATCCCGGAGCGCAACGACAGCCTGGAAAACCGCATCTATTACGAGTTCCTGGACTTCTACCGGCTGTCCAAAGTCAATGATGTGCACTTCAGCAAACCGGGCAGCTATGCCAAGCTGCAGACGCTGGTGTGCAAGGCGTCGGGCGAGAGCTGGACGGACGATGACCGGATGAACTTTGCGGCCTTTTACACCATGTTCTGCCAGCAGTTCCAGCAGCTGGGCGGCGACCGGCTCAACATCACCGCCGGGGATGCCATGCTGGTGTATCTGAGCGTTTACCGCTACTCGGACGCCTGCGACTCCACCCCGGCACAGATGAAGGCAAACATGGAAAAGCTGTGGAACGAGGTGCGGGTGCTCACCGAGCCGCAGGCCGTGCATCTTTCACTGGAGCCGACCCAGAGCACCGGCGAGCCGCTGCTGGCCAAGCTGAACATCTTCAGCTCCCGGCCCAGTGAGCTCAAGGTGGTGTTCCTGCATGAGCACAATGCCGAGAACAGCGCCTGGGTGCGCAACCACGACAAGGGCCGTGCGGCGCTGGAAAAGGAATTTCCGGACCGGCTGTCTGTTACCTGCCGGGAGAATGTGAACCCGGAGGTGGATGCAGAACAGATCCTGGAGGACGTAGCCCACGACAACGCGGATGTGATCTTCACCACCAGTGCCCGGATGCACACGGCCTGCCTGAAGGTGGCGGCCCAGCACCCCAAGACCCGCATCCTGAACTGCTCGCTGAACGCGCCGCATCCGCTGGTGCGCACCTACTATCCCCGCACCTATGAGGTGACCTACCTGCTGGGCCTGCTGGCCGGTGCGCTTACCCGCACCGATCGGGTGGGCTATGTGGCGGCCAACCCGGTGTACGGCATCCCGGCGGCGGTCAACGCCTTCGCACTGGGCCTCAAGACGGTGCGCCCCTGCGCGCGGGTGCTGCTGCGCTGGGCCTGCCTGCCCGACCCGGCCCACCCGCTGGATTTCTCGGACTGCCCGGACGTGGACATTTTCTATGCCCACAGCAGGAAGGAGCCGGAAGGTACCTACCGGGATTACGGTCTGTGCCGCCGTCGGCCGGACGGCACGCTGGAGCCGCTGGGCCTGCCGGTGTGGAAATGGGAAACCTTCTATATTGAGATCATCCGCTCCATTTTTGACGGCACCTGGAACAACGACGGCAGCGGTGCCCGGGCGGTGAATTACTGGTGGGGCATGCGCAGCGGTGCCGAAGAGATCAACTACAGCGCCGACTTGCCGGCAGGCACTCTGCAGCTGCTGGACCTGATGGAAAAGCTGCTGAGCGAGGATGAACTGCGCATCTTCCATGGCGAGCTGTACGCCGCAGGCCATGTGCTGCATGCACCGGAAAAGCTGATCTATTCGCCTAAGGAGCTCATGGAGATGGACTGGCTGGACGAGTGCGTGGACGGTGCACTGCCGCATTACGACGATCTGGACGTCAAGACCCGGACGCTGGTGGCCATCAACGGCCTGGCGAACCTGAAGAAGCTGGAGTAAGGACCGGACGACCGGTACAAAAAACGGAGCAAACCAGACGTGAAAATACTTGCGATTTCGGATGTGCCCTCCAAAGCCTTGTGGGACTACGGCACCCGGGAACATCTGCAGGGGATCGACCTGATCCTTTCCTGCGGGGACCTGCCAAAGAAGTATCTGGAGTATCTGACCAATTTCACGACCGTGCCCATTTTGTATGTCCACGGCAACCACGACGGAAGCTACCGGGGCGATGAGCCGGGCGGCTGCATCTGTGTGGATGATCAGGTGTTCGTGTGGAACGGGCTGCGCATCATGGGGCTGGGCGGGTGTTTCCGCTACAACCAGGAAGATACCTACCAGTACACCGAGGCGGCCATGCGCCGCCGGGCACGCAAACTCTGGCTGCAGGCGCACAAGGTGGGCGGCATCGACATCCTGCTCACGCATGCCCCGGCCAGCGGCCTGAACGACGGCACCGACCGCGCCCACAAGGGCTTTGCGTGCTTCAATGAGCTGCTGGACGAATACCAGCCTGCCTGGTTCGTGCACGGGCATGTGCACCTGAACTATGACGCAAAGCTGCCCCGGGTGTGCACCTGCGGAAACACCACGGTGATCAATGCCACGGAGCGTTATGTGTTTGAGATCCCGGATCCGGACCCGCTGCAAAAGCGGAAATTCCTCTGGGGCAGCGCAAAGAAATAACAGGGCATCCAGGCAAAAAACAAAACGCTTCTGCAGGAGTTCTGCAGAAGCGTTTTTTGCGTGTTTTGTTTGTGCTCCGTCGTGCGGTGCGCGGCACCCGGAACGCAGAAAAATTACAGGTCCAGTTTGCCGGAGACCTTGTTGATGACGTAGTAGGCAGTGCCCTCTTCCGGCTTGACGTATACCTTGCAGGACTGCACGCCCACCTTGTGGGTGGCGCGGTAGTCGGCCTTGGCACGGTCGATGACATCGGTAATGTTGTACTGTTTGCCGTTCAGTTCCACATACAGCTCCGGAGCCAGCGGCGGACGGCCGCGGCGGGCAGGTGCCTTTGCGGCAGTTTTGCGGGTCTTGGGGTCCGCAGCAGATTCCGTTGCGGGGGAAACTGCAGGAGTCTTTTTCTCAGCCATAATAAAACCTTCTTTCTGGATTCTGAGCACAGCGGTGCGTGAAGGTCCGCCGTGCAGGTTCCGACTTAAACAAATTACTTATATAATAATTTTTTGCGGTTCATTTGTAAAGCCTTTTTCCAAAAAAATCTCGCAAAACCGGCAGGAAACAGGATCTGCAATGCAAAGAAACGTTCCGGCAGCCGTCCGGGGAGCGGAAATTCCGGTTTCCCGGCAGAAATCAGGGATTTCCGACCGGAGACAGTTTTGTACTTCGGAGAGAAACAAATCGGGTAAATGCGGCGTGTGCGGCGTGCAGATTTTACCGGCGGCAAAGCTTTTCGGTCTGTGCGATCACCGGGTCCAGAAGTTCTTCGTCCCAGTCCTCGGAAAAGGCGAACAGGCCCCGGTAAATGGCCAGCTGCACGTCGGCATCCGGGTGCTGTGCAGCCAGGCGGAACACGGCCTGCAGCAGCCGCAGCTTGCGCTGCCGGACGGCGGGCGCTGCACTGCGCAGCCGGGTAAGGTCATAGTCCTTTGTGTTGCCGCAGGGCATGGCGCAGGTGGCACAGTTGGGGGCCACCGCGTGCTTTTCGGCGCGGGTGATGTCCAGCATGCGCTGCAGCGTTTCGGCCGGGGCATCCGGCTGTGCTGCCAGACGCAGCCCGGCGTTGAGCACGGCGTCGGTGTTCTCGGTCTTGGGTTCGCTGGAAGTGGAGCGCGCAAGGCCCACAAGGGCACCCAGCAGGGTGTCCCGCAAGGTGTCTGCCGGGGTATCCGGCGTGCGGAGATAGTCGGTCATGGCAGTATCCTTTCAAGTGTAAAAATCTGCAAAGAGTATAGCCCATTTATCCGCGCAATACAAGCCGCAGAAAAAAGCCCCCTCACAGCGGAGGGGGCTGGAAATGAGAAAATCAGAGCAATGCAGGAACTTCTTTTGCCAGCATCTCAGCCAGCTGAGCATGACCTTTGCAGGTCAGGTGCATGAAATCCACCTGGTTGAACTCGCAGTCCTTTGCATCCAGGAAGTGCACGTTCTGGCGCGCGCAGATGATGCGGAACTGCTCGGCCACACCGGCGGATTTCTCCACACAGCCGTCGCCCATGACCGCGTCATGGAACCCGGCCCCGATGGGCGGCGGTGCCACCACCAGAATGTTGGGCTGTTTGGTGCCCCAGCAGTCCACGCTCTTGGCCTTGAGGATCAGGCGCTCCATACCGGCTGCAATGCAGGCGGCGTTGGCACCAAAGCGCTCTTTCACGTCGTTGGTGCCCAGCATGATGATGAGCAGGTCAATGACCTCATGGCTCTTGAGCAGGGAATAGATCACGCTCAGGGCGTCCATGGACTCGTGGATGGGGTCCACGAACACGGTGGTGCGGCCGGAAAGGCCCTCCTCGGTCACCAGATATTCGTCGCCCAGCGCCTTTTGCAGGCGGCAGGTCCAGCGCTCGTCCTCGTTGAAGCGGATGCCGTGGTCGGCACAGTCATTGGGGTCAGCACAATAGCCGTGGGTGTTGGAATCACCCAGGCAGAGGATATGCGTTTTCATGGGAAATCACTCCTTTTCCATCGTCTGGCGGAAGTAATACACAGCGCCCACCATACCGGCGTCGTTGTGCAGCTGTGCGGCACGGACCTCCAGCCCCTCGGCAAAGGCGGGCATCACCGATGCCTTTACTTTGGCGGCAATGGGGGCGATGAGCAGCTTCTGCTGGGCGCTCACGCCGCCGCCAATCAGGATCAGCTGCGGGTTGAAGATGTGCACCATGCCGGCAAGGCCCTGCGCGATCTCGTCGGTCCAGGCGTCCAGCAGGGCCAGCACCTCCGGGTCCCCGGCTTCTGCTGCGGCAAAGATGGCGCGGCCGTCTGTCCAGGCAGGGTTCTTCTCCTTTGCGGCACGCACAAGGGCAGTGGTGGCGGCGTAGCGCTCCCAGCAGCCGGTGGCCCCACAGGTGCAGGGTACGCCGTCCAGTGCGTGGGTGCGGTAGTGGCCCAGCTCACCGCCAAGACCGCGGGCACCTTCCAGCAGGCGGCCGCCGGTCAGGATGCCGCCGCCCACGCCGGTGCCCAGCGTCACACCGATGACGTCGGTATAGCCCTGCGCCCCGCCGACCCATACTTCGCCAAGGGTCATGCAGTTGGCGTCGTTGGCCACCGTGACGGGCAGGCCAAAGTCCTGCTCCAGCGCGGCCTTGATGGGGCTGCCGATGTAGTTGGGGAAATTGCCGCAGGTACCGGCCACGATGCCCTTGCGGCTGTCGATCTGGCCGGTGGCGGACACGCCGATGCCGGAAAGGTTTTCCACCGGGATGGCCTGTGCTGTTAAAAATTCCTTTGCGGCCTTGCACACGGTGTCCAGCACAGGGGTCTGGTAGCCGTCAAAGTTCACGCTCTGCTCGCCCTTGCACAGCACTTTGCCGGTCTCGTCCACGATGCCCAGCTTGACGGCGGTGCCGCCGATGTCGATGCCAAAATAGTGTTTCATAGCAGGCACTCCCTGTGTTACTTTTTTGCAGCGTTGATGGCACCGGTAAAGCGTGCGGTGATCTCAGCCGGGCGGGTAATGGCACCGCCTACCACCAGGGCAAAAGCCCCGGCCTCCAGGGCCTTGACGGCCTGCTCCGGGTAGTGGATGTGGCCCTCGGCAATGATCTTGGCCGGGCACTCGGTGGCCAGCTTGTGCACAAACTCAAAGTCGATGTCGTTGATGCCCTGGGTCTCGGGGGTGTAACCCCGCATGGTGGTGCCCACAAAGTCGGCACCGGCTTCGGCGCAGAGCATGGCGTTTTCAAAGTTGTCGCAGTCGGCCATGAGCAGCTGATCCGGGTACTTGGCCTTGATGGCACGGATGAACTCGGCGGAGGTGGAGCCGTCAGGCCGCAGGGCCCCGGTGCCCTGGACTGCCAGGATATCCACACCGCAGGCCACCAGCTCGTCCACTTCCTTCATGGTGACAGTGATGTACATGGGGGTGCCGGGGTAATCCTTTTTGATGATGCCGATGACCGGCAGGTCCACCACCTGCTTGATCTGGGTGATGTCGCGCACGGTGTTGGCACGGATGCCCACGGCACCGCTCATAGCGGCAGCCTTGGCCATCAGGGGCATCACGCCGCCCTCCTTGGTGTACAGCGGTTCGGTCTCCAGTGCCTGACAAGAGACGATCAGACCGCCCTTGATCTGAGCAAACAGTTTTTCCTTATCCATTGTTTCAGCCCTCCATTTTGATTTTGACAACGGCCTTGCGCACATTGGCACAGCCATCCTGTACCAGGCCGGGTTTGTGCAGCTCCGTGGGGAAGAACAGGACGAACCGCCCCTCGCCCAGGGCACCGCTCACAATGCTGGCGCTGTCCTGGAACCCGCAGTCCACGGTATATTCGCCGACTTCCTCGCCGGGCTCATTGGTGTAGCCCCAGCCCTCGCCGCCGGTGATGTCGATCTGCAGGTCGGCATACAATTTGTGATATTCGGGGTGGTAGCCTGCATCCGAGTGCAGGGCGGCGTCCATCACGTTGATGAATACCTCGTCACCGTCCACCTCGGTGCGGCCGTTCGGCAGGGCCGAAAGGTCGTGGGTGAGCAGGTAGTCGATGGCGGTGTCCAGATTGGGATGCAGCCCTTTGTAGCGGGTCAGATGCTCCAGAGTATCGCAGATCATGGTGCATTCCTCCAAAAAAGAAGCGCCCGCCTCCCCTCTGAAAAGAGACGGAGAGGGGGCGCTGTTTGGTTTTACAGTTTTGCGATGGCAGCTTCGATCATGGCCTGTGCTTCGGCCACGATGGGCTCATCCTCCGGGATCAGGCCGGGCATAGGCTCACGCACGCCGCCCAGCTCCAGACCATACATCCGGCGAAGGATCTCCTTCTGCACGGCGTACAGGTTGCCGTGGGCTTCGCACATCTTGTAGATGATGCGGTCGGCGTCGTACTGGATGGCCTGTGCTTCTTTGATCTCGCCCTTGTTGATGTGGTCGTTCATGGCCAGGTACAGCTCCGGCATCACGGCGTAGGTGCCGCCGATGCCGCCGTCGGCACCGATCACACGGCCGGAAACGAACTGCTCATCGGGGCCGTTGAACACCACGAAGTTGCCCTCGCCGCGGGCGGCGATGCCGGCATCCTTGAACATCTGGATATCCTGGGTGGGCATGGAGCTGTTCTTCACGGCCACCACGTTGGGGTTCTTCAGCATCTCCTTCAGCAGGCTCATGGTCAGGGCTGTGCCAGCCAGCTGGGGGATGTTGTAGATGACGAACTCGGTGTTGGGAGCAGCCGCGGACATGTCGTTCCAGTACTTGGCAATGGCGTACTCCGGCAGGTGGAAGTAGATGGGCGGGATGGAAGCGATGGCGTCCACGCCCACGCTCTCGGCATGGCGGGCCAGCTCCACGCTGTCGGCGGTGTTGTTGCAGCCAACATGAGCAATGACGGTGATCTTGCCCTTGGCCTCGCTCATCACGGCTTCCAGAACGGTCTTGCGCTCGTCCACATGCTGGTAGATGCACTCGCCGGAGGAGCCGCCCACATACACGCCCTTGACGCCCTTGGCGATCAGGTGGCGGGTGAGGGCCTTGACGC